>WNGD01002415.1_pt1 | contig 19503 bp, 16 predicted proteins | sample 5400671 | NCBI WGS metagenome assembly WNGD01 (sample SAMN13153369, study PRJNA577476) | soil metagenome | isolation source: 40 cm soil or saprolite under grassland replicate 2 | place: USA:California | collected 2016-06-15
AGCCTCGGCCAGGACAGCCGCGGCGCGGACCAGGCGACCCGCCTCGGCGGGCCTGACCCCCAGCGCACGGGCGATCTGCTTGGGGGTCTGCCCCCGCTCCCGCAACACACGTACGCGCTCGAGACGCTCATCGGGCTGCACAGGAACCGATCGTAAAACAGCAAGACCCCAAGCCCGGCACGCCCAGGCCGCCAGAGGTTAAATCACAAGCTGAGAACCTGTGATTAATACTGCGTGGGCACCGATCTCATGCCGACGACTTGAGCTGCGAGAACGCGGCTCCAGGTGACAGCAGTCGCGGGCCCCGCGCTCTGACATCCAGATTCAAAGGCCGGCACCGAGACGCGGCGGGCCCCGTCAAGCGCAATGGGCGCCCGTGCAGCTGGCCTATGCTGACCACCAAGCTTGACCACAACAGGATCCGACATGAACCGACCCCAGCGGACGCAACTGTGCCCCATCCCCACGTGAGCGACTGTTTCCGACAGTTTGGGCCTATTTTGCAAGCAGGTGGTCGTTAGGGGCGCTGCACAGCAGCGGTGATCAGGCTGTGCGGGTGCTAAGTGTCCTTCCTCGCATCTATGCGCCAGCATTTGGCTCGCATGGTGGTGAGCAGGGGGTCGGGCATCTCGCTGCTATGCACCACCCATGCTGCGGTCACCTCGTCCACTACTGCCGCTTCGGGGTTGGCTGGCCGTACGTGGTCGGGCTGTGTGACCGTGGCCAAGATCCACTTCGGGTCGGCTGGGTCAGCGTCCAGGATCAGGATGCGCCATAGCCCGTTGCTGGGGTCAGCCATCGCCGCCGGTTCCGGTGTATGCCTGGACGAGTGGCGTCACCATGTCGATGGCACGCCCGACGTCTCGGTCGCAGGGGCTCTTACGGTGGCCGTGTCTTTCGAGGACATCGAGCAGATCGATCACGAGCTCCCAGGTCACCGCTGGCTGCGTGGCGGTAGCGTGCCGCATAACCGGACCTCCGATCCGGTCAACCCCGGGCCAGTGCTTGGTTCATTGCGCCGGGGGTGCTTACCTTGCGCTGCCATCCTACACAGGTTGACTACGGTTGACCAAGATCGATTCGTATTATTCGCATTTGGGCAGGATCAGTCATGGTGTAGGGCTGTGACGATCGACCACGGAGCGGCAGAGCCGCTGTGGCAGCAGCTAGCGGACGTCTTGCGGAGCAAGATCGAGTCCGGGGAACTGCCAGCGGGCAGAGTCATACCCAGCGAGGCCACGCTGTCTCAGGAGTACGGGCTCAGCCGCGGGACGGTCGTTAAGGCACTGGACGCCTTGGAACGGGACGGGCTGGTCCGCAGGGTGCAAGGCCGCGGGACATTCGTCACCGAGCGCTAGAAGCAGGAGCACCCCACTCGGCGCTGGCTGCGCATGCAGCGCCTGTGGCTCACCTGTGGGCAGCTTCTCGACATGATCAGCCACAGGCCACTGACTGGGTTTGAACCAGGGTGATCATGCCAACCTCCGTGGATCTTGCTAACACTTTGCTAACCACGACCCTGGATGGTCGTGGACGGCGATGGCACGAGGACCTGGATGAGCAGGGGATATGGCATCGCGTGGACGAGGTTGGACAGCCCGAATCTTGCTCGTAATGCGTAGGTCTGGGGTTCGATTCCCCAAGGCGGCTCAGGTAAATGACTCAATTTCGTTAGTGTGTTCAGTCGCTGTGGACCGAGATGGCCGGTCCACGAAACGCGACATACCGCATCCGAAGAGGCGGGTCCTCGGGCTGGAGCACATCGGCAAGACGGTTGAACTCCTGGAACCCGCGTTCCTCATGGGCATTCGGGCCCGGGCCGGGCGAGCTGGAGGCACCTTGACCCCTCCGCTAGCCGGTCCTGCACTGTGGCCCGAACGAGGAGAATGAGCCGCAGACCGGGTAGCGCAGGCGGGCTATCGGACCCAGATCTGGTCGAGCAGGGGTCCGTAAAGGCGGACCCCTGGTAGTTCCCGGCCCGGGCGGAGACGCACATTGTGTGCTTGTGCTGTTGTATCCGTTAGCTCGTGTCGAGGCCGGGTAGCCGGGGGGGATGGGTTCGGCTGAGCCGGGGGACCTTCTCGCCGGGCGGTACCGGCTTCAGGCTGTCATCGGCCGCGGCGCGATGGGTGTCGTCTGGCTTGCCGGTGACGAGTCGCTCGACAGGGATGTGGCGGTAAAGGAGATCCTCTGGCTGCACCAGCTCGAGGCGGCGGGACGAGAAACCCTCCGCCAGCGTGCGCTACGGGAAGCTCGGACGGCGGCACGGCTCAATCACCCGAACATCGTTGGTGTATACGACGTCGTGGAAGACGACGGGCGTCCATGGATAGTGATGCCACTCGTCCCGCACCGCTCGCTCAGCGACGTCATGAGGGACGATGGCCCGCTGTCGCCCGGGCGGGCAGCTCAGGTCGGCCTACGGATCCTCAGTGCCATTCGGGCAGCGCACGCCGTCGGTGCCTTGCACCGCGACGTGAAGCCGGGCAACGTTCTGCTTGGTCCCGACGACCGGGTTGTGCTGACCGGCTTCGGCACGGCTATCGCTGACGGCAGCCCGACCCTGACGACGTCGGGAGCCTTGATCGGGTCACCGTCCTATGTGGCGCCCGAACGCGCCCGCGGCGAGCCTGCCACTCCCGCTGCGGATCTGTGGTCGCTGGGGGCCACGATGTACGCGGCGGTTGAGGGGCGGCCGCCCTTCGAGCGGGACGGATCGATGGCCGTCCTGACCGCTGTCGTCAGTGATGACCCGGATCGACCCAGCCGTGCGAGCTCACTGTGGCCAGTGATCAGTGGCCTGCTCCGCAAGGAGCCGGGTGACCGCCTCGATGCTGCCGAAGTGGAGCGCTTGCTCCGCCGCGTCGCCGGAGATCACGGCGCTATGCGAAGCGCCTTGCTTGAGGAATCCATATCCACGTTGGGTGGAGTTGACCAGACATCCAGCAGCCACGAGATCACTCGTCCGTACCGTGCGCCACCAGAGATGACGGCCGCGACCCGACCACAGCAGCAAGCGGCGGGGACCGGGAGCACCGGCCTCGGACCATCCCTCATCCCAGGGTTGGAACCCAGTCCGCATTTTCCTGCTGGGGGATCGCTGGAGCCAGAGGCTCCCACACCGCGGGACAGTCCTCGGCGTAGGTATTCGCGTCTGCGATGGTTCTTCGCCGCTGTCGGCTATCTTGCGACAGTGGCAGCGATCGCGGCGGCCGTGGGTGTCACATCCAAGGGTGCACTGGGCCACCGGGCAGCCTCGTCGGCGGTGCCGGCGGCATCCCACACCCGCTTCGTTCCGGCACCCGGCACTGGCAGCGCGGCGCCATCCAGTGCCAGCCCGGCGCCGCCGAGTAGCGGCAGTGGATTGGGCGCGCTTCCCGCCGGGTTCTCCCGGTACCGCGACCCGACCGGGTTCTCGATCGGCGTGCCTAGGGGCTGGCACGTCTCACACGAAGGGCACCTCCTCTACGTGCGGGACCCGGGTAGCGGCAGGTTCCTGCTGATCGACCGGTCCAATCACCCCAAGCCCGATCCCCTGGCCGACTGGCGTCGGCAGGAGGCCAGCCGGATCAGCAGCTACCCTGGCTACCACCGGATCCGCCTCCGGGCCGTGCACTACGCCCAGGCCGAACGCGCCGCCGACTGGGAGTTCACCTACTACCAGAACGGCCAGCTTGTCCACGTGCTCAGCCGTAACATCCTGGCCAACGCCCATCACGCGTACGCCCTGTACTGGTCCACCCCAGCAAGAGAATGGGGCGCCAGCTTCCACCTCTTCCATGCCTTTGTTGCCACATTCCGCCCAGCAGGCGTGGTCGCGGACAGTTGACACCATTAGGACGCGCTTCCAGTCTCCGGCATCGGACTGGGAAGCGCCGGCGTCGGCTGGTGTTGGCTTACTTCAGCAATGCCAGCGGGCAGATGATCGCCCGCCGCCACGGTTTGCCTGCGCGCGTCGCAGGCTATAGGAACGTACAAAACCAGAGGGGATCTATGACCGCCGCCGTACAACCAGGGGCCGGGACACAATCGGTCGGCCGTCCCCATCTGGGCTGGCCGATGTGATCGACACGATCTTGGAGGCACTGCACCCGGAACGCCCACCGGAGCGGTGGGCGTTCATCGGTATCCCAACCGGCCGGGCGACGGTACCCACGATGTACGGTGCGAGCGGTGAGTTGCCTGAACCCCGTCACACGACCGATGGCCTCGCCCAGCCCACATCATGACGTTTATCCCCCAGAAAACATGCGAGATCAAGTCGTGCCTTGTTGCTCTCGCCGTGAGAGCGTGGCCACGATCTCCGAAGGCTGGTCGGTGACGGTGTGAGAGTTGCTTGTGGCATGTTGGTTTTGGCGGCTCGCTCTCTGTGGCAGTCCAGTAACGCTCACCTGCTGGGTGTGGTCCGCTGGCCGTGCGCTCCTGGCGTAGTTGCAGTCGCGTTGCCGACGCCGTCCAGCGAATCACAGTGGTGACGATATGAGGCGTATTGCCGTCGTGGGTGACCTGATGACTGATACGGTCGCCCGCGCGGCGCGCGCCCTAGTGAAAGGGAGCGTCACCCCTGCGACGGTGACCGTTCACGGCGGGGGTTCTGGCGCCAACATCGCGGCGTGGCTGGCTGCAGACGGTGCCCCGGTGGCGTTCGTGGGACGGCGGGGCACCGACATCGCCGGGCGCACCAGGGACATGGAACTGAAGGCAGACGGGGTAGACCGTCGGCTGGCCATGGACCCGGAACGGCCGACCGGCAACTGTGTGGTGCTAGTTACGCATAAGGGCGACCACACTATGCTCTGCGACCCAGGTGCCAACGCGGCTCTGTCACCCGACGATCTGCCCAACGACCTGTTCACACAAGGCTCCCACCTGCATGTGTCCGGATACACACTGCTAAACGAGGGTTCGCGGTCCGCCGCTGTGACAGCGATAGAGCGGGCCCGTCGGGCGGAGATGACCATTTCAGTGGACGGCGGATCGGCCGCCCCGCTGGAGCATGTGGGGCCTGGGCGATTCCTGGACCTAGCCGAGGGCGCCACCTTGTTGCTGCTGAACGGCGCGCAGGCGGCCGTGTTCACCGGCTTGGAAGACCCTGGGCAGGCAATCCGGGCGCTGAACGCATGGTACGCGGAAGTAGTCTTGACGCTCGGGCCTGACGGTGCCCTGTATGCCAACGGGCGAGACCCGGTCCGGGTTCCCGCGCAACCGCCGAAGAAATTCGTGGACGGGACCGGCGTCGGGAGTGCGTTCTGCGCGGGATTCCTTCACTCGTGGCTGGGCCAGAAGCGGCCAGCGGAGGCGCTGTCAAGCGGTTACCGGCTGGCAGTGCAGGCGCTGGCTCTGGTAGGTGCACGCCCTGCGCCCGGCGTGCCCGGCGGCGGGCGCAGGCGCTGGAGGTGGACGTAAACGCGACCTGACCGTCGCGGCTGGGTGTCCCTGACACGTCCAGGCGAAACCCCGGCAGGGCGAGAGCGGGAGGCTTCAGGTGAATCCGTGGGGACTGCTGGACGACTTCCGCGTCCGAGGCAATCGCCCGTCGACGGCATTGCTTTCGGCCACATAGAACCCTGTCGTAACCCTCTGTTACCGGAATGCCAGCGAGCCGTGGACCGGATCGTGGACCGGCAATAGGTAGAACTATGTGCACTCAGAGCATCCCGGGACGCAAGTGCTGGTATTAGTGCAGGTAGCGTGCCCAGAGCGGCTTGCCGGGCTTCTCGTAATGCGTAGGTCTGGGGTTCGATTCCCCAAGGCGGCTCAGGTAAGGCAGCTAATTTCGTTAGTGTGTTCAGTCGCCGTGGCCCGGCATGGCGGAGCCACGAGCGCGACACACCGCATCCGCAGTGAACGGCATTTGGTCACGCAGGGTAAGAGCCCAAGATTTCTTCTGATGGATAGCAGGTGGGACCGCGTGTGCTCTGACCGGCGGCCGCACCACTACGCTTTCCGCGTCGCCAGCCTTCCTTCGGCGAGGGCGGCGGTGTCGATGCCGTCGAGCGTGGTGACCACGATATCGGCGCCAGCAGCGGTCAGCAGTCCGGCGTCGTCGGCTCGTGCGATTCCAATCGCCGCCATGCCGCCGGCCTTAGCTGCCTCGACACCGGCAGACGCGTCCTCGAGCACCATCGCGCGGCGCGGCTCGACGCCGAGTTCGTGCGCGGCGGTCAGGAAGATCTCGGGGTCGGGCTTGCCGTGCGCGAAATCGCGCCCCGAGACGTCGGCGTCGAAGTAGTCCAGCAGCGAGAGGCCGGGCCGCAGCGACGGCGACGAGATCCCCTGCTCCTCCGCGAACGTATCGAGCCGGATCTTGCGCAGGAACAACGCTGCGTTCTTCGACGACGACGCGTCCGCGATCAGCATGCCGGCGTCCTTGGTCGCGATGACGAATCGCAGCGCGTCGGGATACGCGGTGAAGTCACCGGCCTCGATGAGGCGCACAACCATCTCCTGCTTGCGCTGGGCATACTCGGCGACGCGCTTCTCGGCGCCGGGCACCTTGAAGTAGTCGAGCGCGGCGCGGGCGCCGCTCGCGCGTGGCTTGCCTGAAACGTGTTCCTGGTAAACGTGCGACGTGAACGCTTCCGGCGACCACATCGTGCGGTCGCGGATGTCGGCCCAGTCCGACTCCATCAGCTCGCGCAGCGACTGGCGCCACGCCTTCTGGTGCGGCGAGTCGACCAGCACCCCATCGACGTCGAAGATCGCTCCTCGGAACTTCGGCACGCGCCCTCCTATCAGTCGTGGGCCGGCGGCCCAGTGGGTGCCGGGTCTTGGCTGAGCTCGAACACCGTCCGGTCGCCCGGGCACAGCTCACGGACGTCGTCGCGGACCCCGACGCTGACGGGGCGGCTCACGCCCTCGGGGTGGATGGCCAGCGTCAGCCGATCGCCGGTGAGCGTGACGAGGATCGGGGTCTCCTGGAACTGCATCGAGAACGACAGGCTGTCGAGTTGCCTCGGGAGCCGGGGATCGAAGTGCAGGACGCCTTCGCGGACGTGGGTGCCCGCGTAACCACGCTGCACGAGGTCGAGTGTCCCGCACATGACACCCATGTGGATGCCCTCCTTCGTCGTGCCGCCCTGGATGTCGTCGACATCGCTCTGGAGCGCGACAAGGAACCGGTCCCACGAGCTCTCGGGGTCGATGGCGACGAGCGCCCCCGCGTGGGCAACGAAGCTCAGCGTCGAGCCGTGAGAGGTGCGCCGGTCGTAGTACGCGACGTTCCGCCTTGCCGTGTCGGCACGGTAGTCGTACCCAAGTCGCTCGAAGATCTCGCGTAGCCCCTCGTGCAGGAACAGGAAGAAGAGCATCACCGTATCGGCCTGCTTGGTGACCTTGTAGCGGTTGGGGTCGTCGCCCTCTGCGCGCAGGATCCGGTCGAGCCGCTGGATGTTGCCGTATTTCGCGCGGTACGCGTCCCAGTCGAGCTCCTTGAGGTCGGCGTAGCCCTCGAACTGGCTGATGATTCCGTCGTCGTGGAACGGGACGAACATCCTGCGGCTCATGTCCTGCCATGTCGCCAGCTCGTCGTCGCCGATGCCCAGCCGCCCGCGCAGCGCCTCCGCGCGGCTCGCCGGGAGCAGTGACAGAACCTTGACGGCGATGCTGCACAGCCACGCCACCATGACGTTGGTGTAGGCGTTGTTGCGCAGCCCGCCGTCGCGGGCATCCGGGTACTTCTCGTGGAACTCGTCGGGGCCCATCACGCCGTGGATCTCGTAGCGCTCATGCTCGGTATTGAAATGAGCGATCGACGCCCAGAAGCGCGCGATCTCGAGCATCATCTCCGCGCCGTAGTCGCTCAGGAACGTCTGGTCATGGGTGGTCCGGACGTAGTGCCAGATGTTGTAGAAGATAGCGGCGTTGACGTGCCGCTGGTTGCGGCTGAGGTCAGGTTCCCAGCGGCCTGAGAGCGGGTTGAGGTGGACGCGCTGGGCCTCCTCGGTGCCCTCGCTCCCGCTTTGCCATGGGAACATCGCGCCCCGGAACCCTGCCGCCTGGGCCGCTGCCCGCGCCTCGCCTATCCGGCGGTAGCGGTACATCAGCAGCTCTCGCGTGACCTCGGGCAGCCGGGCGTTGAAGAACGGGAACGCATAGATCTCGTCCCAGAACACGTGCCCGCGATAGGCCTCGCCGTTGAGCCCGCGGGCGGGTAGCCCGGCGTCCAGGTCGGCGGTGTGAAGCGAGCAGACCTGGAGAATGTGCGCGATGTGCAGCCGCAGCAGCAGCTGTACCCGCTCGTTCCCGAACACGCGGACGTCGCACACCCGCCACAGCTCATCCCAGGCCGCAGTGTGCCGCTCCAGCGACCCGGCGAAGTCAGTGTGGCGGGCCGCCGACGTGGCCGCCTTCACCAGCGTGTCGCTGATCGCCGGGTCCCGTGACGTGTAGAACGTCACCATCTTCTCGACCCGCGTCGCCGCGCCCTGCCGCATCTCGAAGGCCAGGACCTGCTGGATGTAGTCCTCCATCTGGTGGAGCGCCCGCGTCACCGGGAGTGGCTGGCCGCCGTGAAACACGCGCGTGCGGGTCGCCTCGCTGATGTACAGATTCGACTGCCGGGTCTCGGCCTTTAGCGCGATGACCTCAGGCCCGAACGTCCGCGGGGAAACCGGGCTCAGATGGCGGCCTTCGAGCTGCTCGTAGCGCGCGACGCCGCCATTCCTGACCCGGCCGTCGATCGCCGTGACCACCTCAACGCGCCCCGACCAGTTCTCCGGGACGAGCGTCCACTCGATGGCTGCGTGGTGGTGGTCGGCCATGCTGACGAACCGGCGGCTCTGCAGCGCCGTCTGCCTGCCACTGCGATCGCGGAAGCGAAGGCGGCGGACGACTGTCGCATACCGGATGTCGAGCTCGTGGCGGTAGTCGAGCAGCTCGACGTCGGCGAGCCGGATCGCGTCCTCGCCCTCGATGCGCAGCTGGAGGACCAGCCAGTTCGGCAGGTTGACGAGATCCTCGTTGAGCACCGGCAGGCCGCCGAGGATCGTCGTCTCGCGGTTGTAGCCACCGTGGACGTAGGTGCCGGGATAGTGCACACCGTCTGCCTCCTCCCACTCTGCCGCACCACGTGTGCACAGGTAGCCGTTGCCTGTCGAGGTGAGTGCTTCACGAAGCCCTTCAGCCCCGGGATCGAAGCCGTCATAGATGAGCGAGAAACCGTCCACGGCACCTCCTCGTCGGTTCGACACCCGAATAACGCTGCCCTTACCATCCCGCACCGCACCGGACTCCCCGGCAGGGACGGACCAGCAGCGAGGGACTACGACCTCCAGCCCGTGCCTCCGGCACATCGCGACAATTGTCGAGCGCCATCGCACCGACGCTGCCGCTTCCATGTTGACGGATGGAACGTCCCGTCGAAGATGTGTACCCATCCCGCATGAACCGCCGCGTGGGGGATGAACTCGGCGAGGTCTGGTCCTAGGACGCCGCCGGCGTCGTCATAGTGCCCCTCGCTTGGATAGTTCCGACCGCGGCCTACCTCGCGATCCGCCCAATCGTGCTAGCGCTCCGGGCCCGCAGCATCCCCTGACGGCTATCGCGGCACGAATGCTAACGGCGCCGCCCGCCGGGATGCCCACGGCCCCACTGCCAACACTCTGTCATCGGAACGCCCGGGCGGGCCATGGCCGGCTCGTGGCCCGGTAATCCGAGCCGCGCTGTGCGCTGAGAGCATTTTGCTACGCAAGTGCTGCTATCTGTGCAGGTAGCGTGTCCAGAGCGGGGTGGCGGGCTTCTCGTAATGCGCAGGTCTGGGGTTCGATTCCCCAAGGCGGCTCCAAGGTGGATCCCCTAGCTCCTCCAATGGCGATCTCCTTGGGTCTAGGTCGTCGGCTGGTTCCCTGCCAGCGTGTGCCCGCCCATAGGGCGGCCGCCATTCGACGTTTACGGATGCCAGGCCGCCGCGTTCTGCGGATTCCCGGTATTGGCCTGCGGGGGGTAGCGTGGAAATACGTCCGGAAGGGGGGCCGTGACCATGGCGGCTCGGGTGAGGGTCAGCGAACCGGATCTGCGCGCGCTGCTGTCGGTGGTCAGTGGCGACCGCGGCGGCCCTCCGGGCGAGGGGCTGCCGCCGTCGATGCTGGCCGATCTGGCGGGCCTGATCCGCTGTGACATCCTGGCGTTTTCCGGCATGGACAGCAGCCGGAAGGTCGCCTGGTTCGAGCAGAGCTTCCCGCTCGGCGACAGTAACGACAACGCGTGGGTGTTCTGGAAGCACTACTGGACCTGCGAGTCCTGCTGCTACGCCGACCGGACCGGGGACCTGCGCACCGTGACCAAACGCTCGGACTTCTTTTCGACCCGGCAGTGGCTGGCCACCGGCATCTACGCCGATTATTTCCGCCCGTGTGGTTCCGTGCACTCGGTCATGGTGTGCTTGCCCGCCGGGCCCGGGCCGGTCGCCGGGCGGTCGCTGCGGCTGGTGCTGCACCGCGGGCCCGGCCGGGACTTCTCCGAACGCGATCGGGCGCTGCTCACTCTGCTGCGCCCGCATCTGCACCAGGCCTACCTCGACGGCGAAGGCCGCCGCCGCGGCATCCCCCAGTTGACCCGCCGCCAATGGGAACTGCTGCGTCTGGTCGCCGCCGGGCACACCAACGCCCAGATCGCCCGCCGGCTCGGCCTATCGGAGGGAACCGTGCGCAAACACCTGGAAAACATCTACGGCAGGCTGCAGGTGTCAAGCCGCACAGCCGCGGTCACCCGCGCCTTCCCAGATCTCGCAGCCCTGTAGCGGCTGATCGTCGTGCCATTAATCTGCCGCCATCGAGTCGGCTAACGTCGTGTAGGTTGCAGTTGGCGATGCAGGCGCCGAGCCTGGATGGAAGGTCCGCCTCAGCATTGTCCGCTGATGCTGCATCCTCTAGCGTGCGTCCCACACCCGCAGATGGATGATTCGCAACTATGGCGAAACGCGGCGCTACGGCCAGCCGCCCGACGTTCGTTATGCAGGTCAATCCAGTGCCGAGAGCAAACTCGCAGCCTCCCTGCAAACCCCGAAGCTGGCACGAGGTTTGAGCTCGCGAGCAACGCACGAGAACCCTCTGGCTATGCGTAGGTCTGGGTTCGATCCCCCGAGGCGGCTCCCCAGACCGGCGCCGGGTCACCCATTCTGACCTGGAGTCACGAACTCTTGCGGCCACCAGCGGTCACGCGCGGGGCGCTGGGAGCACACAGGCTCCCCCCGCGTACTCGCCTGTGTGCTCCAGCGCCCGTACCAGTTCAGTGCACGTCACGGCGTGGCATAGTGAAAAACGGTGGAGCGAACGGGAGCGGACCGGAGCGCGCAAGCGGCCAGCCGGTGTCCCCGGTACGCGAGGATGCGTGCGTTGACCGATGTAACTAGCGAGGCTTTGCGCCGGTGGCGTCAATCCCAGGGCTGGGACGTGCCGCGGATGGCGCGCGAGCTGCGCAAGGCCGCCCGGGATTCCGGCGAGGACGTAGCCGCCCACCATGGCCTGGTGAAGATGATCCCGCAGTGGGAACGAGGCAACCGCGCCCCTCGCGAGCGGTACCAGCTGCTGTACCTAAAGATCTTCGAGAACATGCTCGGCGGCCTGCCGCACGGCACGGACGCCGTGGATTTGGCGCTGCGGCTGGCTGAGGTGCGGTCGCGCGCCGCCAGGCTGCCCGGCCCCAGCCAGATCAGGGCGCTGGAGGCTGCCGCCCTGGCCACGCCGAGGCAATCCATGACGCCAGCCGAGATCCGCGCCCTGTCCGCGGAGGCGATAGCCCACCTGCACGAGGTCGCCGGCAAGCTCGCGGAACTGTCGGCGCTGCTGGGCGGCGGCGAGGCCGGCGAGGGCAAGCCATGAGCACGCGTGATGACGAGATCAGGCGGGTAGTGGCTGAGCTGGAGATTCACGTCGCGGAAGTGGAAGCCAACCTCGCAGCCCTGAAAGCGCTGATGGCCGGCGACGAAGGCCCGGACAAAGAAGACGACTCCGGCTGACCCAGAAACTGCGTCGTTCGCGGCGTATGTGGTCTCCCTGGGCCTCCGGACGGGCAGACCAGGGGGACCACCAGGGTTCTCCCTGGGGCGACGCAGCGGTGGAACTCCTTAGCGTCATCCCTGACACGACCCCCGAGGAGGCGGCCATGAGTACAGCCGAGGACCGCACCAGCGGCGCGAGCGGGATGGCGGAACAGCAAGCGGCGGGACTCTTGGGCAGCGAAGTTCGTGAGGGCTACGCCGAGATCGGCGATGTGAGGTTGCATTACGTCGAGGCCGGCGATGGGCCGCTGATCGTTTTGCTGCACGGCTTCCCCGAGTTCTGGTACGGCTGGCGGCTGCAGATCCAGCCGCTAGCGGCGGCGGGCTTTCGGGTCGTCGCACCCGACACGCGCGGCTACAACCTGTCGTCGAAGCCGGACGGCGTCCACGCCTACGACATTGACAAGCTGGCCGCCGACATCCGGGACCTCATCCACGAACGCGGCGCCCAGTCCGCGCTGCTGGTCGGTCATGACTGGGGCGGAAGCATCGCCTGGGCCACCGCGATGAACCACTCCGAGGTGGTGGATCGGCTGGCCATACTCAACGCGGCCCACCCGCGGAAGCTATCGCAGGGACTGCACCACCCCAGCCAGCTCCGCAGGTCCTGGTACTTCTTCTTTTTCGACCTGCCGGATCTGCCCGAGGCCGTCGTGCATGCCAACCACTGGCATTTCTTCCGGCATTTCCTGCACGACGCCCGCCCGGCCTACACGCCGGAGGAGATGGATCGTTACATCGAGGCGTGGTCGCAGCCGGGCGCGGCAACCGGGATGATCAACTACTACCGGTCCTCGGTGCGGACCCCGCCCAAGCAGGCCGAAGCGGCACTTCGCTCGATCAAGGCGCCCACGCTGGTCATCTGGGGGCAGCGCGATCGCTACCTCGGCGAAGAACTAGCCGAGCCCGACCACGAGGATGTGCCCAACCTCGACCGCGTCGAGCGCCTGCCCGACGCCTCGCACTGGGTCCATCACGACGAGGCTGAGCGCGTGACCCAGCTGCTCACCGACTTTTTCGCCCCTGCGCTGCCAGCCAAGAACTGACCAGGGACTTCGACTGGCGCCGGGAGCCCGTCTCGAGCCCGAGATTGCCGCGCTGCTGCTGGCCTTGGCCAGCGTCGCACTTACCCTCGGCCGGGGTCCCGGCGCGCGTCGGCCTCGGCGAACACGGCAACTGCCGCCGGAGGTACCGGCCCGGCATGTAGGCGCCGCAATTCCGGGCCGGCCGCTACCAGTTCAGCCAACGATCGCCACCAGCCGCAACCTGTGACATGAAGCCCGCAGGAACCTATGGCCGCAATTCGCGATCGTCGACCCCAAGCACTTGGCCGGTGAGGTGGTGGCCATGGTCGCTGAGCAGGTACGCGATCACGTCTGCCACCCGGTCTGGTGTGCATGGTCTGTGGACTTCGAGCGACACCGCGTTGACGGTGATGTTGCGCTCACGCAGCTCGAGCGCGAGCGCTCGCGTGAGCACGTCTGTGGCGGCCTTGATTGATGCATAGAGGCCGTGGGTCGTTAGGGACAAACCCTCCGCTGAGCTGGACAGGTTGACGATCGAACCGCCGCTGCGAAGGTGGCGGGCTGCTTCTCGATTGACGATGAAGGTGGCCCGCGTGTTGATCCGGACCAGTGCATCGAACTCGTCGAGGCCGGCCTCGGCCAGTGGAGTCGCGGTGATCCGGCTGCCGACAGCGTGGACGACGACGTCGATGCCGCCGAACGCTGCAATCGTCTCGGCGAAGAGCCTCTCCACGTCCAGATCGTCAGCGACGTCGGCGCGGACAGCCACTGCGTCGCTGTTGTCGGCGAGGATCGCTTCGACGGTCGACTCGGCCGCACGCTGGTCGTGGAGGTAGTTGACGACTACGGCGTAGTCGCTGGCCGCCAACCGGCGGATCATCGCCCGGCCAACGCCACGGGACCCTCCGGTGACGATTGCTACGCGACCGGCAGGCGACCCGTCGAGCGCGATTTTCATGGCACGAGTCTGGATGGCTTCGCGCCGCCTCGAATCAGGGAGTTCACGGGCCCCGACCACGGGCCTATCGTTACGGCATGGCCGAACCCAGGGCGTCGGCTTTTCGGGGGCGTGCTCGCGAGCGCGAAGCCCTCGACGGCCTGTTGGACCGTGTTCGTGGCGGCGAGAGCGCGGTGCTGGTCATCCGGGGTGAGGCGGGGATCGGCAAGACCGCGCTGATGCGCTACTGCGCGCGCCAGGCGGCTGGCTGTCGCCTGGCGCAGGTCGTCGGCGTGGAATCCGAGATTGAGTTGCCGTTCGCGGCGCTGCACCAGCTCTGCGGGCCGATGCTGGGCTGCCTGGCCGCACTGCCGGAGCCCCAGCAGCGCGCGTTGCGGGTGACGTTCGGGTTGGCGGCGGGGACTGCTCCGGACCGGTTCATGGTGGGTCTGGCGGTTCTGAGCCTGCTGACCGAGAATGCCGCCGCGCGGCCGCTGGTCTGTCTGGTCGACGATGCCCAGTGGCTGGATGAAGCCTCGTCCCGGGTGCTCGGGTTCGTCGGACGGCGGCTGCTGGCTGAACCTGTTGTCCTGTTGTTCGCGGTCCGGGAGGCAGCCGACGAGCAGATGTTTCCTGGCCTGCCGGCGCTGGCGGTCGAAGGGCTCACCGAGGAGGACGCGCGGGCGTTGCTGACGGCCGCGGTCCCAGGTCATCTGGACGAGCGGGTTCGCGACCGGATCGTCGCCGAGACCCGGGGAAACCCGCTGGGGCTGCTCGAGCTGGCAAGAGGGATAAGCGAAGCCGAACTGGCCGGTGGCTTCGCCGACCCGCCCAAGGCGAGCCTGTCTGGTCATCTCCAGAGCCAACTCCAGGACCACTACCTGCGCCAGGTGCGGGCACTGCCTGAGCCGACCCGGCAGCTGATGCTGCTGGCGGCGGCCGACCCCACCGGGGACGCCACGCTGTTGTGGCGTGCCGCACAGACGCTGGGGCTGGGACGTGATGCGGCGGCCGCGGCCGATGCGGAACAGCTGCTGAAGATCGGCTCTCAAGTACGGTTCCGGCACCCTCTGGTGCGGTCGGCTGCCTACACGGCAGGGTCCCCGGAGGATCGCCGCGCCGCCCACCTGAAGCTCGCTGCGGCGATGGACGTCCAGGAGGATCCGGAGCGTCGGGTGTGGCACCTGGCTGCTGGGGCCACCGGCCCGGACGAAGACGTTGCCACCGCGCTCGAGCAGGCGGCGGTCAAGACCCAGGCTCGCGCCGGGCTAGCGGCCGCTGCGGCCTTCCTCCAACGGTCGGTGACCCTGACCGCCGAACCGGGACGGCGCGCCGACCGAGCCCTGGCAGCCGCCCTCGCCAACCTGCACGCCGGCGCGTTCGACACCGCGCTGGGCCTACTGGCCCAAGCCGAGGCCGACTCGGTTGACGATCTCCAGCGTGCCCGCGTGGAGCAACTCCGAGGACAGATCGAGTGGGCATCCGTCGCCGGCCGCGAGGCGCCCGTCCTGCTACTGCAGGCGGCCAAGAAACTCGAATCACTCCATATCGGGCTCGCCCGGGAGACCTACCTTTACGCCTGGGTGGCATCCTCCCTCGCTGGTCCGCTCGCAGGACCCGGCGGGCTTCTAATGGAGGTTTCCCGGGCGGCACGAGCGGCCCCACAGCCAGCGAGGGCTTCGCGGCCTTGTGACCTCCTCCTCGACGGTCTGGCGACGATGGTTACCCAGGGCCATGCGGCAGCAGAGCCGACCCTGCGGCGAGCGCTGGACGCATTCCTCGGTGATCAGGTGTCCGGGGAAGAGTGGCTGCAATGGGGGATTCTCGCCCAGATGGCGGCCATGGCCGTGTGGGACTTCGACGGCTGGGTCGTGTTGAGCACCCGGCATGTCGAGCTCGCCCGCGCATCGAGCGCCCTTGCCCCGTTGTCCATCGCCTTGAACGGACGCGGCCAGGTGGCCACGCACTGCGGCGACCTCGAGACGGCGACGTCGCTGGCCGCGGAAAAGGACGTCGTCAACGAGGTGACCGGGATCCGCCTGGCTACGACCTGTGATCTGTTGCTCGCCGGATACCGGGGTCGGTCTGCGGAAGCGATACCACTCTTCTCCGCGACCACCGAGGACGCGATCGCCCGCGGGGAGGGAGGCGCCGTCCAGATGGCCAACTGGGCCACAGCGGTCCTCCACAACGGTCTCGGGCGCTACGCAGAGGCGTTGGGTGTGGCGCGGCCGGCGACCGAAGAAACCTACCAACCCTTGTGCACACAGTTGGTTCTGCCCGAACTGATCGAGGCCGCCGTGAGAACTGGACGGGAGGAACTTGCCCAGGAAGCGCTGGAGCGGCTGTCGGCGATGACGACCATTGAGGGTTCCGACTGGGCGAAAGGCCTAGAGGCGCGCTGTCGAGCGCTGCTCAGCGAAGGCCACAATGCGGAGCGCTGCTACACCGAGGCGGTCGAGCGGTTTGGCCGCACACCGCTGCGGCCCGAGCTTGCCCGGGCCCACTTGCTCTACGGCGAGTGGCTCCGTCGCGAGCACCGGCGGCTCGACGCGCGCCGCCAGCTGCGCGCCGCTTACCACCTGTTCGCCGTGATCGGCGCCGACGCCTTCGCTGATCGCGCACGCAGGGAACTGCTCGCCACCGGCGAGAAGGTCCGCAAACGCGAGGTCGACACCCACAACCAGCTCACCCCGCAGGAGGAGCACATCATCCGGCTGGCCCGGGACGGACGCACCAACCCCGAGATCGGCGCGGAACTGTTCATCAGCGCCCGCACCGTTGAGTGGCACCTCCGCAAGGTGTTCACCAAACTGGGCATCACCTCCCGCAGGGACCTCTACGACGCCTTCCCCCCACGAGATCAGCACATACCATCCGGCTAAACGTCGTCGCAGAGGCCGAGTCATGCCCCCCGAGATGCCCGCGAACTGCCATCAACATCCGGCTGAGCGACTGCATGGCCTCCGCGATCCCGGGTGCTGTAGAACACCTCCATCAGGAATCGAGTAGGCGCGCGGCTACGCCGGGCGAGCCGGAAGGCGCTGAGGCAACCGGCCAAGCGCAGACCCAGACTGCTGAGCAGGGTGGGCCCGGCCGATGGCTACAGCCACTGCCGCTACAACGGCGATCACCAGCAGGGCGATGCCTGGCTCGACGGTCATTCGCGCTGACGCTTGCCATGATCCGGGCCGGTGGCGTCAAACTCACCGTCGCGCACGCCCGTTACGAATGCTTCCCACTCCGGGTGCGAGAATGACAGTACCGGCCCGTGCGGGCTCCGTGAGTGACGCATAAGTACAGATTCGCTAGCGAAGGACACTTCGACGCAATTGCCGGTGCCCGATGCCGTGCTCTTCCGCCATGTGCCTGGGGGGCACTCCAAGTCGCTCACGCCTTCCTCCGATGGGGTTGCAAGACTCTCTCCCGTCCGGGCGAGTCGCTTAGCAGTCATGATGGGCAACGCCTTCCTGCCAGCCGCTACGACGGGTGGACACGGTCGGTGATGCGATCCGAGCTTGAGGGTAGGAGCAGGCAAGGACACCGGCCGTCAAGCCTCATGTCATCACTTAGCCCCCAGGCAAGGTTTTTGGAGAAGCCGGCATAAGCGCTCGGGCATGTTTTGCCCATGGCGCCGGTCACTACCGTTGAGCGACTGGACGCCAGCTCCTTAACTGAAACAGCAGAGATCAGGGTCAATTACCGTCCGTCAGGTCATTTCGTCTGCCACTTTGCCGAGGTAGGCGATGGAGCCGTCGGGTCCGAGCGACAGCTGCCGCAGCTGCTCGAACACTTCCCGATAGGCCGACACCTCCCCTTCCTCCGAGATGCCAGCTCTAAGCAAGTCCCCTCTTGCCTCCAGGTAGAGCACGTCATCGTCCCCAGGATCGGGGAACTCCACGATCACGAACGGCCCCGTAAGGCCAGGGTGGGTACCGGCGCTGAAGGGAACGATCTCGATCGTCACGTTCGGCCTGGCGGCCATATCGATCAGATGGTGGATCTGACGACGCATGACGTCCCTGCCGCCTATCAGACGACGCACCACCGCCTCGTCCAAGATGAAGAAGAGCAGCGGCGGGTCATCTCGGTCGAGTTGTTCCTGGCGCCTCATCCGGATTTCCACCACGGTGCTCACACGGTCGGTTGTGGCCCCCTCTTCGAGCGACGGGACGACAGCGCGGGCGTAGTCCTCGGTCTGCAGGAGGCCTGGAACCAGCAGCGTTTCGAAGTTCCTGATAATGAATGAGGCAGCCTCATACCCGATGAGCTGCAGAAGTCCGGGCGGCGCGACGTCCCGGTAGACGCTCCACCACGAACGTTCCCTAGCCGCACGCGCGAGGGCCACAAGTTCGGTTGTTAGGTCCGGGTCGTCAAGCTGGTAATGGCGAAGGAGGGCCTTGAGGTCGTTCGTCGAGATGCCGACCGAACCAGCCTCGATCCGGATCAGCTTGGACAGCGACCAGTCCATCGCAGCGGCCACCTGCTCCTGAGTCAGCCCCGCATCCTGGCGTGCTTTGCGAAGTTCCGTTCGGAGCCGCCGCCGTTGAACCACTGGGCTCGGACGGTCACCCGCCATGGCCCCATCCCTTCAGTACCGCTTGGCCCTGCTGTCCATAACTGCCAGGAGGCAGATAGACAGCTGGCATGTCTCCACGAGCAGACAGGTTAGAGCATGACACTGTTCACATAGGTCACTTGCGCCAAGTTGCCGTACCAGCGTGTCCCAGCTGTTACTAGGAGATCTTGAGCCTACTCCCGGAGCGGGCTGCCTGGCAATCTGACATATGGCTACTTGACCCCTTCCCAAAGACACCCATCCTAATGCATACTGCAAGTGTCCTTCTGGACAGTGGGGCGGTGGCTGTCATGGTGCTGATCTTCCTGTTAGGCGCTCTCCTCGGTACTGGTAGGCGGCATGTTCTGCGTCCGCTACCTGCGGCACGAGGTCGCGGCCAACATCGGCCCTTCGATGCGGCGGATGAAGGCCCAACTCGACAACCTTGAGACCGCGGTTAACCTCGCGCTGGTAACCCGATACGCAGAGCTGGGCGAGCGGCTCACCCGTGACCCCATCCAAAGACCCTAGACCCGCTCATCTGTACGGAAATCCCAGGTGAGCGACAGTAGTCGGCAGCTTGCGCCTATGTGGTGAGCCCGATCGGACAGTGATTCTCGGCGAGCAACGGTCACTCTTGACCACGCTCAGCCGACCTTGGGACGAGGCAATTCACGCGATGAGCGAAACGGCCCTTCTTAGCAGCGGGTCGCGGGTTCGGATACCTGGCGCAATGATCCCGGTGGATGGCGGTGCCATCCCCTCGATCTGAGCGCGCAGTCGCTGGGCCTTATCTGCCTACCACTGCTCAGCGGTTCTCGGCGTCGCGGACGCGTTGCACCATCATCTCCAGCAGCGCCCAGGCGGTCTCTGGGTGCTGCATCGCGAACGGGCGGAAGATCCATGAGACGAACAGCAGGCAGCGCAGATCGGTCTCGGCGGTGATCTTCGCCGACCGGTGCGCGTGGTCGATCAGCGCCATCTC
>WNGD01004662.1_pt1 | contig 19496 bp, 20 predicted proteins | sample 5400671 | NCBI WGS metagenome assembly WNGD01 (sample SAMN13153369, study PRJNA577476) | soil metagenome | isolation source: 40 cm soil or saprolite under grassland replicate 2 | place: USA:California | collected 2016-06-15
CTGCGCCGAAGCAAAGGAGCGAGCCCGGGGAGACGACGTTGCGGCGGCCCGTGCGGCGCCGGGCGATGCCCTCCAGCTCGCGCAGCTCCTCGAGCGGATCGATGCGGACGTTCGAGTCGGAGCCGATGCAGATGCCGATGCCGCGCTCGCAGAGCTGCTCGACCGGCGCGAACCCGTCGCCGAGGTTGGCTTCGGTTGTGGGGCAAAGACAGACGCGCGCGCCGGCTTCGGCGATCAGGTCGAGCTCCCGCTCGTCGGCGTGCGTTGCATGGACGACGGTAGTCCTGGGCCCCAAGCAGCCGCAGTTGGCGAGCAGCTCGATCGGGCGGACGCCGTGCTCGGCCACGCACTCCTCGATCTCGCGCGGTTGCTCGGCGGCGTGTACGTGCAGCGGCAGGCTCTCGCGCTCGGCGTAACGGGCCAGGTCCTCGAGCCAGGCACGAGGACATGCCCGAACGGAGTGGGGGGCGACGCCGAGGGGAATGTCCCGCTCGCGCAGCGACTCGAGCTGGCGCAGGTACTCGGCGACGCTTTCCTGCCGAAATCGTTCGATCCCCCCGCGGCCGTAAGCCGCATAGAGCAGGACGAAACCGATCCCCGCCTCCTCCGCAGCCTCGGCAGCTGCAAATGCCTCCTCGAGCCCCAGGTAATGGAACTCGCCGACCGCCGTATAGCCGGCGCCGAGCTGCTCGCGATAGACGTCGACGTAGTTCTTCCGGACCTGTCCCGGTGCCAGGCGTGAGGCCACGTCCAGCATGGACTCCCGCCAGGCCCAGAAGTCGCCACCCTCTGTTCGACCCCGCAAGGCCCGCTGGAACGCGTGGCTGTGGGCGTTCACGAACCCCGGAAGCGTGAGCCGCTCGGCCACCGCCGTATCCTTTCAACATGGCCGCCCGTGCTGTGCCGGCTCCGCTGGCAGCGATTCCGAACGTGCTTACGATCGGCCGGCTGATCCTGATCCCGGTCTTCGTCGCGCTCGTGCTCGCGAGCGACGGCGGCCACAGCTGGGCTGCGGCGATCGTCTTCGGCGTCGCCGGCGTCACCGACCAGATCGACGGCTGGCTCGCGCGCCGCTGGCGGGTCGAGTCCGAGTTCGGCAAGGTCGCCGACCCGCTCGCCGACCGGTTGATGATCGATGCCGCCGTCCTCTTGCTCTGGCACGCCGGGCGGCTGCCCTGGGTCGCGCTCGCGATTCCCGCGCGTGATTTGGCGCTGATCGCCGGGTACAGACTGGTCGTGGGAAGGGGATACGAGCTGGCGGTCAACCTCGCAGGCAAGGCGGCGACCTGGCTGCTCTACGCCTCCTTGGCCTTCATCATGGTCACTCGCCAAGGAACCGCGTGGCCGCGCTGGCTGTTCTGGGCCGGTTTCACGCTTGCTGCTCTCTCGCTCGTGGGCTATCTCGCGAAGGCGAAACGAGAGGTCGTGGAGGCATGAAGGCCGTCGTCATGGCCGGGGGCGAGGGCACGCGGCTGCGCCCGCTGACCTCGAATCAGCCCAAGCCGATGGTGCCGGTCGTGGGCAAGCCCTGCATGGAGCACATCGTCGAGCTCCTCCGCGGGCACGGAATGGAGGACGTGATCGTCACCGTCGCCTTCCTCCCGCAGGCGATCCGCAGCTACTTCGGCGACGGCGAGGCCCTCGGCGTCAACATCGAGTACTCCGTCGAGGAGTCGCCGCTCGGCACGGCTGGGTCGGTGCGCCTGGCGAGCGGCAAGCTCGACGACACCTTCGTCGTCATCTCGGGCGATGCGCTCACGGACGTCGACCTCGGGAAGATCGTCGAGTTCCACCGCAAGAAGGAGGCCGCGGTCACGATCGGGCTCAAGTCGGTCGAGAATCCGCTCGAGTTCGGAATCGTCGTCACCGATGACGGCGGCCGGATCGAGCGCTTCCTCGAGAAGCCGTCCTGGGGACAGGTCTTCTCCGACACGATCAACACGGGCATCTACGTACTCGAGCCCGAGGTGCTGCGCCACGTGCCGACCGACCGCCCGTACGACTTCTCGAAAGAGCTCTTTCCGCTGTTGCTGGAGATGGGACGCCCGCTCTACGGCTACGTGTTCGACGAGTACTGGCAGGACATCGGCGACCTCGACCAGTTCCGGCAGGCGAACTTCGACGCGCTCGACGAGGCCGTGGGGCTGAACATCCCCGGCATCCGCTTGCGCGGCAACGTCTGGCTCGGCGAGGGCGTCGAGCTCGACGACCTCGAGCAGATCGAGGCCCCTGCGTTCGTAGGCAACTACGCGCGCATCGGGCCGGGTGCGACCGTGGGGCCGTACTCGGTGCTCGGCGCCAGCGTCACCCTGCGCGAGCAGGCTCGGACGAGCCGCACCGTCGTCGATTCACGGACGTACATCGGCCGCAGCGCGGTGATCGAAGGCGCGATTCTCGGCCGCGGCTGCGACGTCGGCTCGCATGTGCTCGTCCAGGAGGGCGCAGCGATCGGCGACGAGGTCTCACTCGGCACTCAGAGCGTCGTCCATCCACGCGTACGGATCTACCCGAACAAAGAAGTCGAGACCGGCGCGCAGGTCACGGAAAGCCTGATCTGGGAGTCTCGAGCCGCCTCGCGCCTCTGGGGCCGCGAGGGTGTCTCGGGCCTGATCAACGTGGACGTCACGCCCGAGGTCGCGGTCCGGCTCGCCGCAGCGCTCGGAACAGCGCTCAAGCGCGGCGATCGGGTCGTCTGCAGCCGCGACGCGCCTCCGGGCTGCCGCATGATCAAGCGGGCGATGATCGCCGGCCTCAACTCGACCGGAGTCGACATCGCCGACCTGCGGGTGCTTCCCGCGGCCGTCAACCGGCACCTACTGAAGACCGAGAGCTTCGATGCCGGCTTCCACGTCGGCGTCAGCTACACCGACCCCGAGATCGTGGAGATCCGCTTCTTCGAGCATCCGGGCATCCAGTTGACGGCCTCGATGCAGAAGGAAATCGAGAAGCACTACACCCGCTTGGAGCTCCGCCGCGCTGCGCACAACGCCGTGGGCAGCGTCAGCTACCCCGCTCGGGTGCGCGAGACGTATGCCGAGGACCTGCTCGCGACGCTCGACCGCAAGGCGATTCGAGAACGCGCTTTCCGGATCGTCGTCGACTACGGCTACTCGGCGGCCTCCTACGTGCTACCGCTCGTGCTGGGACCGATCGGCGTCGAGGCGATCAGCGCCCACGCGTTCGTCGCGGACTCCGCCGCCGCGGGCTCCTCGACCCTGACCGAGTCGATCGGCCAGGCGAAACGGCTCGTTCCCGCCGTGGCCGCTGATTTCGGCGCCGTCTTCGACCGCGCCGGCGAACGCCTCTTCCTGATCGACGAGCAGGGCCGCGAGATCGCCGTCGAGCAGACGCTGCTCCTCTTCCTGCGGCTGATCGGCTCGAACGGCCGTCGCGGCAAGCTCGCCTTCCCGGTCACGGTCACGAGCGAGGTCGACCGGATGGCAAAGGGGACGGGGCTCGAGGTCGTCCGCACGCCCGCGAGTCTCGCCGAGCTGACCCATTACGCCGCTAAAGACGGAGTCGTCTTCGCAGGGGCGCTCGGCGGCGGTTACGTGTTCCCGGAATTCCTGCCGGCCTACGACGCGGTGGCGAGTCTCTGCAAGCTGCTCGAGCTGCTCGCGCCGGCGAACGAGCCGATCTCTCAGCTCGTCGGCGAGTTGCCGGTTTCGACGCTCGTCCACCGCCAGTTGCCGTGTCCGTGGGCGATGAAGGGTCTCGTCATGCGGGTCTTGAGCGAGCGCCTGCGCAACCGCAAGCTCGATCTAACCGACGGGATCAAGGTCTTCGAGAAGCGCGGCTGGGCGCAGGTACTGCCCGACCCGGACGAGCCGTTCGTCCACATCTACGCCGAAGGGAAGACAGATGCGGACTCCCAGGCGCTCGAGGGCGAGCTGCATGCCCTCGTCGAGGAGATCATGCAGACAGAGGAGGAGGCGGCGGCCGCGACCTAGGAGGGCCTAGCGAAACAGAGTCTGTGCCGTCAGGCTGCGCTGCTCGCCCCGAGGCTGTGTCCTCAGTCGCGCCAATAGCTTTGGCTATTGACGCTCCCTGCGTCCTTCCCTCGGAACGACCATCGCACCCTGACGACGAGCGCCGTTCCGCTAGACCCTCCTAGGACAGACGGTACAACCTCAAGTACAGGTTGACCCTTTGTCCACCGGTTGCTTTACTTCATTGACCCGCACTTCGACCGAAAGGCGTCCTTTTGGAACCTCTACCTGATCTTGGATCGCTGTCTGACGACGAGCTGAAGAAGGAGATCGACCAGCTCAAGGAGCATGAGCGGGAGATCTCGTACCAGCGCCGCATCCTGCACGGGAAGATCGACATCCTGCGCGCGGAGCTGGTGGCGCGGCTCCAGAAGACGGGGGGGAAGGGCGTTCTCGAGAGCGTCGATGTGGAATCGCTGACCGCGATTCTGTCGGGCAAAGCGGCGCCGAAGGTGGCAGACGAAGAAGAGTGAGCGTCGTCTACTGCCCGGAATGCGGCTTCCAGAACCCGGAGGCGGCCAACTACTGCTCGAAATGCGGCGCCTTGCTCGTCAAGGACGAAGTCGGCGCCGAGACGACGCAGACGTACACGCCGGAGGAGAACGCCGACGAGGACGGCCCGCTCGGCGAGATCGCCGCGGAAGGGCCGGCCCTGGTCGTCCGCTCCGGCGGTGGGCGCGCCGGCGAGCATTTCAGCCCCGAGGGGGAGCGAACGACGATCGGCCGCTCGCCCGACAACGACGTCTTTCTCGACGACGTCACTGTCTCGCGGAAGCACGCGGTGGTCGTGCAGGACGGCGGTGAGTTCCGGATCGAGGATCTCGGCAGCCTCAACGGCACCTTCGTCAACCGCAGGCGGATCGACTCGGCGACGGGGCTGGAGAGCGGCGACGAGGTCCAGATCGGCAAGTACAGACTGAGCTTCATCAGCAAATGAGCACCCCGGCGGAAACCTCGGCGACGCAGCGCCTGCTGACGATCGGCACCGTGACGCGGCGCCTGCAAGCGGAGTTCCCCGACGTCTCGATCTCGAAGATCCGGTATCTCGAGGACCAGGGTCTGCTCGCCCCCCGACGGACTCAGGGTGGCTACCGGCTCTTCAGCGAGGAAGACGTCGAGCGACTCGAGACGATCCTGCGGTTGCAGCGCGACGAGTTTCTTCCACTGCGGGTGATCCGCGAGGAGCTCTCCTCGCCCGGCGCTGCGAAGGGCGCAAAGAAGCGTCGTGGCGGCCTTTCCGCTGCCGAAGAAGAATTGGACGTGGGCGAACTGTGCGAGCGGGCCGGGGTGACACCGGCGGTTGCGCGCGAGCTCGAGGAATTCGGCCTCCTGGCGCCGCGGAACGACAACGGCACCAAGCTCTACGGCGAGGGTGATGTCGACGTCGCCGCGACGTGTGCGAAGCTGGCGCGGTACGGCATCTCGGCCCGCCACCTACGGACGTTCCGTACCGCCGCCGACCGGGAGGCGGGCCTGCTCGAGCAGATCGTCGCTCCGGCCCTGCGTTCCCGGAACCCCGAGCGCCGCCAAGCCGGGCTGGACGAGCTGCAGAGCCTCGCCGAGCTCGCCCAGGAGCTATCGCAGCTCCTCTTCTGGCGCGACCTGAAGCAGCTCGCGGACCGCTGATGGCGATGGATCTCAGAGAACGCGTCCGGGACGTCCCGGACTGGCCGCAGCAGGGCGTCGTCTTCCGCGACATCACGCCGCTCCTCCGCGACCCCGAGGCGCTCGACCAGACGGTGCACGAGCTGGCGGCATGGGGGAAGGAGCGCAAGCCGGACGTCGTGCTCGGCGCGGAGGCGCGCGGGTTCATCCTCGGCGCCGCGATCGCGCGCGAGCTCGGCTGCGGCTTCGTCCCCGCGCGGCGCCCGGGGAAGCTGCCCCCGGAGACGGTTGGCGCCACCTACGCGCTCGAGTACGGAAAGAACACGCTCGAACTGCACCCGGAGACGATCCGGAAGGGCGACCGGGTGCTGATCCACGACGACGTGCTCGCCACGGGCGGTACCGTCGAGGCGATAGCGGGCCTCGTCGAAGGCCTCGGCGCCGAGGTCGTCGGAGTCGCCTTCATCATCGAGCTGACGTTCCTCGGCGGCCGCGAGCGCCTGGAAAAGTACGACTTTCACGCGCTGATCGCCTATTGATTCATCTGCCACGTCCGGGGCGCCGATTACAAAGGGGCGATGTATGACCGTCTGACGACGCGCTACACGTTTGCGTGCCCCGAGCACGGCGACACGCGGGTCGCCCTCTCGCGCTTCCGGCGCCTGGAACGCCTCCCCGGCGCGGCTCACCCGGCCGTCTTCGGCGTTCGCTTCGAATGCGGCTGCGGCGACGAGCATCCCGGGCTCGTCACGCACGAGGAACTCGACTGGACGCCGCTCGGCCTCGGCGCCGGCGGCTCCTTCCTGAACCTGATGACCGACCGCCTCGAGGGCCTCGAGGTCGAGCTCGCCGAACTCGCGGCGAGCAAGATCGGAGCGGGGGAGTGGCCTTGGAGCTTTTTCTGTTATCCGGAGAACCAGGCCCGACCTGTGTTCCCGTCGTCCTTTTCCCTGCTTGCACCGTCGGCGTCGCACGGCGCCGTAGGCCTCGCTGTGCGCTGCCCGGTTTGCGGCCACACGTCGATCAACCTCGTCTCCGAGCAGCACGTCGACCTGCCGTTCCACAACGACGCCGAGATACGCGTCGTCGAGCACGTGTTCGAGGCGGATGCGGCGCGGGCGGCCGAGGAGTTTGCCGCGGAGCTCGATTCGGCGCAATTCGACGCCCGCCGCCTTGCCCTCGAATAGTTTCTGGAAGGGACGGGTAACCGCCTCGCGGAGGTGGTGCGTCGATGTACGGACTGACCCGCGCAACGGTCACGCTAATCGCCGCGGCGATCGCGGGCCTGCTGATCTGGATCGCGACGCAGATCGGCGATAGCTCGAACGGGGAGTACTGGGCGACCTACGGCGTGATCGCGGCCGCCGGCCTGACTATGGCGCTCTCGCAACTGCTCGGCGGCTGGACGAAGTGGGGGATGCCGCGGATCTCGATCAGCGTCTTCCTGTGGGCGTTCGTCCCGGTTGCGATCGCCGTCCTCTGGATCGTGATCTTCCATCAGCCGCATCACGGTCTCGGCCGCAACCACATCCGCAAGTGGTCGAACGACATCGGCATCGACGGCCTCGTCAAGGACTTCAAGGAGTACGTAGCCGTGCTGTCCTTCGGCCTTGGTCTCGTGTTCGGCTACACCTTCGACACGGCGGGACCAATCGCCCGCGGCGGGCCCGGCGAGGCTCCCGCAAGGCCGACGGTTGCCGACCGAACGGCGCCTGCGCCACCACGCAACGCACCACCGGAATAGAGGCAACTCCGGGCCTCACTCCGGTCAGGGATGAAGCCGCCGCGGCAGACGGGCGATAGTGAAGGCATGAGCCCAGCAGGTCACAACGGCATCGTCTCCCGAGGACCCGACCTGCTGATCGCCCATTGCGCGGCGCTCGACTGCAAGCATCGCCTCCCGGCCGCCGATCGCCTGCAGCGGCTGATCGGAGCCGATCTGACGCGTCTCTTGCTGATCGCCCTGGCGGGCGATCACCGCATGAGCTCTCGCCGCTTCGCCGCTTGACGCTTAGTCTTCGCTAATCCCGGCCGGTCGGACGCTGCGGTGCGCGCCGCCTGACCGCGTGTCGCCGCGGTGGCGTGTTTTCGCCGAAGACCCGGACGAAGAGGAAGATCGCCGAGGCCCCGAGCGCCGAGAAGATGAATGCCGTCCCCGCAGAGATGCCGACGGCGAGGGAGCCGAAATAGATGTAGGCGCCGAGTCCGACGGCCCAGAGGAACGAGATGACGCCGTGGTCGACCGAAGGCGGGCGAGGGATGTGCGGCATGTGCGAGACTCTAAATGAGCGCTCCGTTGCGGCTCGATAGTGGCGGTCAACGACCTGGTCCTTCGTCGAGCGGGTTTAGACGGTTGTGACGGCAAAGCCGTCACAACCTCCAGCCGGCATCGCGAGGGACGCCTGGGACCTCTATCCACAAGCTGCAAGGTCTGCTGTGGAAATGTGGATAATTGACTTCTTGCAAATTGCGCCCTTTTCGTCTTTTAGACCTCTTGCGAAAGGACCTGTCCTCTCCTAGATTCCTCTTTGCGCCGAGCACGGAGCGCAAGTAGGTCGAAACCGGAACCGAAGGCAGTAGGCGGAAGCCGAAGGTCAGCGGATCCGGTGGACGAAAGCGAAATCGACTCGGCGAACGAAACGGCGACCTTCGGGTCGCCGTTTCGTATTTGGACCGTGATCGTCCGCGCGGCAGCGGGTCAAACGGTCGCGGCGGCAAAGCCGCCACGACCTCTTTGCCGGCATCGCAAGCGATGCCTCAGTAGGGTCGCATTGCATCCAGGTGTCGAAGCAACCGCCGGCATCCGTCAGGAGACATGACCCTCACGTGTCTCGGCGACTGTCCCCAAGAGTCCGTAAGCTCCCACGTCGTGCAGCGGGACCGCATTCTCGTCTGGCTTGCCGTCGCCGTCGGCCTCGCGCTGATCGTGCTCGCGGTCGTTTACTGGGTAGAGCCGGCGAAGTCTCTGCCCTCCTGGCTGCCGGGCCACGAGGCGGGGTCGGACCATCATCACGTCAAGCACGGGATCGCCTCGTTCCTCGTCGGGCTGGCGTGCCTCGTCTTCGCCTGGTTCCGTTCCGCGGGGCCGCGACCCCGAAGCGCAGCCGTCTAGTCAGCGGCTGACCGTTGCCGATCTCCTACGGACAAGCGATCGTGCTCGGCCTGCTGCAGGGATTCAGCGAGCTGTTTCCGATCTCGAGCCTCGGCCATAGCGTCATCCTGCCGAGGCTGCTCGGCTGGAACATCCACCAGAACGACTCCTACTTCATCACCTTTCTCGTTGCCACGCACCTCGCGACCGCACTCGTCCTGCTCGGGTTCTTCTGGCGCGACTGGCTACGGATCCTGCGCGGCCTGGGGAGGAGTCTCCGCAATCGCGAGATCGCACCCGATGACACCGACGCGAAGCTCGGCTGGCTGCTGGTCGTCGGGACGATTCCAGCCGGGATCCTGGGGCTCCTGCTCGAGCACAAGCTGCGATCCGTCTTCGCCTCGGCGCAGTCGGCCGCGATCTTCCTGATGGTGAACGGACTGCTCCTGTTCGCCGCCGAGGGGCTCCGCCGTCGCGCGCCGCAGCCCGAGCGCGGTGATCCCGACGACCGGATCGCGAGGCGCGTCGGCTGGCGGGAGGCGGTCGGCGTCGGGACGATCCAGGCCGCGGCGCTCGTGCCCGGCATCTCGCGCTCGGGCGTGACGATGGGCGGGGGGCTGCTCGTCGGCCTCTCGAACGAAGACGCGGCGCGATTTGCCTTCCTGCTCGCGACGCCGATCATCGGCGCGGCCGCGGCGCTGAAGCTGCCCGAGCTCTTCGGCTCGCAAGGAAACGGCGTCCGCGGGCCCGCTCTCGTGGGCGCGCTTTGTGCCGCTGTCACCGCCTATCTGTCCGTCCGCTTCTTGATGCGCTTCTTCGAAACGAATAGGTTGACACCCTTCGCCGCCTACTGTCTCGCTGCAGGCCTCGCCTGCACCCTTTACTTTCTCGTCTAGCCAGGGGAGGCCTGTGCTGAATGTCCAGATTCCGACTTGACATAACACCCGTTACCGTGGACTGGCAGAGGACGGCAGGGCTGCCTCGCCCGCCTCGAAAAGACAGGGTTTCGGTCGGCGCCTCACGTGGAACCATCGGGGGTTGGGTATGACCACGGTCGAGCTGGACTCCCTTTGGGCGAATCAAGAGTTTCAGCAGCTGCTCGAGGCTGCTGAGCAATCCGGTTCGATTCGGCACGCGGAGCTGACCGAAGTGCTCGAGCCGCTCGAGCTCGGGCTGCTCGAGACGGACGCCGTCTATCGGGAGCTCGACCAGCGCGGGATCGAAGTGATCGAGGAGGCCAAAGAGGCCCCGCCGCCTCCGCCGCCGCTCCCGGCGCAGGAGTCGACCACCGACGCGCTGCAGCTCTTCCTGCGCGAGGCCGGTCGGCATCCGCTGCTGAACGCGGCCCAGGAGGTCGAGCTCGCCAAGCGGATCGAACGCGGCGACATGGGCGCCAAGCAGACGATGATCCAGTCGAACCTGCGCCTCGTCGTCTCGATCGCCAAGAACTACCGCAATCAGGGGCTGCCGTTCCTCGATCTGATCTAGGAAGGCACGCTCGGGCTGATCCGCGCGGTCGAGAAGTTCGACTGGCGCCGCGGCTACAAGTTCTCGACCTATGCGACGTGGTGGATTCGCCAAGCCGTCGCCCGGGCCCTGGCCGACAAGGCTCGGACGATCCGGATGCCCGTCCACATCGTCGAGCGAATGCAGAAGCTGAACCGCGCCGAACGGACGCTCTGGACGCAACTCGGCCGCGAGCCGACGCTCGACGAGATCGCCGAGGAGGCGAATCTCCCGGTCGCGCAGGCCCACGAGGTGAAGGCGGCTGCCCGCGCCTCGACCAGTCTCGACCAGCCCGTCGGCGAGCAGGAGGACGCGGTCTTCGGCGACTTCGTCGCCAACGACGATCCGCTGCCCGAGGAGACGGTGGAAGGTTCTCTGCGGAGCGAAGCGCTCGCGCAGGCGCTGGCAGCGCTCTCCGACCGGGAGCGCCACGTGATCATCCTCCGCTACGGGCTTGCCGACGCCGAGCCGAAGACGCTCGAGGAAATCGGCCGCAGGCTCGGCCTGACGCGCGAGCGTGTCCGTCAGATCGAGACCGAAGCGCTCAAGCGCTTGGCGAAGCTGCGCGAGATGGAGTCGGTGACGCTTTAGGGCTCGAGGGACTGTCCCCGGACGGGGACTGTCCCTACGGGTAACGCCTCTGCGGCGAGGCCAAGCGCGGTGCCGTCGAAGAGCCGTAGCGCCCGCCCCTCCCCCACGCGTGTCCGGGTCAGCTCGTAGGCCTCGTCCAGGAGCATCGGCCGCGTTGCTCGGTGACCGTCAGACGCGACGAGCGCAGCGAGGCCCTCGTCGATCAGCCGCCAACCTTCGCGCTCCATCTCCGGCGTGTGGCGGCCCACGAGGCTGCTGGCGTTGACCTGCAGCGGCCAGCCTCGCTCGACGAGCTCCTCGGCCAGACGCGGGTTCGTCAGCACCGCCTCCGTCCGCTCCGGGTGCGCGACCACAGGCGTCAGGCCGGCGCCCTCGATCCACTCGCCGACCTCGAGAAAGAGATCTGCGGAGCCCAGGAAGGGAATCTCGACGAGCACGTGCTCGGTCTGCTCGAGTACGTAGCGCCGCGGATCCTCGTCGAGCAGGAAAGGCATCGGCGTCAGCTCGTAGCCGAGCCTGAGCTCGAGCGGTAGCCGCTCGCGAAGCTCGCGAAAGGCTTTCTGGATTCGCCGCTCGCGGTCAGGGTCGAGCGGCGGTGCGTACGGCGAGACGTGCGGCGTCGCGTAAAGCACCCGTGTGCCGTGGTCGAAAGCGTCACGTCCCAGTGCCAGACCCTCGGACACGGCCTGAACGCCGTCGTCGCCGGAGGGCACGACGTGCGAGTGAATGTCGACGAAGCGAGGCTCCACCCCGCCAGGCTAGCTACTCGGCTCGAAGATACAGCTGCAAGCTAGGCGCGACCGTGCGGAGCTCACGCAGCGCCCGTGACTCGAGCTGGCGAACCCGCTCGCGTGTGATTCCCAGCGAGGCGCCGACCTCTTCGAGCGTCTGCGGGATCTCGCCGTCGAGTCCGAAACGCCGGGCCAGCACGAGCCGCATCCGCGGGTTGAGGACGCCGAGAGCGTCGGCGAGCTCCACGGCGCGAAGATTGTCCGACGTGGTCACGTCAGGCCGATCGAGCTTCGTGTCCTCGATCAGGTCGCCGTAGAGGCTCTCGCCGTCGCCGACCGGCGTCTCCAGGCTGACCGGATCCTCGACCAGGTCGAGCAGCTCGCGAACGCGCTCCGGCGTGAGCCCGGCCTCCTTGGCGACCTCGTCGACGACCGGCTCGCGGTTCAGTTTCTGCGCGAGGACGCGCCGGGCGCGCATCACCTTGCGCACTTGCTCGGCGACATGGACGGGGAGCCGGATCGTCCGCCCCTGGTCGGCGAGAGCACGTGTGATCGCCTGCCGGATCCACCAGGTCGCGTAGGTCGAGAGCTTGTAGCCCATCGTCCAGTCAAACTTTTCGACCGCTCGAATCAGCCCGAGGTTGCCCTCCTGGATCAGGTCGAGGAGCGGCACGCCTGCCTTCGTGTAGTTCCGGGTGATCGACATCACCAGCCGGAGGTTGCACTCGATCAGCCTGCGCTTGGCCGCCTCGTCGCCCTCGTCCTTCCGCCGTGCGAGCTCACGCTCCTCGGCGGGTGTCAGCAACCGACCGTCGCCGATCTGGCGGACGTAGAGCTTGAGTGGATCCTGGGTCGGCGCCGCCGCCTCTTTGACGTCGTCCTCGTCGACCTCGGCGGCGTCCTGCACGAGCTCGAGCTTCGGCTCTGCAGGCGGCGCGGGTACGGGATCTGGAAGCGGCCGCTGCTCCATCGTGCGGGTGGTATCGGCCCCAGGCAAAGGCCGCTTGATGTGGCCAACCCCCCGACCGAGGGAGCGAGGTTTGAGCTTTGTAACCGACGCGCAAAGTGGTGACTAACTCCCGCATGCAGCCCGCGTCAAAGGCTAGGAAGACCGTCCCTCTGGCTAGGAACATCATCCGTCTGGGGTCCTACACTCACTGATATGTGCGGAATCGCCGGATACAGCATTGCCACCTCGAGCAGGCTCGAGCGAACGCTCCCGGCTCAGGCCCTCCTGGCGGGGATCGCCGAGCGCGGCGCCGACGCCGTCGGCTACGCCCACCGCAGTCCCGGCGAGCGCGTCTCCGTGCACAAGCAGCGCTCCGGTGCAAGCGCGCTTCTCGACGAGATCACCGTTCCGCAGAGCGCCAGCGAGGTGCTGGTCCACGTCCGCGACTACACCAAGGGCCATCCGACCGTCGCCGCGAACAACCATCCGATCCGGCACGGCGCCGTGGTCGGTATCCACAACGGGGTCATCTTGAACGACGACGAGCTGCTGGCCGACCACGACTGCGCGCGACGCGAGCCAGGGATGACCGTCGACTCCGAGGCGATCTTCGCCGTCGCCGCCCACTCCGAGGGCGACGTCGAGGCGCTCGAGGCGCTCCGCGGCTCGATGGCGACCGCCTGGATTGACGAACGGCGTGAGCACTCGATCTACGTTGCGCGCGGCGTCGGCCGGCCGGTCTGGCTCGGCGCCGGCAACGCAGGCGTCTTCTTCGCCTCGACGAGGCTCGCCCTCGAGGTCGTCGAGCGCTTCCTCGGCTTGAAGCTGCGGATGGACGAGCTCGAGGAGGGCACGCTCGTTCAGCTCGAGCTTGGCCGCGAAACGAGCCGCAAGCGGTTCAACCCCGACCGCCGCTTCGAGGACAAGCCGCTGCCGCCGGTCCGGGCTCCCAAAGAAGCGGCGCTCTGTCTGAGGCGGCTGGCGACGGCCTCGGTCCAGTCGGCGAACTTCGGCAGCCGCCCGAGCTTCGTCGAAAGGCGAACCGCCTGCTCGAGCGCGCGTTCGAGTCGCTCCTCCCCCACCGGCACGTCGAAGCCGGCCTCGCGGAGCGCATTCGTGAGCGAGCCGAAGGTGTGCCAGTAGAGCGACTTTGAAGGCAGCTTGCCGCGGTGCTCGTCGATGTCGCGGGCCGTGGGCACGCGACCGAGCTCCTTCCCGAGCTCCTCGAGCAGCGCCAGCAGCTCCTCGCGGGTCGCAAAGCGCCGCGGTACGAGCCCGGCCTTGCGCTTCGCGCGATTCCAGCTGCCGAAGTGCTCGATCACGGTCTGTGGGTGGACGGTGGTCTTCGGATCGGCGGAGAACTCGCGCATCGTCGGCGAGCGCCCCAGCCGTTCGGCGGACTGCTTCAGCTCCGTAAGGATCTGCTCGTCCGTGTAGCGCTTGCGAATCCCGGCCTGGAACTCGGCAAGCGCCTGTCGGTCGATGTCGGCGACCGCCCGATACACGGACTTGCGGGGCATTTATTGCAAGTCAGAATAGAGCATTTGCGCGATTTCGCAAGTACGCGCATATGTCCCTGAACTTTTCCAGCAGGAAGCGGTTAGCTCGCGACGGCTTCGGCTTCTCGCTGCGGCCCGGCTTCAAGGTCCTCGACCGGCAGGATTCGCTCGAGCGCCGAGACGCAGCGAGGGCAGAATTGGCTCCCTGCCGCCCGGCTCAGCTCCGCAAGCGCCTCCGCCGCCGGCCTGGCGGCCCGGTAGTTGCGCGTTGTCAGCATCGAGTCGAGCGCGTCCGCGACGTGGATGATCCGGGCCCCCAGCGGAATCTCTTCGCCCTTCAGCCGGTCGGGATACCCGGCGCCGTCGAAGCGCTCGTGATGGTGCCGGATCGCAGGCACGGCGTCGTTCAGGAAGCCGAGCCGGTCGATGATGCGGGCGCCTTCGTCGGCATGCTTCTGCATCAGCGACCACTCGGAATCGGTCAGGCCGGCCGGCTTCAGCAGGATCGCGTCCGGGATCGCCAGCTTGCCGATGTCGTGGAAGAGCGCCGCGTGCCCGAGCAGGTCGAGCTCCGCCTGCGACAGGTCGAGCTCGCGGCCGATCGCCAGCGCGAGCTGCTGTACGCGGCGCGAGTGGCCTGCGGTGTAGGCGTCGCGGGCATCGACCGTCGCCGACAGCGACTCCATCGCAGCCGTTGAGCGCTCCTTCAGCAGCCGGTTTGCCTGCTCGAGGGAAACGTTCTGGGTCTGGATCGTCTCCGCCGCCTCCCGCAGCTTCTGCGCGCTCTTCTGGGTGTGACGCAGGTAGGCCTCCTGGGTCTTGCGCATCAGGAACAGCGGCACCGCGAAGACCGCGAACGCCCAGAGATGCGCCGACTGGTAGCCGAGGAAGATGACGCCGGCGATGAATCCATAGACGAGGTAATGCGGGACGAGCCACGCGAAGCGCTCGTGGAACGCCCGCCACCAGCGCTCGTGTCCCTCGACCGAAGTGGCGAGGCTGACGAGCCCCATGTTGACGACGAAGTACGCGAGGCCGGCTGCGACGCCGGCGACCACCGTCAGGATGCGACCCGAATCCCCATGCAGGTCGAGGAGGTGCAGCGAGAAGGCGCCGACGGCCGCAAGCGAGGCGAGCGAGAGCGCGCCGATGTTGAAGAGGACGTGGTGCAGCGACTGGCGGCGGGCGCTCCACTCGACTGCCGCGGTCGTGATCGCCAGCGCGAGCGCCGCCCGCGGCCCGAACAGCGCCGCGCCCGCAAGCGCACCCACCGCGCTGACGGAGATCGAGCCGAGATCGAGCTCGAGCGCTAGCGCCTGGCCCGCGCCGACGAGCGCGATGATCGCGAGCAGTCCGCTGATGTCGTGGCTGTTGCCGAAGACCAGGCCGGCGACGCCGGCCGCCGTCCCGATCAGGCTGACGAGGCCGACGACCGCCGCAAGGCGCTTCGAGAGCGAGAAGAAGGTCGGGCCGTGCATGGCGTGCGGGCGGGGATGCCGACGCTCGTGCGAGGGATGGGAGTCGATTGCTGCCGCACCAGGCAAACGCACCTGGTGGTTGCCGTCGTCGGGAACCGCGATCAGCGGCGCCGTGCGTGTCTCCGGCACCACGAGCGGCTCCGAGCTCGCGTCGAGGACGCGATTGCGGCCCTGGAGCTTCGCGCGGTAGACGGCGAGGTCTGCCTGATGGATTAACTCGTTGGCGTCGGCTGCATCGCGCGGGTAGGCAGCAACGCCGATCGAGACGGTCGCGTGAATCGGCTCGCTGGAGGTCTCGACGTCGATCGCGGCGGCGGCGACCGCCCGCCGGATCCGCTCGGCGATCTCGAACGCCTGCTCGGGCGGCGTCTCCGGCAGCAGGATCGCAAACTCTTCCCCGCCGAAGCGCGCCGGCACGTCGTAGTGGCGGAGCTGTGTCCGGAACGTCTCCGCGATTCCCTTCAGCACCGCATCGCCGGCGAGGTGACCGTAGGTGTTGTTGATGTCGCGCAAGAGATCGAGGTCGGCCATGATCAGCGTCAGCGGCCGTTCGAACCGCTGCGCGCGGGCAAGCTCCTCCGCAAGGGTTGCGGCGAAGTACCGCGCGTTGAAGAGGCCGGTCTTGGGATCGACGCGCGCCTCCTCCTGCAACTGCGGCACGCTGAGCGAACGGTGAATCAGCAGCAGCGGCGCCATCGCGATGGGAAGCAGCCATGGATTCAGGTCCCAGAAGGTGCCGATGCCGACGCCGAGCGCCGCGAGCACGAGGTCGATGGACAGGCTCTCGAAAGAGAAGATGCCCAGCTCGCCGATCGAATGGCTGTAGAAGAAGTGCAGCATCGGCGCGAGCAGAGCGTGGTTGACGGCCACCAACACCGCTGCCGCGGCCATCCCGGCGAGTGCAAGCCGGAGCTCGCGGTCCGGAATCAGGTGCGACGCGCCACGCATCACGTGGAAGACCGACCACGTGGCGAGAAGCGAGAGCGTCCAGTTGCAGATGTTGAAGGACTGGCTGTACCACGCGTTTCGGTTCTTCAGCCATTCCGGGATGTGCTGGACGAGCCCGATCGCGGCCACGAGCTCGGGCGGGAGCAGCATTACAGCGGGGATCAAGAAGACGATCGTCGTGTGGTACGACTGGTTGCGCGGCGTCCGTACGACGAAAAGCTGCGCGATTGCGGCCGCCGTGCCCAGGATCGCGAACGTCAACCAGCCGTTTGTGCCAACGCGGAGGTGGGTCAGCAAGGGCACCGAGACGACGGCGGTGACGCCGCCGATGACGAAGAAGTAGATCGTCGCCCGTAGCGGAAGCTTCTTTTCGGTCCCGTGCTCGCCCACGGGGCTGCCGGGAACCTCCGGGAGCGCGATGCTGCCGGGGACGGCGCTCACGCGACGGCTCCCCGGCGCCGGATGGGCGCCATCGCCAGGGCGACTGCGGGCCCGCCCGGGATCAAAGGTCGCGCGAACGACTCGTGCAACGGCTTTGGCGGGGTGGCACGCGTTGCTCCGGGACCAGCCGCCAGGCTGCGCAGGCCGTCCCGGAAAGATCCACCAAGCGAATTCCGCTCAGCCCTCATGCCCTGCCGTCTCCTTTCCGCCGTCAGGCGGCGCCGCGGTTCCAGAGGCCGGCGTGCCGCGCGCGACTACGCCGCAAATCAATCACTACTCGTGAAGCTACGGGGCTCCGAATCAAGCGACATCCCCCTTTTTCGGGAGAGAGCGAAGATCCCCCGAAAGGGGGAGCGGCCTGAAGAAGGCCGAAAGTCCTCCCGCCGAGGTCTCGTGCGGCCGCTCAGATAGCGTCTCCGGGCCGTGCGAACCCGCTTTCCGCTGCGGTTGGAGATCCTCTTGGCGCGCGCCGCGGGGAGCCTCTCGCGCCTCGCCGGTACGGGCGGCGGCACGACCGTGCCCGGCAAGCTGCTCTGGAAGCTCGACCCGGCAGCCGTCGACGAGCTCGCCCGCCGGCTTCCGCTCGGCTCCGCGCTCGTCTCGGCAACGAACGGCAAGACGACGACTGCCGCTATGGCCGCGGGAATCCTTGCGGGGAAGCGCAGACTCGCGCACAACAGCTCGGGGGCCAACCTCGTCTCGGGCGTCGCCTCGACCCTGCTGACAGCGCGCGGCTCCGAGCTCGGCCTGTTCGAGGTCGACGAGGCCGCACTTCCCGAATTGGCCCGCCGGCTGCGGCCCCGAGCGGTCTGCCTCGGCAATCTCTTCCGCGATCAGCTCGATCGTTACGGCGAGCTCGAGCTCGTCGCAGAACGTTGGCGAGGCGCCGTGCGGGAGCTTCCGGAAAATTCCATGCTTGTCGTCAACGGCGACGATCCGCAGGTCGGAGACCTCGGTCGCGAGCGTCGCTCCGGCACGCGGACAGTCTTCGGCGTCGACGATCCGCGCCACGCCCATCCGGCCCTGCAGCACGCCGCCGATTCGAAGTGGTGCATTCGGTGCGGGACGCCCTACGACTACGCCGCGGCCTACATCGGGCACCTGGGCGACTACCGCTGCCCGGCCTGCGGCCACAGGCGCCCCTCGCTCGACGTGTTCGGACGCGAGATCGAGCTCGAGGGGATCGAGCGTGTCTCGTTCGACCTGATCACGCCGGAAGGAGGGCGGCGGGTCAAGCTCGGCGTTCCTGGCCTCTACAACGTCTACAACGCGCTGGGAGCTGCCTCGCTCGCGCGGGCGCTCGGCGCCTCGCTCGACGAGATCCAGCACGGGCTCGAGGCGTTCCACGCGGCCTTCGGTCGCTTCGAGCGGATCGACCTGGACGGCAAGTCGCTGCTCGTGCTCCTGATCAAAAACCCGGCCGGCGCCAACGAGGCGATCCGGACGCTGCTCGCCGGCACGGCGCCGACCCTTGTCCTCGTAGCGCTCAACGATGCGACGGCGGACGGCAGGGACGTTTCCTGGATCTGGGACGTGGACTTCGAGCCCCTCCTCCCCGCTCTCGACCAGCTCGTTGCCACGGGCGACCGGGCCGCGGAGCTCGCGCTCCGCTTCAAGTACGCCGGCTTCGACGAGCGAGCAATCGAGGTCGTGCCGGAGCTGGAGAAAGCGCTCGACCGTGCGCTCGCGCTGACTCCGCCGGGCGGCGAGCTGGTGGCGCTCCCGACCTACACGGCGATGCTCGCTCTCCGGGACGTCGTTGCCCGGCGCGGCTTCGTACGCCAGTACTGGGAGGCGGCGTAGAGAAGCTCGACAGAGGAGAGCCCGGGGCGGTTAGGCCCCGGGCTCGTGATGGCACGTGAGGTAGTGCTGGTGTTAGGGGAGCGACGTAGTCGCCGCTGTCGTCGCCGTCGGCTGCGCGGCGACGAGGTAGGCCGGCAGCTGCAGATCCGGATCGGCCGCCGCTGCTGCGAGGTCAGTCGGATCGGCGAATGAATCCGCCGTGTCGCCCGCCCCATCTCCTTCGGCTGCGTCTTCGTATGACACGTCACTCCAGGAGATGTCGGCCCAGGAAACGTCCGCCGAGCTGAGGCTGTCCTCCCAGCTGACGTCGCTCCAGGAGATGTCCGCCCAGGAGACAGCCGCGAGTGCGGAGTCGCCCCAGGAGACGTCTCCCCAGGACACAGCATCCCAGGAGACGTTCGCCTTGGCCGTATCCGACCAGCTGATCGCGTTGAAGGCCGGGAGGCTTCCGCCGGACGGATCCGGCCCGACGAACTTCTCCAGGGCCTTGTTCGGATTCGGAGCCCCGCTGAGCAGGACCGCCTTGAGCGCATTGACCTCGCCGAGACCGAGCGAGCCGGCGATAGCGTTCGGGGTCGGCCGAGCCGTCTCCATCAGACCGCCCTTGATCTGGTCGGGGCCCCAGGTCGGATTGCGGGCGATGATCTGCGCCGCGATCCCGGCCACGATCGGCGCCGCGAACGACGTACCCGAGAGCTGGATGTACCCGGGTGAGACGATGTTGCTTGCCTTCTGGGAGGCGAGCGTCGACGCCACCGGAATCGGGCCGACCATGTAGCGTCCATCGGCTGCCACTTCCGGCTTCGCGAAGCCGTCGTTCGTGTAGCCGTACGCCGACCAGAACGGCGCCGTGTCGTTGTTCGGG
>WNGD01002419.1_pt1 | contig 19492 bp, 19 predicted proteins | sample 5400671 | NCBI WGS metagenome assembly WNGD01 (sample SAMN13153369, study PRJNA577476) | soil metagenome | isolation source: 40 cm soil or saprolite under grassland replicate 2 | place: USA:California | collected 2016-06-15
CGCGGCGGCCCGCTCGACCTCGCCGAGCAGCGCGGTCGAGTGGCGCGGGCCGCCGTCCGCCGCGAGCCCGATCAGCGACTCGTGCAGCACCTCGCCGCCGCGCGCCGCGCAGACGGCGGTGTCCCCGGTCGCGGTGTCGAAGCCGACGAGCGCCGGATCTCTGCCGCTTCGCTCAGCCAGGGACGTTGAAGAGGAAGATGCCCACGCGTTTGCCCGCGACGAACCAGCTGACCCTGTGCTTGCCGGGGATGTTCGAGGTGATCTTGTTGACGTAGAGCGTCCCCCGGGTCGCTTCCTGGCGGGGGGCGCAGAGGTTCTTGCCGGTCGGGAACTTGACGCACACCGTGTAGAAGACGTCGGCCTTGAGGCTCTTGAAGAAGGCGCCCTTCTTGCTCGCCTTGGGGCACGAATGCGACGGTTTCGCGTTCTGCGAGATGCCGCAGGCGACGTAGTGCTTGTAGGCGGCGGCCCCCGCGGAGGCGGGCGCGGCGCTGGCCAGCAGCGCGGTTCCCAGGAGCACGGCGGTCAGCGTCTTCAGTCCCTTCATGGGGAATTTCCCCTCCATTTCGCTCGAGTTGCTGCGGCCGATGCTACCGCGCGCTTTCACATTCCCGAACACGCCCGCTTGCAGGTAGATGCGCCCCGTCCGCATCGAGAGCCCGCCCAGGCTCTAGGGTGGCCCTTCCCGTCCGAAAGGAGAACGGAGTGAGAGGAGCAATCCACAGGGCAGCCCCGATTCTCGCGGCACTGGCGATCGGCGCCGCCGGCGTGGCCTGGACAGGCTGCGGCGGCAGCAACGACGAAACCAACAGCGCCAAGGAAGAAGCGAGCAAGGCGCTCGAAGAAGGCCGCGAACAGGTGAACAAAGCCACGAATGAAGGCCAGAAGGCGCTCAAGGAAGCCGAAAAGGAACTGAAGGGTTCCAACGCCGGCAAGGAAGTCGAAAAGAAGACGGAAGAAGCCAAGAAGGAAGCCGAAAAGAAGCTGAAAGAAGCCAAAGAAAAAACGAACGAAGCCGCCGGTCAGGCCCAGGAAGAACTGAAGAACTCGGGCTACTAGCTCTCGACGAGCTCGATCTGGCGGGTGTCGCCGCCCGCGTGGCTGAGTCGCACCTGGAGCGCCGGTCGCGCCAGGTGCGCCTCGGCGGCGGCGGGCCACTCGACGAAGGCGATCGCATCGGGGGTGAGGTAGTCGTCCAGCAGGGCGGGGTCCTCGCCCTCGATGCCCTCGAGCCGGAAGAGGTCGAGGTGGGAGACGGGCAGGCGACCGCGGTAGCGCTGCCCGATCGTGAAGGTGGGCGAGGTGACCGGACCCTCGACCCCGAGGGCCCGGCAGGCGCCACGGATCAGCGTCGTCTTCCCCGTCCCGACCTCGCCGCTGACGACGACGACGTCGCCGGGGCCGAGTCGCTCGGCGAGTTGCGCCCCCAGCGCTTCGGTCTCCGCCGCGGAACGGCTGGTGAACCGCTGCGCCGGGCGCTGCCTCTTCGGCTCTCGCTCACTTGCGCTCATGACACCGGCGATCTTGCTGGCCCCGCCCGAGGCCGCTAACCAAAGAAGTCGAGCTGGTCGGCGGCGGGCTGGGACGGCGGGGCGACGTCCTCGGCTTCGCCCAGATCGTCGACTGGCGAGGCGGTGTCCTCGGCATCGAGCGGCGCCGGCGGGGGGCCGGCGAGCAGCTCGGGCAGCAGCTCGAAGTCGGAGCGCAGGGTCTCCTTCATCGCCGGGGTGCGCAGCGCCGCCGCCGGGTGGAGGAGCGGCAGCAGGAAGACGGTGCGCCCGCCCAGCTCGTGCACCTGCGGCGTCCCCCGCACCTTGGTGATCCCGGCCGGGTTGCCGCTGAGCAGCTTGGTCGCGAAGTTGCCGAGGGTGCAGACGACCTTCGGCTCGATCAATCGCACCTGCTCGAAGAGGTAGGGCCGGCAGGCCTCGATCTCGAGCGGCTGCGGGTCGCGGTTGCCGGGCGGGCGGCTCTTCAGCACGTTGGCGATGAAGACGTCCTCGCGCGACATCCCGATCCCACCCAGCAGCTCGCCCAGGAGCTGCCCGGCGCGGCCGACGAAGGGCAGGCCCTGGCGGTCCTCTTCGGCCCCCGGTGCCTCGCCGACGAACATAAGGTCGGCGTCGGCGTCGCCGGCGCCGAAGACCGCCTTGGTGCGGGTCTCGTGGAGCGGACACCTGGTGCAGGCCGAGACTTCTTTGTACAGCTCGACCAGCTCGGCGCGGCGCTCTTCGGCCGGCCGACTCATCGTACGACCTCGCGCTTCGCTCGCGGCGCGAAGAGCCGGACATGCGCGCTTGCCCGCCCCGCGCTCATTGCGTCCTTCCGCGCCGCCCCGGTGGAGCCTCTCCCGCCGCGCGCTTGCGCTTCGTCTCGGCGAGCCGCTCCTGGCGGGCGGCTTCGTGCTCTCGCCGCTGTGCTTCACCATCGCGGACGCCGGGGCCCCGCGGTTGGCGGCTGGGCGGGGCGACGGTCGAGAGGCGGCGCCGGGTGCGACTCGATCCGCAGCCCGTGCAGGCGGGACTGGACGCCCGCGCCGACGGCAATAGCTCCTCGAAGCGGTTCCCGCACTCCTCGCACTCGAACTCGTAGATCGGCATCGTCGTGTCCCCGGTCTTTATAATCGCTTTAGGCCGTGACCCCCAGGGCATGGACCCCATGGAACTCGCACTGACCGACCCTTCGCACGCAAAGAGCGGCGTCAAGCTCGTCCGCGCAAAGCGCGAGCTTCGCGACGCGCTGAGCTGGCCACGCCGCAGCGGCTACTCGATCGGCCTGGCGCCGACGATGGGCTCCCTGCACGAGGGCCACCTCTCGCTGCTGCACGCCGCTCGCGCTCGGTGCGACGTCGTCGTGATGAGCCTCTTCGTCAACCCGGCGCAGTTCGTGCCGGGCGAGGACCTCGACCGCTACCCGCGCGACGAGCAGCGCGACCTGGCGCTTGCCGCCGAGGCTGGCGTCGACTTCGTCTACGCGCCGCCGGTCGAGGAGGTCTACCCCGAGGGCTTCTCCACCCACGTCGCGGTCGAGGGGCTCACCGAGGTCCTCTGCGGCGACCCCTCCCAGCGCGGCCCCGAGCACTTCCGCGGCGTCACCACGGTGGTCGCCAAGCTCTTCAACTCGGTGCAGCCCGACGTCGCCTACTTCGGCCAGAAGGACGCCCAGCAGGCGGCGGCGATCCGCCGCATGGTCCGCGACCTCGACTTTCCGGTCAGGATCGAGGTGCTGCCGACCGTGCGCGAGCCGGACGGGCTGGCGCTGAGCTCCCGCAACGCCTACCTCGACGCCGGGGAGCGCGAGCTGGCGGCGGCGCTCTCGCGGGCGCTGCGCGCCGCGGAGGAGACGGCGCGCGCCGAGTCGCTCGGCGCCGGCCTCGAGGCGGCGCGCCGCGAGCTGGCGGCGGCGGGGGTCGAGCCCGAGTACCTGGAGGCGCGGGACCCCGAAGACCTGACGCCGGCGGCCGAGCCGAACGGCCGCCCGGTGCTGATCGCGCTCGCCGCCCAGGTGGGCGGGGCGCGGCTGATCGACAACGTCCTGATCCAACCTCGAACTTGAACCCCGGCAACGGCGACACGGAGGCCCCATGCAGAGGCAGATGCTGAAGTCAAAGATCCGCCGGGCGACGGTGACCGACTGCGACGTGGACTACGTCGGCAGCATCACCATCGACCCCGAGCTGATGGCAAGCGCCGATTTGATCCCCAACGAGCAGGTCCACGTCTGGGACATCGACAACGGCGCCCGCTTCGTCACCTACGCGATCGAGGGCGAGCTGGGCTCGGGCGCGATCCAGGTGAACGGGGCGGCGGCGCACCTGACCCGGCCGGGCCACAAGGTCATCGTCGCCTCCTTCGGCGCCTACGGCGAGCGCGACCTCGAGTCCTACTCGCCGATCGTCGTCCACGTCGACGCCGGCAACGCGATCGTCCGCGTCGACAGCAACCCGGAGGTGCTGCTCGGCGGGCCGGCGCCGAGTGGGCCCGAAGACGTCCCGGGCAGCTTCTCCCCCAGCTTCGGCGGAGGGATCCCCTCATGAGATCCGACGTCCAGCAGCCAAGCCCCGAGCACGAGCCGGTCACCCTGCCGCGGCTGGCCGAGATGAAGGAGGCGGGGGAACCGATCGTGATGGTCACCGCCTACGACTACCCCTCGGCCCGGGTGGCGGAGGAGGCGGGGGCCGACATCGTCCTGGTCGGCGACACGGCAGCGATGGTGGTGCTCGGCTACCCCGGCACCGAGCCCGTCTCGATGGAGGAGATGGTGATGCTCGGCAGGGCCGTGCGGCGCGGCCTGCGGACGCCGCTGATGGTCGGCGACATGCCGATGGGGAGCTACGAGGCGACCAACGAGCTCGCCGTGCACAGCGCCCAGCGGATGGTCAAGGAAACCGGCTGTCAGGTGGTGAAGCTGGAGGCGGGCGGGACCTCGGTCGAGCGGGCGCGGGCCATCGTCCGCTCCGGGATCCCGGTGATGGGGCACGTCGGCCTGACGCCGCAGAGCGCCACCGCGCTGGGCGGCTACAGGACTCAGGGCAAGACCGCCGAGGCCGCGATCCGGCTTTGCGAGGACGCGCTGGCCCTGCAATCGGTCGGCTGCTTCGCGATCGTCTTCGAGGCGGTGCCGGCCGCCGTCACCGAGGCGATCGTCGAGAAGCTCGAGGTGCCGACGATCGGGATCGGCGCCGGGCCGGCGACGGCGGGCCAGGTGCTCGTCTTCCACGACCTGCTCGGGATCACCACCGGCCGCGCGCCGAAATTCGTCAAGCGCTACGCCGACGTGCACGGCGCGATGGTCGATGGGGTGCGCGGCTTCGCCGAGGAGGTCCGCTCAGGTCAATTCCCCGAAGCCGAGCACGTCTACGGGGTCGAGCCGAGGGAGCTGTCGGAGCTGAGGCGCTACCTGGATCAGGAGAGCCTCACCTCGGCCAAGGCCTGGGACTGGGAGCCGCTCTCCTGAGCGGCGGCGCTCAGCCGTCGCCGAGCCAGAAGCTCAGCTCGCGCTGCTTGGCCGCCGCGTCGGGTCCTGTGTAGTAGGCGTCCTGCCAGGCGTCGCCGTCTTCGGGCCCCTCCCACGCCTTGCCGGCGTCTTTCGCCGCCTGCGAGCGCACGTAGCGCCAGCGGTAGGCGTTGTAGACGGAGATGATGTGGGTGGCGTAGGCGGCGGCGAGCCGCGGCACACCGGCGATCAGGTTGAGGTTGTCGTCGTTCTTGGAGCTGGCGCGCGGGCCCAGGTTGTGCGAGCCCGTCATCACCACCGGCTTGCGGCCAAAGGGGTCGAGGATCACGACCTTGGAGTGGATCATCACCAGGCTGAGCCGATCGATCTCTTTTTCCCAGGCGGCGAAACGAGTGTCGACCTTGCTCGGCAGGACGATGTCGGGGTCGGCCTCGTCGAGCTGGCCGCGGTGGATCAGGCCGACCAGCGCGGGGTCTTTCGAGCCGGCCTCGGGGTCCTGGTTGAGCACCCCGTGCACGTAGAGGGAGTCGCCCCCGTCGCCTTCATCGACGGCGACACGATCCATGATCGCGTTGAACAGCGTTTCTTTGCGGCCGGGGTTGAAGAACTCGAAGAGGATGCCCTGTTCAGCTCCAGCGATCAGCTCGCGGGCGGCAGCGAGGTCGACTTCTTTGTGCACCGGCGCGAACCAGGTGCCGACGCTGCCTTTGCCCAGCGGCGCCGAGCGCGCCGAGTCGTTGCCGTCGACCAGATTCGGCGGGAACTCGTCCCCGGCCTCCAGCAGGGCGTCCCACTCGGCTTTGTAGTAGCCGGCGACGTCGGCGCTCTCGATCAGCAGCCCGTTGTTGACCTGGGTGCAGAGCCCGGTCATCGTCCAGTTGGTCGAGCCGGTCCAGGTCAGCTTCGGCGCGGCCTCGGGCTCGCAGACGACGAGGAACTTATTGTGGGCCAGGCGGCTGCCGGTCATCCGTTTGTGCACGTCGACGCCGGCGGCTTCCAGCGTCCCGCGCGCCTCCTCGTTCTCGTCGCCCTTGGCCTCGTCGCCGTTGGCCAGGATCACGTGGGCGCGCGCGCCGAGGGCGCAGAGGTCCGCGACCAGCTCAGGATCGTTGAGCTCGAAGAGGGCCGCGTAGAGCGCCGCTCCCGAGCTTGCCTTGACGTCCGCCAGCACCTTCCGCATCGCCAACCGCAATTCGCCGGAGAGGTATTCGCGGGTGATGTTCCCAGGGGTCGCGATCATCGTTTTGAGCCGTTTGGTCCAGGGTTCGTCGCCTTTGAGGCGCCGTGCCACCGACTGGGTCGCCAGCACGCCCCGGTTGAAGTAGGCGGTGAGCCCGTCGCCGGCATCCGCCGTCACGTCGATCGGATCGGTCCAGGGGCTGGCCTGGTCGGTCGCCTCCGTAAGCGATCCCGCTTTCCCCACCATCGGGACCACGCGATAGCTGACCGTTTCGCCCGATCGCGCCAGGACGTCGGTCCAGCCGAACTTCTGGATCGGCCACTCGGTGCTCGGCTTGTGTTCCCCGGATTTGCGATCTTCGCCGGGCTCGCCGTCCTTCCCGGCGAAGGGGATGAAGGTGTGGACCGGCTCCGCGTCCCCGCCCTTGGGCTTTCTGTAGAGGGCGAAGCCGCGGCACTCGGGGATCGCCTCGGGGTAGCGCCAGACGACGTAGGCGTCGTCGCAGTTGGCATGGGCCTCGATCGCGATGCGATCCGGACTGGGCACGACACCGTGAATCTAGTCCGGCTTGGCGTCGGTTGTCAAGAAGAGCTGATCAAACCGTCCGTATCGGTTCAGCGGGAGCGCCGGCGGCGATCGTGCCTGGCAAAAGGTCGCGGGTGACGACGGAGTTGGCGCCGATCACGCAGCGGTCGCCGATCGTGACGCCGCTGGTGACGACGCAGTTGACGCCGAACCAGCAGTTGGAGCCGATCCTGACCGGGCCCTTGGAGGCGAAGCCCTGCTGGGTGACCGGGGTGTCGGGGTCGTCGGTGCGGTGGTCGGCGTCGCCGACGAAGCAGCCGTTGGCGAACATCGTGTGATCGCCGATCTCGATCCGCTCGAGGGCGGCGAGCATCGTGTTGCGGTTGAGGAAGCAGTCGGCGCCGATCTCGATCCGGGCATCCGGAGCCAGGGTCAGCCAGCAGCCCGGCTCGAGCAGCGTGCCTTCGCCGATCCGCAGCCGCCCCTCGTCGAGCGCCTCCAGCAGCTCGCCCTCGACCGGGTGGCGGATGAAGTAGCCGCCGCGCGCCGCGTGGCGCGCCAGCCGCCAGCGCCGCAGGGGGCGACGGTTGCGCTCGTACCAGCGCCGCTTCGCCCACCACATCCTCCAGCCCGTCTGCTCGCCGGCCACGGCCTCTAGCTTTCCAGACAGACCGCCATAGACTCCGCCGCATGGCGGCCCTGCGCGGCGGCATCGACCTCGGCGGCACCAAGATCCAGACGGCGATCGTCGACGGCGACGGCAAGGTGCTCGGCGAAGCGCGCCACCCCACGCCGACGTCGGGAGGGCCCGCGGACGTGGCCCGGGAGATGGAGGACGCCCTGCGCGAGGCGGCCTCCGCGGCCGGGGTGAGGCCGGAGCAGCTCGAAGGCGTCGGCGTCGGCTCGCCGGGCGACGCCGACGGCAAGACGGGCGTCGTCTCCAGGGCGCGCAACCTGCCCGGCTGGGAGGGCAGCTTCCCGCTCGGGGATACGCTCTCGAAAGCGCTCGGCGCAGAGGTCCGGGTCGGCAACGACGTCCAGGTCGCCATCGAAGGCGAGTACCACCTTGGCGCCGGCCGGCCCTACGACTCGCTGCTCGGCGTCTGGTGGGGCACCGGGGTGGGCGGCGGCATCGTCCTCGACGGCAAGCCATGGCTCGGTCGCGGCGCCGCCGGGGAGATCGGCCACATGGTCGTCAAGCGCGGCGGCGCCAGGTGCCCCTGCGGGCGCAAGGGATGCATGGAGGCATACGCCGGCCGCGCGGCGATGGAAGCCGAGGCGCGGCGCCGGCACGACGAGGGCGTCAAGACCGACCTCTTCAAGCTGATGCACAAGCACGAGCGCGAGCGGCTGACCAGCGGCATCTGGGAGCGCGCCCTCGACCACGGCGACCACCTCGCCGAAGAGCTGATCGACCGCGCGATCGAGGCGCTCGGCACCGGCGTAGCCTCGGCCGTCAACCTGCTCGACGTCGAGGCAGTCGTGCTCGGCGGCGGCCTCGGCGAGCGCCTTGGCGAGCGCTATACGGAGCCCCTGACCAAGGAGATGGCCAAGCACCTCTTCGTCGACGATCGCCCGCCTGCGGTACGGATCGCCGAGCTCGGCGACCTCGGCGGCGCGATCGGCGCCTCGCTGCTCTTCTCGCGTTAGGCGGCGACCGGCTCGCGCTGCTTGCGCGGCCGCGGCGCCCCCCGCTTCGGCTTGGCCGGCTCCACCAGCCCGGCGAGGAAGCGGCCGGTGTAGGAGCCCTCGGCCGCGGCGACCTGCTCGGGAGTGCCGGTGGCGACCACCTCTCCCCCCTCCTCGCCCCCCTCGGGACCGAGGTCGATGAGGCGGTCCGCGGTCTTGATCACGTCGAGGTTGTGCTCGATCACGACCACAGTGTTGCCGGCGTCGACGAGGCGGCCGAGCACGTCGAGCAGGCGCTGCACGTCGGCGAAGTGGAGGCCGGTGGTCGGCTCGTCGAGGATGTAGAGGGTGTCGCCGGTGGCGACCTTGGAGAGCTCGGTCGCCAGCTTCACCCGCTGCGCCTCGCCTCCCGAGAGCGTCGTCGCCGGCTGGCCGAGGCGGATGTAGTCGAGGCCGACGTCGTGCAGGGTGCGCAGCCGGCGGGCGATCTTCGGCACGTTGGCGAAGAACTCGACCGCCTCCTCGACCGACATCTCGAGCACGTCGGCGATGCTCTTGCCCTTGAAGCGGACCTCGAGCGTCTCGCGGTTGTAGCGGCGGCCGTGGCACTGCTCGCAGGGCACGTAGACGTCGGGGAGGAAGTGCATCTCGATCTTGATCTGGCCGTCGCCGCGGCAGACCTCGCAGCGCCCGCCCTTGACGTTGAAGCTGAACCGGCCCGGCTTGTAGCCACGCGCCCGCGACTCCTGGGTCCGGGCGAAGAGCTGGCGGATGTGGTCGAAGATCTTGGTGTAGGTGGCCGGGTTGGAGCGCGGCGTGCGGCCGATCGGCGACTGGTCGATGTTGATGATCTTGTCGATCTGGCTGAGTCCGTCGATCCCGTCGTGGGCGCCCGGCCGCAGCTTCGCCTGGTGCAGGCGGTTGGCGACCGCGTGGTGCAGGGTCTCGTTGACCAGGGTCGACTTGCCCGACCCCGAGACGCCGGTGACGCAGCAGAAGACGCCGAGCGGCACCGCCACGTCGATCCCCTTCAGGTTGTGCTGGCGGGCGCCGCGCACGAGCAGGGCGCCGCGCGGCTCGCGGCGCTCCGCCGGCACCTCGATCTGCCGCTTGCCGGCGAGGTACTGGCCGGTCAGCGAGGCGGGGTTCCCGGCGATCGCGGCGGGCGGGCCCTCGGCGATCACGTGGCCGCCGTGCTCGCCGGCCCCGGGACCGAGGTCGACGACGTGGTCCGCGGCCCGCATCGTCCCCTCGTCGTGCTCGACCACGATCACCGTGTTGCCGAGGTCGCGCAGGCGGTCGAGCGTTCCGATCAGCTTCTCGTTGTCGCGCTGGTGCAGGCCGATCGAGGGCTCGTCGAGCACGTACATGACGCCGACCAGGCTGGAGCCGATCTGCGTCGCGAGGCGGATCCGCTGCGCCTCGCCGCCGGAGAGCGAGCGGGCCGAGCGACCCAGCGAGAGGTAGCCGATGCCGACGTTCTCGAGGAAGGCGAGCCGTTCGGAGATCTCGCGCACGATCAGCCGCGCGATCGCCCGCTCGGTCTCGTTCATCTCCAGCGCCGCGATCCACTCCGCCGCCGCCCGCGCCGAGCGCTCGGTCAGCTCGGCGATGCCGATCCCGCCGACCTTGACCGCGAGGCTCTCGGGGCGCAGCCGCGCCCCCTTGCACTCGGGGCAGGGCTGCTCGGCCATGTAGCCCTCGATCCGCTCGCGGTTCGTCTCGGAGTCGGTCTCCTCGTAGCGACGCTCCAGGTTGTTGACGATCCCCTCGAAGCGGACCCGGTAGGAACGGCGGCGGCCGAAGCGGTTGGTATAGGCGATCAGGTGGCGGTCCTCCCCGGTTCCGTAGAGGAAGATCTCTTTCTCCGCCTTCTTCAGCTTCGCCCAAGGCCTGTCCAGCTCGACGCCGTACTCCTCGGCGACGGCGGCGATCAGGCGGCGCCAGTAGGCGGTGACGCCGCGGTTCCAGGGCTGGAGCGCCCCCTCGGCGAGCGAGAGGGTCGGGTCGGGGACGACCAGCTCGGGGTCGATCACCCGCTGGAAGCCGAGCCCGTGGCAGCGCTCGCAGGCGCCGTGGGGCGAGTTGAAGGAGAAGATCCGCGGCTCCAGCTCGGGGATCGAGGTGCCGCACTCGAGGCAGGCGAACTGCTCGGAGAACAACATGATTCCGCCCGCCTCCTCTGCTCTCGCTCCCTCACGGGAATCAGATCGTGACGTTCGGTCGCTCCCGCGTCCGGGGGCGGGCGGGTCACCGACAATTTGAATTTCAACAAGTCCACCGGCCAGTCCCGCCGCGGCCTCGACCGACTCGGAGAGGCGACGGCGCAGGTCGGGTTTCATCGTCAGCCGGTCGACGACGACCGAGACGTCGTGTTTGAACTTCTTGTCGAGGACGATCTCCTCGTCGAGCCGGCGCAGCTCGCCGTCGACCTCGACCCGCGAGTAGCCCTCGAGCCGCAGCTGCTCCAGCAGCTTGCCGTACTCCCCTTTGCGCCCCCGCACGACCGGCGCCATCACCATGAACTTGACGCCGTCCTCCAGGGTCATCAGGCGGTCGACGATCTGCTCCTGGGTCTGGCCGGTGATCTCGGCGCCGCACTCGGGGCAGTGGGGGACGCCGATCCGCGCCCAGAGCAGGCGCAGGTAGTCGTAGATCTCGGTCACGGTGCCGACCGTCGAGCGCGGGTTGCGCGAGGTCGTCTTCTGGTCGATCGAGATCGCCGGCGAGAGGCCCTCGATCGAGTCGACGTCCGGCTTCTCCATCAGGCCGAGGAACTGGCGCGCGTAGGAGGAGAGCGACTCGACGTAGCGCCGCTGCCCCTCGGCGTAGATCGTGTCGAAGGCGAGGCTCGACTTGCCCGAGCCGGAGAGCCCGGTGATCACGATCAGCGCGTCGCGCGGCAGCTCGACGTCGATGCCCTTGAGGTTGTGCTCGCGGGCGCCGGAGATGACGATTCGCTCAGAGGCAGCCACTCGCACCGATTCTACGGGGGCGAACGGTTGTTCCCCTCGGGGCGTGGCTCCTTATCCGTCTATATGACGGAAAAAGCGCCAGGCAGTCACGGCAATTTGCGGTTGCGGGCGAGACTCGATCGGCGTACCGTCTGTGCAACAGGGCGGGACCAGTTCCGACAGAAGGAGGAGACATGTCGAACGTCGACACCGCCCGGTCCGCCTACGAGGCCTTCGGCCGCGGAGACCTGGAAACACTGAAGGAGATGCTGGCCGAGGACGGCACCTGGCTTACCTCGGACGAGCTGCCGCTCGGCGGCGAAACCCACGGCCGCGACACGATAATCGGGAACTTCGCCCAGATCCCCGACTACTGGTCGTCCTTCAGCGTCGAGCCGGAGGAGTTCATCGACGCCGGCGACTGGGTGGTCGTACGGGGCACGCAGCACGCCGGCAACGGTGGCGGCAGCTTCGATGCGCCGTTCGCGCACCTGATGAAGTTCGCCGACGGCAAGATCGTGCGCGGCGAGTTCTACGCAGACAGCGCCAAGGCGGCGAAGGTCCTGGCCTAGCGTCCCCGCGAGCGGGGCCTGGGGAAGGCCCTCAGGCCCCCGCCCGCATCCCATCGAGGTCGCGGCGCAGCTCCTTCAGCTCGTCGCGGATGCGAGCCGCCTCCTCGAAGCGGAGGTCGTCGGCGGCGACGAGCATCTCCTCCTCGAGGGCGACGATCGTGCGCTCCAGCTCGGCCGGGTCGGCGATCTCGGTGGCGCGCCTGGCGCGGCGCTTGCGCGGCGCCCGGTCCTCCATCGCCAGAAACTCGCTCATCTCCGAGATCCCCTTGCGCACCGTCTCCGGGGTGATCCCGTGCTCCTCGTTGTAGGCGAGCTGGATCGCGCGGCGGCGGTCGGTCTCGCGCATCGCCGCCCGCATCGCCTCGGTCTCCCTGTCCGCGTACATCAGCACCCGCCCGTTGACGTTGCGGGCGGCGCGGCCGATCGTCTGCACGAGGCTTGTCTCGCCCCGCAGGAAGCCCTCCTTGTCGGCGTCGAGGATCGCGACCAGCGAGACCTCGGGCAGGTCGAGCCCCTCGCGCAACAGGTTGACGCCGACCAGCACGTCGTACTCGCCCAGCCGCAGGTCGCGGACGATCTGGATCCGCTCCAGGGTGTCGACCTCGGAGTGCAGGTAGCGGACCTTGATCCCGTACTCGAGCAGGTAGGCGGTCAGGTCCTCGGCCATCTTCTTGGTCAGCGTCGTGACCAGCACCCGCTCGCCTCCGTCCGCGCGGGCCTTGATCTCGTTCATCAGGTCGTCGATCTGGTTCACCGTCTCGCGCAGCTCGATCTCCGGGTCGACGATCCCGGTCGGGCGGACGATCTGCTCGACGATCCGCGTCGACTCGGCCCGCTCGAACGGCCCCGGCGTCGCCGAGACCATCACCAGCCGGTCGACCCGGGCAAGGAACTCGTCGAACTTGAGCGGCCGGTTGTCGATCGCCGAGGGGAGGCGGAAGCCGTACTCGACCAGCGTCTGCTTCCGCGATCTGTCCCCCTCGTACATCCCGCCGAGCTGGGGGATCGTCTGGTGGGACTCGTCGACGAAGACGACGAAGTCGTCGGGGAAGTAGTCGATCAGCGTGTGCGGCGGGCTGCCCGGAGGGCGGCCGTCGAGGATGCGCGAGTAGTTCTCGATCCCCGAGGTGAAGCCCAGCTCCTTCAGCATCTCGAGGTCGTAGGCGGTGCGCTGGCGCAACCGGTGCGCCTCGAGCTGCTTGCCTTCGCCCTCCAGCTCGGCGGTGCGCTGCTCCAGCTCGGCGCGGATCTCCTCGACCGCGCGCTCCAGCGTCTCGTCCTTGGTCACGTAGTGGGACGCCGGCCAGACCGAGACGTGGTCGATCGTGTCGAGCACCTCGCCGCTCAGCGGGTCGAAATGCTGGATGTCCTCGATCTCGTCGCCGAACAGCGCGATCCGGTAGGCGGACTCGGCGTAGGAGGGCATGATCTCCAGCACCTCGCCGCGGACCCGGAAGGCGCCGCGGCCCAGCGCCGTGTCGTTGCGCTGGTACTGCATCTTGATCAGCTTGCGCAGCACCTCGTCGCGGTCGATCTCCTCGCCGACCTTGAAGAGCTGCATCTTCTCGTTGTAGACCTGCGGCGAGCCGATCCCGTAGATGCAGGAGACCGAGGCGACGATGATCGTGTCGCGGCGGGCGAAGAGCGCCGCGGTGGCGGCGTGGCGCAGGCGGTCGATCTCGTCGTTGATCGAGGAGTCCTTCTCGATGTAGAGGTCCTGGGCGGGGACGTAGGCCTCGGGCTGGTAGTAGTCGTAGTAGGAGACGAAGTACTCGACCGCGTTGTCGGGGAAGAACTCGCGGAACTCGTTGCAGAGCTGCGCGGCGAGCGTCTTGTTGTGGGCGATCACCAGCGAGGGGCGCTGGACCGCCTCGATCGTGCCCGCCATCGTGAAGGTCTTGCCCGTGCCGGTGGCTCCCAGCAGGGTCTGGAACCTCTCCCCCGCCCCGAGGCCCTCGGCCAGGCCGGCGATCGCCTTCGGCTGGTCGGCGGTCGGCGTGTAGGCAGGATTGAGCTTGAACTCCGGCACGCGCTGACCATAGCGGGCCGGTTACTCGCCCTATCCGCGGGAAAAGCGCCCGCTGGGCGCAACTCCGCCACCGACGCGTATTATAAACGTGCGGTTTTGTCTGTAGGTGCTTTGTCTGTAGAGCTTCTGTCTTTCAGCGCAGAGAATCACGGAAATGGAACCTCGCGAACGTTTCGCACTCAATCTGCGCAAAGCCCGGCTGAAGAAGGAGATCTCGCAGGAGGAGCTGGGCTTCCGCTGCGACCTGCACCGGACCGAGATCTCCCTGCTGGAGCGGGGCGGGCGCGAGCCGCGGCTCGGCACCATCGTCAAGCTCGCCGGCGCGCTGGACACGACTCCGGAACAGCTCTGCGACGGCATCCGCTGGCTGCCCGACCGCAAGCGCTACCGCTTCAAATAGCCCCGGGGCGCTAGGGCAGGAACCGTTCGAGCAGGCCCTGGGCCGGGCCGAGGAGGGTCTGGGCGCTGTCGAGCAGGGAGCGGGCGTTCTGGATCAGCTCGATCGCTTCGTCGACCGGGATCCGCTTCAGCGTCTCGCGCAGGGGCACTCCGACCAGCGGGCTGAGGGCGCCGGCTTCTTCGGCGTCGTCGACCGCGCGCAGCAGCCCGGAGCGGATCGCTTCCGCGAGCTTCGCGTCGCCGATCCCGTAGCGCCGGGTGAAGCGGTCGCGCGACTGCGGCGTCGCCAGCGCCCGCGCCAGGGTCTCCCTGGAGACGCCCAGCTTGCAGGCGGCGCCGTCCAGCGCCGAGAGGGAGAACTGCTCGGCGATCTGCTGGATTCCTTCGGGATTCCGCCACGGCCTGGGCTTGCAGGGATCCTGGACCTTGGCCGGCGCGTAGGAGGAGCCACCGGCCGCCAGGTAGGTGCCGACAAGCGCAACGGCAACCGCGATCGCCCCCCCAACCAGCACTCGCCCTCTCATCCTCCCTCCCTTTGGCCGGCGGGACTGAAAACCACGCTTAGCACGGGAAATCGCTCCATCGGCCGGGTCACAGGTCAACCTCCCGCGCCAGGCCGATCGGGACCAGCGCCAGCAGGCCGAGCAGGGCGCCGAGCCCGAAGGAGGGGCTGAAGGCGTGGGTGGCGCCCCGGTTGAGCTGATCCTGGAGCTCTTCGCGAAGCTGGAGCACCGCCTCGCGGTCACCCGGGTCGGAGGGGAGCGGGTCGAAGGCGGGCCCGATCGTCGGCACCCTGCCGCGCTCGCCTTCCAGCCGGGCCTCGATCCGCTGCGCCAGGTCGAGCTTCAGCAGCGGGCTGACGCGGGAGTCGAGGATGACGGCGGTGCCGGCGTCGATCGCGTCGCGGCGCTGCTGGGCGATGTCGGCGGTGAAGATCGGGGTGAGCGCCAGCAACCCGATGACGACGCCGGCGTGGCGGGCGGAGATCGTCCAACCGCCGTGGATCGCCTGCGGCGCCCGGCCGGCGAGCGCCGTCTCGGTCAGCGCCGAGAGGACGAGCGCGAGCCCGACGCCGACCAGGACCTGTGGCGGCAGGGTCAGCGCCACCTCGGCCTTCGGCAGCAGCGCCAAGCCGGCCAGCCCGCCCGAGACGAGGATCGCGCCAGCGCCCGCGCGCGCGCGGGCGCTGGCGGCATGCGGGCTGAGCCGGCTCGCGGCGAAGGCCGAGAGCGGCATCGCCGTGACGACGATCGCGGCGCCGATCGGCGAGAGGCGCCAGCCCTCGATCAGCAGCAGGACGAGCAGGAACAGCGCCGCGGCGATCGCCGCCGAGACCATCGCCAGGGCGAGGTTGGCGAGCAGATGCGGCCTGCCCGTGTGGCGCCGCTCCGCCGCGACGATGCCCGTCGCCGCCTCGTGCCTGGCCACCGCCAGGATCGGCGCCCCGGTGGCGATCGCCACCGGCGCCTGGAGCAGGAAGATCGACTGCCAGGAGACAAGCTCGGTGAGCAGGCCGCCGATCGCCGGCCCCAGCGCTGCGCCGGTCGCTCCGGCGGCGGCCCAGAGCGCGACGGCGCGTCGCTCCGAGCCGACGCTCGCCGGCAGCAGCTCGAGGGCCGCGGTCACAGCGGCGGCGGCGCCGAGCGCCTGCACGCAGCGGGCGGCGATCAGCGTCTCCAGCTGGGCGGATGCGCCGCAGGCGAGGCTGGCGCCGGCGAAGACGGCCAGGCCGACGGCGCCGGCGCGGCCGGGGCCGACCCTGCGGGCGAGGTGGGCGGCGGGCACGGCAGCCAGCGCCATCACCAGGTTGAAGGAGACGAGCACCCAGGTGACGCCGGCGACGCTGGTGTCCAGCTCGCGGTAGATCTGGGGCAGCGCCAGGACGACGATCGAGGAGTCGGACAGGACCAGGCCGACGGCGAGCGCCAGGGCGCCGACGCGCGGTCGCGGGGCGTTCGGCATCAGTAACCGAGCTCCTTCGCGTACTTGTCGCGGTAGGCGCCCTGCTTGTCGAGCACCTCTTCGACGTAGCCGCGGGTCTCGGGGAAGGGGATGTCGTCGAGGCCCATCTCCGCTCCGCCCCAGCGGTCGGCGTTGCCGGGGCCCGCGTTGTAGCCGGCCAGCGCCGCGACCTCGTTGCCGTCGTAGCGATCGAGCAGTTCGCGCAGGCGGAAGGTGCCGTAGCGGATGTTGATTTCGGGATCGGAGAGGTCTGCGACCTTGAAGCTGGTGCCGCCGCTGTGCCGCTCGATCTCGTTGGCGGTGAGCGGCGTGATCTGCATCAGGCCCCGCGCCCCGGCGTGGGAGGTCTGGTCGCTGAAGCGCGACTCGGCGTAGATGACGGCGGCGATCAGCGAGGCGTCGACGTCCTTTTCGGCCGCCTGCTGGCGGATGATGTCCTCGTGGCGCAGGGGCAGCGTCAGCTCCTGGATCGCCCGATCGACCACGCCGACCACGCCCAGCAGCACGCCGGCGACGACGCCGACCGCGACCACCGCGCCGCCGAGGAGCAGGCGCCGTCGCCTCTTCCGCCTCATCTCTTCAGCTTCTCGACCAGGCCGGACAGGGCACGCTCGAGGTCCTCGATCGTGCCGTCGTTCTCGACCACGTGCTCGGCGCGCGACGCCTTCTCCTCCTGCGCCAGCTGGCGCGCCTCGCGCTCCCCGACCAGCGCCTGACCCCGCGCCTCGGCGCGCTCGCGGCGCACCTCGTCGCTGGCGACGACGGCGACGGTCGTGTCGAAGACCCCGTCCATCCCCGCCTCGAACAGCAGCGGCACCTCGACGACGGCGATCTCGGCGTCCTCTGGCAGGGAGGCGAGCCAGCCGCCGATCCTCTCCCCCACCAGCGGGTGGATCTGCGCCTCGAGCCAGGTCAGCTCCTCCGGGTTGGCGAAGACGATCTCGCCCACCTTGGCGCGGTCGACCCGTCCCCCCGAAGCCACCTCGCCACCCCAGCGCTCCGTCAACCGCCCCAGCAGCGGCTCGGAATCGAGCAACTCGTGCACCACGGCATCGCTGGAGACAGTCGCCGCCCCGAGCCGCTCAAAGGCAGCAAGCGCCTCGGACTTCCCGGCCGCAATGCCGCCGGTCAACCCGATAGTCAGCGGCGCCACAACGCCGCCCAGCTAGGAGTCTTCGGACTCCGGCTCGGCCGGGGCCTCGGCGGATGTCTCCTCGGCGACCTCGCCGTCTGAACCCTCATCCGAAGTCTCCTCCGCGGCAGCCTCCTGAATCTGCTCGCCGAGGTCCCCCATGGCCATTTTCTGCCCCTCGACCCGCTTGATGCTGAGCGAGAGGCGCCGGCGCTCGTCGTCGATCTCGAGGATCTTGACGTCGAGGGTCGCGCCCGGCTCGACCACCTCGCTCGGGTTCTCGACATGATGGTCGGCGAGCTCGGAGATGTGGACCAGGCCCTCGACGCCGGGGAGGATCTCGACGAAGGCGCCGAAGGCGACGACCTTGGTCACGGACCCCGCCAGCACGTCGCCGGGGCGGTGGGAGCTGATCACCCGCTGCCAGGGGTCCTCCTGGGTCTGCTTCAGCCCGAGCGAGATGCGCTGCCGGTCGCGGTCGATGTCGAGCACTTTGATCCGCACCGTGTCGCCGATCGCGACGACCTCGGAGGGGTGGTTGACGTGGCTCCAGGAAAGCTCCGAGATGTGGATCAGGCCGTCGATCCCGTCGAGGTCGACGAAGGCGCCGAAGTCGACGATGTTGGAGATCTTGCCCTCCACGACCTGGCCGGGCTCGAGGCGACCGAGGATCTGCTCGCGCACCTCTTTGCGCTCTTCCTCCAGCACGGCGCGCCGCGAGAGCACGACGTTGTTGCGGCTGCGGTTGAGCTCGATCACTTTGCACTCGAGCGTCTGGCCCATGAACTCGTCGAGGTTGTGGACGCGGCGGATATCGACCAGCGAGGCCGGCAGGAAGCCACGCACGCCGAGGTCGAGGATGAGGCCGCCCTTGACGACCTCGATCACGTTGCCTTCGACCGGCTCGCCCGACTCGGCGGCCGCCTCGATGCGGCGCCACGCCTTCTCGAAGCGGGCCCGCTTCTTGGAGAGGACCAGCCGCCCGTCCGAGTCTTCCTTGGTGAGCACGAGGGCGTCGACCTCTTCGCCCAGCTCGACCTCGTCGGCGGGATCGACCGACTTGCGGATCGAGAGCTCGTGGGACGGGATGACGCCCTCGGACTTGTAGCCGATGTCGACGAGGACCTCGTCCTTGTCGATCCGCACGACTTTCCCCTTGACGACGTCGCCCTCCTCGAAGGAGACCATCGTCGCCGCGTAGTTCGGAACGACCTTGCCGTCGACCTCCACCAGAAGGCCGCCGGAGCCCTCGACGGGCGTGCTCGAAGGTGCAGGGGGAACGGTCGTATCGGTCACGGACACAGCGGCAGATAATGGCAGAATCGGGAGGTAGGCGGATACCCTGCTGAACATGCCTATTAGGACAACCAAACGCGGTGAGGAACGGACTCCGCTCGGCGGCTCTCATGACGTTCTCGTCTGCGGCGCGAGCTTCGCCGGGCTGGCTGTGGCGCGTGAGCTGGCCGGCTCGGGAGCCGACGTGATGGTGCTGGACCGCTACGAGATCGGCGAGCGGCAGACCTCGGCCTGCGGCATCCCCACCGAGTGGCTGCGGGCAATGGGCCTGATGGACGCGGAGCGCCAGCGCTTCGACTCGCTGGTCGTGCACACGCCGCACGGGACCGCTCGCATGCGCCTCCCCTGGACCTTCTCGACCTTCGACTACCGCGAGCTGTGCGAGCTGCTCTGGCGCGAGTGCGACGCGCGCTTCGAGACGGCGAAGGTGAACGGACGCGCGCGACCGGCGAACGGAGACGGCGCGATCCGCGTCGAGACCGACCGCGGCTTCGTCTCGGCGCCACTGGTCGTCGACGCGCTCGGCTGGCGCCGCCTGCTGGCCAACGGTGACGGCTACCAGCCCCCCGGCGCCCCGCTCTCGCGAGGGCTGGAGGTGCACCCCGGCGGCAGTGGCGAGGACCTGGAGGTCTGGATCGACCGCCGCTACGTCCCGGCCGGGTACGGCTGGTCCTTCCCCGCCCGCGACGAGCTGCGGATCGGGGTCGGCTCCTTCGACCCCCGCTTCCACGTCCGCGATACGACCGAGCTGCTCGCCTCCGACCTGGGACGGGACCGCGTCCGCTACCAGGGCAACTGGATCCCCCACGAGCTGCGCCGCGCCACCGAGGGCGGCGTCTTCTTCGCCGGCGACTCGGC
>WNGD01007677.1_pt1 | contig 19488 bp, 22 predicted proteins | sample 5400671 | NCBI WGS metagenome assembly WNGD01 (sample SAMN13153369, study PRJNA577476) | soil metagenome | isolation source: 40 cm soil or saprolite under grassland replicate 2 | place: USA:California | collected 2016-06-15
CACCAGCTTGCCGCCCTCCAGGTGCGCCTCCTGGTACTCGTGCGGCTCGCGGGTGTCGATCAGGACGACGTCGCCGCCCTCGATCTCCCGCGCCGCCTCGAACGGCTCGATCTCCTCGATCTGCTGCTTGGTCGTCGCCTCGGTAGCCATGCGTCTCCTAAATACCCGAATTCCGATCCGACTTTACTTCATAAAGTATAGCGAGCGCTAGCCGAGGCTCGGGCGCATCTGGCGGAGCCTTTTCACCCGCTCCTCGATCGGTGGGTGGGTCGAGAAGAGGCCGGCGATGCCCTTGCTGGAGAAGGGCTTGACGATGTAGAGGGGCTCGGCCGCCGAGTTGACCTGCATCGGCATCTGGTCCGCCCCCTGCTCCAGCCGCAGCAGGGCGCTTGCCAGCGACTCGGGGTTGCCGCAGATTTCCGCCCCGCCGGCGTCGGCCGCGTACTCGCGCTGTCGCGAGATCGCGAGCTGGATGATCGACGCCGCGATCGGCGCCAGCAGGACCAGCGCCAGCGAGGCGACCAAGCCCAGCGGTGAGTTGTCGTCGTCGCCGAACCAGAGCAGCATGTAGGCGAGGTAGGTGATCGCGGCGCCGATCGCCGACGCCACCGACTGGATCAGGATGTCGCGGTTGCGGATGTGCGTGAGCTCGTGCGCCAGCACGCCCCGAAGCTCGTCCTCGGAGAGCAGCTTGGTGATCCCACGGGTGACCGCTACGGCGGAGTGCTTCGGGTTGCGCCCGGTCGCGAAGGCGTTGGGCTGGTCCTGGGGGATCATGTAAAGACGCGGCATCGGCAGGCCGGCGCGGGTCGTCAGTTCGCGCACGATCTGGTAGAGGCGCGGCTGCTCGGATTCCTCGATCGGCTGGGCGCGGCTCATCGCCAGCGCCATCTTGTCGCTGAAGAAGTAGGAGCCGAGGTTGATCAGCAGCGCGATCCCGAGGAAGAGCGCCGCCGTGCTGGGGCCGCCGATCAGGGCGCCGATCACGACCAGCAGGCCGGAGAGGGACGCCAGCAGGATCGTGGTGCGGATCGTGGCTCCGAAAGTCGATTGCTTGGTGGTGCTCATGCTGCCTCAGCTCCTCCTCGGTTGGTCCTGGGATTATGGCGCAGCGCCATAACCGACCGCTTCAGTAGGATTTACTCGATGCTGTTCTCTACCAAGGCAGAGTACGGAGTGCGACTGATGGTCGAGCTGGGCCGCCAGCACGGCTCTGCCCCCGTCTCGCTGAGCGCCGTCGCGGAGGCGGAGCGGTTGCCGCTCTCCTACCTCGAGCACCTGGTCGCGAAGCTGCGCAAGGCCGGGCTGGTGACCTCGACCCGGGGAGCGCACGGCGGCTACCGCCTCGCCAAGCCGGCCGAGGAGATCACGATGGAGACGGTCGTCGAGGCGCTGGAAGGCCAGATCGCGCCGATGGAGTGCTTCCACGACGCCCCCGAGGGAAAAGTGCTCTGCTCGCACGAGAGCGACGGCGACCGCGCCTGCGCGACGAAGCTGCTCTGGACGCGCGTGCAGGGCGGCGTGACCAAGGCCCTGGCGGGCACGACGCTGGCCGAGCTGGTGGAGTTCGCCGGCCCAGTCGCGGGGAGCGAGCAGCCGCCGGCGCCGGTCGGCAGCGCCGCCTGACCACGTCAATACAAGGAACGGAGTGAGATTTGGCTGAGCTGGAGATTCGCAACCTGCACGTGAGCGCCGAGGGGAAAGAGATCCTCCGCGGGCTCGACCTCGACGTCGAGAAGGGCAAGGTCCACGCGCTGATGGGGCCGAACGGGTCGGGCAAGTCGACCCTGGCCAACGCGGTCATGGGCCACCCCGCCTTCGAGGTGACCGATGGGACGATCGCCTTCAAGGGCGAGGACATCACCGAGGCCGCCCCCGACGAGCGCTCCCGCGCCGGCCTCTTCATGGCCTTCCAGTACCCGGTCGCGATCCCCGGCGTCTCGGTCAGCAAGTACCTGCGGATGATCCTCAACGCACAGCGCGAGGCGCGCGGCGAGGAGCAGGTCAAGATCAAGGACTTCGCCAAGCTCGCCCAGGAGGCGATGGATGTGGCGAACATCCCCAAGGACTTCTCCAGCCGCTACCTCAACGACGGCTTCTCCGGCGGCGAGAAGAAGCGGATGGAGCTGCTCCAGCTGGCGCTGCTGCGGCCGGAGGTCGCGGTGCTCGACGAGACCGACTCCGGCCTCGACATCGACGCCCTGCGCACCGTCGCCGACGGGGTCAACAAGTTCACCGGCCCTGAGATGGGCGTCCTGATCATCACCCACTACCAGCGGATCCTGCACCTGGTGAAGCCCGACTTCGTCCACGTGATGTTCGAGGGAAGAATCGTGAAGGAGGGCGGCCGCGAGCTGGTCGAGCGGCTCGAGGAGAAGGGCTACGGCTGGATCCGCGAGGAGGTCGAGGCGGGCGCCGCCGCCTAGCCCCAGGACGATGGAGCCGGCGACGACGACAGGCCAGACCCGGCCCGCGACGCTCCCGATCGAGAAGGTCCGCGCCGCCTTCCCGGCGCTGGAGCGCGAGGTGCACGGGCGGCCGGTCGCCTACCTCGACAGCGGCGCCAGCGCCCAGCGGGTGCTGGCCTCGATCCAGGCGGTCGACCGCTACGAGCGGCGCCACCACTCCAACGTCCACCGCGGCGCTCACACGATGTCGGCCGAGGCGACCGCGGCCTTCGAGGGGGCGCGGGCGACGGTCGCCGACCACCTCGGCGCCGCCGACCGCCGCGAGGTGGTCTTCGTCCGCAACGCGACCGAGGCGATCAACCTGGTCGCGCGGGCCTGGGGAGACGCCAACGTCGGCGCGGGCGACCGCATCGTCCTCACCGAGATGGAGCACCACTCCAACATCGTCCCCTGGCAGCAGCTGGCCGAGCGGGTCGGGGCCGAGATCGAGTGGGCGCCGATCGACGGCGACGGGCTGCTCGACATGGAGGCCCTCGCCGCGCTGCTCGAGCGGAGTCCGAAGCTGGTCGCGGTCACCCACGTCTCCAACGTGCTCGGGACGGAGAACCCGCTGGCCGAGATCGCGCGGCTGGCGCACGACGCCGGCGCGCTGGTGCTCGCCGACGGCGCCCAGGCGGCGCCGAAGCTGCCCCTCGACATGGCCGAGCTCGGGGTCGACTTCTACGCGGTGACCGGCCACAAGCTCTACGCCCCGACCGGGATCGGGGCGCTCTGGACCCGGCTCGACCTGCTGCGCGAGATGCCGCCCTTCCTCGGCGGCGGCTCGATGATCGGCAAGGTCACCCGCGATGGCACGACCTACGCCGACCCGCCGGCCCGCTTCGAGGCCGGCACGCCGGCGATCGCCCAGGCGATCGGCATGGCCTCGGCGCTGCGGTGGTTGGACGGCCTCGGCATGGAGGCGGTGCTGGAGCACGAGCGCCAGGTCGCCGAGTACGCGCTGGAGCGCCTCGCCGAGGTGCCGGGGCTGCGCCTCTTCGGCCCGCCGCGCGGGCCTGAGCGGATCGGCCCGGTCTCCTTCGAGCTGGAGGGCGTCCACGCCCACGACGTCTCGGAGATCCTCGACCGCCACGGCGTCGCCGTCCGCGCCGGCCACCACTGCGCCCAGGTCCTGATGGACCGCCTCGGCGTCGCCGCCACCGCCCGCGCCAGCTTCGGCGTCTACACCACCCCAGAGGAGATCGACCGCCTGGTCGAGGGCCTCCAAGACGCCCGCAAGGTCTTCGGCCTGGATGGCTGATCGGCGCATCCGACATTGACCCCATCCCAGTGTGGTCGATGTCGGATGCGGCTTCTGTAGCCTCGAATCGATGGACGAGCTTTACCGCGATCAGATCCTCGAGCACTACAAGCGGCCGCACAACTTCGGCCGACTGGAGCAGCCCGACCTCGAGTTCGAGGACAACAACCCGTTCTGCGGCGACGAGCAGCGCGTGACGATCCGGCTCGACGAGGAGGGGCGGGTCGCCGAGGTCGCATTCGAGGGCAAGGGCTGCGCGATCTCCACCGCGGCGACCTCGCTGCTCACCGACGAGCTTGCCGGCAAGACGCGCGAGGAGCTGCTGCGGTTGCCGAAGGAGTTCGTCCTCGACCTGCTCGGGATCGAGATCTCCGCCACCCGGATGAAGTGCGCGATGCTGGGGCTGAAGGTCGTCAAGAGCGCCAGCCTCGGCCAGCCGGCCGAATGGGAGGACGAGGGCGAGGCCGGCGACCCCTCCGAAGCCGCCGCCGACCTCGGTCGTCTCTAGGCGTTCGGCTCCATCTGCTCGTCGGGCGCGATCACCGCGAAGGCGGCGCCGAAGGGGTCCTGGAGCACGGCGAAGCGGCCGACGCCGGTGATGTCGACCGGGCCGAAGGCGACGCTGCCGCCCAGCCCGCCCGCCTTCGTCACCGTCGCGTCGGTGTCCTCATTCCCGAAGTAGACGAGCCAGTTGGCCGGAACCTCGTCGGGGACCTGGCCGGTGATGTCGACCAGACCGCCGACGGCGTTGCCGTTGACGCTAATCGTGGTGTAAGTCCCGACACCCTCGAACTCTTTGTCCTCGAAGGTCCAGCCGAAGACGTCGCCGTAGAACGCCTTCGCCGCCTCGGGGTCGCGCGTGTTGATCTCGCTCCAGCTGAAGGCCCCAGGCTCGTTGACGAGGCCCGCGCCGATGTTCTTGCCCGGCTGCCAGAGACCGAACACTGCGCCGGTCGGATCGGCGAGGAACGACATCCGCCCGTAGTCGAGGACGTCCATCGGCTCGACCACCACGGCGCCGCCGGCCTCGCGGGCCTTGGCGACGGTCGCGTCGGCGTCCTCGACGCTGACGTAGGTCGACCAGGCGGGCGGCTGGCCCTCCTGCATCAGCTTCATCACCCCGCCGATCGCCTTGCCCTTCAGCATCGCCACCCTATAGCCGCCGGTCTGCTCCGCGTTCTCATCCTCCTCCACGCTCCAGCCGAAGAGGCCGCCGTAGAACTCCGCGGCGGCGTCCTGGTCGGGAGTGCCGAGATCGATCCAGCACGGGATGCCCGGCTCGTAGCTCGTTCTCTCGCTCATCTCTTCGTCCTCTCCTAGAAGTTCGTTGTCCGCCGATGCGGGTTCGTCCGCCTGCGGACGCTACCGCTGGCCGGCGAGCCTTTGCTGCGATCCTCGCAGGCTGCGCGGGATCGTGGTCAAGGCATTGTTACGAGAGCCCGGCTGATCCGGCCCGGCCGCTAAAATCCGACCGTAGAAGTAGGATTAAGTCGCAACCCGCACTATCGAGAGCTAGTGCGGGCTGGGAGCAGAGCTTGCAAGAGACCACCGGAACATCGATCGCCGTCTGCCCGCTCGCCGAGTTGCCGCCCGGCCAGATGCGCCTGGTCGAGCACGAGGGGCGCAAGATCGGCGTCTTCAACTGCGACGGCGAGCTGCACGCGATCGAGGATCGCTGCTCGCACGACGACGGGCCGCTCGCCGAGGGCGAGTTCGACGCGGCGACCTGCACCGTCGAGTGCCCCCGCCACGGCTCCCTCTTCGACCTGACCACCGGCAGGCCGAAGACGCTCCCCGCCTATGCTCCGGTGCAGACGTTCCCGACGGCCGTCGTGGACGACACGATCACCCTGGAGGTCGATTGACCATGGCAACGCCCGAGGTAGTCGCCGAGAAAAGAGAGCTCGCCGGCATCAACGCCGACTACAAGGAGAAGTTCGGCTTCCACGACCCCGAGACCGGCTACGCCTACAAGGCCCCGAAGGGCCTCTCCCGCGAGGTCGTCGAGTCGATCTCCGAGTACAAGGACGAGCCGCAGTGGATGCGGGACTTCCGGCTGAAGGCGCTGGAGCACTTCGAGAACCGCCCGACCCCGACCTGGGGCGGCAACCTCGGCCAGATCGACTTCGACGACATCCACTACTTCGTCCGCGCCTCCGACAAGAACAGCCGCGACTGGAGCGAGGTGCCCGAGGACATCAAGAACACCTTCGACCGGCTCGGCATCCCCGAGGCGGAGCGCAAATTCCTCTCCGGGGTCGGCGCCCAGTACGAGTCCGAGGTCGTCTACCACCAGGTCAACGAGAGGCTCGAGGCTCAGGGCGTGATCTTCACCGACATGGACACGGCGCTGCGCGAGCACGAGGACCTGGTCCGCGAGCACTGGGCGACGATCATCCCGCCCAACGACAACAAGCTGGCGGCGCTCAACTCGGCGGTCTGGTCGGGCGGATCCTTCGTCTACGTGCCGGCCGGGGTCAAGGTCGAGATGCCGCTACAGGCCTACTTCCGGATCAACACCGAGAACATGGGCCAGTTCGAGCGAACGCTGATCATCGCCGAGGAGGGCTCCGACGTCCACTACATCGAGGGCTGCACGGCGCCGGTCTACTCGACCGACTCGCTGCACTCCGCGGTGGTCGAGATCGTCGCCAAGCCCAGCTCGCGGGTCCGCTACACGACCGTGCAGAACTGGTCGCAGAACGTCTACAACCTGGTCACCAAGCGGGCCGTCGCGCACGAGAAGGCGACGATGGAGTGGGTCGACTGCAACCTCGGCTCGAAGCTGACGATGAAGTACCCCTCGATCTACCTGCTCGGTCCCGAGGCGCACGGCGAGATCCTCTCGATCGCCTTCGCCGGCGACGGCCAGCACCAGGACGCCGGCGGCAAGATCATCCACGCGGCGCCGCGCACCTCCTCCTCGATCTTCTCCAAGTCGATCTCCAAGGACGGCGGGCGCGCGACCTACCGCGGCCTGCTTGAGGTCGCCGACGGGGCGGCCGAATCGCGCTCGAAGGTCGTCTGCGACGCGCTGCTGCTCGACGAGGACTCGCGCTCGGACACCTACCCGACGATCCGAATCGACGAGAACGACGCCGACGTCGGCCACGAGGCGACCGTCTCCAAGATCGGCGACGAGCAGCTCTTCTACCTCCAGAGCCGCGGGCTCGACGAGGAGGAGGCCTCGAAGATGATCGTCAACGGCTTCATCGAGCCGGTGACCAAGGAGCTGCCGATGGAGTACGCGGTCGAGCTGAACCGGCTGATCGAGTTGCAGATGGAGGGAAGTATTGGCTGAGGTCGCGACCGAGCCGACGTGGTTGGAGGAGAGGCGCCGGCAGGGCGCCTCTCTCGCGCAGAGCCTCCCCCTTCCGGATCGCAAGGCGAAGGGCTGGGAATTCACCGACCTCTCCGGGCTGGAGATCGACTCCTACGAGCCGGCCGGCGCCGAGGCCGAGATCGTAGCCCCGGAGGGCGTCACCGTGCTGCCTCTCGCCGACGCGCTCTCCTCCCACGACGAGCTGATCCGCGAGCGGCTCGGCTCGCTGGTGCCGATCGAGGACCCGTTCGTCGCCCGCAACGAGGCGAGCTGGCGGGACGGCGTCCTAGTCCACGTGCCGCGCGGGGTCGCCGTGCGGGAGCCGATCCGAATCGAGGCGCCGCTCGACCGCGACGGCGCCGCGCTCGGCTGGCGCACCCTGGTCGTGCTCGAGGAGGGCGCCGAGGCGGAGGTCTGGGAGCACTGGACCTCCCCGAGCGATGACGTCGACACCCTGCTCAACTCGGTTGTCGAGCTGAGCGTCGGTCAGGGCGCGACGCTGCGTTACGTCAATACCCAGGACGTCTCCGAGTCGGCCTGGGTCTTCGCCACCCAGCGCGCCCGGGTCGAGCGCGACGGGCGCCTCGACTGGGCGGCGCTCGGCTTCGGCTCGGCGCGCGGCAAGGTGCGGATGGAGACCAACCTAGCCGGCCCGGGTTCCGAGGCGCGGGTGACCGGCGGCTACGCCGGCCGTGCCGGTCAGCACCTCGACTACGACACCACGCAGGAGCACGCCGCTCCCAACACCTTCTCCGACCTCGCCTTCCGCGGCGTCCTCGCCGCCGGCTCGACCGCGGTCTGGCGCGGCATGATCCGGGTCGACCCCGGCGCCCAGGGGACCGACGCCTTCCAGGAGAGCCGCAACCTCCTGCTCTCCACCGAGGCCCACGCCGACGCGATCCCGGGCCTGGAGATCGAGGCCGACGACGTGCGCTGCACTCACGCCGCGGCGGTCGCCCAAATCGACCGCGACCAGCTCTTCTACCTGACCTCGCGCGGGCTCGAACCGGCCGAGGCGAAGTCGCTGATCATCGAGGGATTCCTCGAGTCGCTGGTCGAGCGGCTGGCCGAGGGGCCCGTTCGGGACGAGGTGTCGGCGGCGCTCGAGCGGCGTCTCGTCGAGATTCTCTAGCGGCCGTCCCGCAAACGGAAACCGCCGGCGCTGGCGGCCGGCGATTTCCATGTACCCAGGGAGAGGGAGAGTCAAGTGATAACTCAGCTCCTAGTCAACCACCGCGCCGGGGGCGAGACATCGGTAGAAAACCGCTCCTATAGTCGAGATTAGCCGCATATTCCGGGATCCGCACCGCGGTCAGGAGTTGGCCACCGAGAGCAGGTAGAGGCCGAAGCAGGTGAAGGCGACCATCACCGCCAGCATCCAGTACTGGGAGCGGGTGGCCTGACGGTAGTCGCCCCAGTAGGCCGTGGCGCGGTCGTGGGCGAGGGTCAGGGCGACCACGTGGCCGACGACCAGCGCCCCGACCTGCACGTACCAGATCGCGTTGGCGCTGAGGAGCCTGAAGTCGACCCCGCCGGAGGCCGTCCCGAAGAGGTCGGTCGTCGCGGTCCCCAGCGGGTCGGAGAGGAGGTAGGTGAACTGCGCCTGCTCCTGGAAGACGAAGAGGCTGAAGTAGTGGGCGACCAGGTAGGCGAAGGCGATCGGGATCAGGGTGTGGGCGAAGCCGGAGCGCAGCTTCCCCAGCGACGGCGCGCCCCGCACCGTCGCCATGCCCCGCACCCCGATCAGGTAGACGAGCCCGACGCCGGCGAAGCAGAGCAGCAGGAAGATCGTGTCCGTGAGGCGCAGCGCCGTGAGCTTGGCGATGCTGGCTTCGACCAGCCATTCGTAGGTCTTCAGGATCGCGTTCTTGAAGGCGCCCTCCTGGGCGCCGTCGAAGCTGGTCGAGGCGATCGAGGCGATCACCAGCGCGGCCGAGCCCGGCACGGTCGCCCAGCGCGCCGCCGCCGTCAGCGGCACTCGCCGCCCCAGCCGGCCGTCCTTGACCCCGAACGAGCCGAGCTGGGAGAACATCCCGAAGTAGACCGAGAACACCTCGCCGGTCCGGCACCACTCCTCGACCCCGAACAGGGCCATCATCGCCAGGGTGTAGAGGCTGTAGAGAAGCGCCGCCAGCCCGGCGGCGTGGGGCGAGAGCCCGACCGCCACCCCGCCGCTGCCGCCGTAGACGACCTCGAGCCAGACGAAGGCCAGGAGCCCCACCGCCGCCGGCCAGCGGCCGAGGGCCTCGGGATAGGCGAGGTGGGCGGGGCGCTGGCGGGCGATGGCGGAGAACCCGCCGCCGATGACCCGGCCGATCGCCCGCCACGGGTTGAAGGGCCGGAAGACGTCGCCGAAGATCACGCTGAACAGCGGGAAGCCGAGCCAGGCGGTGACGAAGAGGAAGGTCAGGGCGAAGTTGCGGTCCGGCGCTTCGGTCCCGTGCAGCCCCGCGTAGATCGCCAGCCCGAGTAGGAGGACGCCGATCGCCCCGCAGGCAACCTGAGCCGGCGGGCCGAGAAGGGCCCGCGAGAGCCCCGCCCCGAGGGGGCGCCAGCGTTCCTCCTCGAAGCGGGGCTTGCGCCAGGCGGCCGAGAGCACGAAGAAGGAGATGATCAGGACGATCGAAGCCCCCCAGGCGAACAGCCAGGCGGGGATCGGCAGGTCCCTGCGCGCAACCAGCGCGTGGGCGATCGGCAGCCAGCTCACGGGTTGACCGTCAGTTCGACGATCTGCTCCTTGCGACCCTCCAGCTCGGCCTCGAAGACGCCTTCGATCGTGGCCGGGAAGTCGAAGCTGACCGAGCCCCCCGCTTTGACGTCCTTCATGATGTCGTAGCCGTGGACGTGGACCTCGTCGCTGACGTCGGAGTCCACCTTGAAGCGGATCTGGTCGCCCTTGCTGTAGGTCAGGCTCCGTATCCCGCCGACCGGCTGACCGTTCTTGACGACGATCGTCGGGACCTTGCCGTTCGCGTTGCTCGCGCTGCCGCTACCGCCGCCGTTGTCCTTGAGCACGACAAGCAGCACGATCGCCACGACCACGACCGCGACGCCGAGTGCCGCACGCACGGTGTTCGATCTCATCGCTCGCTCCTTTGCTCATGGCGCGGAACGGCTGGCTTTTCGCGCCGCGTGGCCTCGGCCGTGATGCAAGCCGCTCGGAGAGCCGAACGATTGCATCGCAACCCGGGTAGACACCCGCCAGCAGGCAAACGACCAGCAAGAAGAGAGGCACAACCGGCAGCAGAAAGGCGCCAAGCTCGGTCATCACCGCTCAGGATAACGTCTGGCAATGCGGCCAGGGCGTGAGAGCATCGCCGCGCCGGAGCTGCCGGCGGGGATCGAGTGGGTCGGCGAGCCGCCGGCATCGATGCCGGCGCTGACGGCGGCCGGCCCGGCGCTTGTCCACTTCTTCGACTTCGCCCAGCTCAACAGCGTGCGGACGCTGCCCTACGTGACCGAGTGGGACCGTCGCTACCGCGGCGCCGGGCTGAGCGTGATCGGCGTGCAGGCGCCGCGCTTTCCGTTCGACGCCGAGCGCGACGCGGTCGAGGCAGGCCTGGGGCGGCTTGGCATCGAGCTCCCGGTGGCGATCGACGCCGAGCGTCAGCTGTGGCACGCCTACGGCTGCGAGGGCTGGCCCAGCCTCTTCCTCTGGGCGACCGGCGGGGCGCTGAGCTGGTTCCACTTCGGCGAGGGGGAGTACCTAGGCACCGAGGAGGCGATCCAGGCCGAGCTACGAGAGCTCGACGCCCTGCGCTCCCTGCCGCAGCCGATGGCGCCGCTGCGCCCGACCGACGGCCCGAACGCCCGCGTGATGCCACCCACCGAGGAGCTATTCCCCGGCGGCTCCTGGCAGCGCCCCTGGACGGCCGGCGAGGACGGCAAAGACCTGACGATCGAGTACGCGGCGGGCGGAGCCTATGCGACCGTTGAGGGAGCCGGAACCTTGCGCGTCACTCTCGACGACGGCGACACGCAACCGGTCGCGCTGGACGGCTCGAGTACGGAGTCGGTCGAGGTAAGCGGCCCGGCGCTCTATCTCCTCGCCGAGCACTCCCGCCACGAGACCCACACACTCACGCTTCGCCCCTCCCCCAACCTCCGCATTTGGTCCGTCAGCTTCGCTGCGGGGATTCCGTAGATCAACGCTCCTCCCGCGGGTCCGCGGCCGAGCGCCTACGTCAAGCCCGCGCCGCCAGCTCGTCCCGGATCTCCTTGGGCAGCATGAACCGCACGTCCTCGTGGACCGTGCGCAGCTCGGAGACCTCCTCGGCGCCGCGCTCGCGAAAGAAGGCGACAAGGCTCTCGACCAGCTCCTCGGGGGCGCTGGCGCCGGAGGTGATGCCGACCGTCTCGACCCCTTCCAGCCACTCCTCGCGCACCTGCGCGTGGTTGTCGATCAGGTGCGAGGCGGCGCCGTGCTCGCGCGCAACCTCGACCAGGCGGTTGGAGTTGGAGGAGTTGGTCGAGCCGATCACGAGCACCAGGTCGCACTCGCGCGCCAGCTGCTTGACGGCGATCTGGCGGTTGGTCGTCGCGTAGCAGATGTCGTCGGACTTGGGACTGACGATCGCGGGGAACCTGGCGCGCAACGCCGCGATGATCTCGGCGGTCTCGTCCAGTGAGAGCGTCGTCTGGGTGATGAAGGCGACCCGCTCGGGGTCGGGGACCTCCAGCGTCGCGACCTCGGCGGCCGTCTGCACGAGGACGATGCTTCCCGGCGCCTCCCCCGTCGTCCCTTCGACCTCCTCGTGCCCCTCGTGGCCGATCAGCACGATCGTGTAGCCGTCGGCGGCGAAGCGCCGCGCCTCGACGTGGACCTTGGTGACGAGCGGGCAGGTGGCGTCGATCGTGCGCAGGCGCCGCGCGGCGGCGTTCTCGTGGACGGCGGGAGCGACGCCGTGGGCCGAGAAGACCACCATCTCCCCCTCGGGGACCTCGCTCTCCTCCTCGACGAAGATCGCCCCCCGCTTGGACAGCTCCTCGACGACGTGCTTGTTGTGGACGATCTCCTTGCGGACGTAGACGGGCGCGCCGTAGAGCTCGAGCGCCCGCTCGACGGTCTGCACGGCGCGATCGACCCCGGCGCAGTAGCCGCGCGGGGCGGCGAGCAGGACCCGCCTGGGGGCGGTGGCGGTGGGAGGCATCGATGGCAGGGTAGCGGTGGCGGCCTTGCGACCGGCCTCGCCGGGCTGGTGGCCGAGGCCGCGCCTGGCTAGCCTTCCACCATGAGCACGTCCGGAGGCCACCTCGATCGACTGACCGCCGTCGACGCATCGTTCCTCACCAACGAGACGTCGGCCAGCCATATGCATGTCGGCGCGATCCTCGTCTTCGAGGGACCGCCGCCCAAGTACGTCGACCTGGTCGAGCACGTACGAGGCCGGCTCGACCAGGTGCCGCGCTTCCGGCAGCGGCTGGTCGTGCCGCCGCTGGAGGCCGGCAGGCCGCTCTGGGCCGACGACGTCAACTTCAATCTCACCTACCACATCCGCCATACGGCGCTCCCCGACCCGGGCGGCGAGGCGCAGCTGAGACGGCTCGCGGGACGCGTCTTCTCCCAGCAGCTCGACCGCTCCAAGCCGCTCTGGGAGCTGTGGCTGGTGCAGGGGCTGGAGCGCGACCGCTTCGCGATCCTGACCAAGACCCACCATGCGATGGTCGACGGCATCTCGGGCGTCGACATCGGCACGGTGCTGTTCGACCTGGAGCCGGTGCCGAAGCCTGCGCCGGTCGAAGACGGCTGGGTGCCGCAGCGCGAGCCGTCCACGGTCGAGCTGGTCTCACGGGGCGTGAGGGACGCGGTGGAGGCTCCCGTGAAGCTCGCGGAGCGCGCGGTGGAGGCGGTGAGGCACCCCGAGCCGGCGGCGCGGCGGCTCGCCGACGCGCTGGAGGGAGTCGGCGAGGTGATCGGCGCGTTCGCCGACCCGGCGCCGGACGTGCCCCTGAACGAGTCGATCGGGCCGCATCGGCGCTTCGTCTGGGTCCGCTCCGAGCTGGCGATCTTCAAGCGGATCAAGGACGCGCTGGGCGGCACCGTCAACGACGTCGTGCTGGCGGTCGTCACCGGGGCGCTGCGGGAGTGGCTGCACAGCCGCGGCATCCGCACAGAGGGGCTCGAGCTGCGGGCGCTGGTGCCGGTCTCGATCCGCGGCGAGGACGAGCGCGGCAACCTCGGCAACAGGATCGCCGCGATGCGGGGCCCGCTGCCCGTCTACGTCGAGGACCCGGTGCGCAGGCTGCGCGTGGTGAGCGAGCAGATGGAGGGGCTGAAGCGCTCCAAGCAGGCGCTGGGCGCCGAAGTGATCTCTCGCTTCAACGACTTCGCACCCCCGACGCTGCTCGCGCAGGCCTCGCGGATCAACTTCTCGACCCGCCTCTTCAACCTGATCGTCACCAACATCCCCGGCCCCCAGATCCCCCTCTACGTGCTGGGACGGGAGCTGGAGGAGGTCTTCCCGGTCGCTTTCCTGCCCCCGAACCATGCGCTGGCGGTGGCGATCATGAGCTACAACGGCCGCGTCGGCTTCGGCCTGCTCGCCGACTACGACTCGATGGAAGACATCCTGAGGATCTCCGACGGGATCACCGCATCGCTCGCCGAGCTGGAGGAGGCGGCCGCGGCCGCCGCCCCCGCCTGAGCCCCACGCCGGTTGGCGCAAACGCCTCACTAGGCTCCTGTCATGGCCCTACTCGTCGTCCTGTTCATCGTCGTCCCGATCGTAGAGCTGTACGTGATCATCCAGATCGGTGGGCTGATCGGCGTGCTGCCGACGCTGGCGCTGCTGCTCGCCGACGCGTTGCTCGGGTCGCTGTTGCTGCGCCACCAGGGCCGCGGCGCCTGGCGCCGCTTCAACGCCGCGCTCGGCGAGCGGCGCTTCCCCGGTCGCGAGGTCGTCGACGGCCTGATGATCGCGGTCGGCGGCACTCTCCTGCTCACCCCCGGCTTCCTCACCGACATCGTCGGCCTCGTCCTCCTGATCCCGCCGACCCGCGCGATCGTGCGGCGCCTGCTGCGCGCCTACGTCGGCCGCCGCTTCGTAATCGTCGGCGCCCCTGGTCGCCCAGGCCAGGATCGGGCCTGGCCCGGCAATCGTCCCTACGACTTCGACGCGACCGCGGAAGAGATTCCGCCGAACGGCGCCCAACCCGAGCCGCTTCCGGACGACCGCAGGTTGTCGGACTAGCACCGCTGCGCGGCTGCCTCCACGGCGGCCGCGCTCACGGGATCAGCCTTCCGCGAGGGCCTCTCCATATGCGACGCCTAGGATTCGCTCTCCTTGCGCTTGTCAGCCTCCATCAGGCCGCGGATCACGCTTCCTTTATGGGAGCGGGTCACCACCTCTAGGCGCTCGGCGACTGCCGCCAACTCCTCGTCCTTGCTCAGCGCCTCGGCGAGGAACGCCTTCGTCTCCTCCAATGTCGCGTCTTCGGGAATCCGGTCCCTCCCCAGGCCATCCATCAGACGCCTGAAAAGCTCAAATTCTTCTTCCACCAGCTCGGGGTGCGCATCCTCGGGCATCACAAACCTGTATTGGGGTTCGCCGGGGGGTGGTGTCATCGGGGCCGGGGGGATTGGGAATACGAAAGGAAAAGCTTTTGGGTACGACAACGATATTAACCGGAACGTTTCCAGGTTGTGGCTCCTCGTCGGCTACGCCGCCCTATGACCCCCTAAACCGGCCTAGAAGCCAAGTGCGAACTTGGCTTCCTCGATCATCATCACGTGGGAGGCCGGACACAACGGCCCTGCAAATCGACTGCTTTTGATGGCCGTGGGGACAGCGGTGGGGACGGTGGACCCGTTTCAGGAAGCTGCGGGCAGTAGCTCAAGCGCCTCGACGTGACGGGGCCGCATCGTGCCGAAGTGGCGATGATCGAGCGTGAGGGTGGTTGCTGTTGGCTGTTGGTGCGGTGGCTGGGGTGATCTCCTTGGCTCCTTTCCGAGCCTTCGAGATCACTCACTATTCGTCTGCTGAGTGTCTGATGGCTCAGATTCTCGGGGTTTTGATGGGCTTTCTGCCTGCTTTTCTGGTGGTTGTACAGGGCAGGTTGGCCCCCTGGCCATTGCCTTAGGCGGCGCATTGCGTCGAGAATGCCGCCATGCCTGCACCGAACGGAGCCGCTGTTCGCGCCGCAACCCTCGCCGACGCCGAGGCCATATGCGGCATCTACAACGCGGTGGTCGAGCGCTGTGGCTTCTCGTCGGTCGGCCTCCACCGCCGCCACGGCCAGCTCGATGGCGCGTGGCGGGACGTGCTGGTTGTTGAGCGGCTGTTGGACCAGGACTGAGCGGCTGTGCGTATCGAAACCGAGCGGCTGCTGTTGCGTCCGATGGAGCTGGGCGACTTGGACGACTTCGTCGCGCTGCACGCCGATCCCGAGGTAACTCGCTTCATACGCCCCCTCGACCGTGCGGCGGCAAAGGAGCGGCTTCATCGAGATGCGCGGGAATGGCGGGAGCGCGGCCACGGCCTGCTCGCGATGCTCGACCCAAAGAGCGACGCCTTCCTGGGGAGGTGCGGGCTGAAGTACTGGCCGCAATTCGATGAGACCGAGCTTGGCTGGGTGCTCCGAAGGGATGCCTGGGGCCGGGGATATGCGACGGAGGTGGGACGTGCCTGCATCGAGTGGGGGTTCGCCGAGTTCGATCTCTCGTATCTGACGGCGATGGTGAACGCGGGCAACACCCGTTCGATCCGGGTCGCTGAGCGCCTTGGACTCAGCCCTTTGCGCAATGACCTCCTGCTCGGCGACCCGGTGGTCGTGTACCGGCTCCAGCGAGATGAACCGATCCGGCTTGCTCCGTATGACCCCTCCTGGCCGAACCGATTCGCCCAGGAGCAAGCTGCGCTGGACGAGGCGATCCGGAGCTGGGCGACGGGCGGCATCCACCACGTCGGCAGCACGGCTGTTCCCGGCCTCGACGCGAAGCCGATCATCGACATCCTCGTCGGCGTCGATAGCCTCGAAGCATCTCAAGCCTGCTTCGGTCCCCTGGCGAAGCTCGGTTATCTCTACGCGCCGTATCAAGCGAACGAGATGCACTGGTTCTGCAAGCCGCATCCGAGTCGCCGAACCCATCACCTGCATCTCGTCCCTACCGATTCGAGTCGGTTCCGCGACGAGCTGGCCTTCCGCGACCGACTGCGCGCAAGTCCCGAGGCCGCCGAAGAATATGCGGCGTTGAAGCGCGACCTCGCAGAGCGTTTTGGGGACGACCGTGAGGCTTACACGGACGCCAAGACCGCGTTCATCTCCCGCGTTCTCGGGCGCTGAAACCGGTTCACGATCTCACCCTCGCGGTTGTGGCTAGAACCCAAGCGCGAACTTGGCGTCCTCGGTCATCATCTCTGGGGACCAAGGCGGGTCGAAGACCATCTTCGGGTGGACGGCGCTAACCCCGGGGAGGTCGCCGACGAACTCCTTCATCTGCTCGGAGACCTGGGGGCCGATCGGGCAGGCGGGGGTGGTCAGCGTGAAGGTGACGTAGACGTCGTCGTTCTCGATCTCGACGTCGTAGACGAGGCCGAGGGAGACGAAGTCGAGCCCCAGCTCGGGGTCGATCACCTCCTCGAGCGCCTCGAGGACGTCGTCCTCGGTGAGCGCGGCGGTGTCGTTCTCGGACATCGGGCAATGGTAGCCAGGCCATTCGCTCGGCGGGCCGGTCCTGTCAGGGAGATGGGTCGCCGTCCTCGCAAGCTGCGGGCGGCGATCCCAGATCTCCCCGCCACCCGCCCGAGGGGCGTGCTCGGCTAGGCTCGCGATCCGAAATGAGCGGCGATGGACAGATCGTGCGGCGGTCGATCGGGGTCGTCTTCTCCGACGGAGGCTTGTTGGCACTTACCGCGGTCCGACCGGCCGGCGCCGAGGGGCACGGCGAGGAGCAGGTCGCCGCCGTGCTCTGCGGTCCCGATGGTGCTCCGGTCGAGGTCTCCGAGGCGCTGCTCTCGACCGAGTACGGGGCGGACGGAGTGCAGCGGCGGGCGACCCTGGAGCTGTGGACCGACGACGAGGAGAGCGGGCAGCCGCTGCGCGGGGCAGGGACGCTGATCAGCGCCAGCTCGGTGCGGCGGGAGGGGCTGGACGCCGAGATCGCCTTCTTCCGCTGGTCGGTCGAGGGGCGGGACGGCCTCGGGCACTACGAGGTGGTCCGCGCCAGTGCCTGACGCCCGCGTGGAGGCGATCGTCTCGGATTTCGGCGGGGTGCTGACGACGCCGCTGATCCAGTCCTTCATGGCCGTCCAGAACGAGACCGGGATCTCGAGCGCGACCCTTGGCAAGGCGATGCAGGCGGCCACCGAGGCCAACGGCGACAACCCGCTCTTCGAAATGGAGCGGGGCGAGATCACCGAGGTCGCCTTCCTCGACCAGCTCACCGACAGCCTCGAGCCGCTGCTCGGCCACCGGCCCGAGATGCACCGCTTCAAAGAGATCTACTTCGAGGCGCTCGACCCGAACCCGCCGATGATCGAGCTGATGCGCGAGCTGAAGGCGGAGGGATACCTGATGGCGATGCTGACCAACAACGTGCGCGAGTGGGAGCCGCTGTGGCGCCCGATGCTCCCGGTCGACGAGATCTTCGAGACCGTCGTCGACTCCGGCTTCGTCGGCTGCCGCAAGCCGGAATCGAAGATCTACGAGCTGACGCTGAAGCGAATCGGCCTACCGGCCGAGTCATGCCTCTTCGTCGACGACGTACAGGTGAATTGCGAAGGGGCACGGAAGGTAGGGATGATCGCGGTCCATTTTCAGAACAACGAACAGGCCATTTCAGAGATCCAAATGGCGCTAGGACCCGAAAACCAAGCAGGTCGGGGGATGCAGGGAGGCCGGTGAGGGGAGCGCACTTGTTTGTGCGTGACCCGATCCGGCCGACCGAAGACCCCGAGATGCGCCGGTTTGCAGGGTCCTCCTAATTGTCTGAGCCGGCTCGGTCCCAGACGTAGAGCTCGACCGCCTCTACCGCCAGCTCCATCAGGCGGGGCGGGGAGAGCAGGTTGAGGACGAGCTCGAGGGCGTCCTCCTCGGTGACCCCGGCGTCGACCGCCTCCTCGCCGCGGAAGCCAGCCGCCAGCTTCAGCGCCTCGCGGCGGTTCTCCCCGAGCGAGCCGAAGGCGCCCATCAGGAAGTCCCGGTTCGGGACCGGCATGCCCAGCTCCATCGAGCCGTGCCAGGCGGCGAGCATCGAGAGGTCGTGCTCGTCGAGCTCCGAGAGGGCTTTCGCGTAGTGGACCTCCAGCTCGCTGTCGGGGATCTCGTCGACCCAGGATCGCACCGCCTCGCCGAGCAGCTGCCGGCGGGCTTCGCGGCCGATCGAGTCGGCGATCGCCCGGATCGCGTCGGCTGGGTCTACGAAACAGAGGGCCATGCGCGGTCAATCTAGAGACGGCGGTAGACGCCAAAGCGAGGCCCCAAAGTCGCAGCTTGCGGCCAAGCGCGCGCCGCCCTCGTCCATAAGCTGGGACGTGTGCCGCTTCAGTTGATCCACGGGCCGCTCAACTCCGGACGAAGGGGTTTGATCCTGCGCCGCTTCGCCGCGACGCTCGACCGCGACCCGGTCCTGGTCGTCCCCAATGTCGACGACGTCTTCTCCTTCGAGCGGGAGCTGTGCGAGGGGGGCGCCGCGCTTGGCGGCTCGGTGACGACCTTTGGTGGCCTGTTCCGCGAGATCGCGACCGCGGGGGGCTATCCCTCAGGCGCCGAGCTGTCGCCGGCGCAACGCCTGCGCGCAGTCTCGCTGGCGATCGCCGAGCGGCGGGAGAGCCTCGGGCCACTGCGGCGCTCCGCCGCCCGCCCGGGCTTCGCGATCGCCTTCGAGCGCCTGCTCGGCGAGCTGCAGGCCGCCGGCCTCGACCCGGCGGGGCTGGGCGTGGAGGCGGAGACGCTGGAGGGCTCCGCCTACCTGAACGACCTGGCGAGGCTGTGCGCCGGATACGCCGAGGTGCGCTCGCGGCTCGGCCGCATCGACTCGCACCAGATCGCCCGCGAGGCGATCTCGCTGTTGTGCGGCTCGGGGGAGCTCTGGAACCGCCGACCGCTCTTCCTCTACGGGCTCGACGACCTGACCCGCAACCAGCTCGAGTTGATCGAGGCCCTTGCGGCGAGCGCCGAGGTGACGGTGGCCCTTCCCTACGAGGCGGGACGCGCCGCGCTCGCCGCCCGCGCGACGTTGCTCGACCGATTGCGGGAGCGGATCGGCGTCGCCGGGGAGACGCGGACGGATCCAGACCCCGGGAACACCGACGACCCGCTGCTCTTCCACCTCGAGCGGGGCTTCGGCGAGCCGGACGCGGAGCCCCGGCCGCCGGGCGACGGCCTGCTCTTCCTGCGCTCGGCGGGCGAGCGAGGGGAGGCGGAGGCGATCGGGCTGGAGGTCGCGAAGCTGGTCTTCGCCGGGGCCGATCCCGCCGAGATCGCGATCGTGCTGCGCGACCCGGTGCGTCACGGCCAGC
>WNGD01006391.1_pt1 | contig 19484 bp, 19 predicted proteins | sample 5400671 | NCBI WGS metagenome assembly WNGD01 (sample SAMN13153369, study PRJNA577476) | soil metagenome | isolation source: 40 cm soil or saprolite under grassland replicate 2 | place: USA:California | collected 2016-06-15
CTGGCTTGCCCAGCACACCCTGCTGGGCATCTTCGGCCGCTGCGACCGGACCCTCACCTGGATCAACCTCGGGTTCCTCTTCGTGGTGTCGCTGCTGCCGTTTTCCGCGGCGCTGCTGGCCCACTATGGCCACCTCCGCCTGGCCGTGGGTGTGTACTGGCTGAACATCCTGCTGCTCGGCGTGGCGCTGGAGGCGGGCGCCCGGTACGGGCGCACCGCGTTCGTGCCCGGCGACGACCCGCGGGCCCGCGCCCGGCTCAGCACGTTCCGCCGCCGGATCCTGCTCGCGCAGTCCCTGTACGCGCTCGCGGCGCTGATCTGCCTCATCAGCACCCAGGCGAGCGTGATCGCGCTGTTGGCCGTCCAGCTGTACTTCATCGTCTCCCCCCGGCTGCAGCGCGCCGGGCGACAGCGCCCCCGGCGACAGCGCCCCGGCGGCACGGCCGCTACCTAACGCGAGCACGCTGCCCGCGGTCGCTCCCCGGCGAGACATGCTGGTGGCGGGTGCCGGCCCGAGCCTCCGGTACGGGTGACCTTCTTGCCTGCCGGCGCCGGGCCGGGCAACACTGCGGTGAGGCGGGTCTTCCGCGCCGGGGCTTGCGGGGAGAGTCGGGGTTACGGATGAGAGCCCAGACCGCCCGATGGATGGCAGGCTGCATCGCGGCCGCATCGGTCGCGCTGATCGTCGCCGGCCTGGTGCTGGCGTATCTGGACCGGCATTCGCTGCCTGCCGGGCAGAATGCGTGGAACTTCCCCGATGTCCTCGGGCAAGTGGTGAACCTGGCGGTGCCCGCGGTGGGCTTCGTCCTGACGTCCCGGCGCCCGGCGAACCGCATTGGCTGGGTTTTCCTGGCGGCGGGCCTGGCGCTTGGGCTAACCGCCTTCTCGCTGCAGTATGCGCTGCGTGCCCTGGTCGCGGCCCCCGAGTCGCTGCCGGCGGGCCGGGTGTTCGCCTGGCTCTCCAACTGGACCTGGGTGATCCCCTTCGCCATGCTCGCCTTCCTGTTCCTGCTTTTCCCGACCGGGCGGCTGCACTCACGGCGATGGCGCCCGGCCGCGTGGTTCGTGGGCGCGGTGTTCGTGGCAACCGTGGTGGACATGATCGTGCGAGCCACCCGTATCTGGCAGGACCCGTTCGGCTCCTTCACCGAGGCGGAGAACCCGGCCGAGCTGACCGTCCTGGCGTTCCTCATCGTCGCCACGCTGGTGATCAGCGTCGTCGCGGTGGTGGTGAGATTCGCCCGGTCGTCGGGCGACGACGGCTGCAGCTGAAGTGGTTCGCGGCGGCGGCGCTGCTCGTGGTCGCCACGACCATCCCAGCGTTCCTGACGACCGTGGCGGTCCTGTACATCCTGCAGGACCTGGCGTTCCTGTGCCTATGGGTGGCCATCGGCATCGCGGTGCTGAAGTACCGGCTCTACGGCATCGATGTGGTGATCAGCAAGGCCGTCCTGTACGGCTCGCTGGCGGTGTTCATCACCGCCGTGTACGCCGGGCTGGTCGTCGGGGTGGGCGCGCTGGCCGGCAACCAGCGCAACCCGCTGCTGACGGCGGTGGCGGCCGCGGTGGTGGCGGTCGCGTTCCAGCCGGCCCGGCAGCGCGCGGGGCGGCTGGCCAACCGCGTCGTGTACGGCAGGCGGGCCACGCCGTATCAGGTCCTGTCCGAGTTCGCCCAGCGCATCGCCGGTGCGTATGCGCACGAGGACGTCCTGCCGCAGATGGCGCACATCGTGGCCGACGGGACCGGCGCCGAACACGTGTCCGTGTGGCTGCGGGTCGATGACGAGCTCCGTCCCGAGGCGTCCTCGGACGGCAGCTCACATGCAAGCCCGATGCCGATCGATGGCGGCGAGCTGCCGGACCTGCCCGGCAGCGACATGAGCGTCCCCGTCGTGTACCAGGGCGGTGTGCTGGGCGCGATCTCGATCCGGATGCCCAAGGGCGAGCCGCTCCGCCCGGCCGGCAAGCAACTCGTCGCGACGTGGCGTCGCAGGCCGGCCTGGTCCTGTCGAACGCCGGGCTGATCGAGGATCTCCGGGCGTCCCGGCAGCGCATCGTCACCGCGCAGGATGAGGCGCGGCGGCGGCTGGAACGCAACATCCACGACGGGGCACAGCAGGACCTGGTGGCGCTGGCCATCAAGCTCCGGCTCGCCGGCACCACGGTCGACGAGGACCCGGCGCAGACCAAGGATCTGCTCGGCGAGCTGCAAACGGACGCGGCGGGCGTGCTGGAGAACCTGCGTGACCTCGCCCGGGGCATATACCCGCCGCTGCTGGCCGACCTGGGGCTCGCCGCGGCGCTCAGCGCGCAGGCCAGCAAATCCACAATGCCGGTGACGGTGGACGCCGATGGGATCGGGCGGTTCGCGCAGGACACCGAGGAGGCCGTGTATTTCTGCTGCCTGGAGGCGCTGCAGAACATCGCCAAGTACGCCCACGCCACGCAGGCCCGGATCTGTCTTCAGGCGCAGAACGGAACCTTGCGGTTCACCGTGTCCGACGACGGCGCCGGCTACGACGTGGGCCACACCCCGATGGGATCCGGCCAGCGGAACATGGCCGACCGGCTCGCGGCGCTCGGCGGCCGGCTCGAGGTCCGGTCCGCCCCCAGCCGCGGCACCACCATCACCGCGTGCCTGCCCAGCGCGCCGCGCGCGGCACAGCCCGGCCGGGCTGAGAAACGTACGCGGGCGAGGTGCTCACCGGGGCCCGGCGCAGACGGGCCCGGAGTCAGGCCGTGATCACGAAGGACACTTCGTTGTCGCCCCCGTCGACCCGGTGGACGACGGCGGCGCGCGCCCCGCCGGTCGCGACGCCCTGGGCGCCGTGTTCGTACCCGAGTTTGAGGTCGGCGCTCGGCTTGCTGACGCCAATGAGATCGACCCGCACCGTCGCCGGCCTATTGGAGAACAACCGCAGCCGCTTGGCCCCGTTCGGGATGGCGAGCGGGGTGACGGCGCCTGCGCCTTTGAGAAGCAAGCCGGGCTGCATCAGATCCTCCGGCGATGGTTGTGGTGGTTTGTGCGGCAGAAGCTTCGCCCGGAGCTGGCGCACCGTGCCCCGGAACGCTGAGCAGTCCACCCTACCGGTGACTCCCGGGACGGTGGCGGCATTGGTGAATTGCAGCAAAGCGGGCGAACGGCCACCGTAAGCGGCCCATTGCCGGGGCCTCACGCCATGTCACCGGCCTTGCTGTGGAAGAACTCGGCCTGCCCGGCGCCGTCGCCTGCCTCAAGGAACAGGTATCCGCCGGGCACGAAGCCGCTCGTGCTGGCGCGTCTGGCCATCGCCGCCTGGCCGCGACCCGGTGGTGGGCTCCACGTCCACAGCGATGGCGAATCCGGCCATGTTACCGGCTTTGCTGTGGAAGAACTCGGCCTGCCCGGCACCGTCTCCCGCTTCCAGGAACAGGTATCCGCCGGGCACGAAACCGCTCGCGCTGGCGCGTCTGGCCATCGCCCGCTTGTTGTGCCCGGATGGCCCGGCCCAGAACGGATTGACGTACCCGCCGCTGACCGTATGCGGCGAGCCCTGGGTCACTTTTTCCCAGCCAAAGGCGGTGGTGGCATCGGTCCGGGCCCAGTTCACGTTGCCCTGGAAGCTTGACGCGTCAATACCGAATTGCACGCTCATCGTCCCGGCTTCCCGTGATGCACCGCGTTCTCGTACTGCCCTCGTTACCGAGTAGCCTCTCCCCGGCTCAGGAAGAATGCAATGAAGACGCCCTCCGCGCGGGACGGGTTTACCGCCGGGCTGCCTGTTGTTCAACCGTTACCCGGCGCCGAATGGCTGGGCGTTACAGGTGCCGCAGCCCGTCACCCACATAGATCTGCCGTGGCCGTGAGATCTTCTGCTCGCTGTCGCTGATGCCTTCCTCCCACTGGGCCAGCCAGCCCGGCATCCGCCCGATCGCGAACAGGACCGGGAACATTTCCACCGGGAAGCCCATCGCCTGGTAGATGATGCCGGAGTAGAAGTCCACGTTCGGGTACAGCTTGTGCGCGATGAAGTAGTCGTCCGCGAGGGCGATCCGCTCAAGCTCCAGGGCGATGTCGATCATCGGGTTGCGCCCGGTGACCTTGAACACCTCCTCGGCGACCTGCTTGATGATGGTCGCCCGCGGATCGAAGTTCTTGTAGACCCGGTGACCGAACCCCATCAGGCGCAGCTCACCGCCCTTCACCCGGTCGATGTAGCCGGGAATGTTCTCCACCGAGCCGATATCACGCAGCATCCGGAGCACCTGCTCGTTCGCACCGCCGTGCAAGGGGCCGTACAGCGCGGCAGCGGCCGCCGCTGCGGCGGAGAACGGGTCGACCCGCGAGCTGCCGACCCCGCGCATCGCGCTCGTCGAGCAGTTCTGCTCGTGGTCGGCGTGCAGGATGAACAGCACATCCAGCGCGCGGGAGAGCACCGGGTCCGGGTGGTACCTGGGCTCGGTCATCTTCCAGAACATGTTGAGCAGGTTCCCGGTATAGGACAGTTCACCGTCCGGGTAGTTGTACGGCAGCCCCAGGGCGTGCCGGTAAGCGAACGCCGCCAGCGTCGGTATCTTGGCGATCAGCCGCACGATCTGCAGGTGGCGGTCCTGGGGGTCGGAGATCGCCTTGGCGCCCGGGTAGAACGTGGACAGCGCCGCGATGGAGCTGACCAGGATGCCCATGGGGTGGGCGTCGTGGTGGAATCCGTCGATGAACTTCTTGACGTTCTCGTGGACGTAGGTGTGGCGGGTAATCTCATCGGCCCACCCGGCTGACTCCTCCTTGCCAGGCAGCTCGCCCCGCAGCAGCAGGTAGGCGACGTCGAGGAAGGTAACGCTGTCGGCGAGTTCGTCGACCGGGTAGCCGCGGTAGCGCAAGATCCCCTTCTCCCCGTCGATGAAGGTGATCGCGCTGCGGCAGCTCGCCGTGTTCATGAACGCCGGGTCGTAGGAGAGCAGGCCGAAGTCGTCGTCGGAAACTTTGATCTGACGCAGGTCGAGGGCCCGGATGGCACCGTCGGTGATCGGCAGGTCGTAACTGCGGCCGGTCCTGCTGTCGGTTACATGCAGCGTTCCGGCTGGCTGGGTGGCGTCTGGCGTCATGTTTCGAGCTCCTGATACTCCGGGGTCCTGGTTGGGCGTCCACTGCATCATCTATCCCGGCCCTGCTCCTACTGTCCATACCCGCGAAGCACGAGCACACCGTCGGGCGCCAGTTCCACCTGCGTTCCGAAGGGGCCGCTGACGCGGCTGATCGTCGCGGCCAGCCACCGCCGGTCGTGCCCGCCGGCGAACCGGAGCCGCAGCTTGTGTGCCTGCATCGGCACCATCCGCAGCCCGGCGAGCTCGCCGGTGCCGCGCCGGAGCGAGGCGAGGTACAGCAGCCGCAGGTCATCCCGGTACTCCTCGTGGCCGGCGATGCCCTCGTAGTCGTCGATGAAGTCGCCGCAGCCGTACAGGATGAGCTTGCCGCGATACACCTCGACCGGGCGCGGGTGGTGTGACGAATGCCCGTGGACCAGGTCCACCCCGCCCTCGATCAGCCGGTGGGCGAAGGCGACCTGCTCCCGGCCGACGTCATATCCCCAGTTCGATCCCCAGTGCAGGGAGATCACCGCGATGTCGCCGGGTCGCCGGTGCGCCCGTACTCGGCCGGAGATCTCGTCGGCCACCTGCCTGGACAGGCCCGGAAGCAGGTCGACGCCGGGCCGCGAGACACCGGCCGCCCACCGGGGCGGGATCCCGGACGAGCCCGTCCCGCAGGAGACGACGCTCACGTGCCCGCCGCCCGCCAGGCCGACCGCCGCCACCTGCCGCGCCGCGGCCGCGTCCCGGCCCGCCCCCGCCGTCCGCAGTCCGGCTCCGGCCAGCGTGTCGAGGGTCTCCGCCAGGCCGCTGCGCCCGAAATCGAGCACGTGGTTGTTCGCCAGCGCGCACACATCCGGCCGGGCCACGGTCAGGCAGCCGATGTTGGCGGGGTTCATCCGGTAGTGCACTTCTTTGCCCGGCGCGAAGTCACCGCTGCGGGTGATGCTGGTCTCCAGGTTGATCAGCCGGACGTCCGGCGCCAGGTCGTCGAGAACCCCGAGCGCGTCGCCCCACGGCCAGGCCGGGTCCACCCGGCGGGGGATCGGGCCGCTGACGGATTCCGCCAGCGCCACATAGGTGGTGGCCCCCCGGACGTAGGCCTCCCGCAGCCGTGGGTCCCCCGGGTGGGGCAGAACCTGGTCGACCCCGCGGCCGGTCATCACGTCCCCGCACAGGAACAGCGTCACCAGGTCATCGCCCACGCTGGTGAATCTGCCCACCGGGCGGCCCGGCGCCACCTTCCACGGTCAGGTCATGCGGTCCCGGACCCGCCCCTGGGCAGGGTCACGCGGCGCGGGGCCGGGTCACCTCATGACGGTGTCTGGTCGGGCTCCCGGGCCTGCTCAGCCACCGGCTCACCGACGGGAATGTCCGTGACGTGCGTGGTGCCGTATCCCTCGGTCTCCGGGTCCCCGTGCTTGCCACTCGTGAGGGCGAACTCCTCCTCCGGCGAGAGCACCAGGCGGTGCCGGCCGGCGATGGCGAAGTACGCGATGCCGAACACGAAGTAGATCAGCGTCCCGTACACCCCCGGCCGGTAGTCGGAGTTCGAGTACAGGGAGATCAGCGCGACGACGGCGATGATGCCGGCGATCGCCGCCCCGGGGATCCCCACGAGACTCCGGTAGGGCCGCTCGATGTGCGGCAGCCTCAGCCGGAGGAGGATGAACGACAGGCACTGCATGGCGTAGGAGACGACCGCGCCGAACACCGCCATGTACAGCAGCGCACCCACGATCTGCCCGGCGAGGAAGCCGCTCGACTTCCCCAGCTCGTAGATCAGCACCGCGAGGCCATACCCGACGAGCCCGCCCGCGACGAGGGCGACGTGGGGGGTCTTGCGCTTGCGGTCGGTGAGGGACAGCCACTTGGGGAAGTAGCCGGCCCGCGACAGTGAGTACGTGTTCCGCCCGTAGGCGTAGATGATCGTGAAGAAGCTGGCGATCAGTCCCACCAGGCCGATCAGGGCGAGCAGGGTGGCCGCCGTCCCCGCGCCGAACACTCCCTTGAAGCCGTCGAACAGCGGCGTGGCGGACACGCCGACCTTGGCCGCGCCCCCGTCCACCGCGGGGTTGAGGACGAGTATCAGCGCGCCGGTGAGGACGAGTGTGCTGATCCCCCAGATGGTCGCGCGCGGGACGTCGCGTTTCGGGTCGTGCGACTCCTCGGCGGCGAGCGGCAGCTCCTCGATCGCGAGATAGAACCAGATGGCGAACGGTATAGCGGGGAAGATCCCGCCAAGCCCGTGGGGGAGGAAGGTCGACTGGCCGGGATCCGGCTTGATGTTGAACAGCAGGCTTCCGTTGAACTTTCCGGACACCAGGACCGAGATGAAGAAGAACGCGAGGATCCCCAGGGCGAGGATGTTGATCACGACGGTGAACCTCATCGTGATCTTGATCCCGATGTAGTTGATCCCCACGAAGATTATGTAGAACACGGCCCACCAGGTGATGGGGCTGTTCCACCACGGCGAGCCGGTGACGCTGAACAGCGAGACGACGATGTCCTGCATCAGGAAGCCCATCGCCCCGACCACCACGGCCGGGGTGATCACATACACCATGTTCTCGGCGAGCCCGGTGATGAACCCGCCCCAGGGGCCCATCGCCGAGCGCGCGAACGAATATGCCCCGCCCGTATGGGGCAGCGCGGGCGACATCTCGGCGATGCTGAAGCACAGGCCGTAGTACATGACCGCGATGAAGACCGTCGCGATCAGGAGGCCGCCGAACCCGCCGGCGTCGAGGCCGAGGTTCCAGCCGTAGAAGTCACCGGAGATCACGGCGGCTACGCCCAGGGACCACAGTGACCAGAACGCGGCGTGACGATTGAGGCCCCGTTTCGTGAAGTAGTCGGTACCGGCCTCCTGATAGCGGACCGAGCCGACCTTGCGTCCCTCCATGCTCATGGCGGGCCTCCCTTTCTGCCGTGCCGCCCGCACGCCAGGCCGCAGCCCGGCGGGACGATTTGTCTGACAGGTTCCGCCTTGGCGCGGACGTTACCTGAGCCTTGCAAAGCGCGTCAAGACCACTTCTGGCGGCAATGAGCTGCCCGCAATCTGCCCGTAAGCGGTATGCCTGAGCAGTGATCTCGGTCATGTGCCCAGGTTGTGCCAGCCGGGCACGCGTATCGCCCGCTTGACGTGGCGAAGTTGTCTGACGAATACTCGCCGCATGAGCCGGGACCGGCATGCGTCAGCACAGCGTTCGAAGCTGCGGTCGGTCTCGGTGCAGGGCGAGCTTGCCGAGCGGATCAACCAGGGCCGGCTTGCGGCGGGGACCCGTCTTCCCTCAGAGCCCGAGCTCGCCGCCGAGTTCGGCGTGTCCCGCGCAACTCTCCGCGAGGCGCTCCGGGCCCTGGAGGGGCAGGGGCTTGTCCGCCGGCTCTGGGGATCCGGGACGTACGTGGCCGACAAGACCCGGGTTGCCAACAGCCTGGACCTGAACTTCGGCGTCTCCGACGCGATTCGCGCGGCCGGGATGCAAGCCGGCACCGAGCAGGGACGGCACTGGATCGGGCCGGCGTCGGCCAGCGAGGCGGAACGCCTGGGGCTGGAGCCGGGCCGGGACGTCCTGGTCATCGAGCGGGTCCGGACGGCGGACGGCAGGCCCGTGGTGTTCTCTCGTGACATCATGCCCGGCGGGATCATCGGTGACCGCGCGGGTATCGCCGACCAGATGGTGCAGCGGTCGATCTACGACGTGCTCGAGCGCGACCTCGGGATCGTCATCCATCACGGGGTGGCGAGCTTCCGTCCCACGCGGGCGGACCGCACCGTCGCCCGGCTGCTCGGCACCCGCACCGGGGACCTGCTGCTGTACCTCTGGCAGGTCGACTATGCGGACGGGGGGGCGGCCGTGCTCTCCTCCCACGAGTACCACCTCGCGGACGCCTTCGATTTCTCGGTGGTACGCCGAGGTCCCGGAAGGAGATTCTCATGACCGCGGGAGTCGGCAAGGCCATGCGCCTGAAGCGCGTGATCGACCCGAAGGGCGTCTCGGTCATCTGCGCCCTCGACCACGGGATGACCTCACCGACCTTCCTCGAACCGCTGTCGGACATCGCCGCCCGCACGGCCGAGGCGGTGCGCGGGGGAGCGAACGTCATCATGATGTCCCGGGGCATGGTCCGCATCGCTGCGCCCGCCTTCTCCCCCACCACCTCGCTCGCGCTCCTGCTGTCCGCCTCCGCGAACCCCGACGGGACGCGGCCCGCCGTGGTGCAGGTCGCCGAGGTGGAGGAGGCGGCGCGCCTGGGCGCCGACGCCGTCGTTCTGTTCACCGCCCTTGGCGGCGACGGCGAGCCCGGCATGATCCGCACGCTGGCGGGGGTGGGACGCGAATGCGCGTCGCTCGGCGTGCCACTCATCGCCGAAGCCGAGTTCCCGACGACCTACGCCTCGGTCGAGGAGCTCACCGAGCAGTACGGCTTCGAGTACCTCCAGCGCAACGTCCGGCTCTGTGCGGAGCTCGGCGCCGACATCGTGAAGACGAACTGGCCTGGAGACGCGGACGCGTTCGGCCGGCTGGTGGAGGCCGCGCACGGGGTGCCGGTGGTGCTCGCCGGCGGCTCTCGCCTGCAGGATCACCAGCTGCTCGGGCGGATGGAGGCGGCCATGGCGGCGGGGGCGGTCGGCTGCTCGGTTGGCCGGAACATCTTCATGCACGCCTCGCCCGAGGCCATCACCCGGGCGCTGTCGAGGGTGATCCGGGAGCGGTGGACCGCGGACAAGGCAGCTCAGGCGCTCGAGGACGAGCTGATCCCGGGAGTGGGCGCATGAGAGCGGCATACATGACGGGCGTCGACGCCGCCGAAGTCCGCGAGGCCGCCGATCCCACCCTGGATCCGGGCGGCGCGATCCTGCACGTCGAGGCCTGCGGCATCTGTGGCACCGACGCCCGGACGTTCTTCAACGGCGATCCCCGGGCCCCGGCGCCGTGGATCCTCGGTCATGAACCGGTGGGGATCCTCGAGCAGGTTGGCCCCGGTGCGGTGCTTCCCGCGGGGGTCAAGGAGGGTGACCGCGTGTTCCTCGGGTCGATCCTCACCTGCGGTGACTGCCGGTGGTGCGCGGACGGCTTCCAGAACCTCTGTGACCACCACCTGCTCTACGGCTACGACCCATTCCCCGGGGCTTACGCGGAATACGCAGCCGTCCCGCCCATCGCGATCAAGAACCTGATCCCCCTCCCCCCGGACCTCCCGCCGGACCTCGCCACCGTGGCCGATCCGTTCGCCTGCGCACTGAACGGGATCGAGCAGCTCGACGTGGGCCTCGGCGACACCGTCGTGATCATGGGTGCCGGCCCGATCGGATGCTGGCAGGCGGTGATGGCCCGGGATCGGGGAGCGGGCCGCGTTCTCCTCACCGACGTCAACCGCCAGCGCCTCAAGCTCGCCCTGCGGGTGGTGGGGGCCTTCGTGGACGATGCGTGGGTGGCCGGCGAAGACAATGGCGTGGCCGAGGCGCTGAGCCGCACGGGCGGCACCGGAGCCGAGCGCGTAAGCGTGGCCGCTCCCTCGAAACAGGCCCAGCAGGCAGCCCTGGAGATCGCTGCCAAGCGGGCGCGGGTCGTGTACTTCGCGGGCCTGCCCAAACACGACCCGGTCAGCGCGCTCGACATCAACCAGCTCCACTACAAAGAGCTCACGGTGCTCGGCGCCTACGGGGCCACCCGCCGCCAGTACCGGCTGACCATGGACTACCTGAACCGCCGCCGCGACGAGCTCGGCGCGGTGGTCACCCACCGCTTCCCCCTGGCGCAGATCGCCGAGGCCTTCGAAACGATCCGCTCCGGCGCCGGCCTGAAGATGGTCATCCAGCCGTGAGCGGCCCGTACGTCATTGGCTGCGATGTAGGGAGCCAGGGGACGAACGCTGCCCTGTACTCGGTCGACGGGACGCTCGTTGCCTCCGCGTACGAACCGCACCGGCTGGCGTTCCCCCGGCCCGCCTGGGCGGAACAGGACCCGGAGGACTGGACCCGGGCGCTGCATGCCACGATCGCCAGGCTGGTGAAGACGGTCCCGGAGGGGCCGTCCGCGGTGAAGGCGCTGTCCTTCGGCTCACAGCTCGACGGGATCGTGGTTTGCGATTCCAGGGGCCGGCCGCTGCGCCCGGCGCTGATCTGGATGGACCGCCGGGCAGAGGCGGAGGCAGCCGCGCTCGCTGAGCAGATCTCGCCCGCGGATTTCTACCACCACGTGGGGGTGAACCTCGACTCCTCCCATGCCGCGTTCAAGGCGATGTGGGTCCGGGAGCAGGAGCCAGAGATCTTCGCCCAGGCCGCCCGGGTCATGCCGCCGGGATCGTATGTCGCCCGCAAGGCGGCGGGGGTGCTCGCCGTCGACTTCTCGAACGCGTCGTCGCTGGGGCTCCTCGACCCGCTGTCCCTCACCTGGTCCGAGCCCGTGCTGGATCTCGCCGGCCTTGACCCGGGGCTGCTTCCCGAGCTCGCCCCGAGCATCCAGCCCGCGGGCAAGGTGGACCCGGCCTTCGCGGATGCCACCGGCCTGTCCCCGGACACCATGGTGGTGCTGGGGTGCGGGGACGAGATGGCGGCGACGCTCGGGGCCGGCGTGTACACGGCTGGCGAGGTCTGCGACGTTGTGGGCACGGCCGAGCCGGTGTGCGCGGCGTGCGGGCGGCCCAGCGAGGACCCGACGATGCTTGTCGAGTGCCACCCGCACGCCGATCCCGGTGGGTGGCTGCTCGAGAACCCGGGGTTCGTCTCCGGCGGGAGCCTGAGGTGGTGGCGTGACGAGTTCGGGATCGGTGAGAAGGAGGCCGAAGCGCGCGGCGCGGGCGATGCCTATGACCTGCTGACCCAGACAGCGGCCCAGATCGCGCCAGGCTCCGAAGGACTCGTTTTCCTTCCGTGCCTGCAGGGGGCGATGGCCCCGGAATGGAACGGCGCGGCCCGGGGGGTGTTCTACGGCCTTTCACTCGCGCACACGCGGGCGCATCTGCTCCGGGCGCTCCTTGAAGGGAGCGCCTTCGCCCTCCGCGACGTGCTGGAAGCAATGCGCGGCGCCGGTCTCGGAGTTCACCGCATCACGATCGTCGGAGGGGGAGCCAAGGGACCGCTCTGGCGCCAGATCAAGGCCGACGTGACCGGGCTGCCCGTTCGCGTGCCCAGGAACGTGGAGACCACCGCGGCCGGAGCCGCCATCATTGCTGCCGTCGGCTCGGGGGAGTGCCCGGGCATCGGCCAGGCAGTGGCATCCTTCGTGACGTTCGAGCCGGACGAGCATCAGCCGGACGCGGAAAACCGCGACGCCTACGAAGACGCCTACCGGTTGTACCGCGAGGTGTATTTCGCGCTGAAGCCGGTCTTCGGCCGCGGCCAGGGACACATGGCTCATGAGCCGGGAGCCGGCGGACGGTAACCGCCTGCGGGCGCCGGACGGCATTCCGCGTGCGCGGCGGCGGTCAGGCTGCGTGCGCGGCAGCGCTGCCCGCGAGGTCGTGCAGTGCGCGGGCGGAACCGAGCGAGGTATCCACCGCGAGCAGCCGGGGCTCCTTTTGCCCGCTGACGACGGCCTGGATATGGCTCACCGCCGGCGTGAACGAGTGCTCGTTGGGCCCGGCGGCCGGGTGGACGGCCGCCTCGCGGCCCTCCACGCAGACCTCGAACCGGTCCTGCCGGGTGGGGTGGAACGGGTTGGTGAGGTTGATCTGGCCGGCGGTCCCCATCAGCCTGCTGAACGTGTCCTGGGCCTGCTGGAAGCCGCACGACAGCAGCAGGCGGCGGCCGCCGGGGAAACCGAGGCACCCCCAGGTGGCCACGTCCACGCCGCCGGGGTCGTACACGGCGGCGGCCCAGGCGCTGGTGTGCTCGGCGCCGAACAGGTCGCGGGCGAGCCGGACCGGGTAGCAGCCGACGTCGTTGAGCGCCCCGCCAGCCAGGGCGGCCGACATCCTGATGTTGCCCTCCGGGTGGGTCATGGCGAAATGGAAGCACGACTGGATCTCCAGCAGCTCACCGATCACCCCAGCGGCCAGCAGCGCGGTGACCCGGTTCATCTGGTCGTGGAAGGGGAAGACGAACGCCTCCCACAGCGGGACGCCGGTCTCACGGGCCACGGCCAGCACCTGTTCGGCCTCGGCCAGCGTGCCCGCCAGCGGCTTCTCGCACAGCACCGGCTTGCCGGCCCGCAGCGCCCGGATCGTCCACTCCGCGTGCAGCGCGTTCGGCAGCGGGATGTACAGCGCGTCCAGCCCCGGGTCGTCGATCAGGCTCTGGTAGCCGACGACGGCCCGGCCGATGCCGTTGTCACGTGCCCATTTGGCCGTCCGCTCGGCGTCGCGGCCCGCCACGGCGGCTGCCTCGCCGCCCGCCTCGCGGACCGCGGGCAGGAAGTTCCTGCGCGCGATGCCGGCCGTGCCCATGACTCCCCACCGCACCACCATGCCGCCACCCCTCGCCGCCGCCATCCTGGGCATTATCCTGCCAGCCCCGGCAGGCACATCGCTTGCCGCCCGCACTGGCCGTCAGGGGAGCGGTGGTTACGATCGGGAGGAGTGCCGCACGGCCGAACGTGAAGGATGTAGGCGTGAAGGAATCATCTGTCACCCCGGGTGGCGCAGGCGGCGCCACGACCGAGCCGTTCCGCGGCGTCGGGGTCGCGCTGGTGACCATCTTCGGCGACGACGCCGAGGTCGATCCCGGCGCCACCGGCAAGCTCGCGGGTAACCTGGTCACGCGCGGCATGCGGGCGGTGGTGGTGTGCGGCTCCACCGGCGAGGCGGCCACGCTGACCGCGCCGGAGCGCGTCGCGCTGATCGAGGCGGTGCGGGACGCGGTGCCGCCGGGCACCCCCGTCATCGCGGGCACCGGGGCGCCGTCTGCGCGGCAGGCCGCCACGCTCACCGGGGACGCGGTGCGGGCGGGCGCCGACGCGGTGCTAGCCTTCCCGCCACCGGGAAGCCGCGACCTCGCCGGGTACTACAAGGCCGTGGCCGCCGCGGCGGGCGGACGGCCGGTGCTCGCGTACCACTACCCGCTGGTGTCCGCGCCCGGAATCCCGGTGGACGCCCTGGCCGGCCTGCCGGTGGCCGGGGTCAAGGATTCCTCTGGCGATCCAGACCGGCTGCTGGACGAGCTGGCCCACTATCCGGGCGCGACCTACGTCGGCTCGTCCGCCGTGCTCGCCCTGGCCGGGCCGATGGGGGCGGCCGGTGCCATCCTGGCGCTTGCCAACGTCGAGCCGGAACGGTGCGTGGCCGCCTTCGCAGGCGACGCCCATCTCTCCTTGATCAGGTGAGAATGTCCACCTGGTGTCCGTCGCCGCGGGCGGCACCGCTTGGAACAGGGGTTGCAGGCTGGCGGCACCTGCTTCGTTCCCCAGCATGGTTCAGGCGGCCGCAGTGGTTGCTTTCCGGCTGGCTCGTGCCCGGTCTGCCAGTACTGCCACCGTGGCCGCGAGCAGGGCAGCCGCGACGGCGATGAGGGTGATCTGCCAGCCGGGCATGCCACCGGAGACGGTGGTGTGGATCACGACCGGGGACGTGGCCGGTTCGCTGGGCTCGGGTGGCGGCGGCACGGCGAACGCGGGTGTGGCGCCGTATGTCAGCAGGACAGCGGCCAGCCCGGCCAGGACGCCAGCGAAACGGCGGATGTGCTGAATGACGTTCATGGCGGTCTCCTTCGGCTCAGGATGAGTTCAAGGCGACCGTATGGCGGCTGGCGCGGGCCCGGGATCGGGATGGTTCCCCAGTTTTCCTGCTGCGCTCCCTAGATCTTGCCGGCGCCGGCCAGCCCAAGCCGGGCAGCGTGCGCGGCGGCGGCGTTACGGGTCGGGGCATCCAGTTTCGCCAGCACGGCGGAGACGTGATGGTCGACGGTCTTGGTGGAGATGAACAGCTTCGCGGCGATCTGGGCGTTGGTGTGCCCGGCGCAGATCAGGTCGAGAACCTCACGCTCGCGCCGAGTCAGCCCTAGCGGATGAGCACGGGTAGCGGTTCGCGGCCCGGTGGGGATCGACCGGACGCCGAGCAGGCGCATCTTCTGCCGGGTGATCTGCGCGGCGGCGGATGCGCCGAGGTCGGTGAAGATCTTCAGAGCCTCGCGCAACGCAGCCTCCTGGGGCGCGTCGTACAGGGCCAGCGCGGCCTCGTATGGGCAGCCCAGGCCGGTCCACAGCCGGGCGGCTGCGTCCCAGTCGCCCGCCGCCTGCAGCCGGTAGGGCTCGGCGAGGTCACGGCGCCGTGGTCGGCGCGAACCGGTGCGCCTCAGCCAGGCAGCGACCGCTCCGCGGTCCCAGGCGTCGCACGGGGTGCAGACGGCGTCGGCCAGCTCGGCCTCGCGGGCGGCCGACTCCGGCTGGCCCTCCAGCCAGTACGCCTCGGCGCGGGCCAGTCGCGCGCCCAGGATGGCCCTCGGCTCGCCGGTCCCGTCCGCAGCTGCAGCCGCTTCATCGAGACAGTCCCAGCAGCCGGGCACGCCCTGCCGCGCACGCACCTTGCCAAGGCCGGTGAGCGGATTGATCCGGTTGACCGGTGAGGCGCCGCTATGCGTGAGCAGTTCCTCGCTCAGCGACGCCGACTCCTCCCAGCGGCCCATCTTCTCCAGCGCGCCTGCTCGCTCACCCCGCAGGCAGATGCTGTATGCGCCAATGTCGTGCTCGTCGCAGTAGGCGACGCCCTCCGCGAAACACCGCTCGGCTTCGTCGAACCGGCGCTGACCGCAGTAGATGGCTAGGAGATTCGCGTAGGCGCGGCCCGCCTGTGCCTGCAAGCTCCCGGAGACCGCGATCTGCAGTGCCCGGTGCATCGGGGTAGCCCAGTCTCTGCCTTGAGCAGCGGCGGCATAGCCCTGGGTGTTGAGCGCGTAACTGAATACCTCGGGCACGTTGAGCGATTCGGCCAGTGCCTGTGCCCGCCTCGACAGCCCGATCGAACCGTCGACCTGCCCGTGTTCCAACCGAAGGCCGGCGAGCCTGGCGTACGCCCAGGCCAGCTCGGTGCTGGGCCCGAGCGGCTCCAGGATCGCGACCGCGGCCTCGATAGCCGCTACCGCTTCATGGCCGCGGCACGATCGCCACTTCGCATAGGAGAGCTGGGTGAGGGTGGCGCTTTCGCGCAGTCGGTCACTGGTCCGGCGCCACAGCACGAACGCACGCTCACCGGCATCGGCGGCGTCTTGCCATCGGTCGAGCAGTCCCGCTTCGTAGGCGAGCCCGTCCCACAGACGGGCGGCCGTCGCCGGGGCTGTCCCGGCCGCGAACCGCAGGGCCCGCCCGAACTGCGCCGCCGCCTCGCGGTGTGAGGCCAGCTCGGCCGCCCGCCACGCCGCCGCTGTGGCATAGCGCAAGGCGGCCCGGCCGTCCCCCGCCCCCTCTGCGTGGAAGGCCATTTGCGCATCGTCGTCACATCCGGCGGCTTCCAGTGCAGCCAGGATCCGGGCGTGGAGGGCGCGGCGGCGGTGCGCCGCGATCGCCTGTTCCACCGCCAGCCGGGCGATCTCGTGGCGGAACTTCAGCCAGCTGCCATCCTCGGCGAGCAGCCCGGACGCAAGGACCTCATCGAGGACCGGCGGCGGGCAAGCCGTGACCGACTCGACCAGCCGCAGATCACTGCGCGTGCCGATCAGCGCCGCGGCGTCCAGCATGTCGCGCGACTGGCCGCTCAGCCAGGCGACGCGCGCCAGCACGGCGTCGCGTGCCGCCGCCGGGACCTCGTTCATCCCCGCTTGGAGCACTTCTGTGACGTAGAACGGGTTTCCGCCGGTCAACCGGTACAGCGCGGCCGCGTCAAGCCCGCTTGCACTGGCCAGGCGCCGCACCGCGTCCGCGGACAAGGGCGCAAGCTCGATACGCCGCGTCGACCGCTGCCTGACCAGTTCACCAAGGGCGGCGCGCAGCGGGTCACCCGCGGCCAGGTCTTCGCCGCGGTAGGTGGCAATGACCAGAACGGCGGCGTCCGCCAGCCGCCGGCCGAGGAAGCGCAGCAGGTCAACGGTCGCCTCATCGGCCCAGTGGACGTCCTCCACGACCACTACGTCCAGCGTTCCCCGTTCGCTGATCTGGCGCAGCAGGGCCCGGAACAGCTCTTCGCGAGCAGCGCGGGAGCGGCACAGGTCCAGCAGCTCACCGCCGAGCCGCTCAGCGAGGTCAAACAGCGGCCCGAGCGGCCGCGGGGTGAAGAGGCCGTCGCACGCCCCCCAGGACCAGCGTGCGTCTGGCAGGTCACACTGAAACTGCTCCACCAAGGCCGACTTGCCGACACCCGCCTCACCGGCCACGAGGACCAGCCGCCCGTGGCCTCGCCGTGCCTCCTGCGCATACGCGGCCAGCGACGCCAACGACGATCCCCGCTCCAGCAGCTGCCGCATGCTCACCAGTGTCGTCCGCCTCAACGCCGGTTGCCAACCGGCGGCCTCGCACCGCGGGAGTGTTGGACCAGCTGAAACCCGTGAGCACGTCCGCTCTCAGCGATAGCTCTCGAGGGATATCTCGTTTATGAGATACCGTTCGGAATATGGGGCGATCTGGCATGGATGCGGACCCGCACCCGCCGGGCCGGCGGGGGGAACAGGGTGAGCCGAGCGGGTCGCCGTTGCCGCTGCTGCCGGGGTTCCGCGAGATGGCCATCCGGCACATGTCCGCCGAACGCCGCCGTCTGGTGCGGGAGCTGGCCGAGCAGCGCAGGTCGGCCGGGCTGTCCCAGACCGAGGTCGCGGCCCGCATGGGGACGTCGCAATCCGCCGTCGCCCGGCTGGAGGCTGGAGATGCGGACGTGCGCGCCTCGACGCTCGAACGCTATGCCGCCGCGCTCGGCAGCGAGATCACCTGGCTGCTCGGGAGCTGACCAGCCGTGCCCAGTCACGAGGAGGAAGCCTGCTGATGATCACCTACCGCGTTGGCCCGTTCCCGCCCCGGCCGCCGTTTCCGCCGTGGCAGCCGGGGCCACCGGAACGGCCCGGCCAGCCCCCGCAGCCTCCCCGCCCCAACCCGGCGATCCAGCCGGTCCAGGTATGGGTCGAACCGGGCGAGTGGCCGGGCAGGCTCTACGAACGGCTGCTGAACCAGCGCATCGTGATGGCCCACGGCTTCCTGGACGGTGAGTCGGCCACCCGGCTCTGCGCCCAGCTGCTCACCCTCGACGCGGAGGGGGAGGGGCCGATCCGGCTGGAACTGCAGAACCTGGATGCCGACCTGCCGGCGGCGCTGACCGTCGTAGGCGTGCTCGACACCCTCCGGGTCCCGGTGACCGCCTACGCGGGTGGGAGGACAAGCGGCCCCGGTCTGTGCGTGCTCGGGGCCGCCAGCCACCGCAGGGCCTACCCGAACGCCTTTTTCGCCATGTCCGAGCCCAGGGTCAGCTTCGACGGCCCGGTGACCGCCGTCGCCGTGCACGAGGAACAGGTACGCGCGATGCTCGCCGAACTCTACGAACGGCTCGCCGAGGTCACCGGGCACGAGGTGGACGAGATCCGGGAGGACGCGAGGCGGGGCCGACTGCTCACGGTCGAGCAGGCGATCGACTACGGCCTGATCGAGGGTCTCGCGGAGGCCCGGGGGCCGGCCGGGCCGGGTGTCGCCGGACTCGGCGGCCCGGCGGGCCCGGGCGGGTAGAGGCAGGCGGCGCGGCGCCGCAGGCATCGCCGATAGGGCCAGCGGGAACCGGCTGCGAGGGTCCCTGGCCGGCGGTGCCGGCGGCAGCGGGCGCCGCGGCCGTTCCGCGGCGGACGCCCGCGGTGAGAGGGCTGCTGTCACCGGGCGCTCATTCAACGGCGGCAGGCCGCCCCCGCCGGCCGCCCGCACTCAGCGCGACGGGCGCTGGCTGGCCGGGGCCGGAAGCGGGAGACTAGCCGGGTGACCAGCATCGTCCGGGCATCCGTCCGTGTGGAAGGGGTCGTGCAGGGGGTGGGATTCCGCCCCTTCGTGTACTCGCTTGCCACCCGGCTGGGGCTGGCCGGGTGGGTCGGCAACGACGTCGATGGCGTGTTCGCCGAGGTGGAAGGCCCAGCCTCCGGCGTGAAGGAGTTCCTGGGCTTGCTCGAGGCGCAGCCGCCGCCGCTGGCCCGGGTGGACCGGGTCACGGCGGCCGCCATTACCCCCAACGGGGCACGGGGTTTCTCGATCGTCGCCAGCGACCACACCGGCCGCCGCCGGGCACCGGTCTCCGCCGACGGCGCCACGTGTGACGAGTGCCTGGCAGAACTGGCCGACCCGGCCGACAGGCGTTATGCATATCCGTTCATCAACTGCACCAACTGCGGGCCGCGTTTCACGATCGTCACCGGAGTGCCCTACGACCGCCCGCTGACCACCATGGCGCCCTTCGCCATGTGCGCTGCGGGCGAAGCGGAATACCACGACCCGGCGGACCGCAGGTTCCACGCCCAGCCGGTCTGCTGCCCGGCATGCGGGCCACGGCTGCGCCTGCTCGACGCGCGGGGCGCCGAG
>WNGD01002901.1_pt1 | contig 19479 bp, 21 predicted proteins | sample 5400671 | NCBI WGS metagenome assembly WNGD01 (sample SAMN13153369, study PRJNA577476) | soil metagenome | isolation source: 40 cm soil or saprolite under grassland replicate 2 | place: USA:California | collected 2016-06-15
GTCGACCGGGCCAACGCTCTGTTCGGCGACGACCGGGAGCTGCTGCTTGCCGCCGCTGCGGCGTTCGATGCCGCCGGCTGCCGCTACCAGTGGGCGCGGACCCTGAGCTTCGCGGGCGGCGCCGAATCCGCGACCGGCACGGCTGCCCTGGACGCCCTCGGCATGGCCGCGACCAGTTGCCGCCGGCGCTCCCGACCTGGGTAAGGGATCACGGCGCATGACCCATGGTGCCCGGCGACCGACGGCCGATCCCGGCTGCTCCGGCTACTGACGGGCGGTGGCAGTCAGCGATGCTGCGGCGATGGCGTGCTGCCCGATGACAAAGCCCACCACGGCGGCGTGGGTGTCGGCTGGGAGCTGCAGACTCGGCACGTCCAGGGCCACCACCGTGAACCGGTAGTGGTGGGTGATGTCGCCGACCGGCGGGCAGTGGCCGCCGTAGCCGATGCCGCCGTAGTCGTTGGTGCCGTTGACCGTGCCCCGCGGCAGCGCCGCAGCGGCACCGGTGGGCAGCGACGTGGTCGCTGCCGGGAGGTCCCAGGCGATCCAGTGCCAAAAGCCGCTGCCGGTGGGGGCGTCGGGATCGAAGACCGTGATCGCGTAGCCGCGGGTTGCCGCCGGCGCGCCCGACCAGGCCAGCTCGGGCGAGCGGCCTGGGCTGGTGCAACCCCAGAACCGGTGGGGGATGGGCCGCCCTTGGCGGATGTCGGTGCTGGTGAGGGAGAAGTGGCGGATGCCCGTGGGCAGCCCCTCGCGGACCTGGTGATAGCCAAAGTGCCTGGCGTGGGTGGCGGCGGAGGCGGCGACGGCGGTCGTGGTGACCACGACCAGGGCTGCCGCGACAATGGTCAGGCGGCGGGTGATTGGACGCATGCTCGATCTCCTCGGCCTCGGGGACGGGCGCATCATCCAATGGTACGAATCTGCGGCTTCCGGTCAGCCCATCGTAGCCGTGACGGGCTGCGCGTGGGCGGGCCGGCGGGCCCTGGACGCCGAACGCAGCACCTGGCGGGACTTCTCCGCCGCCGTCACCGGCCTCCTGCAACCCGCGCCGCCAGCGCCAGCGGCGGGCGCGCCATGAGCAGGCAGGGCCTGCCGCAACCAGACGCCGCGCCGGTGGCGGTCGAGGTCGAGGTCGAGGGTTATCTCGCCCAGGTCGCCGCGCGGCTGCCCGGCCCGCCCCGCGCCCATGCCGACATCGTGGCCGAGCTGCGCTCCGGGCTCCTGGACGCGGCGGACGCGCAGCGGTCCGCCGGGCTGCCGCCGGCCCAGGCCGCCCTGACGGCAATCCGCGAGTCCGGCGACCCGACGCGGGTCGCCGCCGGGTTCAGGGCCGAGATCGCCGCCAGCCAGGCACGCGTCGCGGCCACCCTGCTGGTGACCGGCCCGCTGGTCGGCCTGCTGTGGATCGCCACGGCCGCCGCCAGCCACCTCGGCCTCGGCGTCCATGTCGCCCTGCCCTGGCGGTGGACCGGCCGGTCACCCGGCCTTGGCGTGGGCATCCCCCTCGTCGCCGCCGCTGTCGGAGTCACTGGGTGCGCGGCACTGCTCGGTATCGCCGCCACCGGCCGGCTCACCCGCTGGCTGCCCGCCAGGCCGCGCCGGGCCCCGACCGCCGCGGCGGTCGCCGGGTTCGGCGCAGTGGGCGCCGACGGGCTCGGCCTCGCGCTGCTTGGGGCCCAGCTGGCCACCGTGCCGGGGAAGCTCTCCCCAGTCCTGGCCGCCGTGGCGGCAGCGGCCAGCCTCGCCCGGCTGCTGCTCGCCGGGCGCGCCGCACGCGATTGCCTGGCCATCCGCGCGAGCCTGACCTGACCGCGACACCGGCGAAGGAAGCCAGGGCGGGAACTGGACAGGCGGCGCGTTCTCCGGGAAGCTACCCATCAATGGGCGTATGCGGTATACGATCCGAGCCTACTGGAGTGGCCGATGGCGGCGGCGATGGCGACCGGGGCGACCAGCGTGATGGTGCCGCCGCATGGCGTCCTCCGTCGCGGTAGGCCGAGCACGGCGAGGGCGCCGCCGCTCACCGTACCTGTCCATCTGCCTCCATCTGGGCATGACTGGAGGGGACTGCGGTGAGAGATTCCCGGATCCGGCGATGCCGCTGGTGGTTCGTGGCGCTTCCCATTGTGGGGGCGCTGGTGGCTGTGGGGTGCGCTCCGGCGCAGCACAGCAAGCAGGCTGCCGGTGCCGTCACGGTGCCCGACACCATTACGGTCGGCGCGACCCTGCCGCTGACTGGAACCGAATCCAAAGCGGGCGGCTTCTACAAGCAGGGCTACGACCTCGCCTTCGACCTCGCCAACCGCGCCGGCGGGATCGACGTCGGCGGCAAGAAGGTGAAGGTGCAGCTGAAGCTGCTCGACGACACCACCGACCAGGCCAAGGCGGTGAACCTGGCGCAGCGGCTGATCTCGCAGGACAAGGTCAGCTTCATGCTCGGCACCTACACCACGCCGTTGGTCCAGGCGCAGAGCGTCGTCGCCGAGCAGGCCCAGATCCCCTACGTCAACGGCGGCGGGGCCGCGCTCTCGATCTACAACCGGGGCTACACGTGGGTGTTCGGCACCCTGGCCTCGATCGTCAACCTCAGCACCACCGAGATGCGGTGGCTGCAGGCCCAGCAGGACGCCGGCAAGCTCCCCAAGCCAGCCAGGATCGCGATCGTGTGGGAGAACACCTCCCACGGCCAGGACTTCCGCAAGGGCATCCAGGATTGGGTCAAGGCCAACCCCGGCCGCTACACCATCGCGGTGGACGAATCCTTCGCGCTCGACGGCAAGGACTTCTCCGCCGTGCTCAACAAGGTGAAGGCCGCCAAGGCGGACCTGTTCATGGCCGACGCGCACCTGCCGGACTACCTCACCATGCAGCGCCAGTACATCTCGACGGGGATGTGCAACAAGGTGATCACCTACGGCGCCCGCGGCGCCGAGCCCGACGCGCGCCAGGCGCTCGGCACCAAAGGGGTCAGCTACATCATGTCGGCGGTGTGGTGGAACGCCCAGCTCGGCGACCAGGGCCTGAACAAGACCTTCGTCGATCAGTTCAAGGCGAAGTACGGCACCGACCCGCAGTGGTACCAGGCGGTCTCCTACGAGGCGGCGCGGGCGCTGTTCGCGGCGATCTCGCAGGCCGGCTCGGTGGACAAGACCAAGGTCCGCGACGCGCTGTCGAACCTCAAGATCCCCTCGATCCTGCCCGGCGGGACGCTGTCGTTCCCGGCAGCCCAGGGCGGCCAGGCCTCCTACCAGTTCGTCGTCCAGCAGAACCTGCCGGACGGCTCCTCGCCGATCATCTACCCCAACGACGTGAAGAAGGCCGACGGGATCGTGCCCAACCCGTCCTGCAAATAACTGAACCCCTGGAGCCCTGGTGAGTGAGGTCCTCGCGCTGGCGGTCTCGGCGGTGCTCCTGGCGGGGTTCTACGCCGCCATGGCCTACGGCCTCGGCCTGATCTATGGCGTGCTGCGGGTGGTCAACCTGGCCCATGGCGGCCTGATCATGGCGGCCGCCTACCTCACCTGGGTGCTGTTCACCCGCCTCCACATCGATCCCTACCTGGCCATCCCGGTGGTGCTGGTGGTGTTCTTCGCCGCCGGGGTCGGGCTCTACCGGGGGCTGGTGCGCCTGCTGCCACGCGGCGCGGAGGGCGGCGTGCAGTCGCTGCTGCTGCTGTTCGGCGTGTGGCTGATCCTGCGGAATCTCGCCTACCTGCTGTTCTCCGGCAACGACCAGGCCGTGCGGACGTCGTACTCCACGGCGTCCGTGCGGATCCTGGGCAACTCCTTCGCGGTGACCCGGGTGGTGGTCTTCGGCGTCGCGGTCATCGCCATGCTGGCGCTGCACCTGCTGCTGCGGCACACCCTGCTCGGCAAGGCGATCCGGGCCGCTGGGCAGAACCCGCGGAGCTGCACCCTGGTCGGCATCGACGTGGACCGGATCTACGCGCTGACCTTCGGGATCGGCGTCGCGCTGGCCGGGCTCGCCGGGCTGCTCGCCTCGACCCTGTTCGCCTTCAACCCCTCCTACGGGGCGGGGGAGCTGCTCCGAAGCTTCGTGGTGATCGTGCTCGGCGGCCTCGGCAGCGTCGTCGGCATCGCCGCCGGCGCGCTGGTGCTGGCGTTCGCCGAGGTGTTCAGCATCTACCTGGTGCCGTCCTACCTCACTGCGGCGGTCGGCTTCGTGCTGCTGGTGGTCGTGCTGGTGGCACGTCCCGCCGGGCTGTTCGGGCAGCGGGTGCTGGGATGAGGGCGCGGCTGGTGAGGAGCGGACCGCGGATCGGGTGGAGGCTGCCCGCATGGGCGCCCGCCCGCACCCTCGTCCTCTTCGTGGGCGCCCTGGCGGTGCTGTACGCGCTGCCGCTGGTGGTGCCGATGGGGGACTACGCCCATGACCTCATCGGCCTCACCTTCATGTACATGGCGGCGGCGCTGGCGTGGAACTGGCTCGGCGGCTACGTCGGGCAGATCTCCTTCGGCCACGCCGCCATGTTCGGCGTCGGCGGGTTCGTCGCGGCGCGGATCGCGCTCTCCACCGGCCTGCCGTTCTGGGCCGGCTGGCTGGCCGGCGGGCTGACCGCCGGCCTCTACGGCCTGTTGTGGGGGCACCCGACGCTGCGGCTGCGCGGCCCCTACTTCTCCATCGCCACCATCGGCGTCGGCGAGGCCACCCGCCTGGTGGCGACCTACTGGGACCCGTTCACCGGCGGGTCCTCCGGCCTGTCCCTGCCGCTCGGGCAGGGACCGACGAAATACGCGCTGTACTGGTATGGCCTGTATCTGCTGGCGGCGGTGGTGGCGCTGTCGTGGTGGCTGCGCCGCTCCCGCATCGGGCTCGGCCTGCTCGCCATCAAGGAGGACGTCGAGGCGGCTGCCGACGCCGGCGTCAACGCCACCCTGTACCAGGACCTGGTGCTGGTCCTCTCCGCCACGGTGATCGGTGTCTGCGGCGGGTTCTACGCCTGGTACCAGGCATTCATCGATCCGCAGGACCTGTTCAGCTTCGACCGCTCGATCGGCTTCGTGCTGATGGGCGTCGTCGGCGGCATCGGCACCATCCTCGGCCCCGCCCTCGGCGCGATCGTGTTCGTGGTGGTGCAGGAGCTGCTGCTCGCCTCCTACGCCCAGTTCTACCTCGGCATCTACGGGCTGCTGCTGGTGCTGATCATCCTGTTCGAGCCGCTGGGCCTGTCGGGGCTGCTGCTGCGGCTCGCCCGCCGCCTCGGCTGGCGGCCCGCCGCCGGCCGGGCGCCAGCTATCGCCGCCGGCCCGGCGTCGTCGGCATCGACCACCGAACCTGGACCGGGCGGCGCGACATGACCGGGCCCGGGTCCCGGCTGCTGGTCGGCGAAGGGGTGTGCCGCTACTTCGGCGGCCTCAAGGCGGTCGACGAGGTGGACTTCCACCTGGACGAGGGCGAGATCCTCGGCCTCATCGGGCCCAACGGCGCCGGCAAGACCACCCTGTTCGCGGTCGCCGCCGGGTCCATCCCCGCGACCCGGGGCGCGGTGCGGCTCGGCGGCACGCCGGTCAGCGGCCGGGCCGCGCACCGCTCGGTCCACCTCGGCATCGCCCGCACCCATCAGATCGTGCGGCCCTTCGCGCACCTGACCGTGCTCGAGAACGTCCTGGTCGGCTGGTATTACGGCCGCCGGCCTCCCATCCAGGCGAGCGAAGCGATGCCGTCCATGGGAGGCCGGCGGAGGTGGAGGCGGAGGCCGCCCGGCGGCCACGGCGGGCGCGCCGCGCGGGAGTGGGCGATGGAGATCCTCGAGTTCATTGGCCTGGCGGACCGGGCACAGCAGCTCCCCGCCACGCTCACGCTCGCGGGGCGCAAGCGGCTGGAGGTGGCCCGCGCGCTCGCCACCGGTCCCCGGGTGCTGCTGCTCGACGAGGTCGTCGCCGGCCTCAACGCCGTTGAGAGCCACCGGCTGGTGGCATTGATCCGGCAGATCCGGGCAGGCGGCGTCGCCATCATCATGATCGAGCACGTGATGCAGGCGGTGATGAACGTGTCCGACCGCGTCATGGTCCTCGACCACGGCCGCAAGATCGCCGAGGGCAAGCCCGCCGAGGTCGCCAACGACCCCGCCGTGATCGAGGCCTACCTCGGCCACGAGGACGACGGACCCCGCCATGCTTGAGGTCAGCGCCCTCGACGTCTTCTACGGCGACGCCCAGGCGCTCGACCAGCTCAGCCTCCAGGTCCGCGCCGGGGAGATCGTGACCCTGGTCGGCTCCAACGGCGCCGGCAAGACCACCACCCTGCGGGCGATCTGCGGGCTGCTCCCGGCGGCGCGGGGGACCCTCGCCTTCGAGGGCCAGCCCCTCGGCGGCCTGCCCGGCCACCGCCGCGCGGAGCTGGGCATCGCCCTGGTGCCCGAGGGCCGGGAGCTGTGGCCGCAGCTCACCGTCCGCGAGAACCTGGAGCTCGGCGCCTGGGCCAAAGCGGCCCGCCGCCACCAGGCCGACTCGCTGGAGCGCGTCCACGCGCTGTTCCCCCAGCTCGCGGAGCGCTCGGCCCAGGTGGTCGGCAGCATGTCCGGCGGCGAGCAGCAGATGGTCGCCATCGGCCGGGCGCTGATGACCCGCCCGCGCCTGCTCATGCTGGACGAACCGAGCCTCGGCCTGGCCCCGGTCGTCGTCCGCCAGGTGTTCGCCACCATCCGCCGCCTCCACCAGGAAGGCCTGACCATCCTGCTGGTCGAGCAGAACGTCCGGCAGGCGCTGGAGGTCGCCGACCGCGCCTATGTGATCGAGACCGGCCGCGTCACCCTCCAGGGTGACGCCGCCACGCTGCTCGACAATCCCGACGTCCGCGCCGCCTACCTCGGGGTGTGAACCCGCGGTACAGGTCGAGGGCGATCAGGGCTTCTTGTCCTTGCCGTAGCCGGCGCGGCGCAGCGCGTCGGCGAGCGCCGTGTCCGGCATGGAGGGCGTGGAGGGCGAGCCGCCCCGGCCCCGTGGTCGCCCCTGCCGCTCTGGCCGTGCGCCCGCCGCACCGCCGCCCGCCGCACCGCCGCCAGGCGTGCCGCCGCCAGGCGTGCCGCCGCTGCCTCGGGACCCCTGTCCCTGCCGCTGTCCCTGCCCCTGCCGCGGTCCCTGCGGCGATCGCTGGCCGGCGGGTTTGGCAGCGGCGGCCTCGTCGTCCAGGCGGAGGGTGAGGGCGATGCGCTTGCGGGGGATGTCGACGTCCAGGACCTTCACCCGCACCACGTCGCCGGGCTTGACGATCTCGCGGGGGTCGGACACGAACCGGTTGGACATCGCCGAGATGTGGACCAGGCCGTCCTGGTGCACGCCGACGTCGACGAACGCGCCGAAGGCGGCCACGTTGGTGACCACGCCCTCCAGCAGCATCCCCGCGCGGAGGTCCGCCAGGCTCTCGACGCCCTCGGCGAAGGTGGCGGTCTTGAAGGCGGGGCGCGGGTCGCGGCCCGGCTTCTCCAGTTCGGCGAGGATGTCGGTGACGGTCGGCAGGCCGAAGGCGTCGGTGACGAAGTCGTTCGGCCTGAGGGCGCGGAGCGTCTTGTGGTTGCCGATCAGCGTGCCGATGTCCCCGGTGGTCGCCGTCAGGATGCTCCGCACCACCGGGTAGGCCTCCGGGTGGACCGCGGAGGCGTCGAGGGGGTCGTCGCCGCCGCGGATGCGCAGGAAGCCCGCGCACTGCTCGAACGCCTTCGGGCCGAGGCGGGGGACCTCCTTGAGGATGCGGCGGGAACGGAACGGGCCGTTGGCGTCGCGGTGCACCACGATGTTGGCGGCCAGCGTCTCGCTGATGCCCGACACCCGCCGCAGCAGCGGCACCGAGGCGGTGTTGAGGTCGACGCCGACCGCGTTGACGCAGTCCTCCACCACCGCGTCCAGCGAGCGTGACAGCTTCCCTTCGGCCAGGTCGTGCTGGTACTGGCCAACGCCGATCGAGCGGGGCTCGATCTTGACCAGCTCGGCGAGGGGGTCCTGCAGCCGCCGCGCGATCGACACCGCGCCGCGCAGTGAGACGTCCAGGCCGGGCAGCTCCTGGGAGGCGTAGGCCGAGGCGGAGTAGACCGAGGCCCCCGCCTCCGACACCATCACCTTGGTGAGCTTCAGCTCCGGGTGCCGCTGGATCAGCTCGGCGGCGAGCTTGTCGGTCTCGCGGGAGGCGGTGCCGTTGCCGATCGCGACCAGGTCGACGTGGTGGGCGGCGGCGAGCCGCGTGAGCGCGGTCAGCGACTCGTCCCAGCGCCGCTGCGGCACGTGGGGGTAGATCGTTCCGGTGGCCGCCACCTTGCCGGTCGCGTCGACCACCGCCACCTTCACGCCGGTGCGGAAGCCGGGGTCGAGGCCCATGGTGGTCCGGGGTCCGGCGGGGGAGGCGAGCAGCAGGTCGCGGAGGTTGGCGGCGAACACCCGCACGGCCTCGTCCTCGGCGGCCTGCCAGAGGCGGGCGCGCAGGTCGATGCGCAGGTGCACCAGGATGCGGGTGCGCCAGGCCCAGCGCACGGTCTCCAGCAGCCAGCCGTCGGCCGCGCGGCCCCGGTCGGCGATGGCGAAGGCGTTGGCGACCGGGGCCTCGTAGCCGTTCAGCCCCGCCTCCGCGGCCGTGGCCACGGCCGCGGGTTCGGGTTCGGGTTCCGGCTCGAAGGCCAGGTCCAGGACCTCCTCGTGCTCGCCACGGAACAGCGCCAGGATCCGGTGGGAGGGCAACGTGGTGTAGGGCTCGGCGAACTCGAAGTAGTCGGCGAACTTGGCGCCCTCGGGCTCCTTGCCGTCGCGCACCCGCGACACCAGCCGGCCGCGAGACCACATCCGCTCCCGCAGCGCGCCGATCAGGTCGGCGTCCTCGCCCATGCGCTCCACCAGGATCGCGCGGGCGCCCTCCAGCGCCGCGTCGGCGTCGGCGACGCCCTTGTCCGCGTCGACGAACCCTTCGGCGGCGCCGCGCGGCTCCAGGGTGGGGTCGGCCAGGAGCTGGTCGGCGAGCGGCTCCAGCCCCGCCTCCCTGGCGATCTGCGCCTTGGTGCGGCGCTTGGGCTTGTAGGGCAGGTAGATGTCCTCAAGGCGCGCCTTGGAGTCGGCCTCCACGATCCGCGCCGCAAGCTCGTCGTCGAGTTTGCCCTGCGCGCGGATCGACTCCAGGATCGCGCTGCGGCGCTCTTCCAGCTCCCGCAGATAGCGCAGCCGCTCCTCCAGGGTCCGCAGCTGCGCGTCGTCGAGCGTCCCGGTCACCTCCTTGCGGTACCGGGCGATGAACGGCACGGTCGCCCCGCCGTCCAGCAGCTCCACCGCCGCCGTCACCTGCCGCTCACCAACGCCGAGCTCGCCGGCGATGCGCTGTTCAATCGAGGTCGTCGTCACGATCCTTGTCCGCCTTGTCGAGGAAGTTCCGCGTGCATTATGGCAATGCCGCGAGGGACCATGATGCCGCCGTTGCCAAGGCCGTTGCCGAGGCCGGCGTTGACGGCGTTGAGGAGGAGGAGGAGGACATGACCACCACACCCGCACCGACTCCCGCACCGACCACGCCCGCGCAGATCACCGAGAACGTGGTGCGGAGCTTCGACGCCTGCCCCGACCCGCGGCTGCGGGAGCTGCTCTCCGAGCTGGTCCACCGGCTGCACGGGTTCGCGGTCGACCTGCGCCTGACCGAGGGGGAGTGGGCGGCGGCGGTCCAGTTCCTGACCGCCACCGGGCAGAAATGCGACGGCACCCGGCAGGAGTTCATCCTGCTGTCGGACGTGCTCGGCCTGTCCATGGTGGTCGACGCGGTCAACCACGAGCGCGGCGGGTCGGCCACCGAGAACACCGTGCTCGGCCCCTTCTACGTGGAGGGCATGCCGGAGCTGCCCAACGGGGCCAACATCGCCCGCCCCGGCGACGGGGAGCCCGCCCACATCAACGGCCGGGTGCGGGACTCTGCCGGGGCGCCGATCGCCGGCGCGGTGGTGGACGTCTGGCAGAACGCCGACAACGGCCTCTACTCGGTCCAGGACGACCATCAGGCGCTGGACAACCTGCGCGGCCGCTTCACCACCGACGCCGAGGGCCGCTACGCGTTCTGGGCGGTGCGGCCGACCGACTACGCCATCCCCGACGACGGCCCGGTCGGCCAGCTGCTGATCGCCACCGGCCGGCACCCGTGGCGGCCGGCGCACGTCCACATGATCGCCTCGGCCCCTGGTTTCGACACGGTCACCACCCACGTGTTCGACGACCAGAGCAAGTACCTGGACTCGGACGCGGTCTTCGGCGTCAAGGAGTCGCTGGTGCGCACCTTCCAGGGCCACGACCCCGCGCAGGCGCCCGGGGACGCTCCCGAGACCGCCCGCATGGCGCGCTGGTGGTCGCTGGAGTTCGACTTCGTCCTGCAGCCAAGCTGAGGCTGACCACCGAGCTGCCCGCCGCGCCGGCAGCCGCGTCCGGCCCGCTCAGTCGCCGGCCTCGACCTCCGCCATCGAGCGGGGGAGGCGGCCGGGCAGGAAGGCGACCACGCCGCTGGGCACCAGCCACGGCATGACGAGCACGTCGAACCGGCCCGCGCGGACCGCCGGGTCCTGCGCCTTGAGCGCGCGGGCCTGCTCCGCCTCCACCCGGAAGATCGACAGCCCGCGGAAGCGCTCGTCGAGCAGTGGCCCCGACGCCAGCAGCAAGCCGGCGTCGTGCAGTCCCGCGAGGTGGGCCATGTGGGCGTCCTGCAGCGCCGCCGCCTGCTCCTCGTCCAGTTGCGGCGCGTCGGGACGCAGGACCAGCAGCGCGAGCGAGAACCGGTCGAGTTCCATGCCCGTGACGACCTCCATCTCAGGGGCTCAGCTGCGAGGCTCAGGCTGGGAGGCGTTCCAGTACGACCACCGGGATCTCCCGGTCGGTGCGCCGCTGGTAGGCGTCATAGTCCGGCCAGATGCCGGTCATCAGCGTCCAGAGGCGCTCCCGCTCGGTCCCCTCGGCGGTACGGGCGCGGGCGCGGAAGCGGTCGTCCTTCACCTGCACCTCAACCTCAGGGTGAGCGACGAGGTTAAGATACCAGCCCGGATGCTTGGGGGCGCCGCCCTTGGAGGCGACCACCAGGTAGTGGTCGCCGTCCTCGCCGAAGATGAGCGCGTTGGAGCGCGGCTGGCCGCTCCGGCGCCCGGTGGTGGTCAGGATCAGTGTGAGCACGCCGTCCTGCCACACATAGCCCACGTCGCCGTTGGTCTCCTGGTAGCGGCGGACGTGTTCCGCGCCGTGGAGCATGGGACTCCCCTCTGCCGGTTGCCTTCCGTGGGCCCGGCCCGCGCGCCGGGACGGCCCCCAGGGTACTCGGGCCCGGGCGCCGACAGCCGCCACCCGAACCCGCCCTCCTCCGGCGCGTCCCTCGACCGCGACCGGGGCTGCCGGAGCTGGGCGAGGTGTGGATCAGGCGAACCCGGGATCGAGGCGTAGCCGGGCGGTGAGCGCGTGGCCGTACATCAGCTCCGCGTCGCTGATGGCCGCGGCGTGCGGGGCGACCAGCGCGCTGCCCTCGGCGGTCACCCGCTGGTAGGTCACGGTCTTGAGGAACTTCCCGACCCAAAGGCCGCCGGTGTAGCGGCTCGCCCCCAGCGTCGGCAGCACGTGGTTGGTGCCGATCGCCTTGTCGGAGTAGGCGACGGTGGCGTGAGTGCCGAGGAACAGCGAGCCATAGTTGGAGAGCCGCCGCAGGTACCAGTCCGGGTCGGCGCAGTGCAGCTCCAGGTGCTCCGGGCCGTGCGCGTCGCTGACCCGCACCGCCTCCTCGGGCGACTCGCAGACCACGACCGTGCCGTAGTCGCGCCAGGCGACCCCGGCCACCTCCGCGGTCGGCCAGTTCGTCAGCCAGTCGTCGACGGCGGCGAGCACCGCCGTACCGACCCGGTGTGAGGTGGTGATGCAGAGCGCCGGCGAGTCCGGCCCGTGCTCGGCTTGGCCGAGCAGGTCGGCGGCCACCAGCCGCGGGTCGGCGCTGTCGTCGGCGAGCACCGCGACCTCGGTCGGGCCGGCCAGCAGGTCGATGCCGACCTGGCCGAAGAGCTGCCGCTTGGCCTCGGCGACGTAGGCGTTGCCGGCGCCCACCAGCAGGTCGACCGCTTCGACCGGCTTGTGGTCCTCGATGCCGAAGGCGAGCGCGGCGAGCGCCTGCACGCCGCCGAGGCAGAGGATCTGGTCCGCGCCGCAGTGGGCCATGGTGTAGAGCTGCGGGGGGTGGATGCCGCCCGGTCCCCGTGGCGGCGCGACCGCGACGACCCGCCGCACGCCCGCCAGCTTCGGCACCACCGTGGTCATGATCGACGAGGCGATCAGCGGGTAGCGTCCCCCGGGCGCGTAGGCGCCGACGCTGGCGACCGGGACGAGGCGGTGCCCGAGGACCACGCCGGGCAGCGGTCGCACCTCCAGCTCCGTCAGGGTGGCCCGCTGCTGCCGGGCGAACGCCGCCACCTGCGCGCGGGCGAACTCGATGCTCTCGCGCAGCTCGTCGGCCACCTCGACGGCGGCCTTCGCCACCTGCTCGGGAGTGACCACGAACGACGGCGGATCCCAGTCGTCGAGAGCCTTCGACCAGCGGCGCACGGCCGGGAGCCCTTCGGCCTCGATCTCGGCGAGGATCCGGCTGACCGTCTCGGCGACGTGGGGTGCCGGCCGCCGCCGGGACGGCCATCCGTTCTTGAGGTACTCGGCCATCAACCCTCCCGAGCAGACGTGGAATCTGGTTCCGCTTCCGCGCCCAGGGTCGCGCGGCCACGGTTCCATGTCAATCCGCCGGGCGCTTGACATGGAACGGCGTTGCGCGTCTCATCCGTGCAGTCGCCTGGCCCGCAGTCGTCTGGAAGGTGGTCGTGATGCGTCGCAGCCTGTTACGGATCTCGCTGGCGGTGCTCGCCGCCGCCGCCGCGCTGCTCGCCGTGCCGGGACCGGCGCGGGCAAGCGTGGCCAACCCGTACGCGCCGGACGTCGTCGTCGCGACCGCGGCCGACGGCGAGCGCGCCTACTTCCCCGACCTCGTGCGGCTGCCGGACGGCCGGCTGCTGGCCGCCTGGCGCGAGGGCCCGGACCACGCGTTCTCCGCCGGCCGCATCAAGCTCGCGGAGAGCGACGACGGGGGCCGCTCCTGGTCGCCGCCGTGGCTGGCCGCCGACACGCCTTACGACGACCGCGACCCGAAGCTCATGCGGCTGCGGTCCGGCGCGCTGCTGCTGTCGTTCTTCGAGACGGACTGGTCGACCGCGCCGGCCGTGATCCGGGGCACGTTCGTCGTCCGCTCCGACGACGACGGCCGCACCTGGTCGCAACCGGTCAAGATTTCCACCCACATGGACGGGCCGTCCAGCGTGAGCGGCGGGACCTACTGGCTCGGCGGCGCCGCGAGCCACGGCGAGATCCTCGAGCTGCCCAACGGCGACCTGCTCGCGCCGCTGTACGGCACGCTGCCGACCGATCCGTGGAACCAGGCGACGGTGGTGCGCAGCACCGACGGCGGGCGGAGCTGGTCACTCGACAGCGAGATCACCCTGGCCGCGCAGGACGGCGTGCAGTTCTACGAGCCGGTGCTCGCGCTGCTGCGCAGTGGCGAGCTCGTCTGCCTCATCCGCACCGCCGGGCGGGCGCTGCTGACCCGCTCGGACGACAACGGCCACACCTGGACCACGCCGGTCGTCACCGACCTGTGGGCGTCCTCGGCGCACCTGCTGGTCACGCGCGAGGGCGGGCTGCTCGCCACCTACGGCGACGTGTCGAAGAAGTTCTCGCCCGGGAGGCCGACACGGTCGGCCGGCTCATCGAGCACCCGGAGGGGAGCTGGGACGGCCTGCCGGAGGGCTGCTGTACGACGCCAGCCCCTACGGCGGCGTGACCAGCGACCAGGCCAACCCGTCGAGCGCGGAGGTCGCCCCGGGGCGGTTCCTGACCCTGACCTATGACGTCCGGCTGCGTGCGGTGGTGGGCGTGTTCAGCCAGGCCGGCGACTACCGGCCGTCGCCGCCGCCCCCGCCCGGCACGCTCGACCTGACGGCGCTGCACGCGGCGGGCGAGCTGACCGTGGACACCAACCTGAACTGGATCTCGGCGGCGATCCCGACCCGCGGCCCGGTGGCGCCGCCGGGTGGCAACACCAACTTCTGGTACGCCGCGACCTCCAGCGACACCGCGACGCCCGCGTACTACACGGTGACGTTCACGACGCCGCGGCGGGTGCACGCGATCGGCGTGACCCTCAAGCCCGGGTTCCAGCACGCCGCCGTGGTGTCGGTGTCCGCCGACGGCGTCACCTGGGCGCCGGTGGCCACGGTCACCGACTCGCGCAGCGCCAAGCTGGTCTGGACCCGGCTTCGCGACGACCCGGCCGTGCGGGCGGTCCGGGTGGACATCACCGACAACGGCGGCGGCTGGCCACAGCTCACTGAGCTGGCCGTCCAGGCTCCGACGAGCTAGCGGGAGGTGGCCGCGATGAGACCCGGGTTCAGCACCGTTCGCGCAGGTAGGACTCTCCAGGGGGAGGGCCCGGCGTGGCGGCTGCCGCTGCGGGCCGTGCTCGCCCTCGCCGCCGTCGCCGGGCTTGGGCTCGCGCTCGGTCCGGGGGGCTCCGCCGGCGCGCATGGTCTTGAGCACGTCGTGGGCGACTTGGAGGGTCTGGTCGACGTCGTCCTCGGTGTGTGCGCCGGAGATGTGGTTGCGCTTGAGGCTCAGCGGCAGCATGAGGTACCCGGCGTCGGTCATGCGGCGGTGGAACGCGACGTAGGCGTCGTGGTTGTTGCGCAACAGGTCGCGGTAGCCGCGCAGGGGACCGTCGAGGAAGTAGAGGACGAAGACGCCGCCGAACCCGGCCACGGTCGCCGGGATCGCGAGCTCCGTCACGATCTCGCGCAGCCCGGCGCGCATCCGCTCGCCGAGCCGGTGGGTGCGCTCGTAGAAGTCGGGATGGTCGCGCAGGTAGGTCAGGGTGGCGATGGCGGCGGCGGCACAGGCCGGGTGGCCGTTGTAGGTGCCGGCCAGCAGGACGTCGCCGCCGGGCGCGGAGTCGAACCGCTCCATCAGGGCGGCCGGGCCGGCCAGCCCGGCGATCGGGAAGCCGTTGCCCATCGCCTTGCCGAAGGTGGTGAGGTCTGGCCGGACGCCGCACACCTGCTGGTAGCCGCCGAGCGCGTGCCGGAAGCCGGTGATGACCTCGTCGAAGACGAGCAGCGCGCCCTGCTCGCTGGCCAGCGCGCGCAGCCCCGCCACGAACGGCTGGCTCGGCACCAGCGCGCCGACGTTGTGCGGGATCGGTTCGAGGATGATCGCGGCGATCCGCTCGGGACAGGCGTCGAACAGCGCGCGGACTGAGTCAAGGTCGTTGAACTCCGCGATCAGCGTCGAGGCGAGAGCGTCGTCGAGGATGCCGGCGGAGAGCGGGTCGAGGCCACCGGACCGCTCGGGGGTCGAGATGACGTTGCGGGCCACCGCGTCGTGCCAGCCGTGGTAGCCGCCCTGGAACTTGATCAGGTAGGGCCGGCCGGTGACGGCGCGGGCGAGCCGGATCGCCTGCGCGGTCGCCTCGCTGCCGCTCATCGCCGCGACCATCATCTCGGCGGCCGGGATGAGCTCGACGACCAGCTGGGCGAGCTCGATCTCGGGCGGCGTCACCCCGATGCCGGTCAGGTCGACCCGGCGCATCGCCCGCGCGACGGCCTGGTTGACCACCGGCGCGTTGTGGCCGAGCAGGACCGCCCCGAACGCGGCGTGGTAGTCGAGGTAGCCCTGGCCGTCGGCGTCGGTGACGTAGGCGCCGTCGGCGGCGACGAACATGTACGGCTCACCGACAGACCGGGTGGCGGAGTTGACCCCGCCCGGAATGACGGCCGCCGCCGCCTGCTGCCCCGCGAGCCCCTTCGGCTTCATGCTTGTCACCGCTGACACCGACCGATCTCGTTGACCTGGAATGTCGTTCCGAGTTGGAGGCTAGGGCGGGCCAGCGTTCCATGTCAACGCACTGCCCAGCTTGACATGGTCGCCGTCCTCCCCGCAGTATGCGAAACATGACTTCGTGGAACCAGGTTCCATGCCACCGCCTCCCCTGTCAGGGCCGCGCCTCGTGACCGGCCGGAGCGTCGGGGTCGTCGTGGTCGGCACCGGCTTCGTCGCCGGTCAGCACCTGCGGGCGCTGGCCAGCAACGAAGCCGCGGCGCTGGCCGGCGTCGTGGACGCCGACGCCGGCCGTGCCGAAGCCGCGGCGCGGGCCCACGGCGGCGTCCGCTGGACCACCGACCTGGCCGCGGCACTGGCCTGGCCGGGCGTGGACGCCGCGATCGTCTGCACGCCCAACCTCACCGCCGACCTGCTCTACGCGTTCGCCGACCCGCGGGTGAGCCTGCGATGACGCTGCCGGAGGTCAGCGCGCCAGCCCCGCCCGGCGCGACTGTGCCCGTGGCCACCCGGCGCTCACCGCTGCGCCTCGCGCTGCGGCGCTTCCTGCGCAACCGCCTGGCGGTGGTGGGCGCGGTCATCCTGGTCGCGGTCATCGTGCTGGCGGTCGGCGCGCCACGGTTCACGCCCTACAACCCGACCAGCGTCGACCTGGGCGTGTTCCGGCAGCCGCCGTCAGCCCGCCACCTGCTCGGCACCGACTCCTCCGGCCGCGACGTCCTCACCCGCCTGCTCTACGCCGGGCGGACCTCGCTCACGGTCGGGCTCGTCGCGGCGCTGCTCTCCGTCGTGGTCGGGCTGGCGCTCGGCGCCGTCGCCGGGCTGCTCGGCGGCTGGCTGGACAGCGTGATCATGCGCGGCGCCGACATCGTGCTGTCGTTCCCGTCGATCATCGTGGTGGTCGTGGTCGCCGGCGTGCTCGGGCCCAGCGTCGGCGTGCTCGTCGTCGTCATGGCCGCGACCAACTGGCCGACCGCCTGCCGGGTCGTCCGCGGCCTGGCGCTCTCGCTGCGCGAGCAGGAGTATGTCCAAGCGGCGCGGGCAGCTGGCGCGGGCACCGGCAGGGTGCTGCTGCGCCATATCGTGCCGGCCGTCCTGGCGCCGGTCAGCGTGGTGGCGACGCTGCTGGTGGCGCAGTGCATCCTCGCGGAGGCGGCGCTGTCGTTCCTCGGCCTGGGCGTCCAGCCGCCGCAGGCGAGCTGGGGCAACATGCTCAACGACGCGCAGGACATCACCCTGATCCGGATGATGCCGTGGCTCTGGCTGCCGCCGGGCATCGCCATCGCCGCGACCGTGCTGGCGGTCAACTTCGTCGGCGACGGGCTGCGTGACGCGGTCGACCCGCGGCAGGCCGGGCGCTGATGACCGCACCAGCCACCCAGCCACCATCGGCCGAGCCGCTGCTGCGGATCGCGGACCTCGCCGTCGAGTTCGACACCGAGGAGGGGGTGCTGCGCGCGGTCGACGGTGTCGGTCTGGACGCCTACCCAGGCGAGATCGTCGGGGTGGTCGGCGAGTCCGGCTCGGGCAAGAGCGTCACCGCGATGTCGGTGCTCGGGCTGATCCGCCCGCCTGGCCGGGTCGTCGCCGGCACGGTCCACTTCCGGGGACGGGACCTGCGCCGCCTCTCCGCGCGGGAGCTGCGGGCGATCCGCGGCGGCGACATCGCCATGATCTTCCAGGACCCGATGACGGCGCTGAACCCGGTCGTGCCGGTGGGCCGGCAGATCGCCGAGGCGCTGCGGCTGCACCGGCGCGGCATCAGCGCCGCCGCCGCGCGCGCCCGCGCCGTCGAGCTGCTCACCCAGGTCGGCGTGTCCAACCCGCTGGCCAGCTCCCGGCAGTACCCCCACCAGCCGGCGGCATGCGGCAGCGCGCCATGATCGCCATGGCGATGGCGAACGACCCGGTCCTACTGATCGCCGACGAGCCCACCACCGCGCTCGACGTGACCATCCAGGCGCAGGTGCTGTCGCTGCTGCGCCGGACACAGCAGGCGGCCGCCGCCACCGTGCTCATCACCCACGACCTCGGCGTCATCGCCGAGCTCGCCGACCGGGTCGTGGTCATGTACGCCGGCCGGGTGGTGGAGCACGGCGACGTCCACCGCATCTTCGCCGCGCCGCGCCACCCGTACACGCTCGGGCTGCTCGCCAGCCGGCCGCTGCTCGAGGACGCCGGCGGCCCGCTGCGCCCGATCCCGGGCAGCCCGCCGAGCCTGCTCGACCCGCCGCCCGGGTGCCCGTTCCAGCCGCGCTGCACGCTCTCGGCGGGTCGGGACCGCTGCCGCACCGAGCGGCCCGCGCTGGCGCCGGTTGGCGCCGAGCCCGGCCACGCCAGCGCCTGCCACTTCCACGAAGAGCTGGCCTCGGGCTCGGCCTCCGGACCAGCCTCGGACGGCACGCCGCTCTCGGCCCCGGAGCGTGCCGGATGAGCGCCGAGCTGCTGCGCCTGGAGGGGCTGGTGAAGCACTTCCAGCTCCATTCGGGACTGCTGCGCCGCCCCAGCGGAGCCGTGCGAGCGGTCGACGGGGTCGACCTCGTGCTGCACGAGGGCGAGGCGCTCGGCCTGGTCGGCGAGTCCGGCTGTGGCAAGACCACCACCGGGCGGCTGGTGGTGCGGCTGCTCGACCCGACCGCCGGCCGGATCATCTTCCGCGGCACCGACCTGGCCGGGCTCGACCGGCGTGCCCTGCGCCCGCTGCGCGCCGAGCTCCAGATCGTGTTCCAGGACCCGTACTCCTCGCTGTCGCCGCGGATGACCGTGCACGACATCGTCGCCGAGCCGCTGCGCGTGCAGGGCCGCTACCGCGACGGCGGCCGGGAGCGGGTCGCCGAGCTGCTCGAACTGGTCGGCCTTTCGCCGGAGCACGCGAACCGCTACGCCCACGAGTTCTCCGGCGGCCAGCGCCAGCGCGTCGGCATCGCGCGGGCGCTGGCGCTCGGCCCGCGGCTGCTGGTGCTGGACGAGCCGGTCTCGGCGCTCGACGTGTCGATCCAGGCGCAGGTGCTCAACCAGCTGGCCGCGCTGCGGCGCCAGCTCGACCTCGCCTACCTGCTCATCTCACACGACCTCGCGGTGGTCCGGCAGAGCTGCGAGCGGGTGGCGGTGATGTACCTCGGCAGGATCGTCGAGGTGGGCACCCGCCAGGACGTGTTCGAGCGGCCAAGCCATCCCTACACCCAGGCGCTGCTGTCGGCGGTGCCGGTCGCGCAGCCCAGCCTGCGCGGCAGCCGCGAGCGGATCCTGCTCACCGGCGACGTGCCCAGCCCGGCGGACCCGCCCTCCGGCTGCCGCTTCCGGACCCGCTGCTCGAAGGCCGAGCCGGTCTGCGCCGAGCAGGAGCCGGCGCTGCTCGACCGGCTCGGCGTCGGCCACCCGAGCGCCTGCCACTTCCCCTCGGTCGCCGGCCCCGCAGCCGGCGCCGCTGCCGTGGACCCCCCGGCCGCCGCCCGGCGGGAGGCCGGATGATGAGCGCCGTCGACCTGCTGCTCCGCGGCGGCCTGGTGGTCGACGGCAGCGGCGCGCCGGGCCGGCCGGCCGACGTGGCCGTGGCGGCCGGCCGGGTCCTGGCGGTGGGCGCCCTCGACGGGCTGGCGGCCCGCCG
>WNGD01002423.1_pt1 | contig 19476 bp, 20 predicted proteins | sample 5400671 | NCBI WGS metagenome assembly WNGD01 (sample SAMN13153369, study PRJNA577476) | soil metagenome | isolation source: 40 cm soil or saprolite under grassland replicate 2 | place: USA:California | collected 2016-06-15
GTGTTTCTCCCGGTTGCCTCTCCAAGGACCGTCTATTGCCACAGCAGCCATCTCTCTGCATCCCAATTGCAGTGAGAGCCTGCAGGACAGGCGGAACCCGCGGACTCGCTGGAAATTTTGCGACTGGGTGATGACAATTCAGGCAAGCGCATTCTCCAAAGCTGCCGTTAAGCCTGGCGCAAGAAGTTCCTGCGGTCTTTTTGGCCGCGGCGGCTGACTCGCATGTTGGAGAATTTGGAGCGGGCGAAGGGATTCGAACCCTCGACCCCGACCTTGGCAAGGTCGTGCTCTACCCCTGAGCTACACCCGCGTCCGAATTCCGGTCGCGCCATGGCGGCCGGACTATCGAGCACCTATGCCAAAAGGACGGAAGCTTTGCAACCATCCCTCAGCGTTCACTCCGACAGGCTGCCCCTCTTGTGGCAATCACGTCCGCGGGCCATGAAGCGCGCGGCGATTATGGACGCGTATCCAAATGTATACGGTGCGCTCCACGTCACGATGGCAACCATCCGCTCCGCGAGCGCTGTCCTATGACACCCCCTACCAAACTCGGCACCGACCAAATCCTCGATGCGCTCGTCACCGAGGGGCTCGGTCATCTGTTCATGGTTCCCGGCGGCTTGATCGATCCATTCCTGCCGGCGCTCACCCGGCAGGAAAAAATCAAGCCAATAATCGCCGCGCACGAAGGCGGGGCCGTCTACATGGCGGACGGCTATGCACGCGCCAGCGGCCGCTTCGGCGCGGCGCTCGGCATCGGCGGGCCTGGCGCTTGCAATATGGCCACTGCGGTTGCCGCCGCCAAGACGGACGGCTCGCCCGTGCTGGTCATGACGGGCGAGGTGCCGCTCGACCTCGAGGATCGCGGCGCCTTTCAGGATGCGAGCCAAGCGACGCTTGACGACACTGCAGTCATGGCTCCGCTCACGCGGCTGTCGAAGACTGTGGCGACGGCGAACAACCTCAATCATTGGTTTCGCCATGCGCTCACCACCATGTGGGCGCAGCCGCGCGGTCCGGTCCACCTGTCCCTGACGCACGACGCGCTCGTGGGGGAATCCGCGGCGGACTACGCGCAGGTTTCGGGCTTCTTTGCCCAAGCGCAGCCGTTGGACGCCGAGGCAGCCGAAACGGCGCTGAAACTGCTGGCAAACCGAGACGGCAGCAAGATCGCGGTACTCGCCGGCGCCGGCGTCGAGCATGATGCCGCGGCAGCGCGGTTGAAAGAGATCGCGGAGCGCTGGTCCATACCGGTCGCCACCACGCTGCGGGCAAAGGGCGTATTTCCGGAAGATCACACGCTGTCGCTCGGTGTCTTCGGCTACGCGGGCACCCGCCATGCGACCGCCGCCATTCTCGGCGGCGAGCTCGACTGCCTCCTCGTTCTCGGCTCCGGCTTCAATGAGCGCGACACCATGCATTGGACGGTGCGTGCGCGTTCGAAGGCATTGATGATCCACGTCAACACCGACATGGAGGAGCTCACCGCGAACGGGGACATGGGCCACGTCGTGCCGGGGAGCTGTCACGCCTTTCTCGACCTGGTGCACGAGCGCGCCGCCGAGATTGCGCCTGCACTCACGGCCACACAGAGTCGCCGGCGTGAATGGCTCGTCGGCATCAAGGCAAACCCGCGGCTTTACGACGTTGAGAATTTGAGCCGGCCCAGCGCTCCGATCCATCCGGCCACGGCCATCGCTGCTCTGCGCAAGGCATTGCCGCGCGATGGCATCGTCCTCGTCGATTCTGGGGCGCACCGCGCCTTTGCCGGGCATTACTGGACCGCTTACGAGCCGCGCACGTACATCTCCGCCACCAATTTAGGACCCATGGGCTGGGCGATCCCGGCGGCCGTCGGCGTGCAATGCGCGCGGCCGGACCGGCGCGTCGCCGTCATCACCGGCGATGGCTGCATGCAGATGCACGGCATCGAGGTGCAGACCGCGGCACGCTACCAGCTGCCGATCGTCTACGTCGTCATCAACAATTCTGCGCTAGGCAATGTCTGGCTGCGCGCGCGCCAATACGGCGCGCTGCCGGCGGAGCTCACCAGCATTCCCGATCACGATTGGGCCGCCTTCGCGCGCGCGCTCGGAGCGCAAGGCTTCACGGTGCGCAATCCTGCGGATCTGGAGAGCACGTTGCAAACGGCATTGGCGGCCCGCACCACGGCGCTCGTGGACGTCAAGGCCAATAAGAATTGTCCCACCCCGGTTTATGACTTCAGCGCCGGCGCGCGGGCCTGGTCCTATCACGAATAGGAGCTGGACGATGACCGAGCTCGATATGAATCCGCAGACGCTACCCGCCGACGCGCAAGCGCTCTATCGGGAAATGGCGGCGCGGCGCAGCGAAAAAGGCGAAGCCTTCGGCGGCCCGTACTTGGCGCTGCTCAACCATCCCGAACTCGCGCGGCGCATCGAGGAGCTCGGCTTTTTCCTCAAGTTCGATGGCGCGTTGCCGCGCACGGTTTACCAATTCATCGTGCTTACCGTCGCACGCGCGACCGGTGCCGACTACGAGTGGCAGGATCATGTGGCGCATGCGCGCGCCGCCGGCCTGCCCGCCGGCGTGATTGATGCTGTTGCGTCTGGTCACACCGTGGCGTTGCCGCAGCCCTACACGCTCGCGCATGCGATCCTGGAAAAAACGATGGAATGGCAGGTCGTTCCGGACGATCTACAGATCCAGGCGGTTACGCAGTGGGGCAAACGCGGATTGGTCGAGATCGTGGTGCTGTCGGGATTTTATCAGATGTTCGCCGCGATCAATCAGGGATTCGATATCAGACCGGCGCCAGGTCCTCTCTGATTGCCCTTAAATTGGATCCATGGCTGCTACTCCTGCCGAGCTTTTCGCTTTTCTCGACCGGCTAGGCATCGCGCACGTGACCGTGACGCATCCGGCGCTGTTCACCGTCGAGCAATCACGCGAGTTGCGCGGAACCATTCCAGGCGGGCATACCAAAAATCTCTTTCTCAAAGACAAGAAGGGGGCGCTTTTTCTAGTTACGGCGCTCGAGGACGCCGTGATCGAGCTCAGATCGCTACACCAACGGCTCGGTGCCTCCGGCCGATTTTCCTTCGCATCTGCCGATGTCCTGCGCACAATGCTCGGCATTGAACCCGGCGCGGTGACCCCATTTGCGGCAATGAATGACAGCGATCATCGCGTGAGCATCGTGCTCGATGCCACCCTGATGCGGCACGAGACCATCAACTGCCACCCGCTGGTTAACACCATGACGACCTCGGTCGCGCGCGCCGACCTGCTGCGGTTCCTGGAGGCGACTGGCCATCCGCCCCGAATCGCGCCGGTGGCGGAACAAGAGATCTCGCTGCAGGATTGAGTTTCTTGATTGCAAACGTGCCCTCGAACACCATTTAATTGGCCATACACAGGTTTCGGCGCGGCGGGGCTCGCCCGCGCGTGGTAGGCAGTCAATCGAGCGCCCACGCCGTCGGCGTGGACGGCACGGACGAAGGACGAATGTCATGACGATGTTGCAGAGCGGCGAGGCGCCGGCGACGGCCGCCGTGGTCAAGGACACGACCACTCAGAGCTTCGTCAAAGACGTAATCGAGGAATCCAAACGCCAGCCGGTCCTGGTGGATTTCTGGGCGGAATGGTGCGGCCCATGCAAGCAACTCGGACCGGTGCTGGAGAAAGCGGTCGGTGCCGCCAAGGGCAAGGTGAAGCTCGTCAAGATGGACATCGACAAGCATCCCTCGATCCCGGGGCAGCTCGGCATCCAGTCGATTCCCGCGGTGTTCGCTTTCGTCAACGGCCAGCCCGTTGACGGATTTCTCGGTGCGCTGCCGGAGAGCCAAGTCGTGGCTTTCATCGAGCGCCTGACCAAGGACCGCATCGGCGGCGAGGAAAAGGATCTCTTGAAAAGCGCCGACGACGCCCTCGCCAAAGGCGACGCCGCGGGCGCGGCCGACCTCTATGCCAAGGTGCTGGCGCAGGACAGCGGCAATCTCGCTGCGCTTGGCGGCCTCGCACGCAGCTATGTGCGCACCGGTGCGCTCGAGCAGGCGCGCCAGACCCTGGCGATGGTGCCCGAAGCCAAGCGCAACGATCCCGCGATCACTGCCGCCCGCACGGCACTCGAGCTGATCGAGCAGGCACAGGCGGTCGGACCGATCGCCGATCTCGAGCAGAAAGTCGCCGCGAACCCGCTCGATCATCAAGCCCGCTTCGATCTCGCGGTCGCGTTGAACGCCAAGGGGCGCCGCCAAGACGCAGTCGATAACCTGCTCGAGATCGTCAAGCGCGACCGCAAATGGAACGACGACGGGGCGCGCAAGCAGCTGGTCCAGTTCTTCGAGGCCTGGGGCGCGACCGACGAGGCCACCATCAACGGCCGTAAGCGGCTGTCGTCGATCTTGTTTTCGTAGCGCGCGGGCCGCCTGGTCGGGTGCCGAGCAGCGTTAGGGCAAAGAGTTTCGGTCGCATTGCCGCGCTGGGAGAGCGACCATGCCGATGAATGCGGTCTATCAGAACCCGGACGATCTCGCCGATGTGATCCCCGTCTTTCCGTTGCCCGGCGCGCTGTTATTGCCGCGGGGGCAGATGCCGCTCAACATCTTCGAACCGCGCTACATGGCCATGATCGATGACTCGTTGCGCGCCGGTCACCGCCTGATCGGCATGATACAGCCCGACGCCGCGCACCCGGGACCCGAGAGCAGGCCCAATCTCTACAAGGTCGGCTGCGTCGGCCGCATCACGCAGCTCGCCGAGACCGGCGATGGGCGATACCTCATCCAACTCACAGGCATCGCCCGCTTTCGCCTCGACGAGGAGCTCAGTGTGGCGACGCCATACCGACAGTGCCGGGTGAGCTATGCTCCCTTCATCGACGATTTCACCGCCCGCAAGGGCGAAGACGAGGTGGACCGTGCGAGCGTGCTGCGGGCGCTCTCCGATTTTCTGCGGGCCAACGATCTCAAGGCCGATTGGGAGGGCATCGAGAACGCCCCCAACGAAGCCCTGGTCAATGCCCTGGCGATGATGTCTCCCTACGGAACTGCCGAGAAGCAGGCGCTTTTGGAAGCGCCCGATCTCAAGACCCGCGCCGAGATCCTGGTCGCAGCCACCGAAATCGAGCTTGCCAAGAAGACAGCGGGCGGCGAAACCCCCCTGCAATAACCCGGCGCCCAAACGCACCGCGGTAGCCGCGCATCAGAAGGAGGAGAGCGGATGGCAAAAGAAGAGTTGCTCGAATTCAGCGGCACCGTGACCGAGGTGCTGCCCGATGGCAATTATCGCGTCACGCTCGACAATGAACACGAGATTCTCGCGTACATGTCCGGCAAGATGCGCAAATTCCGCATCCGCACAGGGGTCGGCGATCGGGTCGTCGTCGAAGTCTCGCCCTACGATCTCACGCGCGGACGCATCAATTTCCGCCAGAAAGAGGAGCGCGCGGCCGGTCCCGCGCCCGCACGCCGCCCCAATTTCCGGCGCTAGCGCGCCCAGCTGCGTGGTATAGCCGAGCTGGAGTGTCGACGCGCTGTCCACAACGAAGCAGTTGCACATGCGCTGAATTCGCGGGGCATCGCCATTTCATGTTGGAGTACGTCATGAGCAACCCGCCCGACCGCCCGCCTGGCAGCGTCGATCCGAAGCTTTTGGAAATTCTGGTCTGCCCGCTGACTAAGGGACCACTCGAATACGATGCGGAGAAGCAGGAGCTGATCTCGCGCTCCGCCAAGCTCGCCTACCCCATCCGCGGCGGCATTCCGATCATGCTGCCCGAGGAGGCACGACGGCTGGATTGACGCCTCCGGCATCGTGATCTGTTTTTGCACTGCGCAAGCGTGCACCAAGACTCAAAATTGTTACCGGCGTTCGCCAAGAGCATAGGCGCCATCGCGCACGCCCGGGTTTGTCGCGTTTGAAGTACTGCAGGTCGGCACACGGGCGAACGAACCGAGGGTACAGCGATGATCAAAATCTGGGGGCGAAACACTTCCGTGAACGTCCAAAAGGTCATGTGGACCGTCGGCGAGCTCGACCTGCCACACGAGCGCATCGATATTGGCGGTCCGTTTGGCAAGAACAACGAGCCCGCATATCTCGCGATGAACCCGAACGGCCTGGTGCCTACGCTGCAAGAGGACGGATTCCTGCTGTGGGAATCCAATTCGATCGTGCGCTATCTCGCGGCGAAATATGGCGCCGCCAAGCTCGAGCCCTCCGATCTGCGCGCGCGTGCGCGTGCCAACAGCTGGATGGACTGGCAGCTCACCGTCGCGCATCCGCCGCTCACACCGGTATTCTGGGGCCTCGTTCGAACGCCGCCTGAGAAACGCGATCACGCAGCGATCGAGGCGGGCAAGGCTAAGACCATCGCGGTTATGAAGATTCTGGACGCGCAGCTTGCGCAGACGCCGTTCGTGGCCGGGGATACGCTGTCGATGGGCGATATTCCAGTCGCGCTGATGGCCTACCGCTTCCGCCGCCTCGTGCCGGAGCGCCCGCCGCTCGAAAATCTCGAGCGCTGGTTTGCCCAGATCGAGCAGCGTCCCGTGTTCAAGCAACACGTGCTGGCGATTCCCTTCGTGTGAATGCACTCCGGCGAAGCGTGGCTCCGAACAATACCGCCAGCATCGACTGCGCTGCCGGGAGGTTCAGCCGCCGTCCCTATAACGCCTCGCCGCGCAAAAGCTTCGGCACTTCGCCAACGAGCCCGGCGGCCTCACGGATAAAAAGCTGCTTCAGCGCTGGCAGACGATCGACAAGACCGAGACCCACGTCGCGAACGAGGCGCAGCACGTCCGACTGGTTGGAGAACAGCCGGTTGAGCCCATCGGTCGTAATGCCCATGGCAACGGTATCGAAGCGGCGCCAGCGCTGATAGCGCTCGAGCACGGCAGGCGAGCCGGGATCAAGCCCCAGCCGGACGGCATCGACAATGACTTCGGCGAGCGCAGCGACGTCCTTGAGCCCCATATTGAGCCCCTGGCCTGCAATCGGATGGATCACATGGGCGGCGTCGCCCACCAGGGCGAGGCGATCGGCAATGAAAGCGCGCGCCACTGAGAGGCCGAGCGGATGCACGCGACGGGGACCCACCGCTGCGATTTCGCCGAGACGAAGGCCGAAGCGCCGCTCGAGCTCAGCGTGAAATTCGGCCTCCGGCAGCGCGACGATGCGCGCCGCCTCTTGCGTTTGCTCGGTCCAGACGATGGATGAACGGTGGCCGAGAGAGGCGTCGCGTTTCAACGGCAGGATCGCGAATGGCCCGGCGGGGAGAAAGTGCTCCTCGGCCCGCCCGCAATGATCGCGCTCGTGCGCGACGGTGGTGACGATGGCCGATTGCTCGTAGCTAAAGCCGTGGCTGGCGATTCCCGCACGCTCACGGATAGCCGAACGGGCACCGTCGGCCGCCACGAGAAGACGCGCGGCGCACGTCTCGCCGTCGGATAAGCGCACTTCGACACGGTCGGGCGTAAACTCGAAATCAGCGACCGCGGCCGGCCTTAATTTGACGCCTTCATCTTTGGCCTTCTGCGCCAGCGCCGCGAGCAGGGGCGCATTCTCGATCATGTGGGCGAACGGCTCCCCCGGTTCGACGTCACCATCGAACGTGAGAAAGACCGGCCGCACCACATCAGTGAGACGGCTATCGGTTACAACCATGTCGCGTATGGGCTGTGCCTCGATCTTCTGCCAGACGCCGATAGTCTCGAACAGGCGCCGCGCCGCGGCGACAATGGCGGACGCGCGCCCATCATTTGCGGGGCGTACCAGCGCCGGGTCGGCAACGCCAACGGAGAACGACGGCCCAAGACCCTGGCGCAGCGCGATCGCCAGCGCCAAGCCGGCAAAGCCCGCCCCACCAACGAGTACATCCACGCGCTGCGCGCTCTGAGGTGATGACTCCACGGTCGTCCTCCTGCTGCGACTATAGCATTGTCATGACCAGGGTCCGCGGATGATGATGCGCGCCGCAGCCGGAAGATTGCAATGTCGTCTGCTGTTCAAGATCTGCTTGCCATTCTCGACCTCGAGCGGCTCGAGGTAAATCTGTTCCGCGGCCGCTCGCCGCAGGTCGGCTGGCAACGCGTGTTCGGCGGACAGGTGATCGGGCAAGCGCTGGTGGCTGCCTGCCGCACCGTCGATGTGGCAGGTCGACCGCCGCACTCGCTGCACGCGTATTTCCTGCTTGCCGGCGACCCGAAGGTACCGATCATCTACGAGGTGGACCGCATCCGCGACGGCAAGAGCTTCACTACTCGGCGCGTCGTTGGCATTCAGCACGGACAGGCCATTTTCACCATGGCAGTGTCGTTCCACCGCGACGAGCCCGGCATGAGCCACCAGGCTCGCATGCCGGAAGTGGCGACGCCGGAGCAGTTGCCGAACGAAGCCGACATCAAGCAACGCGTGCTGCCGCTGATGCCCGATCCGGTGCGGCGCTATTACGAGCGGGAGCGGCCGATCGAATGGCGGCCCGTGGAGCTCGATCGCTATCTCGGCAAGAAGATCGAGGACGGGCGTTTCCACGTCTGGATCCGGGCGACTGCGCCGCTTCCGGATGAGCCCGCAATCCATCAATGCGTCCTCGCCTACGCATCCGACATGCTATTGCTCGATGCAGCACTGATCCCGCATGGGCGCACCGTGTTCGAAAAGACCCTGATGGCGGCAAGCCTCGACCACGCGCTTTGGTTTCATCGCCGGTTTCGCGCGGACGAATGGCTACTCTACGCCCATGACAGCCCTAATCTCTCGGGTTCGCGCGGTTTTTCCCGCGGTCTCATTTTTGCCGGTGACGGAACGCTCGTTGCTTCCGTGGCCCAGGAGGGCTTGCTGCGGGAGCGCAGGCTCTTTCGTTAAACGGTCAGTTGTGCTGCAGTGATGATCAGGAGCCGAGCTGGGGCTCCTATGCGAATGGGGGCATTAATCGCTTAATCTTGGCACCAATAATGCATGCAAGCGTTCGGGGAGCGAATTCATGAAACTGATCATCGCCGTCATAAAGCCATTCAAGCTCGAAGATGTTCGCGACGCGCTGGTCGCAGTCGGCGTACAGGGCATGACGGCAAGTGAAGTCAAAGGCTACGGACGGCAGAAAGGGCACACCGAAATCTACCGCGGCGCCGAATACGCAGTGAATTTCCTGCCGAAGATCCGCATCGAGGTGGCGGTGCCGTCCGATCGCGTGGGGGCCGTCGTCGAGGCGATCATTGCGTCCGCCAAGACGGGCCAAATTGGTGACGGCAAGATCTTCGTGACCACAATCGACCAAGCGGTGCGCATCAGGACCGGCGAGACCGACGCGGACGCATTGTAAAGGCCTGAGCTATCGAGGGGGGCAGCATGAGAACGGACAATACTCGCATCACCTGCGCGCTCGCGGCCGCGCTGGGTCTCGGCTTCGCCGCCGTACCAGCGCTGGCGCAGGAAACAACTTCCAAAATCGACGGCGGCGATACCGCCTGGATGATCTCGGCCACCGCCCTTGTGCTGATGATGACGATCCCAGGCTTGGCGCTGTTCTACTGCGGAATGGTGCGCAAGAAGAACGTCCTCGCCACCATGACACAAAGCTTCGCCTGCACGGCAGTGTGCTCGCTCCTGTGGTTCGCCTTCGGCTACAGCCTGAGCTTCGTCGGCGACGGACCGTGGCTTGGAACGCTCGAACGGGTGTTCATGCGCGGCACCAGCATGGAGGCAACCAGTGCATTCGCGCCGACCATTCCGGAAATGTTGTACATGTTCTATCAGATGACGTTCGCGATCATCACAGTTGCGCTGATCGCGGGCGCGGTGGCGGACCGCATGCGGTTCTCTGCGTTTTTATGGTTTTGCGCGGCTTGGCTCATCTTCGTCTATGTGCCGATCGCCCATTGGGTATGGGGCGGCGGTTTTCTCGCGAATGCAGGGGTTCTCGATTTTGCCGGCGGCACCGTCGTCCACCTCAACGCGGGCATTGCCGGTCTGGTGGCGGCGTACGTGATCGGCAAACGCCACGGCTATGGCACTGAGAATTTCGCACCGCATGACCTGTCGCTGGCGGTGATCGGCACGGGTCTGCTTTGGGTCGGCTGGTTGGGCTTCAACGGCGGCTCGGCACTCGGCGCCAATTCGCGCGCTGCTTTCGCAATCACCGCCACCCATCTCGCCGCCTCGACCGGCGCACTGACCTGGATGTTTCTGGAATGGATCACGCGCGGGAAACCTTCGGTGCTCGGCCTGATCTCAGGTGCGGTCGCCGGTCTCGGCACCATTACGCCGGCGTCCGGGTTCGTGCTGCCTTGGCACGGCGTCGTCATCGGCCTCGCCGCTGGTGCCTTCTGCTTCTGGGCCTGTACCTGGCTGAAGTTGCGCATCGGATATGACGATTCGCTCGACGTGTTCGGCGTCCACGGCGTCGGCGGCGCGACCGGCACGTTGCTCACCGGCGTGTTCGCGGTGGCGGCACTGTCGGTAAGCCCGGACTCGCCCGAGGGAACGCCGGGGCTGCTGGAGGGCAACGCCCGACAAGTTTTGATCCAGTTCTATGCCGTGATCGCAGTCGTCATCTGGTCCGGCGTGCTGACCTATGTCCTGCTCAAGGCGATCGAGTTGTTCCTGCCGCTGCGCGTGAGCGCGCAGCACGAGATTGAAGGTCTCGATCTGAGCCAGCACGGCGAAGCCTTGCAATGAAGGACGCGGCCGAGCCTGCAACGAATACGTCTGGCCTCCGATCGCCGCATCAAGCCCTCATCCCGTTCGGCTAGAGCTCTGTGCTCCATGGATTTCAGCGCGCCCGGAGCGGGCGCGTAGTACATGGGCCTGCGAGACGCCGTAGCTCTGGGAATTTCCCCCGCAGCTCTTGACTAAAAATTGTGCAGTCCTGAGCGGCCTTTGAGCGGCGCCCACCAAGCGGTCGTAACCTGAGCCCCGACCTGCTGCGAAGGGCTTTTGTTTCCACGCACTTACAACCGACTCGGCGAACTGGCACGACGCTTGATTCATCGCAATAGGTTGCGGGGCGGAGCGAAGGCTGCGCAGGCCCGCCATCGCGTCGCTGATCATCCTCAAGGCCGTCGACATCGTCATCGGCCTGCCTGTCAGCGAGGAGGTGGAGGTCAAAGGGCTCGATCTCGCGCTGCACGGCGAACTGTCCACTGAGGGACACGGTTAGGGCGCAGACCCGGCAGCGCCCTTGCCGTCGAGGGGTCCCGGCGCGAGCCGGGGCCCCTCAGTTTTTTGCCCCTGCCTCGCTCCACAGCGCGAGCGATGCTCCCCGGCCAACCGCGCTGAGGGGCTTGCTCCGATCTGCTATGGAGCCGGTCTTTCGATGGTTAATCGCGCCTTAACCTCGCCGCACCTATGCTAGGAGAACTCTCGCGCGGCGGGTGTTGGCGCCGCTTTGTCCATGTTCATGACCGCCGCCGAACGCGTCTCTCCGCCCTCGCCGACCCGCGCCGACATTGGGCGCTCGCCATTCGTGCGCCTGCGCGAGCTTTTGGGCACGATCGAACCCGGCAAGCCTCCGATCAGCCTGGCCGTGGGCGAACCGCAGCATCGCGTGCCGGCATTCGTCGGCCCGGTTCTGGCCGCGCATATCGATGAGTTCGGCCGCTACCCCATGAACAAGGGCCTCGACGCCTTCTGCGAGGCGGCCGCCGCTTGGCTCGGGCGGCGCTTTGCCCTGCCGCGGCCGATTGATCCAACCAATGAAATCCTCGTGCTGAATGGATCGCGGGAAGGGCTGTTCCTCGCGGCAATCGCCGCAGCACGCTGGGTCAGTGGCCGCCGCGGCCGCCCTGCTATGCTCCTTCCCAATCCGTTCTACGCGGCGTATGCCGCAGGCGCGGTGACGGCGAACTGCGAGCCAGTCTACCTGCCGGCCATGGCAGCGACCGGCTTTCTTCCCGATCTCGAAACGCTGTCGGAAGAACTCCTCGCGCGCACCGTCGCGTTCTTCATCGCCTCGCCAGCCAATCCGCAAGGTGCGGTCGCCGACCCAGCGTATCTCGAGCGCGTTGTCGCCCTCGCTCGACGGTTTGGATTCCTGGTGTTCAGCGACGAATGTTATTCCGAGATCTATACCCGCCACCCGCCTGCCGGCATCCTCGAGGCAGCCGGCCCCGATTTTGCGAACGTTGTCGAGTTCCAGTCGCTTTCCAAGCGCTCCAACCTGCCAGGATTGCGCATCGGCTTCGCTGCCGGCGATCGAAGATTTCTTGCGCGCTTCTTGGAGCTGCGCAACATCTCGGCGCCGCAAGTGCCCATGCCGGCGCAGCGCGTCGCGATCGCCGCATATGGCGATGAAGTCCATGTCGAGGAAAACCGGCGGCTGTATGCGCAGAAATACGATCTCGCCGACACGATCATCGGCAAGCGTTACGGATATCGGCGTCCGGAAGGCGGGTTTTTTCTCTGGCTCGACGTGTCGGGCCTGGGCGGCGATGAAGCCGTGGCGCTGAGGCTTTGGCGCGAGGCGGGGCTGCGCGTGGTGCCAGGCCGTTACCTCGCGCGCGAGCAGGCCGACGGATCGAATCCCGGCCTTGGCTACATCCGCATCGCCATGGTGCAGGATCAGGAGACAACCGCGCAGGCGCTTCACCGTCTCGTCGCGGTGCTGGGCTGAGGACGCCATGGCGGTCTTTGAGCGCGGCCTCGAAAGCCTGAATTTCCTTCCCGATGCGATGCGGGATGCCCTGCGCAGACGCCTGCGCGAACTCGGCGGCGCCGCGCTCATCGTGCTGGCGGTGATCCTCGCGCTGGCACTCGCGACGTGGTCAGTCCAGGACCCCTCGTTGAACCATGCAACCAATAGCCCCGTACGCAATCTGCTCGGCGTGCCCGGTGCCATTGTCGCTGACTTGCTGATGCAGCTGCTCGGTGTGGCTGCGCTGGCCTTCATTCTGCCGGTCGCGATTTGGGGCTGGCGGCTGCTTACTCACCGACCCTTGAAGCGCGAACGCATCCGTCTGCTGTTCTGGATCTTCGGCGTGCTGTTGAGCGCCGGCTGCGCTGCCGCCTTACCGCGCAGCGCCGCATGGCCGCTTCCCGTTGGGCTCGGAGGTGTGATCGGCGATTGGATGTTGCGTTTGGCGGCACTCTTCTCCGGCGGAGCGGTGACCGGAGCGACGCGCATATCCGTTGCAATCGCGGCAGGCGCGGGAACGCTCGTCTGCTTCGCATTCGCCACTGGCTTTGGCTGGCGCTCCGACAAGGGCGACCCAGACGCGCGGGCGGAAGACCACCAAACGCCGGTGTCAATCTTGCTCGGTTGGGTCGCGCATGGATTTCTCAGTCTAAAAGCGCGTATCGCGCGCACGCTTACGCGTCGGCCGACGGCGCGCGCACCGGCACGGCGGGAAGCGCCGCCAGAGGGCCGGATCGAACCGCGCCTCGAGCCAAGCGTCCGAGACATAGCGCCACGCGTCGCTCCGGAAGCGGACGAAGAGCAGCACGACGCGGCTCTCCAGCCATCGCGGAGACCAAGAGCAGCTCCGCGTGCGCCACGAAGGCCGAGCGGCGGTTACGTCCTGCCCTCGCTCGAACTGCTTGCGCCCCCGAAAGCAATCGGCCGCGCGATGCTTAGCGCTGACGCGCTTCAGGCGAACGCCACCGCGCTCGAAGGGGTTCTCGCCGATTTCGGCGTGCGCGGCGAGATCATCAATGCGCGGCCGGGGCCCGTAGTGACACTATACGAGCTCGAACCCGCACCGGGCATCAAATCGTCGCGCGTCATCGGGCTCGCCGACGACATCGCGCGCTCCATGAGCGCCCTGTCTGCCCGCGTCGCCGTTGTCGCCGGACGGAATGTCATCGGCATCGAGCTGCCGAATCCGACGCGTGAGAAGGTGTATTTGCGCGAACAGCTCGCCAGCCGCGACTACGTCGACAGCAGCGCAAAATTGCCGCTCTGCCTCGGTAAGACGATCGGCGGCGAGCCGGTGATCGTCGATCTTGCACGCATGCCGCACCTGTTGATCGCGGGCACCACGGGTTCCGGCAAGTCGGTCGCGATCAACACGATGATCTTGAGTTTGCTCTATCGGCTGCGCCCAGACCAATGCCGGCTGATCATGGTCGATCCGAAAATGCTCGAGCTGTCCGTCTATGACGGCATCCCGCACCTGCTCACCCCGGTGGTGACCGATCCCAAGAAATCCGTGGTTGCGCTCAAATGGGCGGTGCGCGAAATGGAAGAGCGCTACAAGAAGATGTCGAAGCTCGGCGTGCGCAACATCGACGGCTACAACGCCCGCGTGGCCGACGCGAAGGCAAAGGGCGACAAGCTCACCCGCACCGTCCACACCGGCTACGACAGGGAAACTGGCGAGGCGATTTACGAGAACGAGGAGCTCGACCTCGAGCCGCTGCCGTTCGTCGTGGTCATCGTGGACGAGATGGCGGATCTCATGATGGTCGCGGGCAAAGATATTGAAGGCGCCGTGCAGCGCCTCGCCCAGATGGCGCGCGCGGCCGGCCTGCATGTGATCCTGGCGACGCAACGGCCATCCGTTGACGTCATCACCGGCACAATCAAAGCGAATTTCCCGACCCGCATATCGTTCCAGGTCACTTCAAAGATCGACAGCCGCACCATATTGGGAGAGCAGGGGGCCGAGCAGCTGCTCGGACAAGGCGACATGCTCTACATGGCGGGCGGCGGCCGCATCAGCCGCGTGCATGGACCATTTTGCTCGGATGAGGAGGTCGAAAAAGTCGTCCGCCATCTCAAATCGCAAGGCACCCCACAGTACCTGGACGCTGTTACGGCGTCCGAGGACGAGGATGAAGACGGCGACCCTGTCTTCGACGCGACCGGGATGGGCGAGCCCGACGGTGGCGACCTCTACCAGCAAGCGGTGCAGGTCGTCATCCGCGACCGCAAGGCCTCGACGAGCTATATCCAGCGCCGGTTGCAGATCGGCTACAACCGCGCCGCCTCGCTGATGGAGCGCATGGAGAAGGAAGGCGTCATCGGCCAAGCCAACCACGCCGGTAAGCGCGAAATTTTGCTAGGGGAAGAAGCCGCAGAGCGCTATTGAGACCTCGGCAACGGCTGTTAAAGCGGTTTTTCTAGCATTCGTCGTCTTCTCGCCACACCGGACGGTTATCGAGCGCGGGCACGCGGAGGGGGGCCATGGCTGGCACGGGCCAGGGACTGTTCGTCGGGGTGGCAGTGTTGGGCATGGTCGCGCTGGGTTGGGCAGCGAGGGCCGAGACCGTTCCGCTGCCGACGCCGGCACCCTTGCCGAAGGAAACCGGCTCCTCGTCGAGTAAATCCGGCACGGCCGCGCAGTCGGGCGGCTCGGGCCTGGCCGCCGGGGTCAAATCTCTGTTTCATCTCGATCGGCAGCCGGAGACCTCTGCAACTGCGGTCACCACCACGACCGGTTTCAACGCCAGCCAACGCGCTCAGGTCGACAAAGTCAGCACCTATCTCTCCAACGTGCAGCAATTGGTCGGGGATTTCGTCCAGGTTGGCCCTGACGGCAGTCGCGTCAGAGGCGAGTTCTATATGCAAAAGCCCGGCAAGATTCGTTTCGAATACGAGCCGCCGAGTCGAATCGAGATCATCGCCGACGGGCAGTCGGTCGTGGTGCGCGATCGCAAGCTCGCGACCCAGGATCTCTACCCGCTTTCGCAGACTCCGCTGCGCTTCCTTCTCTCCGAGCGCATCGACCTCCTGAGGGAGACGAACGTCGTCGGAGTGCGCGCCGACGACACATTCGTGACAATCACGATCGAGGAGCGGCAGGCGCTCATCGGCACCAGTCGATTGATGATGATGGTCGGCGCAAAAGATTTTCAGCTGAAGCAGTGGACGATTACGGACCCGCAAGGCTACGACACGACAGTGGCCGTCTCCAATCTCGACAACAGCAAGCGGCCAGACCCTAACCTGTTCAAGATCGACTACACCCGCTATATCCAATAGCGGTATCGGCGGTTCACAAGTCACTCCTCACACGATTGGTGCTTGAGCTGGCTGCGAGCGATCGCCAATTACCGGGCGATGCACGTTTCATTTAAGCTCTGATGCGGCTGACAATTACCACGTGGAATATCAATTCGGTGCGCCTGCGCATCGATGGCGTCGCCAGATTCGTGAAGGCAGTTCGGCCCGACGTCCTGTGTCTGCAGGAAACCAAATGCCCTGACGACAAGTTTCCCCTCAAACGTTTCAAGCGCCTGGGCTACGAGCACGTGGCGCTTAACGGGCAGAAGGGTTACCACGGTGTCGTGGTGCTTTCCCGGCTGCCACTCGACAGCTTCCACGTCCACTCGTTTTGCGGCAAGAGCGACTGCCGGCACGTCTCGGCCGTACTCGGCGAACGCGCCGGGCTTCGCGATCCCATAACGGTTCACAACCTGTATGTACCGGCCGGCGGCGATCTCCCCGACCCGGCGACTAATCCGAAGTTCGCGCACAAGCTTGCGTTCCTGGATGAAATGCGGGCGTCCGCCGCTTTGCGGTGTCACAACTCGAGCCGAATGATCCTACTCGGCGACCTCAATGTCGCACCGCTCGAGCACGACGTCTGGAGCCATAAGCAGATGTTACGGGTCGTGTCTCACACCCCGCTCGAGTGCGGGAAGCTCGTCGCCGCCCAAAAGGACGGCGGGTGGCTCGATGCCATGCGCATGCGGGTCCCGGAACCGACGAAGCTCTACACCTGGTGGAGCTACCGCTCGCCCGATTGGCAGAGCGCTGACAAGGGCCGCAGGCTCGATCACATCTGGATCGCGCCTGAGCTCGCCGACCGGCTCGCCGATCTACAGGTGACGAAGCATCTGCGCGGCTCCCCGCGACCGTCTGATCATGTGCCTGTGACCGCGGTGCTCGAGCTATAGACCCGCGCGAATCACTTTGACTCGTATGCTGCGAGAAAAGCGCGCACCTTGACGATTTCGTGGGCGGCGTCGTCCAGTCGGCTCGCCAGGGCTTCACGCAACCTGCGCGCCGCGTCTGGAAAGCTATCCAGCATTCTGATGAAAAGCGGCCGCGGAATACACAGCACGGTCGACGGCTCGAGCGCCTCGGCAGTCACCCGGCGCCTGGTTTCGGCAAACAGCGCGACCTCTCCTAGGAGCGTACACGGACCGACCGTAACCTCCTTGCCCTCCTCGGAGTGCGATAACCTGAAGCTGCCTTCCTGGATTACAAAGCCGCCGTCTGCCTGCTCGCCGGCGCTGAACAGAACCTCACCGCGATCCACTTGGCGCGTCTCAGCGCCAATCGCCAGAATGCGCAGCGCTTGACGGCCCAAGAGACCGAGCGTCGGCACGCGTTCGAAAAAGGCAATGTCGTCATCGATGGCCATGGGGAGCGGCGTTACGGCACCAGCTTGTAGCCGCCCGCCTCGGTGACCAGGATGGCAGGGCTGGCAGCATCCTTCTCGACCTTCTGCCGCAGCCGATAGATGTGCGTCTCCAGCGTGTGGGTGGTGACCCCGGAATTGTAGCCCCACACTTCCTGCAACAGCGTCTCACGCGATACGGGATGTTGGCCGGCACGATAAAGATATCGCAGGATTGCGGTCTCCTTTTCCGTTAGCCGCACCTTATTGCCCTTGGGATTGAGCAAGATTTTTGAGCTCGGCCGAAAAGTATAGGGACCGATGGTGAAGACGGCGTCCTCGCTTGCCTCGTGTTGGCGCAGTTGCGCGCGAATGCGCGCGAGCAGCACCGCGAATCGAAATGGCTTGGTGACGTAGTCATTGGCGCCCGATTCCAATCCAAGGATGGTGTCGGAATCCGTATTATGTCCGGTCAACATGATGATGGGGGCCTTGAAGCCGTTCTTGCGCAGGATGCGCACCGCTTCGCGCCCATCAACGTCGGGCAGTCCAACATCCATGATCACGAGATCGATCTGCCCCGCCTTGGCTGCCTGCACGCCCTTGCTTCCACTATCGACCGCGATGGACTCGAACTCCTCGTGCAACGCGAGTTGCTCCACGAGCGCCTCGCGCAGCTCCGCGTCGTCGTCCACGATCAGGATCTTGCGACTATTGGTCATTCATCGGCCCCAGGAGCGGCAGCGTCCCGGCAGGGGGCATTGGGCGGAATAGAGCATTCAGGGGTAAAAGAGCAAGCCGGATTGCTGTTCCCACCGTCTCTCACATGGGCAGCGGAAGCCATTCCATGCATCGGCGGGCCCTTTCCCTGATCCGCGTGCGGCCCCGTCCGGGGAGCCGGACCCGAGGGATCCTGCTCGCCGGACCGCGCGCACTGCAGGTCGTGCTCGGCCGCGCCGGCATTCGCGCCAACAAATTCGAGGGTGATGGCGCGACGCCGCGCGGCCGCTTTCGCCTCATCCGCCTGTGGTGGCGCGCGGATCGCCATCCGCACCCGTCGACACTGCTGCCGGCCCGACGCATTAATCCGTCCCTTGCTTGGTGTGAAGATACCGCCGATCGCCGCTACAACCGTCCCTTCCAACGCGCGGCCGATGACGGCGGCGACCGCCTATGGCGGGACGATCACCTCTACGATTTCGTCATCGAGATCGATCATAACGCGCGCCCGCGCGTGGCGGGTCGGGGCAGCGCCGTCTTCGTTCATGTGGCGCGACCGAATCGATCGCCGACGGCGGGATGCGTGGCGCTCACGCGCAATGACTTGCAACGACTCCTGGCAATGCTGGGACCGCAGACGCGGCTCTTGATTGAACTTTAGTTCTCGATCTCGCCGGCCGCCGAGCGTTCCCCGAAAATGGCCGTGCCCACGCGCACATGCGTCGCGCCGAACGCAATTGCGAGCGCAAAATCCGCGCTCATGCCCATGGACAGCAGCGCAAGATTGTTCCGGCGCGCGATCTTGGCGGTCAGCGCGAAATGCGGGGCCGCCGGCTCATCGGCCGGCGGAAGGCACATGAGCCCGGCGACCTGGAGGCCATAGCCTTCGCGGCATGCCTTCACGAACGCATCGGTCTCCTCCGGCAACACGCCGGACTTCTGCGCCTCGCCACCGGTATTGACCTCGACGAATAATGTCGGCCTGCGCCCCTGCTCGCTGATTTCTTTGGCCAGCGCCTCGGCCAAGCTTGGCCGATCGAGCGAATGGATGGCGTCGAACAGGGCGACCGCGTCCTTTGCTTTGTTGGACTGCAGCGCACCGACGAGATGGAGCTCGATCCCGCCATGGCGCTCCTTGAGCGACGGCCATTTGGCCTTCGCCTCCTGCACTCGGTTTTCGCCGAACACGCGTTGGCCTGCGGCAATGACCGGCTCGATCGCGTTCGCGCCGAACGTTTTCGAAATCGCGACTAATGTGACCGAGGCCGGATCGCGTCCCGCATCGGCGCAGGCGCGCGCAATCTGATCGCGGACCTTGGTCAGGGGCATCTCGATGAGATTCGCTGCGCCGCTCATTTATTGCACTCCATCAGAGGCCTGCGCGGCGGTGCATCGTCCCGATCACTCACTCGGCATCGTGGAAGATGACTCCCAGCGTGTGGCGGGAACCCGAGCGCAACCGGCTCACGCCATGACGCATGTTGAC
>WNGD01003310.1_pt1 | contig 19472 bp, 14 predicted proteins | sample 5400671 | NCBI WGS metagenome assembly WNGD01 (sample SAMN13153369, study PRJNA577476) | soil metagenome | isolation source: 40 cm soil or saprolite under grassland replicate 2 | place: USA:California | collected 2016-06-15
GTGCTAGAGCCCAAATGCGTAGAGCCTTCTGCCAAAGTTTGCTGCATACAGCACACCATGCGAGATCGATGCCGCGCCATAGAAGACCGAACCCCTGGTGGTATCGTGGAAGATGAACAGCGTCTCGCCTGAAGTCGCGTCGACCAGCAGGAGAGCGTTGCCTCCAGTGACCGCAACCACCCCCGGCACCACCGTGACAGCGGCGAGGATTGGCCCATCCGGCAGGCAGCGCTCCCAAATAAAAGCACCCGTGGCCGGGTTGAGTGCTCGCAGGCCGCTCTTGCAGTTAGCACCCTGCACGGTGGTATAGCCCCCGGCCACGTAGAGCCGCGTGCCATCCCAGGCACTGGGTGAAATGCTTCCCGTGCCACAGTTTGGGCAACTCCCGCCTTTTGCGATGTTAGTAGCCCATACTGGCCCCCTGCTCAAATCATCTCGCAGAAAGGCATAATAAATGCCATTTTTGTGGGCAACGCCCACCATCGGCCGGGAGACACCGCCAATTTTTGCCCTGAACAGCGTCGGCGTGGACCCGAAATCGGGATCGATCACCCAATCCGATCGTGGCACCCGCCAGAAGTCCACCACCTTCAAATCTGATGCATGCAGTTCGACCACCGCGGACGTATAGATCTCCGTCGTCGAACACGGGTCGGCGTTGCCCGTGGCAATATAGAGTTCGCCTGTACTATTGTCAATCGTGGGTGAGCCCCACACAGCTCCCCCCTGGCAGCCGTTCGGTACCACGTCGAAGGTATGCTGGATCGCGCCGGTCACCATGCTCATCTGGTAGAGCTTCCCCTGAATCGTCGGGCAATCGCCGAATGAGGCCATGCCCACGTAAACGCTTCCCTTATACACGATGGGCGAACTCCAGATAAAATGATCTGGTGGCGTACCCAGGGGCGTATTCCAGATGATAGCCCCGCTGGCGGCATTCAATGCGTAGAAATGAGCTTTGCCGCCACCCACAAAAATTATCGGTGTCCTCTTCCCGCCAATACTCACCACCGCTGCCGTTGCTGTACCTGCCACCCCGATGATCGAACCACACCTGTGCGTGCTGCCAAGGCTGGTTGCCCACACCTCGCGCCCATTCAAATCCGTCGCGTGCTCCAACCCATCCCATGAACCCCAGTAAATCATACCGAAGGCCTCCATGGGTTGGGTAGAAATGTAATTCTTTGCCTGGTACATCCAGTGTTGTTTCAATCCAGGAGCCGTTGCAGCAGTGATGATGGTCTCGTCTTTATTGTAGCCACTGCGCCCGTTGTCCGCCAAATACGTCGACCAGTCACCTGGCACTATCTTGAAAGACGCTGGACTTGTGGGGGTGGATGTTCCTCGTGTAGATGCCGTCTGAGGGGCTCCCTCCTCGATAACGCCGGCTGGGGAACTACATGCGACGCAAAGAAGGGCCATTGCTATCAGCATGACCCCGAGGCGTTGTTTTACTTGTTTCTCTTTATTGCAATTCATCCATGTACCTTCTTTTTACCTACCATACTGCCCCATATGATACCCTCCGCGAAACCAGTTCGTCATCAGGGTTATTTATGCAAACGAGTTGTCATATCGATGTTCACCAAATGGTCCTGCTGGTAGGAAACAATACCCGCCCCCCATACGTGTTGTGTAGTAGTGAATCCCTATGTTATACTTCTCCTGAGGAACTGATCAACTGCCTGTTGATCAGTGTGGTTGCGACTATAGACTTGGTGGGGTCCCTCAGGCAACAACACTGACCTGATACCTGCCTTGTTTCAAGGTGGAGAGAAAGACAGGACGAACAGCTTGCTCCAGCGCTTCCGCACCAGCATAATGCCACTTAAGAAAATTATTGCTATCATACTGGCAGCGCTTATTGTGTTAGCTATTCCGGTTGGGATCGTTATCCACCTTTCTCGGCTTTCCGCTGGCGACCTCGCATCCTACGTCAACCCTTTTATAGGCACTGAACCTGCAGCAGCAAACCTGCATCTTGGCTCCGGCTTCGATACCGGTGATGTTTTTCCCGGAGCGGCTTTTCCGCGTGGCATGGTGCAATGGAGTCCCGACACCACCAACTCCGCGGGCGGATACCGCTACTTCCATTCAACCATTCAGGGCTTCAGCCTCACACACTTCAGCGGCCGCGGCTGCCGCGCATATCAAGACGTTCCTTTCATGCCCATCATCGGACCTGTCACCACCTCGCCCGCTCAATCTATGGCATATGCCTCGCACTTCTCGCACACTAACGAATCTGCCTCGCCAGGCTACTATCGCGTCCACCTCGACAACAACAGTATTGATGTCGCCTTAACAGTCACCTTGCATAGTGGCTTTGGACAGTTTACTTATCCGCCTTCGCTCGCATCTACTATGCTCGTCAATGCCGGCGGTAGTGCCACGGGTAATAGCGACGATGGCACTGGTATTCAAGTCATAGGCGACAACCGCGTGGTAGGCTCGGCCAGCAGCGGCCACTTCTGCGGCAAAGCCAACACCTACACTGTCTACTTTGCCGCTATCTTTGACCATCCATTTATTTCGTTCGGTACCTGGAAAGGGCCAAAGGTAACCCTGGACGCTCGCACCGCTTCCGGTAAACATTCGGGCACCTATGTGACCTTCAACACGCTGCAGAACCCGCTGGTACAGGTCAAAGTGGGTATCTCGTTCGTCAGCGTGGCCAATGCCTATGCCAATCTCCTGGCCGAGAATCCCGCCTGGAATTTCGATACCATCCACCAGAAAGCTCGTGCCTCCTGGAATGCCCACCTGGGTCTCATCCAGGTCACGGGAGGCACGTTTGCGGAGCGGCAAATCTTCTACACTGCCCTGTACCATACCTTTTTTCACCCCAATGTCTTCAGTGATGTGAATGGCGAGTACCTGGGCTTTGACCGGAAAGTACATATCGCTCGCGGTTACACCCAGTACGAAAATTTCCCCGGCTGGGATATGTATCGCTCACTCATCGCCTTATTGGCCCTGCTGGAACCGCGTGAAACCGGCGACATGATGCAATCCCTGGTGGCCGATGCCCAGGAAGGCGGCGGGGGCTTGCCACGCTGGCAGGTGGCCAACGATAATTCGGCCGGTATGGTCGGCGATTCGCCGGATGTCGTTATTGCTACAAGCTATGCCTTTGGCGTCAGGAGCTTCGATATACAAGCGGCATGGCAGGCGATGAATGCCGGGGCATCGCAACCTGGCACCCATTCGGGTCGCTATGTAGTACGTGAAGGACTGAACGATTATCTCCACCGCGGTTACGTCTCGACTCAGACACCTCTCTCGGCTGCTGCTACGCTGGAGTATGCCATCGATGATTTTGCCATTGCACAGTATGCCAGGGCTCTTGGCAAAACGGACGCCTACGAAACCTACCAGCAGCGGTCGCAAAACTGGCGACATCTCTTCAATCCTCTAACAGGCTACATCGAGCCGCGCAATCACGCTGGCGCCTTCATCGCCAAATTCGATCCGACGAGCAGAAACGGCTTCGCCGAGGGTGATAGCGTACAATATACCTGGCTTGTACCCCATGATTTAGATGGCCTCTTCGCTATGATGGGTGGCAACAGCCAGGTAATCGAGCGCCTCAACAGGCACTTCGATCAACTCAACGCCGGGTCAAACAGCCCCTATGCTTTCATGGGGAACGAACCAGAGTTCGTGGTGCCCTGGGAATTCGTCGCGGCTGGCGCCCCCTACCGGACGCAAGAGGTTGTGCGCCGTATCGAGACCCAGCTCTTCGGCGCCGGCCCCGACGGCCTGCCTGGTAACGATGACGGCGGAGCCATGTCCTCCTGGTACGTATTCGCAGCCATGGGGCTCTATCCAGAAATTCCCGGCGTAGCAGGCTTCGTGCTGGGCAGCCCTCTCTTCCCATCGCTCACCGTTCATTTAGGTAATGGCCACCAGCTGCAAATCATTGGAAAAGGCATAGATGGTCCACCAGAGAGCATGCCCTATGTCCAGAATCTGAGCCTGAATGGCCACAATTACACCAGCGCCTGGCTTCCCTTTGCCGCTCTTGAACACGGAGCAACCTTGCAGTTCGTGCTCTACAATAGTCCCAACTTGACCTGGGGCCAACACGTCGATTTCACCTGATATCATGGCCCTATGTTATCTCAATGTTAAAGATATTCCCAAATCTTTAAGAGTATGTTATATTTCTATTGCTGAGCCCTTAAACACGGTCTAAGCGCTCTATGCCGCAATAACCAACTATGTCGCTGAGCCCGCTATAGCGAGTCCCGACACCTTCCCTACAATTTTTGAGGGCTTTTTCTAGGAAGAGGCCGGCATGCGTTTCTGTTTTATAAATATAATATAAACTATCTTACAGGCTAGGAGAAAACCTTTGATATCCCTATTCAAGTTTCTCTATCGTAATCTCAAAGGATATCGCTTCCTGGTTATCATTGCCATCCTGGTAGCCGTTGTACAGGTCAGTTGCGACCTTATCGCGGCCATGCCGCTCAAGTTTATTCCCAGTAAGGTCGGCAATCCAGGGTCGGACCCGGCCTGCACCTTCCCATTTCTGGATGGAGTTCTCACGGCCTTTGATACACCTGCGCTCGATCCAACTTTGCGTCCGATACCCCCAGCACAGTACCTGGGCAGCCCCCGCCTGCTCCATGTCCGGCTTCGCCATCTGACCCGAATTCGGTCCTTCATCCCAGAATCACACAGCACAGCGTCATAGGCGTCATCGTTTTTTCCTTGCTGCTGCTGGCTATATTTGGCACGCTGAGCGCCCTTCTGGTCTACCTTGAACTATTCCTGGCCACCTTTGTTGCCCAGAATCTGGGCGCGCGGCTGCGCGAACAATTGTTTGATCACCTGCAGCGCCTCTCGATGGACTGGCACGAAAAGCAAAAAAAGGGCGACCTGGTGCAGCGTGTGACCGGTAACATCGCTGATATAGAAAAACTTGTCACCGATGGCCTGGTAGACCTGCTCGCGGGTACCCTGACACTGGTCGGCGTCGCGGTCATCATGCTTTTGATCAGCCCCGAATATACCCTGCTCGCCCTCGCCGTTGCTCCTGTACTCTTCTTGCTCGTCTCGGGCTACACGGGCGGTATCAAAGCTGCCGCCAGGAAGAAAGCCAGGGCTGCAGGCAAAATAGCCGATGTCGCCACAGAGGATATCAATGCCCTTGCCGTGATCCGCGCCTTCACTCTCGAAAAGCGCGAGAATCTGCGCTTCGGGCTGCACGTCGGCACACACCGCGAGGCCGGAATGCGTGCCGGTAGGCTGCAAGCACAGTTTACCCCGCTTGTTTCGGTCTTGGTCGTGCTCGGCACCATCATCGTTGTGGGTGTGGGCGGCTATGTCGCAGCAGGTTATGGCTTCAACCTCAGCATTGTTGCCATCAGCGCGTCAACCATCGACGTCGGGACACTGGTTCTCTTCCTTACCTATCTCAAAATGTTGTACCAACCAATGCGCGACCTCTCAAAGCTGGCTACCCTGGCCAGTAATGGCGCCTCCGGCTCTGAGCGTATCCAGGAAGTGTTTGATCAGGCCCCGGAAGTGGTCGATACCGGCATTCCCTATGATGGTCCGCAGAGACTCAGAGGCGAAATCAGCTTTGAAAACGCTACCTTCGCTTACCTGAAAGATCGACCTGTGCTCAAGGGCATCTCGCTTCATATCCCTGCGGGACGACGCGTTGCCCTGGTCGGTTATTCTGGCAGCGGCAAAACCACCCTCGCAAAATTGATCCCGCGCTTCTATCAAATCGATGACGGTTCGCTCAAAATTGACGGCATCGATACACGCAACTATCCGTTACAGGTGCTGCGCCAAAATGTCAGCATGGTGCTACAAGACTCTGTGCTCTTCGAAGGCACTGTCCGTGAAAATATCGAGATCGGTCTCCCGGGGGCCTCTCTGGAAGAGGTCATCGATGCTGCGGATAAAGCCAATATTCATGAGCACATCATAAGCATGCCCGGTGGCTATGAAACTATCGTACGCGAACAGGGTAACAACTTCTCTGCTGGCCAGCGCCAGCGCCTGGCTATTGCTCGCGCCATCTTGCGCGATTCCCCCATTCTCATCCTCGACGAACCAACGGCAAATCTGGATGTCGAGGTGGAAGCGGAGGTTATGCATGCCTTAAATACCCTTATTGTCGGGCGTACTGTCTTGACAATTTCTCATCGCCTCAGTACCCTCGGCCATGTCGATGAAATCATGGTCATGCATCACGGCCAGATTATCGAACGCGGTACCTTCAAAGTGCTAAAACGCAAAAACGGCCTCTTTGCGAGCCTGCTCGAAGAGCAAAATCGCTACAACCTCGATCGGGATGATGGCGAAGACACCCTTATTCTATCGGCATTTTCAACTACAACTCCCCTGATGTCGGTGTCACCACTGACTGACGTGACAGAGCGGCTTGCAGCTATTCCAGCACACAAAGCCTCGCAGACTCGTAAAGACTCACGGGTGCATCTTATCCCATCGCACTCATCCAACCTCCCACACATCATGTCCGCGCCCGCCGCACCCGTCCTCCTGCCTTCATTCAATGGGCATACAGACAAAAGGCCAGGGCATCGACATAATCGCGAGAAGAGCGCAACGCGAGAGAGCGATCGCGTGCGGCAGAGAAAAGAAACAAACATATCTATCAGCGCCCAGGTCCTCGTCGAGATGAACGGGAAAGTCGTAGAAAAATATCGACTGGACAAATCAATGCTCACGATTGGCCGCTTCCCTACCAGTGATATCCAGATACCCTCGCAGCGTGTTTCGCGTTTCCACGCGCTCATTCATTGGCAGGACGCGCGCTGGGTAATAGAAGACGCCGAGAGTTTGAACGGATTGAGCTACCAGGGACATCGCATCGACAAAATTGCTCTCCTCAATGGAGACCGCATTTCTATCGACTCCTCCATCATACTCCAGTACGAAGAACTCTCATGAACTTCGCTTGCCAACTCTTGTGAGCACGCGAAGCCGTAGTATAGTAGTGGCAGCCCTTGCGGCTGCCATGCCTCCTTGCGGCGCCAGTATTTTCCAGGTGATACCTTGCGGCTGCCATGCCTCCCTGCGGCGCCAGTATTTTCCAGGTGATAGCAATACGTTTGCTAGTGGCAGCCCTTGCGGCTGCCATGGACCCATGCTGCCATGCTCACCTATGCACCTATCATCCCCCCTCACACCCCGTTCGGATTGTAACGCATGATCCGCAGGACAGGCCGGTTTCCTACACATGTGATCGGCAGGTAAATCTCGTGTGTCTCCTCGTCTACCGCGATCGTGTGTGTGTTGGTCCCGAAGACATAATTCCCCAGCCACACAAGTGTCCGCGCATCTTCTCTAAAGAGGGACAGTCCCGCGCCACAGGCCACGTACACCAGGTGCAGGGGCCGGTCTAACGCGATGATATCGGGTTTGACCTCCACCGGCCAGGGAGCTTCAGGCATAACCTGCATGCTTCGCAAGTCTACTCGTACAAGGCTTGGCGGGCTCTCGTCGACGCATGCAATAAAAGCAATATGCTCGTGTGTGTCGATAGCCAGTCCATGAGGTGTAAAACAGTCATATGGCAATGGCATGCGTGTCACGACGCTGTAAGTAGCGGGATCGATTTCGACGAGCCTGGCTGTGCCGGGCGGAGGCAGTACATCTGGATTGGGATCATCTGGATCTGGCACCTGCTGCACCACCACAAAGACGCGGTGCAGCCCATGGTCGAAGCGTACATGCCCTACATCATCTCCCCAATTTCCATCGCTGCCCAGCGGAATCCTCGCCACCACCTTATCAGTCAATGCATTAATCAAGGTCTCATTTTGGTTTTTCCGGTCAATCACCTGGCTTTCATCCGGGTTGGCAGGAGCCCCCGGATTGGAGACAAAAATCAGGTGATCCGTCTTATCGTATTCCAGCGCGTCTGGACCGTCGTTAGGCTGCAATGAAATGGGGGTAGCATGCAATGTCAGTTCATTAATCGAATAGATTATATTGTCGTTCGAATCGGCAGCGTAAACCTTCTGTAGATCGGGGGCAATGACAATGCCCGCCACTTGCGGGATATCCAGAAGCCCGACCACCTTCTTGCGCACAGTATCGAAGACGATGACATTGCCGTCCGTCCTGGCATCGCTTGCAGAATCAAAATGGGGATTCACTTGCTGTTCCCGGTCAGGCGACGGCCCTGTATGGGCAATGAACAGCAAATGCTTTTGCTCATCTAGAGCCTGGAAATCAAAATGATCAAAAAGTACTGCTACGCCAGGCGCCAGGGGATTCTGAGTCGTTCGATAAATGTCCGGGAGAGCGCCTGGCAGAGGAACATCCTCTTCAAACACCAGTCGATGCGGCAGAGGAGGAGTTGCGAACTGCATTGCCACGCGCTCGGTCAAAGCCATGAGCGTGCTTAAGCACACTACCCATACAAGCCAGGTAAATATCCTCCTTTTCACCGTACGAGTCCTACCCCACTTTCTTAAACATTTATTTAAATCTCAGCAATAACTCCTCAACAGGGGGTGCCGGGGGACGCAGACGCCATCTGGGGGATGGTGTGCCCTGGCCGGAGCGCGAGGTGTCCTCGCAAAATCCCTTGTTCCTCGCTGCCGCCGCAGGCGGCACAAGAAAGGCACCTGAGGAGTTACTCGCAGCAATTTGACTCGGAAGTACTATTCTCTATCCCTAGTATCAGGTTAATATGTTATTAAGTAGAAGATGCTTAATACATCTCGCCAATAATACCATAATCCTGGACTCCCTATCATCCCAGTAGCCAGGTGGGTCTCCATCTATCCAGATGCCGCTGGCGCATCCCTCGGGCAAGGCGAGCGAAGCGATGCCGCGTGCGTAGGGGCTCGATTTATCGCGCCCTGGGGATTGGGTGGGGTACCCAGCATTGCATTCACCACCAGTATCTATCCGGGTGAAACGTAGGGCCCGATTTATCGCGGCCACAGCCGATTTATCGGCCCGCCCTCGTAAATCACCTCAAAGGATGGAGATCCAGCTAAGTGAATTCAAGTAGCCTGGAGGAACAATATGCCGGAGAAAACTGCTGAAGGCCACGTAGTATGGTAGGGGCAGGGCTTGCCCCTGCCCTGGGAGGAACAATATGCCGGAGAAAACTGCTGAAGGCCACGTAGTATGGTAGGGGCAGGACTTGCCCCTGCCTTGGGAGGAACAATATGCCGGAGAAAACTGCTACCGGTCCCTTGCGTGTAGCAATCATCGGCTACGGGCTTGCGGGCTCTGTTTTCCATGCGCCCCTGGCTGCCTGCACCCCCGGAATGACCGTAGCCGCCATAGTGACCAACCATCCCGAACGTCGAGAGCAAGCCCGGCGGGACTTCCCGCGTGCCGCTATTCTTTCGACCGCTCAGGACCTCTGGCGCAACGCTTCAGACTACGATCTTGTAGTGGTAGCAGCTCCTAACCGGGCGCATCTCCCCCTTGGCCTGGCTGCTATGAACGCCGGTTTACCTCTCGTCATCGACAAGCCGTTTGCTGCATCCGTCGCCGGTGCCGAGCAGTTGATCACCGCCAGTAAAAGCACCGGTAAGCTTCTCACAGTCTTCCAGAATCGGCGCTGGGACGGTGATTTTCTCATGGTACGTCAATTGATCACTACTGACCTGCTCGGCCCCATCACCCGCTTTGAATCTCGCTTCGATCGCTATCGTGCAGAGCCGCGACCGGGTGCCTGGCGTGAACTACCTGCTCCTGAGGAAGCCGGGGGACTGCTCTTCGATCTAGGCAGTCACCTGGTCGACCAGGCCCTGCAGCTGTTTGGACAACCTGTGAGCGTTTATGCCGAAATCGACAGGCGGCGTCCCGCTGCGCAGGTGGACGACGACACCTTTGTCGCGCTCTCCTTCCCTGGCGGCGTACGTGCCCACCTCTGGATGAGCCTTGTCGTTCGCAATCCCGGGCCTCGCCTGCGTGTCAACGGCTTGCGCGGTACATATGAAAAATGGGGCGTAGACCCGCAGGAAGATGCCCTCAAGGCGGGTATGCGTCCTGGTGATCCAGGTTGGGGCCGGGAGCCCCAAGAACGCTGGGGACGACTCTCCGTCGATTTCAACGGCGTGCATATCGATAGCTCCCTGGAGACCCTCCCTGGAGCTTACGAGCGCTACTATACCCTCCTGCGCGACGCCCTTCTAACGGGAGGCCCACCACCCGTAGACCCCACCGACGCCCTGGCCTCCCTGCGTGTCATCGAAGCCGCCCAACAAAGCGCCAGTACCGGCACAGTCGTATCCCTTCCCTTTCCTTAATCCTCTGGAGCTGTTCACCACCTGTCCCAGTGCACGATTGAATCCAATGACACTCGTCCAGCATGCTTGAACTCCGTTCCCAGCGTATAAGCCACTGGGATCAGCCCGCCCTGCGACACCTTTTCAAAAGGCATTAATCTAAGTTACCTCCCCGTGTCCTCCTGAGCCCTTCGCTGCGCTCAGGGTAAACTCCGCGAAGGATCTCGTCCTCCTCTGGCTCAAGTGAATCACCGGCAAGAGACGACCTCCCCGTGTCCTCCTGAGCCCGCCCGTGTCATCCTGAGCGCAGCGAAGGATCTCGTCCTCCTGGGCCAGGGTCATCCTCCTTGCCATGCTTCACCCTCGCGCGCCGGGAGCTCGGCGGCTTCGCCGCGCAAACAATTGTTATATTTTGTGGAAAATGCGCGAAGCGCATTTTCCACAAAATATAACAATTCAGACGAGCGCCGCAGGCGCGAGCAAGCGCTCGCGATGGCAATCGGACAGACACTATGTAATATCAGTAAACCTCGTCAGCCCAAAAGGAACAATAATCCCTGGCGTTCGCCCTGTAGCAACCAGCTCCGCGATGCTCTGCCCCGTAATCGCGCTCAAAAGCACCCCCACACTGTTGTGCCCGGTGGCGAGCGTCACATTCTCCCACTTCGGCGCTGCTCCCAGAATCGGTTGTCCGTCGGGCGTCTTTGGACGCAAGCCAGCCCATATCGCCTCCACGGCACTCTGCCCAAGCGCTGGCGTGAGCTTCCTGGCAGTTTCAAGCAGCCATATAACTCCATTCGCTGTAACATGTGCATCGAAGCCCGCCTCCTCTTTTGTTGCGCCTACAACGATCGTCCCATCCTCTTTAGGCGCCAGGTAGGCCCCCTCGCCAAAAACAATGTGCCGCAATGGCAATGTAGGTAACCCTGCTTGCCGTAGGGAGAGAATCTGGCCGCGCAAAGGACTGACCGGCAGTTCGAACCCCAGCCATTCGCCACAGCGAGCTGCCCAAGCGCCCGCTGCTATAACCAGGTGATCGCAGGCAATCGTTTCACCCTCGCTCGTATAGACGTCTGTGACCCTTGTCCCATGTCTTTGCAGCCCCATGATCTCCCTGTGGCTGTAGAAAACCGCGCCAAGCCTGGTAGCCGCCTGCGCAAATGCCTTCACAAGCAGCGGAGCCCTGACCTGGGACTCCTCGGGCGCGTAGATGGCGGCGCAGGTATCGGCTGCCAGCAGCGGCTCGCGCTGGCGAGCTTCATCCCCGCTGAGCCAGTACATCTGCAAGCCCAGCGGCTGCCATTCCTCCATGCGTTTGCGCAGGCCGGCAACACGCTTCGCATTGCGCACCGTCCGTAGAGCGCCTGTCCGCTCGTACTCAACTCGTATCCCGCTCGCATCCTCAAGTTCTGCCACCAGCTCCGGGAAAAGCGCAAAGCTGCCCAGCAGCAAGTCTGCCAACGGCCCTGGACCCGAGAGCGGCCCCAGGGGTGCAAGCAGCCCCGCTGCCGCGCTCGAAGCCTGCGCGCCAATCTCACCCCGCTCCAGCACCATGACGGCCATATCCCGCTTGCGCAGGAAATAGGCAATGGCACAGCCAATCACCCCGCCTCCAACAATAACCACATCAGTCGATTGGCTCATGGCATAACCATTTCCAGGAATTCATGCTTCCCGCCATTCGTCTCTTGCATGTGCCCTTCCCCGTCAGGTCTGGCCTCAGCCCCAGCCCTATCTCTACCGTCTCGCCATCCTTCGTGCAGCTAAAGAAACCAGCAGCTCTTTTTGCTCATCAAGAACAGCATAATATCTCTCTTCCCGGCTTCGCGGATTCAGCAGCTCCGCCAGGTCATCAGCATCCTGGTCCATATCATAGAATAGGTTACCCATGACAGAAATTGAAATCACCGTCCCGTTGCAGGCGAACCTCTCTGGAACAGAACAGATCATCGAGCAGTGTTGTATGGCCGAAGGCCTGTCGGTGAACTTGAAGGGCTCCCTGGCGAAATATCCGGGCTGCATCCCCTGGCACTTTAAGCGCGACGGCCAGCGTGGCACCCTGGAAATCACCCTGTGGGCCAATGTACGCCGTATCTGGTTTTCGATCCACACAGGACGAACCGGCGCCTGGATCGAAGAAACTGTAACGCGCCTCAAGGAGGACCTGGAGAGAGACCTGACACTGTATACCTTCGCAAACGATCCAGCGCAATATCCAGGGTGAGCACATGGCAGATTTTTCTATCCGGCAACTCAATGCCCGTGACAAAGGCTGGGTCATGCATTCTTCGTGCGCACAATAAAATCGACCACAACCTGCGCCAGCTCTTCCCCCTTATCCTCTTGCAGAAAATGCCCCGCGCCCACAATAGTCGTATGCGGCTGGCCCTTCGCCCCCGGTATCACCTGCCTGAAGAGACGATCAGCTCCCTGCGTAACCGGGTCGGAATCGCTGAACGCCGTCAGGAAAGGCTTCTCCCAGCGTGACAGGACCTTCCACGCCTTGCGGTTGGGTGCCGCTGCCGGGTCATCTGGCGTAGTTGGCACCAGCAGGGGGAATTGGCGGGCTCCCGCTTTATAGCTATCATCCAGAAATGGCACATCATAGGCCGCGATCACCTCGGGTGGCAATTCGCTCACACACCCACCCTTGACAATGCCCCCGGCGTGAAATACAGGCACACTCTGGGAATAGCGCTGCCAGCGCAGAAACGCCTCACCCATCGTTATATCCCCGGTCGGCAGGCCGGTATTCGCTGCCACAACGCGCGCAAAACGCCCCTCGTGCTCTGCCGCCAGGCGCAGCCCGATCAACCCGCCCCAGTCCTGCCCCACCAGCGTAATACCCTTGAGATCGAGCGCTTCGAGAACGCCCCTCATCCAATCCACATGGCGCTGGTACGTATAATCCTCGCGCTGGGCAGGCTTATCAGATCGACCAAAGCCCACCAGGTCGGGCGCAATCGCCCGGTATCCTGCCGCCGTAATAATCGGAATCATCTTGCGGTACAAATAACTCCAGGACGGCTCCCCGTGCATCATCAATACCGGCCCGGCCTCCCTTGACCCCTCGTCCACGTAATGAATGCGCAGCCCATCAACCTCAACATAATGCGGCTCAAAACTATAGCCCGGCAAATTGCCAAACCGTTCATCCGCTGTCCTCAAGATTTCCATAATGTTCTCCTTCCTGTATACGACGCATCGTCACACGTAACCGTATCATGGTAGTAGGCACCCTGCCCGGGTCGTAGCTCCCCGATTTATCGAGGGAGCCCGATGATGAATTTTCACACCCAAAACCGGTCATCACCGCCAGTCACCACTGCCCTCGCATGTCACCGTGAACGCAGCGAAGGGTCTCCGCTGGGCCTGAACCAGTGCTCTACTTCTGGGAGGTAGAGCCTCGCATGTCACGTTGTCTCCAGTCATCAAGTCGCTTGTCGTTCAGGGTGCTCTACTTCTGGGAGGTAGAGCCTCGCATGTCACCCTGAGCGCAGCGAAGGGTCTCCGCCACTACAAAGGGATTACGCTGCCTATTTACACATTCTCGCATGTCACCCTGAGCGCAGCGAAGGGTCTCCGCTGCCCCTCGAGCCAGCCCCTTCGCTCAGGATGACAGCAGGCGGGACAGGCACTCGGCGCGTACTGTCGATCTTGATCGTGAAACTTCATTATCGAGGGATCACCCCTTGCAGCCGCCCTGCAAGCCTATCCGCCTCCCCCGATTGTAACACACCGAAGATGTAGCGGTCGGGCCGGACGATCACGAAAAGATCGCGGTCGTTTCGTAGAAACCTACCGATTTCCTGCTGGCTATCGCTCACCACCACGCAGTCCTCGCTTTCCCCTGGCGCCTGCCCACCGGGTCGCACGCAGACGAACCGTGCCCCCAGGCGTTTCCAGAAATCTGCCTTCAATGGTGCAAACGCCTTTGCAGGATCGTCGTAGAAGCGCAGCAGCGCAAAACCTGGCCCTAGCACCTCGTCAAGCATGACACGTTCACCTCGCGATGTAATCACCTCGGGCTGCGGCAGCATCAGGCCCGCCATCACCTTATTTTGCCTGCCCCCTCGCGGCAGCATGAACCCCTTTTTATAGCGCGGCGGTGGCTTGAGGCGCCCTTCTGTCAGAAACTCGCGTATGGCCGGCACGGTCTGGATACCGTGGAAGATCATATCGCGCATGAGCGCGGCAGGCCGGGCCGTTGGCATCACGATACTCCCCAGGAAATTCGACAGCCAGATCATCTGTGCCGTGTGAGCGTGCCGTTCTACATGGTACGTCTCCAGCAGCGCCGGGCTGGCTTGTCCACGTAACACCATCGCCACTTTCCAGCCCAGGTTATGGGCATCGCGCAGGCCGCAGTTCATCCCCTGCCCGCCAAATGGCGGCATCAGATGCGCCGCGTCCCCCAACAGGAAAACTCGTCCCTGTGAGAACGTTTTGGCGAGTACAGCATGAAAGGTATAGATCGCCTGGCGAATAATATCAGGACCATCAGGCCCGCCGTTTTGCTGGATAAGCGCCTGCACGTTCTCCGTACGTAAGAGCTCCTCTTCTCGCTCCCCTGGTAACACCATGAACTCCCAGCGCCTACCTTTATGCGGAGCTGGCACGGTAACCGCCGGGCGACCCGGGTTGCAAAAAAATGTGGCAACCATGGCAGGGTCTTCGTCGTGAACGCAATCGACCACCAGCCACTTCTGTGCAAAGGTCGTTCCCAGCATAGGGATGTCCAGTGCCCGGCGCACGCCGCTCTTCGCGCCATCGCAGGCCGCGAGATAGGCGCATGCAATCTCAATCTGTGCGCCTTCAGGAGTACGCACCCGCGCCAGCACCCCCTGGTCAGTTTGCTCAAACGTTTCAAGCGCATGCTCGAACCATACCTTAACGCACGCGAAACGTTCAAGACCATCCAACAATATTGCCTCAAACTCGGGCTGGTGAAACGTCGAGATCAGCGGGTAACCGTTCCTCTTACTCGTTGGCGCCACCTTCACAAAAAGCCGGCCCGCCGACACGTAGTGAGCATCGATGTCTAAAAGCAGGTTCTCACTCACCGCCTCGCCCAGTCCCACCGCCTGGCACACGCGCAGCCCTTCATCATCAAGAGCAATAGCCTTGGGGCAATCGCTCAGACCGGCATTGCGCTCAAGAATAAGCGTCTCGATACCAGCCATGCCGAGCAAATTGCCCAGCATCAGGCCCGTCGGCCCCGCCCCCACGATGATGACCGGGAAGCTGCTATCCATAAACACCCATCTTTCGCCTGTGAGAGATTCTCCAATATTATACTAAGAACGTCTCATCAAAGGAAAGAAAGGTAAGATTATGATTGTCCTGGACTTTTCGTAACCCCAGACTCCAACGACCCTGGACTACATTCGTACCTGGATGGCCGTTCCGCTGCTTCTCAAAGAACGGGTGATCGACCTGTTGAGCCTCAGTCCTGTAGCGGCCCCGGGACATTGGTCAGGTCAGTATTGCTAACCAGCGCAAGAAATGGTAGCATGTACTAAAATATTACGAGCAACTGTTCTACACAGGACAGATGAGGAAAACGATGGCTATAGAGCAAGTGCGGGGCCATGATATCTACAAGCTACCTCTGCAAGAACTACGCGACCTCGCACCGCATATCTCATGGGCCAATCCCCCTGCCATCCTGCCCGGTTCCTTCCCCATTGAAGTATGTCAAACTATAGGTGAGTGGTACGTAGCTTGCAGTGATGCTGCTCGACGCCGCGAAGCGGGACAATTCTTTACCACTTCTATTATCGCTCGCTACATGGCAAATGTATCTGGGGCCCTCCACGACCAGGCGCGTGTCCTCGATCCGGGAGCAGGCGTTGGCATACTATCCTGCGCAATTTGTGAATCTGCTCTGCTACAACAGTTGTCTAGTCTCACAATTGTAGCCTACGAATCTGATCCTGTACTGCACACACTCTGCCTCTTTACGCTCAGCTACGCGCGTGACTATTTGCAAGAACATGGTGTAAAGCTATTCATCGAACTTCACCAGCATGATTTTATCGCAGCAATGGCCGGGCAGATGACCCAGGCATCACTCTGGTCGAGCGGCCTCCGGCCTGAACATCCCTTCGATCTCGCTATCCTCAATCCTCCCTACTTCAAAGTAAATCAAAAAGATACTCGTGCCAGGCTTGTTAAGGACATTGCGCAGGGGCGCACAAACATGTATTGCTACTATTACCCCTGAACTGATTCATCTCTTTGATTCGCGCCGAGCCGCTTTTGAGGATGCACAGGTGCTCCAGGAGAATATTATTTTGGCAGGTGTTAAAAAAGGGATTGCATCAGTTGATCCGTCATCTGTCACTATTTCACGCAGTCGAGGATTGGATGACCTGCCTCACCCCTTGATCCAACAGGCGCCGCGTCGCTTCATCATCGATGACAAGCAGAAAGATCCCGTACTGCATCTACCAGTAAGCGATATCGATACACATCTTTTACAAGCATTCAGACGCTGGAATGCCATTTTAGCAACCTATGGATTGGAAATATCCACGGGACCGGTAGTGCCTTTCCGTTCCTCTGACATGCTGGCATCTGTTGATAAGGTCAAACAAGGCGAAGCTGTACCTCTCTTATGGCTGCAACATGTGCATCGCATGAGCATCGAGTGGCCTCTAGAAAACTTTGACAAGCCACAGGGAGTACTGTGCCAGGCCGGTCAGAAACTGTTTGTTAAAAACGCCACCCAGATCATTCTCAGGCGCTTCAGTACCAAGGAAGAACCACGCCGCATTACAGCAGCAATTCTACCAGATAGGGCATTTGGCACAGAGCAGATCGCTTTAGAAAATCATCTAAATTATCTGTATCGCCCTGGTGGACCACTTTCTTATGAAGAGGCAGTTGGAATTGCAGCTTTCCTCAACAGTACGCTCGTCGATCGCTACTTCCGTATTACCAATGGTAATACCCAGGTAAATGCTACCGAGTTGCGTAAACTCCCCTTGCCTCCTTGGGAACGACTCACCCGCATAGGCGAACGAGTGGCAGCCCTGGAAGAGGGACACGATCATGAGTTACTATTCAGTAGGGGGTTCCAAGGGGCCTCGCAGGCCCCTTGGCGGGGTGTGGGGTGTCCCCACCCACATCCCCTCATCCAGCCGCCGAAGGCGGCACAAAAGGAAAGAGACCTAAATAGTTACGATCAGGATGCCATAGAACAAATCGTTATGGAGGAACTCAGAGAAGATCTGCATTTCCGCATTCCGAAGTCTCAAAAAGATAACGAGATTAACGACAAGAATTAGTATTCTATCAATCTAACTGGATGGAAGGGAAGAAGAAGTGATGAAACCTCAAACGCTTACAAAACACCTTAAAGGCTCTTACAACCCGGTCAGGGAGTTTCTTAAACTGCGATTTCCTCGGACTGCCAGCTTAACACAGAAAGCCAACCTCCAACTACAAAGCGCGGGTACAATCAACCCTGGCTTTAATCCTAATATCTACGATCTTCTTGGCACAGCAATCGGCTACCGCATTCGCTACAGCTTTGCTATCACCCCAAGGGATCGACTACCAGCATGGAAGAATATAATATTTCTCACTTCTATTTGGAATCTCTATCCTAACCCGCGAGGCCTGCACTCATCAGGGGTGATCGAGGATTTCTTTGATCGTCTTGATGCTACAGTAGAGGCTATTGCCCCGGTAAGACAACGCTTGAAAGACGAGCCAGAAAAGTTACTGGCACGCTACTGCTATGTGTTGGCTCTGTTCGAGCAACTACATCGCAGCCCTGCCGACTTCAAGTACAGCCGACTTCTAATGCCAAGGCCTAAGCAGAGTGTTGATGAACTGCTAGCAATACCCACAGATGCAGAGATCGATGATCTGTGTGCAATGTCCTGGTTGTTCTATGATCGATACCATGATCGCTTATCATTGCGTTCCGTCCTTAACCCCACATTTGAAAGACATGGCGCTGTGAGTGTGTCAGATGCTGACTTGATTGTAGACGGATGTCTGATGGAGATAATAGCAAGCATTAAACCGGAGATTAAATCACCCTCATTGTGGCAACTTGCTGGCTATCTGCTGCTTGACGATAATGATAAATATAAGATTCGCTCACTCGGGATTTATATGGCACGCCAGGGGAAGCTGCTTCAGTGGCCGATTGCTGATTTTTTGTGCCTACTCACAGGTAATGATACGGCATCTCTAGCTCAACTTCGCCAGGAATTTTGCACGCTTTGTCGAAGTGTGCGGTTAGGCAGAGGTGCATAACTACCCCAGGCTGTTGAAAATCTGAGGAAACGCTACAGCTCATCACGTAGAATACTTCCTCCGATCGGTGACTTTATGCCGCAAGGCAGGGCATATCATTCTCCGAGGTATAGTGATTAGCTACATGATTCTTTGTCCTCCATTGCGCTATGATGTGATGAGCCAGTTTGGCATCAACCACCGTGAGACGTAATGTCCCCAGGTAGTAAACATCCACATACATCGCATAGCTACAGTGGTTACTCAGTCCCCAGACCGCCGCTGGGGTAAGTGGTCAGCATACATCACCACTGCCTGTCCAGGTGACACGGCAATTTCTTTACCGGCGACTATTGCAGATGAAAACTCCTGTACCAATGAAGTTGCTGTTGGAGTTTTTTCAAGATTCAGAGTTGTTCCACATGCTGCAAACAGCCATGCCGATAGCAATAACGCACTACACATCAATAAGAAGTGCCGCGATACATTGAAACACATCATTTTATCCCTTCTTGATCAACACTAGAGTTTTCACCACGATCATCGCTGCTGCATGCCGAATCTGCCAGAAGCTCTTGCTTACGAAGGAGAACAGGCGATGGTGAGTGGAATGCATACGATCCTCCCGTACGCCAAAAGTAAAATGACAATAGGATGACAATACGACAGGTCGACAGGATGAGTAAGCGCATACACTTCCAAGTGAGAGATATGCTGATTTTTCTTCGCGTATGATGGTTCCTTAATATGGAAAGCTCGACCCTATTACAGCGCTGCCCTAGTTGACCTGCCACACCCGCATGCTGCCAGTAGCATCTCCAGCGGCAATGAACTTTCCATCCGGTGACCACACGATGTTCCATACGGTGGAAGCATTGCCACCATAGGTCCAGGTTATAGTATTGCCATTCCAAATATCCACTGTTCCATCCCTACCTCCGGTGGCGATAGACTGACTATCCGCTGACCATGCCA
>WNGD01005435.1_pt1 | contig 19462 bp, 18 predicted proteins | sample 5400671 | NCBI WGS metagenome assembly WNGD01 (sample SAMN13153369, study PRJNA577476) | soil metagenome | isolation source: 40 cm soil or saprolite under grassland replicate 2 | place: USA:California | collected 2016-06-15
TATCACGCAGTCGCGTTAAGCTAAAGTGTAGCTGTCACTTAGGTGGTTTTAGGTGCAGTCGATTGCGGCGCAACACTTTACGACTTCCAGCAGAAGGTGACGACGGCTCCTGCCGGGACGGTCTCAACGAACGCCTGCCCCGCCCAGCGCACGGCAAAGCTGCGCGGCTGGGCCGCACTGTTCACCACAATCAGGGCTTTGGAGCCGTCGTCCGCGTTGCGGAACGCAACGCTCTCCAGTCCCTCGATGCCGGAGGTCGACGCGATGCGGTGCGCACCCGGCTCCCAAGGTAAGCGGCGACGTAGCCACACAACGGGTCGTAATATTGATATATGGCGAGCTTCGAGGGGGCGCAAGAACGGGGCCAACGCCTGGGAAAACTCAGCGTGAGTGCGGCGGTTTTCACCGAGCGAGCGCGAGCAACGCCTGTCTGCGCGCCGCGAGCAGCACAGCTGATTCAACCCTCAATGCAACCATCACCCACCCCGCTTCTCGTAGACCCGTACATAGTCCACCCGCATCGTCTGCGGGAAGACGGTTGTTGCATCCGGACTGCCCGGCCAGGAACCACCCACCGCAACGTTGAGAATGATGAAAAACGGATGGTCGTACACCCAGCGTCCAGGAAGACTCTTGGGGGTGACGGTCAGGTAGAGGGTGCTGTCGACGTACCAGCGAATCGCATCCGGCTCCCACTCGACGGCGTACACGTGAAAGGTGTCGGCGAAGGCGCCCGCGGGCAGGTCATATGCGCGGCCGACGCCTTGCGCACCGGAGTACCCCGGGCCGTGCACCGTGCCGTGCACCCGGCTGGGCTCCTTGCCGATGTTCTCCATGATGTCGATCTCGCCGCACGCGGGCCAGCCGACGGAGGGGATGTTGTCGCCCAGCATCCAGAAAGCGGGCCACAGCCCCTGCCCGCGCGGTATCTGAATACGGGCCTCGATGCGACCGTACTGCCACGCGCCCAAGCCCTGGGTCTTAAGCCGGGCCGACGTGTATTCCCGGTTCCCGAGCGGCTCGTGACGGGCCTCGATGACGAGGGAGCCCGCGTCGATGTGTGCGTTCTCGACGCGGTCGGTGTAGAACTCGAGTTCGGCGTTCCCCCAGCCGTCGCCCCCGGTCTCGCGCACCCATTTCGTGGCATCGAGCGCTGGTCCATCGAACTCGTCGTGCCACACGAGCTGCCACACGGGGGGCCCGGCCGCGGGAGCGGCGAGCGCCGAACACGCGGCGACCGCGAGCCCGAGCCAAGCGCCGGTCACGTCTACGACTTCCGATACCGCCAGGCCACGATCCCGGCGCCCGCCGCCTTCAGCTCGAACGCATGGTTGCCGCTCGCCTCGATGGTCGGCACGTCCTGTTTCTGGGACGCTATCACGTCGCCCTTCGCGTTCAAGAACTCGAACGTCACCGCTGCCGGAGCGCTGGGCTTGGCCTTGAGATTGGTGAACAGCCCGCCCAGCTTCGCCCCCTGCTCGTCCGAGGTGAAGGTGCCCACCGTCACCTCGACCGTGAGGGAATCGGCGACCGTGAGGTAGTACAGCGTCGAATCCTTGTTCCCCCGCAGCTGCCAGGCGCCGGCGACTTTCGCCAGGCTCGTGCGGTTCAACGGGTCCACCGCGGCCAGCCGCTGCGCCACGGGCAGCACCTTCGCGCTGTCCCCGATCAGGTAGTAGATACCACCCAGGTTGTACAGCGCCTCGCGGTAGTAGGGGTCTTTCGCGAGGCCCACCTCGTAGGCGCGCGCCGCCAAGCGGTAGCGCGGGGCGATCGACGCCCGGAACGCCTTGATTGTGTCGTCCGTCACGGCAGCGCACTGCGTCGCGACCTGCCGCACGGTCAGTGTCTTATTCCGCCGCTTCTCGGCGCGGCACTTGCTGCCGACTGGCGCGGTGTCGGGCTCGTTGGGGATCGCGTTCAGGACGGCCTGAGCCGCGGCGAACAGGTCCGTCGCCTCAGCCGAATCGGCGTGGTCCAGGATCTGGTTGTACAGTGCCCCCGCGTCGTCGCGCTTCCCCTGGTGCGAGTAGATGGCGGCGAGTCCGGCTATGGCCTGCACGTCGTTCGGGTAGGCGGCGAGATAGTCCTTATAGCCGGCTACGGCGCCGTCCCAGCGCTGGGCCGCGTGGTAGACCCGGGCCACGTTGAACATGGCGTCCCGCTTCTCCTTGGCGAACTTCGGATCACTGGCCGCCGGCACCGCCAGCTTGAAGTACTTGGCCGACGAGTCCGGCTGATTGGCGTTGGCGAACAGCGTTCCCAGATAGATGAAGCCCGTCGGCTCGCCGTTGTAGATCGCGTTGGCGCGCCGGAAGCTGGCGATCGCCGAGTCGGTGTTCCCCGCCTGCCACGCTTTGACGCCTTCGTTGAACACCGGGACCCAGAAAATGCGCCGCCAGCGGTCGATGTCGTCCTTGCAGGTGGGCGCCAGCGCCAGCGCCTTGGTGAAGGCCGAGTCGGCGCCTGCGAGGTCGTTCTGCAGCGCGTAATAGCGGGCCAGGTAGTACCACGCGGCCGGATTCTTCTCTTGGCCTCCGGTTGCGACCGCCTCGTGCAACACCTTGTCCGCGTCCTTCAGGTCCTTCGCCCGCTTGTCCACGAACTTGGTCTCGGTGGCGCTCTTCAAGTAGAGGACCCCGCTGTTCACCAGGTAATGCTTGGTGCTGAGGTCGCACCGGGCGCCCTCCCACTGCTGCGCGGTCAGGGGCCGGGCGACGGCTCCGACCACCAGGGCTACGATCACGGCCACGGTTCGATTGACGGTCATGCTCACTCCTTGGATTTGGCGACGAGCGCTTCCGCGTCGCGTTCGGCGGCGCGCGCAATCTCGAGCGGCGGCCGGCCGAGCGCCCGCGCGGCGGCGAGCACATCGTCGTATTCAGGCTTGAGCCGGACTCCGCCGGTGTCGGGCTGCTCCAGCACCTTCACGCGAACGGCCACGTCGGGCGAGAGCTGAATGGTCACCTGGCGGCGCGGCAGCGTGGCGCGCTCCGCCACCCAGCGGCGGATGCCGGCCGTCGTGCTGTGGCGGAACAGCGCGGCGGTCACCGCTTCGGCCAGCTCCTCGGGCGCCATCACTTCCACCCGAAAGCCCGAGCGGCCCTTCTTCATCTGCACAGGCCACGTCTGCACGTCGAGCGCACCGGCGCTCACCAGCGCGTGCCGCAGCGGCTCCACATACTCGGGGCTCATGTCGTCGACGTCCGTGGCCAGCAACACAACTCGTCCCGCTTCCGCCGCCTGCTCGCCGACGAGCAAGCGCAGCGCGTTGGGATAGTGCTGCGGGTCGCGCTGCCCCGCGCCCCAGCCGCTCTGCAGCAGGCGCCAATGCGCGGGCGGCGCCCCGGCAGACAGCACGCGCACCAGTGCCGCGCCGGTCGGCGTCGTGGCTTCACCCTCGATTGGCCCCCCACTCCCCCCGGCCAGCTCCAGTCCCTCGAGCAAGATCGCCGTCGCCGGAGCGGGGACGGGCAACCTGCCGTGCGCCGCTTCCACCCAGCCGTTTCCCACGGCGATCGGCAAGTGGTAGATGGACTCCACACCGAGCTGCTCGAACCCTTCGATCGCGCCGACGATGTCGAGTACGGCGTCCACAGCACCGACTTCGTGCAGGTGGACCTGCTCCGGCGGGACGCCGTGCACGCGGCCCTCGGCGGCACCGATCAGACGGAAGGCGCGCACCGCCCGCTCCTTCACCCAATCCGACACGGCGGCACCCTCGACCAGGCGCACCAGCTCTCCGACGTGCCGACCATGTGGCTGCTCGGGGATCACGAATTCGACCTGGCTGCACCTCACCCCGCACCGGTTCACCTCGCGGATGGTGACCTCCACACCCGTCAAGGCGAGGCGACGCGGCAGCTTCTCGAGCCACGCCGCCGGGACGCCCACAGACAGGAGCGCCCCGAGGGTCATGTCACCTGAGATGCCGGCGGCCGGGTCGAGAATGGCGATGCGCATGGGACCGAAGCGGCGAAATATTAACGGCTTAGCCGCGGTACAGCCACCCGGCGCCGGTGTTGAAGAGCACGATGCGCTGCTCCGCTTTGACCACGCCGCGTGCCTTGAGCTCGAGCGCGGCGGCGAGGGTCGCCCCACCCTCCGGAGACGCATCCACCCCCTCGAGCGTCTGGAGCTGCTGCGCTGCCGCGACGAGCTGCGCGTCCGTCACCGCGACCGCGTCGCCCCCGCTCTGCCGCAGCGCCGCGAGCATGAGGCGGTCCCCCAGCGGGCTCGGCACGCGCAGCCCGGCCGCGATGGTCCGCGGCTCGGGCCACGGCGTGCAGGCCTCGGCGCCCGCTCGAAACGCCTGCACCACCGGCGCACAGCCGGCGGACTGCACGCTGTACATTCGCGGCAAGGGCCCACGCACCCAGCCCGCGGCGGCCAGCTCTCCGAACGCTTTCCACATGCCGATCAGTCCGGTGCCTCCACCGGTGGGATACACGATCACGTCCGGCAGGGTCCAGCCGAGCTGCTCCACCACCTCCAGGCCAAGGCTCTTCTTTCCCTCGATGCGGTACGGCTCGCGCAGCGTCGACACATCCATCGCCCCGGTGTCCGCGGCGTAGGCGCGCGCTGCTTTCCCGCAGTCGCCGATGTGCCCCTCGACCAGCACCAGCTCGGCGCCGAAGCTCCGGATCTGCGTGAGGATGACGGGCGGCGTGCTGGCCGGCGCGTACACCCGCGCCGCGACTCCCGCCCGGGCGGCGTACGCCGCGAGCGCGACGCCGGCGTTGCCGGCCGTCGGCACGACGAGCCGTCGCACGCCGGCGTGCGCCGCGCGCGTCACCGCCGCCGCCAACCCCCGCGCCTTGAAGGAACCCGTAGGATTGCAGCTCTCTTCTTTGACCCAGAGATCCCCGAAGCCGTGCCGCGCGGCGACGCGCTCGACCGCAAGCAGCGGCGTCCCGCCCTCCCCCAACGTCACGGGCGACTCCCCGTCGGCGAGGGGCAGCCACTCGCGGTAGCGCCACATCGTCCAGGGCCGGTCGCAGAGCTGCGATTTGACGTCGGGGTGCGGCGCGGCCGGATAGCGCACGAGGTACGGCTGGCCGCAGTCGCACACTCCGGGCCTGCCGTCTGCGCCTCGGGTCTTCCCGCAAGCGGAGCACTCCAGCGACCACGGGAGGGCCACGGTCATCACGCGCAGGGTCGCGAGTAAACTCGCGGCTCGGCCGCTGCCCGTGAACGGGCGCTCCGCCGCTTCAGCGCCAGTCGCCGAGCCGCGGCTTCAGCCGCGGGCCTACGCGCGCGCATGGAGCCGGTCGAGAATCCGCTCGGCGAGCGTCGTCGAGAACCCAGGGAGCGCTGCGATCTCCGCCGGCGTCGCGGTCTTCACCCCGGCGAGCGATCCGAAGCGCTCGAGCAGCACGCGCCGGCGATTCGGGCCCACGCCCGGGATGGCGAGCAGCTCGGAGGTGATCGTGCGCTGGGCACGCCGTTTCCGGCTATAGCTCACGGCGAAGCGGTGCGCCTCGTCGCGGGCGCGCTGCAGCAGCTTCAAGGATGGGCTGCGCCGCGACAGCCGCAGCGGGTCGGAGCGCCCGGGGAGGAACACCTCCTCCTCCTGCTTCGCCAGGCTCACGAGCGGCAGCTTCTCCAGTCCGAGCGCCCGCGCCGCGTCGCCGGCGGCACCGAGCTGGCCCTTCCCACCGTCGATCACCACCAGATCGGGGAGCGGCTTTGCTTCGCTGATCCTGCGGCCCAGGTAGCGCGTGACGACTTCGTGCACCGCTGCGAAGTCGTCCTGGGGCGCTCCCCGGATCCGGAAGCGACGGTACTCCGCCTTCTTGGGGCGTCCCGCCTCGAACCACACCAACGATCCGACTGTATCGCGGCCCTGGTTGGTCGAGATGTCGATGCACACGAACGCGCGCGGCACCGCCGCGAGGCCCAGGTCCCGCCCCAGCGCGAACACCGGATCGGCCGCCCGCTCGTCGATGTCGAAGCTCTCGATCTTCAGGCTGTCGAGCAGGTGGCGGGCGTTCTGATCGGCAAGCTGTGCGAGCTTGGCAAAAGTGCCCCGCTGGGGAACGTGCCAATCGCTGTCCGGCGCCACCTGTTGCAGCGCGTCGAGGTCGTCCGGTGCGAACGGCAGCAGCGCGTGCCGCGCGCGCGCTTCGAGCGGCAGGTAGCACCGCACCAGGAACGCCGCCAACACCGCCCCTTCGGCCTCGTGCTCCACGTTCTCGAGGAAGCGGTGGTCGCGGGCGATCAACCGGCCAGCGCGCACGCGCAGCACGACGCCACAGGCGTCGTCCCCGTCGCGCGCCAGCCCGATCGCGTCGGCGTCCCCGCCACCCACCAGCTCCACGGTCTGCGGCTGCTCCAGCTGGTCCAGCCACTTGAGCGCATCCCGCAGCTGGGCCGCGCGCTCGAAGTCGAGCCGCTGCGACGCTTCGTGCATCCGCTCGCGCAACCGCGTGCGCACGTCGACCGTCTTGCCCTCGAGAAACAGCAGGACGTCGTCGATCATGCGACGGTAGTCCGCTTCGCTCTGGTAGCCGACGCACGGGGCCCGGCACCGCTCGATATGGTAGTCCAGACACGGCCGGTTGGGCGCGTCGTGCGGCAGGTCCCAGTGGCACGACCGCACCGTGAAGATCCGACGAATGATCTTCAACGTCTGGCGCAGCGTGGCCACGTCGGTGTAGGGTCCAAAGTAGCGCGCGCCGGGGATGTTGACGCGCCGCACCACCAGCACGCGCGGGAACGGCTCCGTGACGGTCACCGCGACGCGCGGGTAGCTCTTGTCGTCGGTCAGCCGGATGTTGAACCGCGGCTTGTGCTCCTTGATGAGGTTGTTCTCGAGCAGCAGCGCCTGCGCTTCGTTCGGCACGATGATCGTCTCGAGGTCGGCGATCTGGCGCACCAGTGCCGACCGCTCCGGCGTGGACTCCGCGTCCGGGCCGAAGTAGCTCGGCACCCGTGAGCGCAGGGTCTTCGCCTTGCCGACGTAGAGAATCTCCCCGGCCGCGTTCTTCCACAGATACACGCCGGGTTTGTCGGGAAGCGCCTTCAGTTGTCGGGCGATCAGCGCAGGAACGTCCACAGGCGACGGGCGTCGGGGTGTCGCAGGGCGATGGTGCCGCCGAAATACACTCCCCCAAAGATAGCGAGGGCGAGAAGGGCCGCGGCGAGGGCACCGGCCTGCGTGGCGATCCGAGCGACCGCCAGAGCCGCCCCGGCGGCTGCGCCACTGACGAGCAGACTGACGCCGAAGGCGCGCCACTCGGTGCGGCCGAGGATGGCGCCCACCCGCCGATCGAGGTCCCGCAGGTGGAAGACGACGTTCACAGTCGCCCCGAGCGACGAGCCAAGCGCGATGCCGGCAGAACCCGGACTGGAACAGCTTCACGCAGGCCTGCCCCAGCAGCCCGACTCCGTAGGCCGCGAGCACGCCCCCCACGAGTGCTGTGTCAGCGGCCGCGAAGCGTCCCGTCTGGAACAGCGGCCGCACGATCACCGGCGCGAGCGCCACGAAGGCGAGGGAGGACGGCAGAATGAAGAAGACGATGCGCCGGAACCCCACGGCGATCCGCGCCCGCAACTGCTCGTTGGGCGTCGCGCGCTGGGCGTCGCGCGCCAGATCCGGCAGCGACACCGCCGCCACCGACGTGCCGAACAGACTGATCGGCAGGATCTGCAGCAGCTGCGCGTACTGCAGGCTCGACGCGCCGCCCTCCCCCGCGAGCGTGCCGAGCAGGGTGTCGATGAGACCCGAGATCTGCGCGACGCCGGCGCCGAGCACGACCGGAAGCCAGGCGACGAGGACGTCGCGCACGCCCTCAGCGGAAAGACTCCACTGCACCGGCAGGCCCCGCAGCGCGCGGGCGCAGGCCGGCAGCTGGACACCCACCTGCAGCACGCTGCCCGCGACCGTTCCCCACGCCAGCGCCAATGAAAGTCGCGTGAGCTGCTCGGCGATGGGCAGGGCCGGCGACACGAGCCACGCGCCCGCCCCGACCAGCGCCGCGATCCCCGCGATGTTCCAGACGGCCGGCGCCGCGTACGACAGGAAGAAACGCCGGTGGGTGTTGAGGACACCGAGGCACCAGGCCGAGAGCACCATCAGGCCCGACATCGGAAACAACAGGCGCATCAAACTCACGGCAAGGGCGCGCGCGTCGCCCTGCAGGCCGGCGCCGAACACGCTCGTGAGCGTGGGCGCGAAGCCGATCCCTACCAGCGCCAGGACACCCGTCGCGAGCAGCAGCAGCCCGAGGATCGCGCCGGCCAGAGCGCGTGCCGCGCCCTTGTCCGACCGCTCGTTGAGCGCCGCGTACACGGGGATGAACGACGCCGACAACGTCCCTTCCGCCAGGAGGTTGCGGATGGTGTTGGGGATCCGCTGGGCGACGGTCAGAGCATCCGCGGCCCAGCCGTTGCCGATGTAGTAGGCAATGGCGCGCTGACGCACGTACCCCAGCACGCGGCTCAACAGAATGCCGGCGGCGACCTGGGCTGCCTGGCGCCCGCCCCCACGCGCCTCGCCGGCTGCTGCGCCGGCCTGCCCCGGCACCGTCAGGGGCTTTTCTTCTTGGGGTCTTCCAGCAGCCGCTGGACGAACTGCAGCTCTTCCCGCATCCCGGTCAGCGAGCGGGTCAGGTCCTGGAGGTCGCTCTCGAGCACGTCGACCCGGCGCTCCAGCTCGCGTACCTCCTTGCCCCGCCCGCCGCCCCCGTCGGTCTGCCCTTCGAGTCGCCGTGCCAGCGAGCGTCCCAGCGGCGAGTCGAGCAGGATCGCCGTGATTGGAATCATCAGTGCGATGACGAGCACCACCACGAAGAGCCACATGGAAGGATTCTACGAGGCGCCCGCCCAGCGCGCCACCTCGTGGGCGAGGGCGTCGAGCAAATCGGGGCCGTAGCGGATCAGGAACGACGCGAGCGTGAGCACGCGCTCCTGGGGCTCGCCGCGCGGATACACCGCCGCCCGGGCGCGGGCGATCTGGCGCACCAGCGTCTCGCTCTCACGCTTCACGCTCGCGACCAGTTTGCGCTCGATCTCCTGAGTGCCGGCCAGTGCCGCGTTGCGCGCCGACTGTACTGTGCGCTCGAGCGTCGGATCCACGGCGGTCACGACGCGCGTGAGCCGTGCGTAGCGCGCCTCGAGCTCCTGGCGCAGCGCGTCGAACGACTCTACGGCCTCCGGCGGGAGCGACTCGCGGACCAAGCGCGCTTCGAGCTCGCCCGGTTTGCCGTCCAGCGCCTCGAGCCCCAGGCCGTAGCGCTGCATCAACTTCTCCACACGGCCCTCCACGATCAGGCCCGACCAGCGCGGCACTGGCGCCTGGCGCGCGACCCCCAGCAGCTCGTACAGCGGCGCGGCGTCCGCGAGGTACTTGAGCTCGGCGGGTCCCGCTGCGTACGCGAGCGTGGGCAGCAGCGCCGCCTCGATCACGGGTCGCAGCAGCACGTTGGGTGAGAGGCGCTCGGGAGCCTCGCGCGCGAGGCGCTCGAGGTCCGCGCGGGTGAATCGCTCCCGGCTGCGACGCGTGACAAATGCGTCGCCGCTCGCCTGCAGCCGGTCCCGCCCCTGGCCGGCCTCGACGAACACCGGTGTGTAGCCGTCCGGCAGGGTCGTGCCGAGCCCGCGTAGCACCCACGGCGCCGCCGCCTGTTTGGCCCCGCGGTCGTGGGCGCGCAGCACGGCGAGCCCGCGCGGCGCGAGCAGCACCTGCAGCGCCTCGGCGCAAGCGTCGGCGAGCGTGACCTCGGGCCGGTACGCGCCTTCCAACCAGCGCACCACGTCCGCCTTGAACTCGCTGTCTGGCGTTCCGGACTGGAGCTGGTCCAGCGCCGCGCGGATCTCGGCGCCGCAGCGTTCCCGCGCCAGGGGCACGAGCGGCGCGTCGGCCGGGCGCTCCCGCAGGACGATATCTGCCAGGTCGCCTTGCGCATTCAGGAACGCGGCGTGGTTGGCTTCCGCGAAGTCGTGGTCGTCCCCGGCGACCCAGAACACCGGCACGACCGGCGCGCCCAGCGCTCGCTCGAGCCGTTGCGCCAGGGCGATCGCCGACAGCGCTTTGTACACGGTGTAGAGCGGACCGGTGAACAGGCCGGGCTGCTGACCGGTCGTGACCGCCAGCACCGCGCCGTCGGCGAGCTTGTCGCGCCCCGGGCCGGGCAGCGTGGACGCCAGGACCTCGGGAGTGACGTGCCGCGGCTGCAGCGTCTGGGTGGGGAGCGTGAGCGGTGCGATCGGCGTCGGGACGATGCGCGGAATCACGAGCCCCCCTTCCCCCGCTCCGCGTCGCGGTGCGGGTCGAGCGCGTGATACTCCGCGCCGAACCACTGCTCGAACCACTCGGTCATTCGCCGAAGACGTCCGCCTGGAACGTGAGCACCTCGGTGTCCGGTTCCCGCCACGCGTCGGGGGGGAGGCCGGCCTTGCGACACGTCGCCGCCAGGAATGCCTCGGGCCCCCAATGATACTCGGTCGCCACCTGCGGCAGCAGCAAGCCGACGTGGCGGCCGCGCCGCACGATGAGCCCATCCCGGCCGGCCACGATCCGGGCCGGATCCACGGGCGTCAGAGGAAGCGGCGCGGCCGACGTCAACACCGAGATCTCGAGCGCGAGGCGGGGGAGCTCCTCCGGGGTGACCGGCGCGAAGCGGGGGTCATCCCGCGCGGCGGCCACGGTCATCTCGCGCACGACGTCGCCGAGCGGCCGCTCGTCCGCGATGCGGCCGACGCACCCGCGCAGCGCCCCGGCCTCGGTGATGGTGACGAATGCCCCGCGCCGCAGCGCGGCCCCGGGCACCTCCGGGAGGGGCGGCAGCAGCCCACCGGCGAGGTGCGCCGCGAGCGTGGCGCGCGCCAAGCGCAGCAGCGCCGCCCGGTCCGCCGCCGTCAACTCAGGGTCCCCGATGGTAGGGCTCCCCCCGGCGGATGGTGTAGGCACGATACAGCTGCTCGTACAGGACGACCCGCGCCAGCTCGTGCGGGAACGTAAGGCGGGAGAGGCTCCAGATGCGCTCGGCCTCGTGCAGCACCGGCGCCGGCAGCGCTTCGGCACCGCCCAGGGCGAACGCCACGTCGCGTCCCTCCAGCTCCCAGCGGGCCGTCCAGTCCGCCAGCTGACTCGACGTGCACTGCTCCCCCTGTTCCGCCAGCGCGACGAGGCGCGAGCCCTCGGGAATCGCCTCGAGGATTCGCGCCTCGTCCTTCAGTTCCCGCTCCTCCACCTTCGTATAGCGCCGCAGCCGCTCGAGATACCCGTCACATGCCGCCCGGAGCGCCGCGTCCCGCACGCGGCCCACCGCGACGACGTGATAGCGCATCAGGCATACATCCCACGCAGCCGGTGCATCGCCGCCACGCGATCGATCGCGATCATGTACGAGGCGATCCGCGTGTTCACTGCATGGCGCTCCGCCCAACTCACGACCTCGGTGAACGAGCGCACCATGATGCTCTCGAGCCGGCGGTTGACCGTGTCCTCGTCCCAGAAGTAGCCGCCCCGGTCCTGCACCCACTCGAAGTAGCTGACGGTCACCCCACCCGCGTTCGCCAGGATGTCGGGGATGACGAAAATGCCTTTCTTCTCGAGGATCTCGTCCGCAGCAGCGGTTGTTGGGCCGTTCGCGCCTTCGCAGATGATCTTCGCCTTGATGTGGGGAGCGTTCTTGCGGGTGATGACGTTCTCGGTCGCGGCGGGGACCACCACATCGCAGTCCAGGGTGAGCACCTGATCGCTCGGAATCGCGTCGGCCTTCGGGTAGCCGGCGAGCTGGCGGCGCTCCCGGACCCACTTGAGTACGTCGCCGACGTCGAGCCCCTTGGCGTTGTGCAGGCCGCCCGACTTGTCGGACACCGCCACGATCACCGCCCCTTCCTTGGCCAGGAGATCCGCGGTCACCGAGCCCACGTTGCCGAACCCCTGGATCGCCACGCGCGCCCCCTTGAGCGACATCCCCAAGCGCGCCAGCGCTTCCCGCGTCACGATCATGCAGCCCCGCCCTGTCGCCTCGCGCCGGCCCAGCGAGCCACCCATCTCGATCGGCTTGCCCGTCACCACCGCGGTCACCGTGTGGCGCTTGTGCATGGAGTAGGTGTCCATGATCCACGCCATCACGCGCTCGTTGGTGTTCACGTCTGGCGCGGGCACGTCCGAATCGGGCCCCAGCGTCTCGATGATGCTGGACGTGTAGCGCCGCGTCACCCGCTCGAGCTCCTGCATGGACATGGCCGTCGGATCGCACACCACGCCCCCTTTGGCGCCCCCGAACGGGATGTTGACGAGGGCGCACTTCCACGTCATCCAGGCCGCGAGCGCCTTCACCTCTTCGAGCGTCACGTTCAGGTCGAAACGGATGCCCCCCTTCGCTGGCCCGCGCGACGTGTTGTACAACACCCGGTAGCCGGTGTACACCTCGACCTCGCCGTTGTCGCGCACCACGGGAACCGACGTGATGATTTGCTTCTCGGGGTTGCGGAGGACCTTGTACAGCCCGGGGTCGAGCTTGAGCAGCTGTGCGGCGTGGTCGAAGCGCTCCATCATTGCCTCGAACGGGTTCTCTTCGGCCAGGAAGGTGTCCTTTTCCGGCCGAATCATCTGCCGCTCGGTATGGATCGCAGGTTCGCTCATGGTTCTCGCTTCAGGGTCTGTTCCAACGGGGCACGGCGTCCAGAGCGTGTTCCAGCAAGTGGCCGTTCCGCTCCCATTGGACGGCAAGCCCCGCGACCAGCGGCTCGGGCACGTCGCCCGGCCACCGGCCGCGGAGCTTCACGGCGTCCTTCTCAGTGACTACAACATAATCCGCCCCGGCCAAGCCTCGCACGAGGCCCGCGAGATCGGCCTCCGCGTAGGGGTGATGATCTTGATACGCTTGGAGTTGCACGATAGCGCCGAGACCGCGCAGCTGTGTTGCGAACGTCTCCGGATCGGCGATCCCGGCAGCCGCCAGGACACGGCGCCCGGCGAGCACCGGCAGCTCATGGCGCGTTCCAGACCGCATCCCCTCGAGCCGGCCCACGGCGAGGTGAGCGACACACACCAGGGTTCCGGCCCGTCGTTGCTCCAGCCGGCGCGCGAGAGCGTCCGCCGCCGCAGCCGACGCGCGCTTCCGGGTCACCACGATAACGTCGGCGCGGGCCAGCGCGTCCCATCCCTCCCGCCACGGCCCAGCCGGCAGCGGCCAGCGGGAGCCCTCCACGCTCTCGGCGCTCACGACGGCGATGTTGAGATCGCGCACCACGGAGAGCAGCTGGAACGCGTCGTCGAGCACCAGGATGTCCGCGCCGGCCGCGCGGGCCCGCACCGCGCCCGCGACGCGGTCCGGATGCGCCACGACCACGCCTTCCGGGACCAGCCGCCGGTGCACCAGCGGCTCGTCGCCGCCGTAGCCGCGCAGCAGGATACCGGGCGTGCGGCCCTGCCCCACGTAGCGGCGCGCGATCCAGGCCGCAAGCGGCGTCTTGCCCGTCCCCCCGACGGACAGATTCCCCACCGCGACGGTCGGGAGGATCAGGCGCTTGGCCCGCAGCACGCCGCGGCGATAGGCTGTCGCGCGGACCCGGACGATCGCGACGTACGGGAGCGACAACGGCACCAGGGCGAGCCGTACTACGCGAGCGACGGACGCCCTCCCCCACACCCAAAGCATGACTCGAGGGCCGCTCACCCTTCCCCCTCCCCCGTTCCCGCTGCTCCGCCGTACGTGACCGCGTGAAGCGCCTGCTCTGCGTCCGCGATGCCGCGCCGCACCCCGTCCTTCCCGTCGCCGACGCTGAACGGCGCGCTGTAGGCGACGTCGATCGTGGCGAACGGCTTCGGCACGCAGAAGCGGTCCCAGGAACGGAGCCACCAGGCGGACGAGGCCCGCGCGCCCACCGCGATGACCAGAGCGTCGGCGTGCTGAGCTGCGGCGAGCGCGCCAGGCTTCACGCGCTCCGCCGGCCCGCGCGGGCCGTCAGGGGTGAGGGCGACCTCGGCGCCCGCGCGCAAGTAGCGCACCAGGCCGAGCAGCCCCGCGTCACCGCCGCGCTTGGAGGACCCCCGGACGACGCGGTAGCCCCAGCGCTCCGACAGCTCGGCGAGATGGCCGCCGTCGCGGTGCCGGCTGATGAGCAGCGCCACTCCCTCCCCGCGCCGCGAGTAGAGCAGCGGGAGGATACGGCTGTGCCACAGCACGTACACGATCGGTCGCTGCAGGCGGTGGGCGACTTCCACGTGCTCCCAGCCGCGCACCCGATAGCGCCAGGTTGCGGCGACGAGGCCGAGCAACGTCGCGCCCACTCTCACAGCCAGGCGGTCGGCCCAGCGCAGCCTCACCCCAGCAGCTCCTCGGCGAGCCTGGCAACCCGGACGGCGGCACCGGGGGGCCCGAGCCGGTCCCGCACCAGCGCCAGCCCTTCGCGCTGCTGTCGAGCGGCCTCGCTCCGCCCGTCGAGCAGCGGGAGCACCGCGGCCGCGAGCGCCTGGGGCGTCGCCGCCGCCTGCAGGAATTCGGGAGCTACCTCGCGACCCGCGATCAGGTTGACGAGCCCGACATGGGGCACGCGGAGCAGGCGTATGGCGATCGCGAACGACACCGGGTTGAGTCGATACGCGATGACCATAGGGAGGTCGGCGAGGGCGGCCTCGAGCGTCGTCGTCCCCGACTTGCAGAGCCCAGCATCCGCGGCGGCAAACACCGGGAGCGGGTCGCCCCGGTGGATGTGAATCGCGCCGGGCCTGTCGTAACGTCCCCGCGGCGTGCCCGCGACCACGACCTGCGCGGTCGGGTGCTCGGCGAGCACGGCGGCAGCCGCGTCTCGGAACACGGGCCACAGCCGGGCGACTTCTTGCGCGCGGCTGCCGGGAAACACGCCGAGCACCGGGCGACTCGGATCGAGGCCCAACGTCCGGCGCGCCTCGGCGCGGGGCGGCGGGGGCACCCGGTCGCGCAGCGGGTGCCCGACGAACGTCGCCGGGACGCCGCGTTGCCGGAAAAAGGGCTCTTCGAACGGGAGGATCACGGCCAGGCGCTGCACGGTCGTGAGCTTGCGGACCCGTCCCACACCCCACGCCCACATTTGCGGCGCGATGTAGTAGAGGACCGGGATGCCCGCCGCACGCGCCGCCGCCGCTGCGCGCAGATGGTAGCCAGGGTAGTCCACGAGGATGACGAGGTCGTAGCGCCCGGCCCGGAAGGCGTCGCCCACGCGTCCCAGCAGGCGGAAATGCGCCGGCAGCTTCGCCAGGGCCTCGACGAAGCCCACCACCGACATCCGCTCCATGCGGTCGAGCACGGTGGCGCCCGCGGCCTCGAGCCCGGGACCGCCGAACGCCTCGAAGGTGGCTTCAGGGAGCCGCTGCCGCAGCGCCGTGACCACGGCCGCGGCGTGCGCGTCGCCCGACGGCTCGCCCGCCGAGACGTAGATGCGCGGCCCCCCCGCCCCCCCCGGCCCCCTCCCGGGGCTCACGGCCGCGCGGTGGCGAGGGGCGAGGCCTGGACGGCGTCGGCGACCCGGAAGGCGAGCGCCAGCGCCTGTGCGCCGGCGGCGCCCGACACGACGACCTCCTCTTCGCCCCGCACGGCGCGGAGAAAGCTCTCGAGCTCGAGCTGGAGCGGCTCGGCCTCTGCCGCCTCGAGCCGGACGTGCTCGACGATCTGCTCGAGTCGCGTGGCGGCGAGGCTCTGCCACCCGGGCTTCAGGCGATAGAACTCGCCCGTCCCCTGCGCCAGGTCGAGGGAGAAATACCCGGTCGGCTGAAAGATCCGCAGCTTGCGGGTGCGCTCTCGGGAGACGCGGCTCGCGGTCACGTTCGCGATGGCACCGTTCGCGAACTCGATGCGGGCGTTGGCGATGTCCACGTGCGCAGTGAGGAGAGGTACGCCCGTGGCCCGGACGTCCGCCACGTCGGAGCGCACCAGCTCGAGCACTAGGTCGAGGTCGTGAATCATGAGGTCGAGGATCACGGCCACGTCCGTCCCGCGCGGCTGGAACGACGCGAGGCGATCGATCTGCAGGAAGCGGGGCTCGTCCAGGTAGGGGGCAGCGGCGCGCACGGCGCGATTGAACCGCTCGACGTGCCCCACCTGGAGCACGACGCCCCGCTCCTGCGCCCGTCGCACCAGCTGCTCGGCGCCCGGCACCGTATCGGCGAGCGGCTTCTCCATCAGCAGCGCGATGCCGCGCCCCAGCACTGCGAGCCCCACCGTCGCATGAGCAGGGGTCGGCACGGCCACGGTCACCGCATCCACGCGCTCGAGCAAAGCCTCGAGCGACGGATGGGCGACGGTCTCCAGCTGCTGCGAGACCTCGGCCGCACGCGCCGGATTCTTATCGTAGATGCCGGCGAATTCGCTGCCCGGCATCCGCCGGAGCAGCCGCGCGTGGTGGAAGCCGAGGGCCCCGGTGCCGATGACGCCGACCCGGATCGGCCTCCCCGCCGCGCTCACACCAACACTCCCCGCTGGGATCCTTCGATGAACTTGAGGAAGCTCTCGACCTCCGGCGTCTGGGGCAGCTCGGCGCGCGCCTTCGCGATCCCCTGGCTGACGGTCATGTCGGAGTTGAATAGGAGACGGTAGGCGCGCTTGAGCGCGAGCTTCACATCGGGCGAGAAGCCCGCGCGCTGCAGACCCACCGAGTTGAGCCCGTAGAGATGCACGGGGTTGCCGACGGCCTTGGTGTACGGCGGCACGTCCTGGTTCACGCGGGAGCCGCCGCCCACGAAGGCGAAGGTACCGATGCGCACGAACTGGTGGATCGGCACGAGCCCGCTGATGATCGCCCGATCCTCGACGGTCACGTGGCCGGCCATCTGCACCGCGTTGGCGATGATCACGTCGTTGCCCACGGCACAGTCGTGCGCGATGTGCACGTAGGACATCAAGAAACAGCGCTGCCCCACCGACGTCCGGCCGGTGGCCGGCGTCCCGCGGTTAATGGTGCAGTATTCGCGGATCACGGTCGCGTCGCCGATCTCGACCCACGTCTCTTCGCCCTTGTATTTCAAGTCTTGAGGGTCGTTCCCGATGACGCTGCCGTAGCCGACCTTCACCCCCGAGCCGAGGCGCGCGTTGCGCTCGAGCACCGCGTGACCCGCGACGTGGCAGCGCTCGCCGACCGTCACGTGCGGGCCGATGATCGCGTACGGACCGACGGTCACGTCGTGGGCCAGCTGCGCCGTGGGATCGACCAGCGCGGTCCGATGGATCACTTTTCGGTCACCATCGCCATCATCTCGGCCTCCGCCACAACCTGCCCGTCCACATAGCCGACACCCTTCATTTTGCAGGTCTTGCCGCGGAACTGGATCATTTCGAGCTCGAAGCGGATCTGGTCCCCCGGCACCACCGGCCGGCGGAACTTCACGTTGTCGAGCGACATGAAGTACACGACCTTGTCCGAAACGTCCTGTCCCTCGAAATGGCTCATCAGCAGCATCCCGCCGACCTGGGCCATCGCTTCGATGATCAGCACGCCCGGCATGATGGGGTGGCCCGGAAAGTGTCCCTGGAAGAACGGCTCGTTGATCGTGACGTTCTTGATGCCGACGATCCGCTGCTGCCCTTCGACTTCGATGATCCGATCGACCAGCAGGAAGGGGTAGCGATGCGGCAGCACGTCCATGATGCGCCCTATATCCATCGTCGGAGCCCCCGTACGCTTGGCGGCCCGGGACAGCGCGCGAGCGAGCGCGACGTTTCCGCCGTGGCTCGGCCGCGTGGCCACGACGTGGGCGCGGATCCGCGCGCCCGTCAGCGCCAGATCGCCGACGATGTCCGCCGCCTTGTGGCGCACGAACTCGTCCGGCCAGCGGAGCTTGCCGCCGTTCACCAGCCCGCGATCGTCCAACACGATCGCGCTCGTCGCGGACGCACCCTTGATGAGCCCCTTCGCCTTCAGCCCCTCAACCTCGCTCGCAAAGCCGAACGTCCGGGCCGGGGCCAGCTCGTGGGCGAAGCTCTGCGGGGTGACGCTGTAGCTGCCCGACTGCCGTCCGATCAGCGGATGCGACCACTCGATCGTCACCGTGAGCCGGAACTCTTTCGCGGGCGCCACCACGTAGCTCGAGTCCCCCTCGGTCACGGTGAACGGCGCCTGCACGCTGAGCACCACCGGCTCCCCGTCCACCTCGACCGGCTCCGCCTGTGTGAGCGCGGCGAAGTACGGCTGGACGCTGCCGTCCAGGATCGGCGGCTCGGGGCCCGTCAGCTCGACGGTCAGGTCGTCGATCTCGTGCGCCGCTACCGCGGCCAGGAGATGCTCCACAGTGTGAATCGTCGTCCGGCCCCTGCCGATGGCGGTGCGGCGCTCGACCGCCGCGACTTCGGTGAGGCGCGCGGGGACGACGGGTGTCCCCGCCAGGTCGGTCCGCCGGAACACGATCCCCTGGCCCGGCGGCGCGGGGAGGAACGTCGCCTCGGTCTCGGCGCCGGTGTGCAGCCCCTGCCCCGACACCGACGCCCGCTGCCGGATGGAGCGTCTACTGATGAGTCTCCTCCTTGCGCCGTACCAGCGCCTCGAGGTCGTCGACGATCTGTGCCAGCCGGTACAGCGCCCCCTGGGCGCGCAGGAACTCGCGGTGGCTCCGGGCCGGGTACCCCGAGACCGTCGCCCCCGGGGGGATGTCGCCGATCACGCCCCCTTGCACCGTCACCCGCGCTCCCCGGCCAATGGTGACGTGGTCGGCCAGTCCCGCCTGCCCCGCCAGGAAAACGTCGTCCTCGACGTGCGTGCTGCCCGCGATCCCGGCCTGCCCCGCGATCAGGCAGCGCGCCCCGATCCGGCAGTTGTGTCCGATCTGCACGAGGTTGTCGATCTTCGTCCCGGCGCCGATGACCGTGTCGTCGACGCTGCCGCGGTCGATCGTGGTGTTGGCGCCGATCTCCACGTCGTCCCCGATGATGCAGCGCCCGATCTGGGGGACCTTGCGGGGCAGCTCGCCGCCCCGCCCGGGCACGTAGCCGAAACCGTCCGCTCCGAGCCGGGCACCGGCGTGCAGAATCACCCGGTTACCGATCACCGTGCCGCTGTAGCACACCACGTGGGGGTAGATCCGCACGTCGTCCCCCACCTTTACCTCGGGCCCCAGGACGCACGCCGCGCCCACTCGGACGTTCTTTCCGAGCCGCACCCCCTCCCCCAGCACCGCATAAGGCCCGATCGCGACCGGCTCATCCCACATCGCCCCGCGCCCGATCACCGCCGTGGGGTGCACTCCCGCACTCCAGGTTGGCTCCGGGTAGAGCACCGCAATGACCGAGAGCAGGGCGACGTGCGGATCCCGCACGATCACCCGGCAGGGCGGCCCTCCGGACTCCTGTGCCAGGTCTGGCTTACAGAGCACGACGGCGGCCCTAGACTGTTGAAAATACGGGAGATAGCGCCTGCTGGCAAGAAAAGACAGGTCGTCCGGGCCCGCCCGGTCGATCGGGGCGACCCCGGTGACGGTCACGTCGGCCGGACCGACGAGCTGTCCTTGCGTGAGCGCTGCGATCTCAGCGGCCGAGAGCCG
>WNGD01002430.1_pt1 | contig 19456 bp, 19 predicted proteins | sample 5400671 | NCBI WGS metagenome assembly WNGD01 (sample SAMN13153369, study PRJNA577476) | soil metagenome | isolation source: 40 cm soil or saprolite under grassland replicate 2 | place: USA:California | collected 2016-06-15
CAGAGTGTGGTCCGCCACCAGGCAGCAAGGGTCACAAATGGACCAGCGGGCAGCGACCGTCGCTTGGTGGCAGCTTCCCCTTCCAGCACCGTGATGGGGGCAGAATCCTGTGGCACCCCCGCCTCGTCACCTGAGGTGGCCGCTGAAATGGGGAGCATGTCCTCGTGGGACGCTCGCACGCCAAAGACCGAGTAGGCGATGTAGGCCGCATAGCACACCAGTAGGATGATGGCCACCCCAATGCTCAGCTGATGCAATTGACTGCCGCGCACCACAGCATCCCCAGGGCGCGTGCTCTCGCCCACCGTCGCCAGCAGCGACGGGATCGCCATACCGATCACGGCCAAGGCGAGCATGGCCGCATATTGGCCCGCCACGCGGCGACTGAAGCGCTGCCGCTGGTAGCGCCACCCACCAAAGAGCATCGCCGTACCCAGCACGAGCAGCGTATTGCCGATAATGGACCCAGCTAGCGAGGCCCGCACAACCTCCGGCAGACCCGCGGCCAGTGCGGTCAGGCCGATGATAATCTCTGCCGCATTGCCAAAGGTCGCGTTTAGCAACCCGCCGATGCCATGCCCCAGGCGCTCCGCCAGCGCCTCAGTGGAGAGGCCAATCAACCCTGCGAGCGGGACGAGTCCAATCGCCGCGAGCACGAAGATGGCCAGGGGCGACGCATGCAGCACCTCGGCGAGAAAGGCCGCCGGAGCTGCGAGTAAGAGCAGATATAGCCAGCGATTCATGGTCTTTCGGTCTCCCAAGCAGAACGGTCATTTGCGGCAGGTCGTTGTGGGGGAACGCTACTCATAATCTTCATTCTCTCATACAAACATGCCGTTCTATTCTTGTTTAAGAAGCAATGGGTCCACCAACGCGACAATTTCCTCATGAATCTCCCGAGGCGAACGCGAGGCATCTATCACCTTTATACGCTCAGGATGGGCGCGAGCAAGAGCACGAAAACCTTCTTGGACACGTTTATGAAACTCTTCCGCCTCGGCATCGAAGCGTGTCCGTTCTTCACGTATGCCGCTCTGATCATCGCCCAAAGCGGTTCTCCTATGTACCTCAGAGGGATCAAGGTCAAGTAAGATGGTAAGGTCTGGTTTATATCCTTGCGTCGCAAGCATTGAAAGTTGCTCAACAAGCTCAACCCCTACGCCACGTGCATAACCCTGGTAGGCGATGCTTGCATCAAAGCAGCGGTCGGTGATGACTAGTTTTCCCTCACGAAGCGCTGGAAGTACGAGTGTGGCAAAATGCTGCACGCGATCAGCCTGAAACAGGAAGGCTTCTCCAAGCGGAGTGATCGCCAGTTCTGGACGATTAAGTAGCAGATGACGTATTTCGACTCCGAGCGCCGTTCCCCCTGGCTCGCGTGTACGTACATATGGCACGCCACGCGATTCCAGCCATAGCTCTAATAGGTCCATCTGCGTGGTCTTCCCTGCACCATCAAGGCCTTCAAATGAGATCAATCTCCCTTTACTCACGCCCTATTTTCCTTTATCGGTGCGATATATCTCATAATCCCAGTCAAAATAAGGTTTGGGCAGCATATCTTCAGGTGACCATTGATGGTTGGCATTGCCATATTTCCCATGATATTCTTTTAAGGTTTCGCCTACATACTCGAAAGTCATCTGGCATATGCGGAAGCCAACAGGCACCCAGATAGTGGTTTGCGTATGGTTGCTGATTTCCATCGTCCAACGGCTAATATAACCCACATCGCCTACGCCAGCGCAGCGACATACAGATAGGCCCGACCTTGCGACCGTGCTGCGTGAATACATCTTTGCCAGGTACCCGTTATGGCCTCCGATGATCTCCTGCGTATGAGCTAAGATAGTTGTGCTGGGCCGAATAGCGATCTTCCCGTCTTTAGCCTGACGCGGTTCACCCCAATAGCGCCTGATATCGTATGGGTTATCCAGGTGTATGACATCTACATTCATATCACCCTGAAAATACCACTCACCGAGGCGACAATCGTATGAATTAGTCCCCAACTGGCGCTCATCAAAGGGTTCGATAATAATATTGCCGCTTTTCAGCTCTTCCACTATACGTTTGTCGGAAAGTAACATGCCATAATCTCCCTCCAATATGTTCAGGCATCACAATTATCACTCTCCTGAAAATACTATGTATTTTCATTGGATGGTGTGTCAAAGGCATATGACTTATTTGTTGCAACGCCTCTTCTAAATTAGAACGAATTATTCTCCTCCTCTGCACTATCTTCAAGAGGAAGAGTGCGGACGGCATCGGCTTCCATCCAGATGCGTTGGGCTAAGAAGCGGGCTTCATCCTCGTCTTTTAAGGCCTGTTGGAAAGGGAAAAAGGCTCGATCATTGCTATGGTGATGTATCCAGCGGCTGATAATGTTAATCTGATCTACCTCGGCTTTATCCACAATCCTGGGTGGCTCTCCTAGCGATGCTGCCAGACTCAGCAGCTCGCGGACAGCTAATTTCATTGCCTCTGGCTCATGTAATATACAGCGCTGTGCCACCAGGCGACCATGACGGATCAGGAAGAGTTCGTTATACCCCTGCTGGGCTGATGGATATCCAATAATGAGGTTATTTGCTTCGACCGCACCGGTAATCAAGCGTTGGCCAATCAACACCTCGTCAGCGCTGCGAATAGTATCACGCAGCCAGGCAGCACGTTCAAAGTTCAACCGCTGTGATGCTTCCAGCATCTGGCGGCGCAGGCGTTCAAGCAAGTCTTCACGTTCGCCACCGAGAAAGGCACACACTTCCTCAATTACTTTGCTGTATTCGACTGGATCCACTCCACCGCGACATGGGCCAGGACAACGATTCAGGTGCAGGCGCAAGCATGGATCAGATGGTTTGGCCTGGGGTGGTAATGAGCGAGTACAGGTGCGTATGGGAAATACTTTTTGTACCAGCTCAATAGTGAGATCGACAATGCGCCGGCTGCGGAAAGGGCCGAAGTAGCGAGCACCATCGGCGGCCACCTCGTGTGTTGCATAGACACGCGGGAAAGGGTGCTGGATGTCGATCTTAATAAAAGGATAAAGTTCGTAATTACGCAACTGCACGTTATATGTGGGCTGCAGCTCTTTTATCAGTTGTGATTCCACTAACAAGGCTTCTAGCTCAGAACCAAGCACACGTGTCTCGATTACTTTGACACTTTGCAAAAGCCCATCCATCTTGCGCGTATAGCCCAGGGGTTGATTGTAGTAAGAGGCCAATCGATCTTTGAGGCACTTAGCCTTGCCGACATAGATGACCTGTCCAAATGCATCCTTCATCAGATATACACCTGGCCTAGCAGGAAAGTCCTGTTTCCAGGCAGGATTGAGGAAGAGGCTTCCCGTTGGTCGCAGGATGATCGACTGTACTGAGACTTTACCATCAATACGCAACTGTTCAATCTGCCTGGTCGTGGTCGCTTGCGTAATATCGCCGCTCCAGGCGACTGGTAATTGCAGACGCCGCCGCAGATGCCCAAGCGTTTGTATCCCCTGCTGCTCCGCTAATTCTAGCAATTTCATGAAAATGGCAGCCGTCACCTTGGCATCTCCGAGGGCACGGTGGCGATTTGCCGTGGGTATCTTGAGGTGGTCAGCCACTTTGTCGAGTTTGAACCGACGCAAGCCAGGAAGAAAACGCCGTGCCAGGGGGATAGTATCCAGGCCATCAATAGGAAAATCATAGCCGAGTAGCTGCGCCTCGTAGGAAAGGAAACCAATATCAAAGCCGATATTATGACCGACAATGATGGCTCCATCAATGAAATGCAGAAAGTCAGGGAAGACTTCGTGTGCCTTAGGTGCTTTCGCAACCATCTCCTGGGTAATGCCTGTAAACTGGACTATGAATGCCGGTAGACGGATACCAGGATTAAGCAGGCTTTGAAACGAGCCAATCACCTCACCTCCACGCATGCGAATACCCGCAACTTCGAGGACGCGGTGATGACCCGGTCGAAGTCCAGTCGTTTCAGTATCCAGGATAACAAACTCTATTTCATGAAGAGGTTGGTGCGTGCTGCGCCATGCCAGAAGCGCCCATTGATCTTCGCCAGTTTGTTCAAATAATGAGGAACTTCGCAGGGCCTTGCGCAACAATGTAAGCCAGATAGCGTTTTTACCCATGCTCTCGATCACACCAAAAAGGTGTTGCAGCAATAGGTCTTCGGATACAGGTTGACCAATGCTCTCCAGCAGTTCGTGTGCACGCCGCAGTAATACCCCTTGCTGTGGTACGCCGCCAGTCTCTGCCTGGGCCATAACGAAATATCCCCCTATGATCAATGTAAACATAGATCATGTGTACCAGAAGAATAACATGCACAGAGGAGGTTTGCAAGAGAAAGATGACTTTTTGAGCCAAATATCCTTGAGTTTGTAGAACATCTGTGTTAGAGTATCAATGGCTGTTCGGTCCAATAAAGGATTATCACATCCATACGAGTTAAAAGCTGATTGACATCCCGAACTTTTTGGGGATAGTGGCAAGTGAAAGAGAGAGGTTATATATGGAAGCTCAATCACCTAACTTCGAGTCGATCAAGCAAATTAATCCCTATGGGATGGAATACTGGAGTGCCCGTAACATCGTTCCTCTCTTGGGCTATGACAAGTGGCAAAACTTCGAAGTGGTCATCCAACGTGCAATGGCCGTTTGTACATTAACCCAACTGGATGTATCTGAACATTTCTCTGTTACAAACAAAGTTGCCTCCCTGGGGTTTGGTGCGAAGAGAAAGATTAGGGATTACCACCTGACACGTTATGGGCTGCACCTCGTACTTATTTGCAGCGACATGAAAAAACCTGAAACGCTACAAGCATTAGCATATCTTACCCTGAGCTCAGTCGATAGAAACATAGACTATTACGGCGTGGCAAAAACTGTAGGCATCTCGATTCCTAAAGATATAGACGTCACCAAGGAGCAAAAAACCATTGGACAAATTAGAAGAGCCTTCCAACATCTAAGAACAGCACAGCAATATAAAGTAGCACCATACTATATTGATCTCTACTTTCCAGATTACAGGATTGCCGTCGAATGTGACGAGGAGGGTCATCGTAGATACTCTCCAAAAGATGAACGCAAGCGGGAAAACTATATTGAACAGAGGCTAAATTGTACATTCGTTCGATATAACCCTGATGCTCCGAATTTCAATATTGGCGATGTGATTAATGAGATTATCGTGCTGATTTACGGTAAAGAATAGTGAAAGAAGGATATAATGCAAGAATAATTACCTCACCTTGACTCAATCAAGCAGAGTAACTCCTATGGAGCTGAATATTGGAGCGCTAGTGACCTGATGAAGATACTCAGCTATGCCAAGTGGGAAAATTTCAAAATTGCTATAGAGAGAGCAGAGGAGGCATCTAAGAACAGCGGACAGATGGTTGACACTCACTTTCTCCAAGCGGAGAAAATGATAAATACCAGCTCTGGAGGCCAGCGCGAAGTCAAAGGTCGTTTTGCATGCTATATAATCGTGCGGTAACTCTACTTATTGTCAAACTTTAGTGAGCCAGAAGCCAGGAAGCTCAAGCGCCCTAGCCTGGGTGTTAACCACCGATCACCGCCGAGGTAGAGTCCAGTGGAGGAGAGAAACAATCCAATGGATAAGTCAAAGTTACAAGCAAACATAGACGCTTTGCGGGAGTTCGTCCACAGTAATGGTTGGACCATTCTTGCTGAAAAAGAGATTCAGTCTGGTTATCAACTGGTGGTAACTGATGGGATAACCAGGGTTCCTGTCAATCTTTTCACAACTGGCAGGGCACTTATTCAAGGTAAACCCGGTGTACTACAAACCGAACTTAAATCATGGTGGGACGGACGAAAAGCCACCAACCAGCAGCAAGCTGTGTCAGCACCGACCCTGTCATCATTTACTGCAACACATCCCGAAACCTCTACGAAAAACTTTACAGGTAGAGCAAGAATAGGATTGGATGAGTCTGGCAAAGGAGATTATTTTGGCCCACTGGTTATAGGTGCAGTGTATGTGGATCAGCAAACCGAAGATAAGTTAATCAGCATGGGGGTACAGGATAGTAAACTTCTCACCGATAATCGCATGCAGGCAATGTCGCAAGAAATCAAGGCGCTGTGCCCTAATTTCGTAGTTCCGATTGAACCTAAACGTTATAACGAGTTGTACAATAAAGTACAAAATTTGAACCGCCTGCTGGGCTGGGGACATGCTTGGGCGCTAGAGAAGATGCTAGAGAAAGTGTCCTGTAATCTGGCCATAGTAGACCAGTTTGGTGATGAGTCCTATGTATGCGAAGTGTTGAGAGAGAAAGGCAACCAGATTACACTGGTGCAACGCATTCATGCAGAGGAAGATATCGCTGTCGCAGCCGCTTCTATTCTTGCCCGCGCCAAGTTTGTTCAGCAGTTGGAGCAATTATCAGGACGAATAGGCAAAACGTTACCCAAAGGGGCTTCAGACCCGGCAATTGTAACGATAGGACGTGAGATTGTAGCCAGGCATGGTAGGGAAATTCTGGCAGAAATCGCAAAACTGCATTTCAAGACAACTGAAATGATTCTTCAAAGCTGAATGGAGTTCCAAAGCTATGTCTACAAAACAGGTCTCACTTCCAGATTTGGAGTTTCATCCAGTTACACCAGAACGCTGGCATGACCTTGAAACGTTGTTTGGGAAAAATGGAGCTTATGGCGGCTGCTGGTGCATGTGGTGGAGAGTGACGCGATCCGAATTTGGAAAGCAAGGGAACCAGGGGAACAAAACAGCCCTGAAGGCCATCGTAGATTCGGGTGAGGTCCCAGGAATATTAGCTTACGCCAGTGGCCAGCCTATCGCCTGGTGCTCAGTAGCTCCAAGAGAAGCTTTTCCATCCTTAGAACGCTCGCGAACGCTCAAAAGAGTTGATGACCTGCCCGTGTGGTCGATTGTGTGCTTTTATGTAGCGAAACCATATCGCCGGAAAGGTCTGATGGCGGAACTGTTGCGGGCAGCAATCGACTACGCCAAGCAACATGGCGCGAAAATTGTCGAGGGGTATCCAATAGAGCCAAAGCACGATGACTCGCCCCCCGTTTCCACCTTTACCGGCATCTTCTCAGCATTTCAGGAAGTGGGCTTCGTTGAGGTGGCGAGAAGGTCAGAGAAGCGACCTATCATGAGATATTTCGTGGAAGATCAAAACGAGAGATGAAAGATGTATCAAGAAACAGGCGCACTCACTCCAACACCACCATTCGACTTTGACAAATCTCTACAATTCCTTGGCATTTTCGAACCAACGAAAAATGAACAAAGAGTTTCATCACATACACTCAGAAAAGCGATTTGCATAGATGGTCAAACGGTCGTCTTTCAACTTGCTTCCACTGGAACAACTGAAGACCCTAAACTAGAATATACACTGTTTTCAGCGCAGCAAATCCCTGAAGCTACTAAAGATACTGTGGTTGAGCGCGTAAATTTCTTTTTGAGCCTGGACGATGACCTGGAGCCTTTCTATCGCATTGGCCGCGAGGACTCCGACTTTGCGCCAGTTATAGAGCATTTATATGGTTATCACCAAGTCAAGTTTCTGACTCCCTTTGAAAATGCTTGCTGGGCCGTGCTAACGCAGCGCAATCCGATGAACATAGCGCAGAAAACGAAGCAGGCGCTGACTGAGAGATTTGGCAGTAGCTTGGAGCTGAACGGAGCTATTTACTGGGCATTTCCTGAACCAATTCAAATTGCCCTTGCGGATGAGCGCGAGCTGTTGAGCCTCATTCGTAATGAACGCAGAACTGAGTACCTGAGCGCAGTAGCCAGGGCATTTAGCGAAGTTGACGATGAGTTTCTGAAAACTGCTCCCGATGAGGAGGTTGAGACGTGGCTGCGTAACATCAAGGGACTTGGGGAGTGGTCAGTAACGTTCATTATGGTACGCGGACTAGGGCGTATGGAGCGTGTACCTCTGACTGAGAAAAGACTGGTTGAAGCAGCTTCCAAGGTGTATGGTTTTAGCGAAGAAATGAGTCGTGAAGCTCTGCAACGTCTGGCAGATAAATATGGGCCATGGCAAGGATATTGGGCACACTATCTGAGGGTTGCTTCTTAGTTGGCCTTGATCTAGTTCCTGGGAGTCGGAACAGGCTCGCTGGCTCTCAGGTCAATTACTTTCAGTTAGTGGGGGCAACAGGATAACTTAGTTATCAATACAAATAGGATTTTAGCGACTTCAACAGTGAAGTCGCTCATTGCTCTTTTCCTTTAGCAATCATGCGCAAAATTAGAAAGAACGTGACACCCACAGCAATGATGATGAGGCCAATAATCAACGGTATATAGCTATTGTGGCCAAATAATTCCAGATTATCGGTAATTTGCACGGTGATTCCGGCAATTAGAAGAGTGATTGCAATACCCATTGATGTACTGATTTTACGCATGCAATTACGGCCCCTTACGAACATCTTTCATTTGAGTTTCTGACATTGTAACATAAGCCTGCATAGAAAGGTTTATCCATGAGCAACATACTGCCAGAAGCGACGCTGGAATTATCTAGCGAAGAGATGCGGACGCTAGGCTACAGGGTTGTTGATATCCTGGTTGAGCATTTTGAGCAACTACGAAACAAGCCGGTGACACGCAAGTCCGACCGGCAAACACTGGAGAAGCAGTTACGTGAAGCATTACCAGAGCAGGGAACAGATACAGCTAAAGTGCTTAAGCAGCTAGAGCAAGTTGTATTTAGCAACATCATGCACCTGGATCATCCACGTTTCTTCGCCTTCGTTCCCAGTCCCAGTAACTTTGTCAGCGTCATGGCGGATACGCTGGTATCTGGATACAACGTGTTTTCAGGAACATGGTTAGAGGCCTCAGGGCCGGCTGAAGTCGAACTAGTTACCATCGATTGGTTGCGGCAGCTCTGTGGTCTTCCAGATTCAGCAGGAGGACTCTTTGTGAGCGGCGGTTCAGTAGCTAACCTGACAGCGCTGGCGACTGCACGACATGTGCGGCTTCGCGACAACATGCAAGATGTTGTCGTTTACTGCTCGGATCAGACGCACTCATCGATTGATCGAGGTCTGCGAATGATGGGATTTGATCCTTCGCAGCTTCATAAGCTACCATCAGATGAGATGTATCGCTTGCCATTGACCCATCTACGGCGAGCGGTAGCTGAGGATCGTGCCGCAGGCAAAACGCCGTTTTGTGTTATCGCTAATGCCGGCACTGTTAACTCTGGTGCAGTAGATCCATTACCAGAGCTGGCTGAATTTTGTCGACAGGAGGGCTTGTGGTTACATGCTGATGGAGCTTATGGAGCAGCAGCCGTTTTGTGTGACAAAGGACGGTCACTGTTAGAGGGATTAGCGCTTGTAGACTCGCTCTCATTAGATCCTCACAAGTGGCTGTTTCAGCCCTATGAGATAGCCTGCGTGCTTGTTCGTAAGAGCCACTGGTTACAGGAGACCTTTCATATCATGCCAGAGTACTTGAAGGAGATAGTCAAAAGGGAGGAAGAGATCAATTATTGTGATTATGGCATTCAATTGACACGATCCTTCCGAGCACTTAAGCTATGGATGTCTCTCAAAACCTTTGGCCTCGAAGCCTTTCGCAATGCCATAGAGCGAGGATTCGCACTTGCCGAATGTACCGAAGTACTGTTGCGCGAATCGTCATGCTGGGAAATTGTGACCCCTGCCCAGATTGGTATTGTCACGTTTCGCTTTGTGCCTGAGGGCCAGGTCCGAACCCCGGTAGAGATAGATGCCATTAACCAGCGGATTGTGGACCAAATGATAGCAGATAGGTTTGCCATGGTCAGCACAACGTCCTTGAGAGGACGTATCGTCCTTCGACTCTGCACAATCAATCCACGCACTAATGAAGAGGACATCCGCGAGACAATTCAGAAACTGGAGGGCTTTGGGAATCAGTTGAGTGTCTAGTGGAGAACAGCAGGAAAACATAGTAAAGGAGCTAATGATGGAGAAAGTAAACCTTGCCGAGAAATTTAACCTGTTCAACGATTATTGGAGTCCGAAAATTGCAGGCGAAATCAACGACTCCTATATCAAACTGGGAAAATTCAAAGGTGAGTTTGTGTGGCACCATCACGAGGCAGAAGATGAGCTGTTTCTGGTTGTAAAGGGAAAATTACTAATTAAGCTGCGCGACCGCGATATTTTCTTGGAAGAAGGCGAGTTCGTCATTATTCCAAGAGGTGTTGAGCACCTGCCCATTGCCGAGGAGGAAGCGCATGTGTTGCTGCTTGAACCAAAATCTACGTTGAACACGGGCAATGTACGCGATGAAAGAACGCTAGATGAGCTGGAACGGATCTGAGTCGACTTTCCGCTTTGATAGCGGAAAACTGTTTACCTCACTGCACGTGCACAGGATTCAAACGGGCAATTCGATTTTGTATCACTTGTATCACTTGTATCAGTTGTAGCGGTTGTATCTGTTAGAAAATGGGCACGCCCGATGATTATTCGAACGATAGATATAAGCGATGCAGAGCAGTTCTTGAACCTCTGCAAGAAGCTTGATACAGAAACGCAATTCATGATGTTTGAGCCAGGTGAGCGAACTACTACAGTAGAGGAACAGCAAGCTCAAATTGAACGCCTTTTAGCGATGGAGAATCGGACAATCTTTGTCGCTGAACATGACGGCCAGCTAGTCGGCTATCTTGCTGCTCTTGGTGGCGAGTTCAAGCGGAATAAGCACAGCGTTCACATTGTTATTGGTATTCTCCAGGACTTTACCAGCCAAGGAATCGGTACACAACTCTTCCTGGCTTTGGAAGATTGGGCGCACCGGCAACATATTCACCGTTTGGAGTTAACAGTAATGACCCACAACAAAGCGGGAATAGCACTGTACAAGAAACAAGGTTTTGAAATTGAGGGAACGAAGAGGCATTCCATGCTTGTCAGCGGTTACTATGTTGATGAATTTTACATGGCAAAACTGCTGGAGTAATTAACCCGAGACGCAGGCCTCTGAAAACAAGGAATTCTTTCGGAACTTATATGAACTGTCGCATAAAACATTACTTTTAGAGTTCGTAATACGTTATACTGCAAGAATATATGCATATTCAAATAAACCATAAACGATAAGAGGGATTGCATGGCCACAAAGAAGACCACCCGGTCCGCGACGAAGAAGCGATCACAGGTCGAAAACGATCTACCAGACAGGGACATACTGGAACTACCATTATTGCCAATCCGCAATACGGTCTTGCTGCCTAACCTGGTCACACCTTTAGTTGTAGGACGTGAACAATCGATAAAGGCCATCGAAGATGCGATGAGCAAGGATCGTACCTTGTTCGTTGTGACGCAGTTGAATGAGGAACTGGAGGACGACCCAGGCCAGGACGATCTGTACAGCATCGGCGTTGAAGGCATAATTGACCGCGTACTGAAGATGCCAGACGGCACAACAAGTGTGCTTCTGCATGGCCAACGACGTTTACGCAGGCTTGAATGCACTCAACAAACACCTTTTCTGCGTGTATGCACAGAAGTCGTACATGAAGAAACAGAGCGCACGCTCACGATAGAGGCATTGGTACGGGCAGCGCTGGCGCTCTTCGAAAAATGCGTCAAACTGAGCGGCACTCTACCCGAGGAAGCTTTTATCACCGCTATGAACATCGACCAACCGGGCTGGTTGGCAGATTTTATCGTTTCTACTCTGGAATCACCCGTAGCAGTGCGTCAGAGTATCCTGGAAGCTTTCAACATCGAGGAGCGATTACAAAAGACATGCATCCTGCTTACTAAAGAATTGAATATACTGGAGCTAGAAAATCATATCCACAGCCAGGTGCAGCAGGAAGTTGATAAGAGCCAGCGCGAATATTTTCTACGCGAACAACTCAGGGCCATCCAACGCGAACTAGGTGAAACAGATCCCACGATGCGCGAAAATGAAGAATTGCGCGAGAAGATACTCTCTTCAGGAATGCCCGAAGAGGCCAAGACCAGGGCAAATAAAGAGCTAGAGCGACTCAACTTAACGCCTTCTATAGCTCCAGATGGCGGTGTGATACGCACATACCTGGATTGGCTTGTCAGTCTGCCCTGGAACAAAGCGACTGTTGACCAGCTGGATATAAAGGAAGCAGCAAGGATTCTTGAGGAGAAACACTATGGCCTGGAAAAGGTGAAAGAGCGCATCCTTGAGTATATCGCAGTCCGCAAGCTCTCTGAAAATATGCGCAGTCCTATCCTTTGCTTCGTTGGACCTCCTGGCGTTGGTAAAACTTCTCTCGGTCGCTCTATTGCCGAGGCACTCAATCGTAAGTTTGTGCGTCTCTCGCTGGGAGGAGTACACGATGAGGCCGAGATTCGGGGACACCGGCGTACCTATGTTGGAGCATTACCTGGTCGCATCCTCCAGACCATGAAATCAGCAGGCACAATTAATCCACTCTTTATGCTCGATGAATTAGATAAGATCGGGGCTGACTTCCGGGGTGACCCCTCTGCGGCATTGTTGGAAGTGCTTGACCCCGAGCAGAACCATGCTTTCTCTGATCACTACCTTGAAGTACCTTATAATCTCTCAAAGGTCATCTTTATTACAACTGCAAATGTCTTACATCCGATTCCTGCAGCCCTGCGCGACCGCCTCGAGGTCATTGAATTGCCAGGATATACGGAGGAGGAAAAAATACGCATTGCCATGCAGTTCCTCATCTCCAAACAGATGAAAGAACACGGCCTGAAACCCAGCCGTGTTGAGATCAACGACGAAGCGTTACACAGTATCATTCGTGATTATACGTTCGAGGCCGGCGTGCGCAACCTTGAACGCGAGATTGCCTCGGTGATGCGCAAAGTAGCGCGCAAAGCAGCGGAGGGACGTCGTACCAAAACGAAAGTGACCGCAGAGAAGATTTCTGATTACCTGGGGCCACAAAAACACTATTACGGGCTGGCCGAGGAAAAGGACGAGCCAGGAGTGGCGACAGGAGTAGCATGGACGAGTGCAGGTGGCGATTTAATGACTGTCGAGGCCACGCTCATGGAAGGGCGCGGCAATCTGACACTCACCGGGCAACTTGGTGACGTAATGAAAGAATCTGCCCAGGCAGCGCTTTCTTATGCACGATCACGCGCGGTACAACTGGGAGCAGAGGGTCGTTTTTACGAGAAGTACGATATTCACCTGCACTTACCTGCCGGTTCAATACCTAAAGATGGACCGTCAGCCGGTATTACGATGGCAACCGCTTTGATCTCTGCACTGACAAAACGTGCTGCCCACCGTGATGTTGCTATGACTGGAGAAATTACCTTGCGCGGTCGTATCTTGCCAATTGGGGGCGTCAAAGAGAAGGTCCTGGCGGCCCACCGTGCCGGCATTAAGACTTTCATTCTTCCTAAACGGAACATGAAAGACCTGGATGACGTGCCGCAAGAAGTTCTCAACGAACTCCATTTCGTGCCAGTTGAACGCATGGATGATGTTATTTCTGTCGCACTGCATGCTCCTACGCTCTCCAAAGATGAGCTGGAGACAATACCTATACCTGTTAAGCCTATAAAGACTAGAACAACTCCAGCCCGTAGGGCTACGCAAAGCAAGCTCGGGGTAAGTCTCCATAACTCATAAGGACTCTGAAACATACTTCCAAATTTGCCCGGTACGTTGTATAGTGTAGAGGATACAGAAGGAAGAGAGAGGGATGACCAGCCTGTTAATCGAACAGGTACCTGAAAGGAATTTGCATGGTTTTCTGCGGTAAATGCGGTCTTCAGTTAACACCAGGGATGACAACCTGCCCGCGTTGCGGCACACCTACAGACCCTGAGTTAATCTCAGAGGATTCACAACCGAATAGCCCAACCATTGCTTCAAGCTCGACCTTCGGGGTTAATCAGCCACATGCAGGTCCGCAGAGTCCTTTCAGTCCTGGCCCAGATATACCTGAGCAACAGCAACCACTTGTCCTGGGTCCCACAGGAATTGACTATACGGCCGCTGAGCAAATGGCTGGTGAGCCTACCAGCGTGATGGGTTCGCAAACTCCCGCTATGCCGGGCCAGATACCTGCCAGAACATCATACCAGGGCTATGCTCCGCAGGGCGCTGCTAATTATCCGCAACAGAGAGCCTTCTATCCTGACTATGTGGCGCAGGGAGGCCCGACCTACCAACATTATGCAACCTCATCCACGGAAGCGGCAAGGACTAGAGCAAGAGGACGCTTAGTTGCGCTACTTCTCATCTTGCTGGGTCTGCTCCTTATCCTCAGCGCAATGGTGTTGTTTATTCTAACACGCAATACTACACCTTCAGCTTTCTCAGCTTCACAGCAGGCTCATATGATGGCTCATCAATTCTTTCTAGTAGCAGCGGGCGCCATTCTGAGATAAGACCCTGCCCTGCAGTCTATGAAAGTATGCAAAGAGTCCCAAAACATGCTACAATGCCCACATGAGTGAACTAACAAACCAGATCGAACGCCTGCAAGGGCGTGTCCATGAAACTATGGTGCGCCTTTGACCTGGCGCAAAAGCAAAAACAAATAGCAGATCTTGAAGCGGAAAGCATGGCCGAAGATTTTTGGGCCGATAACCGCAAGGCGCAGGCATATATGCAACAATTGAATGCCCTGCGCGAAGAAGTTACCACCTGGGAAGCCATCGCAAGGCAATTAAACGACCTGCATGGATTAGCTGTATTGCTAGAGGATGAGCCGGATGAAGGATTGCAGGCAGAGATAGCCCAGTCGCTGGCAGCAATTGAGCAAGAGGTCGAGAAGCTGCAATTCGCGCTTATGCTGAACGGCGAACACGATGAACGCAATGCTATTATGAGTATTCATGCAGGTAGCGGTGGCATCGATGCGCAGGACTGGGCAGAGATGCTGCTTCGCATGTACCTGCGCTGGGCCGAGCGCCACAATTTCCGCACTGAAGTCTACGAGTACAACGAAGGCGAAGAAGCGGGCATTAAGAGCGCGACCATGGAAATTTCCGGACGTTATGCCTATGGCTACCTGCGTTCAGAGATTGGTACGCATCGCTTAATTCGCCTGTCACCTTTCGACGCCGCACATCGCAGGCATACCTCGTTTGCCAAGGTCGAAGTTCTACCCGACATTGAGGATACGATTGAAATTACGATTCGGCCTGAAGACATCGAAGTAGATACGTATCGTTCGACGGGAGCGGGTGGCCAGCATGTGAACAAGACCGACTCGGCCGTGCGCATACGCCACATTCCTACTGGTATCGTGGTGACGTGTCAGAATGAACGCTCGCAAATCCAGAACCGCGAGGTGGCGCTAAAGTTGCTCAAAGCCAGACTATATGAACGCGAGTTGAAGAGGCAGGAAGAGGAGAGGGCTAAGCTGAAAGGGGAGCATGTACAGGCTAACTTCGGGACGCAAATTCGCACAGTGACAATACATCCCTATAATATCGTGAAGGATCACCGCACAAATTACGAGACGAGCGATACCGAGGGCTACTTGAACGGCAATGTCGATCCGTTCATCTATGCCTACCTGCAAGGTAAGGCTGCTGGAGTAGCGACCGGGGTATAATAGTTCCTGGCACCTTGACTGAAGTTGTGTCACCTGCTATGCTTGGAGCAGAAGCAGACATACATTGTTACATGCTTAAACATAGCTACTTATGAAGATGAAAGTTTCTTCATTAGCATGCTGACATAAGCAGGATTTTGTGGTATGATAGCGGAGGCATAGGCCAATGTATTACTGCTGTGGGGTTGCGGATGCAGTGGCGGAGGCTCCCCCTCGGCTTAGCTCATCGCCGAACCTCGCTTAGTTTAGCTGATCAGGTAGGCGAGTACTATCCTCGCATGAGAAGGAAGGAGACGATTTCGTGGAGAATGCATTTCCTCGGTGTCGCAAATGTAGTGAAGGTGATCTGGTCCCGCTTTCGGATTTCGGCAGCCAGGGAGCTTCTATAGAGTACAAGGCCTGGGTCTGTACGAACCCGACTTGTCTGTACAACATCAAGATTCGCAATGGCGATATTATCATTAATGAGCCCATTAGCGATGGATCACTCCACTCATATCGCAGTAGCCGGCAATAAGTGGATGGTCCATTCCCTGGCGACCTTCGTGGTCGCCAGGGAATCTCACAACCTTTAGAATAGTCCGTGCTCGTGGTTAATTGAGTTGTAAGGGAAGGAAGGCAAAAGGCAGAAAGAACCTTTTTCCTTTTGTTTTTTATTTTGTACTATCCAAGAGGAACAGAAATAAGGAGTCAACGCTAACGTGCTCAATCGATTCTTTGGGCAGAAACCACAGGAAGAAGCAAAACGAGACCCCGTCGTTACTCAAGAGCGCGTAGGAGGGGACTCCACGTCAGAGCAGAGCTTCAATCCCTTTAAGAACAGCTTGAGCCGTACGCGCAAGCTGTTTGGCCGTTTAGGAGATTCTTTCAAGCAAGACAATATCACTGATGATCTCTGGGACGAGCTGGAAGAGGTACTCTTGAGTGCCGATGTTGGCCCAGGCACAAGTACATGGCTCATGCAGCGCCTGCGCCAACGAGCAAGCGCAGAACATATGCGAACAGGCTCCCAGGTACAGCAGGCCTTGCGCGAAGAACTCGTAGGACTCCTTGGAAAGCCATCTCCGTTGCACTTTGCAAAGCAATCCCCGCTCACCGTCATTCTGGTAATTGGTGTCAATGGTTCTGGTAAAACGACCAGTATTGCCAAATTAGCCTATCGTCTCAAAAAAGAGGGCCACAGCGTTATCCTGGCTGCCGCCGATACCTTTCGCGCTGCTGCCATCGATCAGCTCAAAGTTTGGGGCGAGCGTGTAGGAGTGCCTGTCATCAGCCAGAATCCCGGCTCTGATCCCGGTGCTGTAGTCTACGATTCGATCCAGGCAGCAGGTACACGAGGGAGCGATGTCCTAATCGTAGATACCGCCGGTCGCCTCCAGACCAAGTATAACCTGATGGAAGAGTTGAAGAAGATAAACAAGGTTATTCAGAAACTGCTTCCCGATGGCCCCCATGAGTTGCTGGTGGTCATCGACGCAACCACAGGTCAGAATGCGCTCTTACAAGCACGCAAATTCGCAGAAGATGTGGGACTGACCGGAGTAATCATCACAAAACTGGATAGCACTGCCAGGGGCGGCTTTGCTTTCGCCGTCGCTGACGATTTAGGTATCCCTATCAAATTTATAGGTACAGGAGAAAAAGTCGAGGATTTAGCTCCTTTTGATCCACAAAGTTTTGTGACTGCACTCCTCGCCCAAGACTGACCAGGAGGTAATTGATGGCTAAAGAAACCGCCAATCTCCCCATTGCGACATCCTCCACTAGCCAGGAAAGGCCCGGTTCACCAGCAGGAAATCTGGTGGTCAAGTGCACGAAGTGTAGAGAGATTCTGATTTCACGCGAGTGGGAAAAGAACTTGAGGGTATGCCCACGTTGCGACTATCACTTCAAGCTGTCAGCATATGAACGCATCGAGCTGCTGGTAGACCCTGACAGTTTCGCGGAGATAGACGCCAATATTATTTCGGTTGACCCGCTACAATTCGTGAGTCGCACGAAAGACGAAGTTCAAGCATACGCCAACAAGCTCAATGAAGAATCCAAGAAGGTGAGCTTGAATGAAGCCGTGGTCATAGGACATGCCACGATTGAGCAAATGCCACTCGCACTCGCTGTGATGGACTTCCGCTTCATTGGGGGCAGTATGGGCTCCGCTGTTGGCGAAAAAATTACGCGCGCCATCGAGCTAGGCCTCGAAAAAGGCATGCCGGTGCTGATTTGTTCAGCTTCTGGTGGTGCACGCATGCAAGAGGGACTATACTCACTCATGCAAATGGCGAAAACTTCGGCGGCACTCGCAAAACTGGGCGAGGCCAAAATTCCTTACTTCAGTCTCCTCACAGATCCCACTACTGGAGGTGTTACAGCGAGTTTCGCCATGCTGGGCGATGTTATTCTCGCGGAGCCAGGAGCTCTGATCTGCTTTACGGGTCCCCGCGTAATTGAGCAGTTCATGCATGTGAAACCACCAGAAATTAATTCCGAGTTCGTGCTACAACATGGAATGATTGACGCCGTCGTTCACCGGCGTGACCTGCGACAGACACTGGCGCAACTGATGCGATTGTATTCAGTAGGCGTTATACAACGCTACTCACATGAGCTTGTACAACCAATAGGGGATAGTGATGGCCTACGACCTGGACTTTGAGAAGCCGCTGGCTGAGCTAGAAAAGAAGATCATAGCGCTGCAACGCAAAGGCGACCGCCTGAGAGGTGATGAATACAAACAGCTGCAGGTAGCTGAGCGTCAATTGCATCGCCGCACTGAAGAGATTTATAAAAACCTATCAGCCTGGGAAACAGTGCAGGTAGCTCGGCACAAAGATCGGCCCTATTCAGGGGATTACATCCACTTAATGTGTGAGGATTTCTTTGAACTGCACGGGGATCGCTCCTTTAGCGACGATCACGCCATTATGGCAGGCCCGGCCAATCTGGGAGATGAACACGTAATGCTCATCTGTCACCAGAAAGGCCGCGATATGAAGGAGAAGCAATTCCGTAACCTGGGCATGCCGCATCCCGAGGGATACCGCAAGGCAAGGCGTTTAATGCAGCAGGCTGAGAAATTTGGTTTACCGGTTCTCTGCCTGATTGATACTCCCGGCGCATTCCCCGGCCTGGCAGATGAGGAACGCGGCCAATCGGAGGCCATTGCAGCAAACCTGCATCTCATGTCGCGCCTGGGTGTCCCGATTATCGCTGCTGTGATTGGCGAAGGTGGCAGTGGAGGCGCGCTGGCCATAAGCATCGCTGATCGCATTTTGATGCTCGAATACAGCATTTATACTGTGGCGATGCCAGAAGCGTCGGCTTCGATCCTGTGGCGTGACAAGGTATACGCTCCCCAGGCAGCAGAGGCTATGCGCATCAGTGCAAAAGAGCTTAAGGCGCTCGACCTGGTAGACGAACTGATTCCTGAGCCGTTGGGCGGAGCGCATCACAACTTTCGTCTCGCTGCCGATAATCTGAAGGAGGCTTTGCTGAGCAACTTGATTGAGCTTAAGAAATTGCCTGTGGATGAGCTACTTGAAAGGCGCTACCAGAAGTACCGCAACATCGGAGAATTCGGCATAGCATAGACCTGCTTCGACCCATTGACGTGCTTTCCTGCCTATGGTATCATCTCCCCTGTAACGCGGTTTGTCCGGCTTGAATTGCTTTTGTTTCGTGTATCTTTGAGTGATGCACTGAGACGAAAGACGCTAGACCAGCCTGAGAAGGCGCCTGTAGAGCCGGTGTGGCGGAACGGTATACGCGCTTGTCTCAAAAACAAGTCCCCGCAAGGGGTTGAGGGTTCGAATCCCTCCACCGGCATCTCCCTCTTTTTTACGGGTGCTCCTTCTTCGGCTCTATCGCTTTCAAAACCTCCTG
>WNGD01005841.1_pt1 | contig 19444 bp, 17 predicted proteins | sample 5400671 | NCBI WGS metagenome assembly WNGD01 (sample SAMN13153369, study PRJNA577476) | soil metagenome | isolation source: 40 cm soil or saprolite under grassland replicate 2 | place: USA:California | collected 2016-06-15
AGCGTCGGTCTGGATGTATCGCTTTGACTGGGAATCGCCCGCCTTTGGCGGTGTCCTGGGAGCCGCGCATGCCATGGATATCCCTTTCGTCTGGAATACGCTCGATACGGAGATCGCTCGCAGGTTTACTGGCGACTCGCCCACCAGACAGCCGCTGGCCAATCGGATGCACGCAGCATGGGCATCATTTATCCGCAGCGGCAATCCTGCCATCGCCCGCCTGTCCGCCTGGCCGCCCTATGATCTGGACAGGCGCGCCACCATGATCTTCAACGACATTCCGCACGTGGTCGATGATCCGCAGGGGCAGGTACGAGCGGTGTGGGAGCAGGTGCTCCAGGAGCGAGAGAGACGCGCATGAGCATCAGAGAAGCTATGCAGTCAGGTGCAGCGCGCTCCTCTGATTCAACACCTGGCGTTGCTCCTGGACTGGGTCGCGGCTTTCAGCGACGCGGTTGGCTTCCTCGTCCTGCATCAGTTGGGAGCCTCCTATATGAGTGGCAACAGTCTGGCCATGGGAGTCGCGCTGGGGCGCCTGGAGTGGCCAGACGTTTTGCAACGCGGCTTGCCCATCCTCGCCTTCTTTCTGGGAAACCAACTGGGCTTTCTCGTGCTCACGCAGGTGCGGCACTGGGGGATGCGCTCTCCCTTTGCCGTCGTCTTTGGCCTGGAAGCGGTCTGACTGCTGGCGTTTCTGCTGCTGGGTACCCACGCGTTGCAAGGTGGTGTTATTCCTCCCTCCCCCTCGGGGGTCTTTTCTGCATGTATCGTGCTGCTGACCCTGGCGATGGGCAGCTGGTCAGGGCGTGCGTACCACCATTGTGACCGGGGTGCTCAATGATTGGGCGCAGGCCCTGATGCAGTACCTGTCCTGGTTGCGCCAGCAGCCAAGAGAACTGCACGTTCGACAGACCATGCGGAAATCGATGAAGCAAGCCTCCTTTCGGCATCTCCTCCTGCTCGCTGGCATCTGGGGATGGTATGTGCTGGGGGCCATCTGCGCAAGCGCTCTCGAGTTGCATATGGCACTCTTCTCCCTGGCCTTCCCCTGTTCGTTCTCGCGGCGCTCATTGTTCTTGACGTGTTCCGACCGTTGCAACAGCCAGAAGCGACCATCTCTCATGGATGAAGAGGAGCCGCTCTAATTCGCTGTCAGTTATATGGTACGTCGTATCTTTTCGTCAAAAAAACACCGAAAGGCCAAATAGCTAAATTTCATGAGCCTACTCACCCTCTAATTCATGTCCCTGCCCGCTGGTCTTCTATCGTCCTGCGTACTATACTAAGCGTAGAAAAGGTGTTTGCACGAATTGGCAATTGGGAGAGATCGTCCCAGCAGCTTGATTGATATCAGATGACACAAGCGAAACAAACGCTACAAGTGATACAAGTGATACAAGTGATGTGCAAAGGGAGAGATTTCTATGATACTTATAACTGGCGCGACAGGCTATATTGGACGTCCTCTGGTAGCTCGCCTGGTCGCTCAAGGCGAACGACCGCGCTGCCTGGTACGTGATATAAACCGCGCAAAACGTCTATTACCTGCTGACAAAGTAGAACTTGTGCAGGGTGCAACAACATCCCCGGTTTCTCTTGATGCAGCAGTCCAGGGCATTGATACCATTGTGCATGCCGCATTTCTCACTGCTGATCGCAAGCAATCAACAGGCAATGAGTATCAAAAAACCAATGTCCATGGAACAGCTAACCTGATCAAGGCGGCAAAAAACGCAGGTGTCAAGCGTATCATTGAAATAAGCGGTCTTGGCACGAAACCCGATAAACCTGGCAGCTACATGCAGGGACGCTACCTGGCCGAAAAAATGCTCAAGGAGAGTGGCCTGGACTGGACGATTATCCAGCCATCGGTCTTATTTGGCAAGAATGCCCCTTTCTTCAAAGGATTAGCCGATCTCATCCGCACCTCTCCAGTTGTCCCGCTTATTGGCGGCGGGAAGATTATGTTTCAGCCGATCTGGGTGGAAGATGTCGTCACTGTCATCATCAAAGTATTGGAAGATCCGGCACATACCACAAACAGAACCTATACAATCGGTGGACCTGCGTACTACTCCTTTACTCAGATAATCAATGTCTTGTTAAAGACTATGCACAAGCAACGCATCAAAGCCCCTGCTCCCACACCTTTAGTAGGTGTAGGCGCGGCAGTCATGGAAGCCGTATTGCCAAAACCTCCATTGACAAAGGCTGCCATGACCCTTTTCACATTTGATAACACCACCGACCTGAAGAGTGTCGAACGTGATTTTGGTTTTACTCCCATGTCCTTCACTACATATATGAAAGAGCATGGGGTATGAATTATTGCTAGGGCGCCCCGATATCCTCATATGCTATAATGGATGGGCATGAGCGTCTATACCAATAAGGGGTACTCATCCATCATCGCCTGTATCTGAAAAATGCCATGCTCTAACGGGGTATCGACCTGCAAGGTAGGAACAGGTAGGCCCACTAGCTCGGAGGATATTGTGACAGTAACGCCTGATCCGGCATTGAATGCGGACAATGATTTACGCTCGTTTGGCGACGCCCTGATGCGTATCTCGCGCATACTTCATGAACATACACGCAAGTTGGAAGTAGCCGTCGAGGGCACCTATGTGGGGCAGGTAAGTGATGACCGTGTCCGACTACTCAGTGACTCTTTGCGTGTCTGCCGGACCGCTGACCTGGAATTAGGTCGGCTTAGTCAAGCCGGACAGCGCGTAATAAACTCGTTGCGAGAACAATTAGAGCAGGCGCAGGCGTCTCTTCCTCCTCCTTCATCGCGCCCGCTCTCGTCCCCTACGAGCAATTTCGAGCGTGAACGTGAAGCTCTCAACACTAGTATTTACAACTTGCAACGCCAGCGTAACGAACTGGAAACCCTCTATGAGATTGCTCGAGTCCTCAACTCGACGCTTGAGTTCGACAAAGTATTGCTTCTGGTAATGGATGAAGTCATCGACGTGGTAAAAGCAGAGAGGGGTTTCCTCGTCTTGCTCAATCCGGTCACCAATACACTTGAATTTAAGATTGCGCGGGATAAGCGACAAAGAACGATCGATCTCAGCGAGTTCAAAATTAGTCGCAGCACAGTTGAGCGTGTGGTAAGAACCAGGGATCCTCTGCTCACGGATGATGCACAGAATGATGCTGCTTTAAAGGCTCAGGAGAGTATTATGGCCTTCGGCATTCGCTCTATCATGTGCGTCCCGCTCGTTGTGCGAGATCACTGTATAGGTGCCGTGTATGTCGACAGTCGTATCAACGCGAACTTGTTCAGTGATAAGCACCGCGATCTACTCCTGGCCTTTTGCCATCAAGCAGCTATTGCCATTGACAACGCCCGCCTTTTCGCCGATCTCAGCAAGGCTTTGCAGATGGTCGAAGAAGACAAACAATACATGGATAACATCTTCGCCTCTATCGCCAGTGGCGTGATTACTACCGACTCATCTGGGATCATCACCAAGTTTAATGACGCGGCTGGGATCATCCTGCAAATGAACCCGCTTTCGGCCGTAGGGAAGCACTACCAGGAAGTCTTTAGCCTGGTGCCGCAAGTTGGCTTAATTGAGCTACTGCAAAATGCCCAGGTGGAGCACGGTCATGGCACCATCGTACCGGATACGGTCGAATGTGAAATTACAGGAAGAGGCCGGGTCAACTTGACGCTCTATGTCTCTGCGTTGCGCGACAATACCCAAAATGTGCCGATAGGCATGGCGCTGGTGATCGATGATCGTACGGAACTCAAGCGTGCTGAGGCGAAAGCCAAAGATATTCGCCGCATCTTCGGGCGCTTCGTCCATCCAAATGTCGTACAACAGCTTATTGAGAATCCGAACGCCTTGAACCTTGGTGGGGAAACCAAAGAAATTTCGGTCATCGCCGCCGATTTTCGAAACTTTACAGGTCTGAACGAACGTAAATCATCCAAAGAAGTGATGAATTTACTCAATATCTACCTGGAAATCCTGGTCAAAGAAATCTGGGATGAAGAGGGCACCGTGACCGGATTTTGGGGTGATGCGCTGATGGCGATTTTCAATGCGCCCTTGCCTCAGCAGGATCACATGCTGCGTGCAGTACGCGCGGCCTGGAAGATGCGCCTGGCAATTTTAGAATATCAACGTACTCAACCGCAGGACTCGTTGTACGCATTTGGTATAGGTGTGAATACAGGCGAGGCGATGGTGGGAAACATCGGTTCGCGTGATCGTATCCAAAACTACACCGCCATTGGAGATGTTGTCAATGTGGCAGCGCGCTTGCAGGCAGAAGCAAAAGACAATAACATTTTGCTCAATCATTCAACCTTCTCTCGCGTCCGGCAGCACGTCCGGGTTACAAAACTACCACCACTGTCTGTGAAGAATAAAGCTGAACCACTTGATGTCTGGTGCCTGGTGGGCTGGCTTTAATTGGGAGTGCAGAGGGCGCAGCCCTTTGCCGGGGTTCGGGGTGTCCCCGAAAACCTCTTTTCCCTTTTTCCGACGCCGCAGGCGGGGAGTCAAAGAGGACGGAAGGCGGCCGCTACAGGGGTTTGCGTAATACAAATCCCACCTGGTTTATGCGCACAAACCCAAACCACTCGTAGAGCCGGTGCGCTCGCACATTATCGTCCTGTGTATTGAGCATTATACGCAGAATGTGTTCTTGTTTAAAGAATGCAATAGCCTCGCTCATCAAGCGCACACCGACCCCTTGACCGCTCACCGAAGGATGGACGGCAATACGTACAAGATAGCCAGCATCATCCTCAAGCGCATTAAATTGATAACCTACAACGTTGCTGTTCAGTTCTGCTACGACAAAATAGGGATGGGTCGTGGCAATATCCTCGAAGGAGAGCGCATCGTAACGCCACAAGTCCTCAAAGCACGCCTCCTCAATGGCAAGCAGCGCTGGTATATCTCGTTTCTCGACAGGTCGTAGTTGTACTGCCTGGTTTCCCGTGGCGGGGACGTTGTAGTCATACTTATCATACGCATAAAGCAGGCGATGGAGGGCGAATCCGCGCATTAATAGCACATCGCGTAGCCAATCGTTCTGCATGTCGTTACCGGAGTAATACAGATACCGCGCGCCTCTTTTAATTAAGGGCGTTGCCAGGTGCTCCAAAAGCGTATCCAGGATGGAGGTGTACAGGCGACTCTCCGTCCAACTCACACCGAAACCACCTATCCATGCCGAGGGAGGATTCACCGTTTGCGAAAGCAAAAATCCACGCATCGAATCACCACTGAACATACCCACCGCAGGATAATGCTTGAGCAGCATAGGCAGCTCTTCCAGTCCGAACCGCTGGTAGGTGTATTCAGAGGTGTTGAGCAAGCGCAGCACCAGGGGCAGGTCGTTGCTTGTAAGGGGTCGCACTTGTACAGATTCGAGCATGCTTACTCCAGAGAAGGATTATGCATCCGGCCCTTTGATCTCACGTCGTAACCGCTCAATATCGGGCTTGGGTGCGTTGCGCATGCGATAGCCTGTCAACTTGTGGATACGACGCAACTCGGCAATCAGCACATCGGAATTGAGGCGAAACTTGATCGTTGGAGCAGGACCGAGACTATCCACCGCCGCATCGTCACCTAGCAGTAGATTAATGCAGGTTGCCACGCAACTGGCCGTCGCAAGTAAATCATAACCGCCTTCCTGAACGAAAATCAGCCGGCCATTGCACAGGGATTGAGCCAGTTCTATGATGATTCCTGTGAGCTTTGCGTAACCTGCCACGGAGAGATACATGCCGCCCAACGGGTCCTTCCAGTGCGCATCGAAGCCAGCTGAAACGAGGATCAACTGCGGGTCAAACCGATCGGCGGCAGGCGCCATCACCTGGCGAAAAACGGGTTCGTACGTTTCGTAGCCTGTCGTCGCCGGTAAAGGCACATTGATGGTTGTACCCAGACCTGCTCCTTCGCCACATTCATCCGATAGACCTGTCCCGGGATAGAACGGCGCCTGGTGTATCGAAAAATAGAGCAAATGCGGGTCGTCATAAAACATTTCCTGGGTAGCATTCCCATGGTGCACGTCGTAGTCAATGACCATCACCCGCTCAAGACCATATCGATCAATTGCGTAGCGTGCCGCGACTGCCACATTATTAAACAGGCAGAAGCCCATCGCAGACTCTGCTACTGCGTGATGACCAGGAGGGCGTACCAGGCAATAGCCGTTGTGAATCTCTCCATTCATAATGGCATCAATGGCTGTGAGTGGAGCGCCTGCTGCCTTGGTAGCCGCTTCGTATGAACCTGCGGAGACGAAGGTATCGGTGGCAAAGAAGCGAGTTTTACGTCCGCTTGTTTCTTGTTCCTCGGCAACTTTACGTGCCGCTGCTTTCACCTGCTGGATATATTCACGCTCGTGTACTGCGGCCAGTTCATCTTCTGTGGCGGCGCGTGGTGCGAGCTGCACCAGGCCTTCTCGCTCTAACCAGTTCAAAGCTTGCAGGAGCTGCATCGCCTTTTTCAAGCGCTCAGGCCTATCGGGATGATTCTCTGGTGTAATGTGCTCTAAAAAGATTGGGTCATAGATCAGGGCAGTTGTCATGCGCTCGCTAATGCCTCTTTCACCAGGCCGGGAATGTCGAAAATGGTATCGGCGACTGGAACCTTCGCTGCCTGTAATGCCGCGACTTTTCCCTGAGCTGTGCCGGTATTGCCTGAGATAATCGCGCCAGCGTGTCCCATGCGCTTTCCCGGAGGCGCTGTGCGTCCCGAAACAAAAGCGACAACCGGCTTGCTCATAGTCTTAATGTACTCGGCTGCGTCTTCCTCGTCGCTACCGCCAATCTCACCACACATTACGACTGCCTTTGTCTGTGCATCCTCTTCAAACAATTTCAAATAATCAACAAATGTCGAGCCGATAATAGGATCGCCCCCAATGCCTATACAGGTGGATTGACCCAGGTCAGCCTCGGTCAGTAAAGCGACAACTTCATAGGTAAGCGTACCAGAGCGCGAAATAAAACCTACAGGCCCCGGTGTAAATATCTGGTAAGGTATGATGCCGATCTTACCGTGACCCGGCGTGCACATGCCGGGGCAGTTTGGGCCGATCAATCGTGCCCCATATTCGTGCACTACCAGCATGGCGCGTGTCATGTCAATGACTGGTATGCCCTCAGTGATGCACACAATTAACTCGATACCGGCGCTTGCGGCTTCCATAATTGCATCGGCTGCTCCAGCCGGTGGTACGAAGATACAGGATGCGCTGGCTCCAGTAGCCTTGATTGCCTCTTCGACGGTATCGAAAACAGGCAAGCCTTCAACGATCGTGCCTCCTTTCCCAGGGGTCATTCCGCCGACCATGTTTGTACCCGCTGCTATCATGTTGCGCGTGTGGAACTGTCCTTCGCGCCCGGTTATTCCTTGAACGATGACTCGTGTGGTATTGTCAAGCAAAATACTCATGCTCTATTCCTTCGATCCAACAACAGCCACGATCTTTTGAGCGGCCTCACGCATATCTTTACCCCAGTCAAGCCCGGGATGTTGTTTCAGCATTTCTTTGCCCTCTTCTGCGCCTGTGCCGGAGAGGCGAACGACAATGGGCATGCCTTTGGGCAGGTCAGCCTGAGCCATTATCACGCCTTTGGCCACTTCTTCGCCGCGTGTGATACCACCGAAGATATTGACCAGGATGCCCTTGACCTGTGGATCACGCGCTACGAACGTCAATGCTTTACGCATGATCTCGGCCTTCGCGCCTCCTCCAATATCGAGAAAGTTAGCGGGCTTGCCACCAACACGCGCAACCATGTCGAGTGTGGTCATGACGAGTCCCGCGCCATTGCCGATAACGCCGATATTGCCGTCCAGTTTGACGTACGTCAGGCCTTCCTGTTTGGCTTCAAATTCCAGCGGATTAGATTCTTCAGACTCCGCCCAGGTGGCGTATTCTTTCTGGCGGAACAGCCCGTTGTCATCAATCAGAATTTTGGCGTCTGCAGCCTGTACCTGTCCGTCAGTGGTCAGCGCTAGTGGATTGATTTCGGCCAGGCTCGCGTCGCTCTCAATAAAGGCTTTGGCGAGCGCTGTGAGGATAGCGCCGCCTTTTGCGATCACCTGGTGAGGTAGCCCTGCGTGTGCCAGGATAGCGCGCGCCTCAAAGGGACGCAGACCCCAGCGCATATCGATTGGCTGCCTGATGATCTTTTCGGGCGTGGACGCAGCTACTTCTTCAATGTCAATACCGCCCGCTTTAGATACCATCACCATGGGGGCCTGTGATTTACGGTCAAGGATGATACCCAGGTAATATTCCTCTTTGATCTCCAATTTCGAGACCACCAGCACCTTCTCAACGGTTAATCCTTTAATATCCATACCTAGTACTTTTGCGGCAGCGGCGCGGGCCTGTTCAGGAGTATCGCCAAATTGAATGCCACCCGCCTTGCCACGTCCACCAACATAGACCTGGGCTTTAATTACAACTGGCCCACCTAATTCGCGGGCAATTTCTTCGGCCTCTTCAGGTGTATACGCTACTCGTCCAGGCTGAATCGGGATCCCATAGCGTGCCAGGATGTCCTTGGCCTGATATTCGTGAATTTTCACGGGACTTTTGCTCCTTAAGAATATGTCTTATGATGTAAGATAAAATGGGTGCCCTGCGGGCGGGTAGTCATGCGTGTTAACCTATGGTATGCTAACACGCATGCAAAGAGGGTGTCAAGAATCGCGAATCCTGCTAGAATAACGTATAGGGTGCTTCTACAGCTAGCATTGTCATGCTGAGCGCAGCGAAGCATCTGTAGTGTCAAGAATCACGAATTTTGCTAGAATAACATATGGGGTGCTTCTACAGGGGTACGATTTATCTCTATCTTAATACGCATAACAGGGGAATATGCTTGTGGCAAAAAAATCATTAATAACTTCATCTGAAATGGATTCAGATGTCAATGCTTCTGATCAAAGGTTGGTAACTCTACTCAGCAACTCAACACCATCTAAACTCTGGTTGTGGATCATCAGCTTATTCCTAATAGGTATGATCATTCTTGGCGGCGTTAGCTACATCACCTGGAACTCGCTAAGAAATTTGCAGGTCACTTTTGGGGCAGGAGATACCCAACCTACTATTACAACTTTCAATGTGCAAAGAACCGGGACCTACGCGGATTTATTTTTTACTGTGTTGAATGCACAATACGCCAGTACTTTTCAAAATGATCCTATTCAAATAGGGCAAGCAATGGTGCGTGTAAATATGCGTGTTACAAATAAGTCCACCGACCAGGTTTCTGTAATCTATTATGAGATTGCTCGCCTGCTCGTTCCTGGCGCAAAACCAATTTCCCCAACTAACGTACATCTCTCTACTGGTCCAAAGCCTGGCTTTAGCGAGATCGGCTGGATCGATTTCCCGGTCTCTAAAGGTGTGCAACTTTCTGCACTGAAGCTACAACTGGGCTCTGTAGCACTTGGTGAAGCCCTGCTCACAATACCTTTCAGAGGGCATTTCGATCCCAACCATTTTGTTGGGAGAACTTCACCCCAATCGTTGACAATTTATTATAACTTCTCAGGGAATGTGCTGGTCTATCGCCTCACCAGTGTAAATATTTTCTATGCCTATCGGGGCACCCAAAGTAAAACTGGACAACAGTTCTATGTACTTAACTTCACTGTGGATAACAACAATGGCGTAACGGTCTCTCCCGGTTATGGTTTTGATTACATACGCCTCATCATTAACGGCTATAATAGCCCACCGATCGATAATACCCTGCCCTACGGATTTAAAGGAGGTGCGCATGGGGTCGCTGGTCGTGTGGTCTATATAGCGCCAGCAGGCTTAAAAACGCTGGGTATTGCGTTTCTATTGCAGGTAGTGCAAGGGCAGAATACCTATAGTGTAAATCTGTGATAAAAGATTCCCGATATCTCCTTACCCTGGTTCTCTCTTTACGTTTGAAAACGTTTGAAAATCAGGCAGGCATTGTGACCACCAAAGCCCATAGAGTTCGACATCGCGACGTTAATGCTTGCCTCCCGCGCTCTATTGGGTACATAGTCCAGGTCGCATTCAGGATCGGGGTGATGCAGATTGATCGTTGGCGGTATTATGCCCGTCAAAATGCTCATAATAGTTGCTACCGCCTCGATAGCTCCCGCTGCTCCAATCGAGTGTCCAATCATAGACTTGGTAGAACTAATTGATATCCGGTAAGCGTGCTCTTCGAAGCAGTTCTTGATAGCATATGTCTCAGTCCGGTCATTGTAAGGTGTCGATGTGCCATGGGCGTTGATGTAGTCAACCTGATCGGGACGTAATCCAGCTTTTTGCAGTGCGCGACGCATGGCCCGCGCGAGACCTGCTCCTTCTGGTGGAGGCTCAGTCACATGATATGCATCCGCAGTTGAACCATAACCTACCATCTCAGCCAGGATGGTTGCTCCACGGCTCAAGGCGAAATCCAGATCCTCAAGAATGAGCATCCCGGACCCTTCGCCCATCACAAAACCATCTCTTGTGGCATCGAAAGGGCGACTTGCGCCTTGAGGATCCTCGTTACAGCGTGAGAGCGCGCGCATATTATCAAAGGCTGCGATAGAAAGCGGGTTAATAGCTTTTTCAGATCCACCGGCGATCATTGCCCGGGCATCGCCTCTGCGAATTGTCTCCCAGGCCTCGCCTATGGTGTTGCTACTCGTTGCGCAAGCAGAAACGGCGGCCCAATTTGGTCCTCTTGCCCCGGTCATGATTGAGGTGATACCAGCCGCACCATCGATACTGTACATATTGACACTAAACGGGCTGACGCGATCTGGACCTCTTTCGATGAGGGTTTTAGTTGCGTCCATTATTGCCAACAGACCACCTCCACTACTACCGATGTAAATGCCAATATCGTCAGCATTTTCTTCCGTAATCTGCAAACCTGATTGGGTCAATGCCTGTAAAGCCGCGGCTATGGCAAGGTGTTCGTAGGGGTCGGTACGTCGAATTTCTTTGCGATCCATGTACGAAGAAGGATCGAAATTTTTGATCTCTGCACCAAATTGAACTCGAAACCTGCTGGTATCAAAGTTGGTAATGGGTCCTACGCCAGATTTTCCCTGGCATAGAGCTTCCCAGGTCGTTGATACATCGTTGCCTACTGGAGTGACGAGTCCCATACCAGTTATAACTACTCGAGACAATATTTCACCTCCTAATAATAACTCCATTGCCAATGCAGCAGTTTCCCACAATTATACCATCTCACTCGCTCAAGTCGTTAAAGCAGGGCAAATAGATTCCTTATATTTCAATGGCAGCGCTGCCAATTCTGCGCAATTCTGAATAGACCTGCTGGTACGCAGTAAATGGGTCTGTCACTTCATAAGCAAGACCGTACGTCTCGCAAAATGGCTTAATGATAGTCTGAGCGCGCTTGAGATTCACACGTGGAATGGTTGGAAAGAGGTGATGTTCGATCTGATAATTAAGACCTCCAAAGAGATAATCCCACACAGGATGTGAAGTGAGGTCACGTGAGCTTAGCACCTGGCGTTCCAGAAACGAAAGTTTGACGTTCCTGGTCCAAACAGGCATCCCATTATGATTAGGCGCAATGATCGCGACAAAGTAAATGCTTGCTACGACATTAGTTGCGAAGAAGATGCCAAATCCTCGCCATCCGAGTATAATGATGAACGTTATCCATAACCCTATATTGAGTGTGAGCAAGGTAATCTCATGCAGACGTCGCGCACTTCTTAATTTCCGAATTGTGAAAAGCCAACCCTCCGCGCGGAAAGCGAAGGTGTATAACAACAAACTCAGAAGAACCAGGACAACCTGGTATTTAACAAGAGCGTGTCTCCAACCTTGCCGCGAGACTGCCTCTTCCTCAGTAAAGGCTGACCGAGTAGCCAGTTCTTCTTTGTCTCGCGAAATATCTCGAGGTGACCGGCATCGTGCCCAATCAAGCCTACCTGAACAAGTGCGAAACCGAGCGCCACGCTCTCAATCGCTGACCAGCCAAAGGTGGCTGGAAGTAGAAATGACAGCGCTACACTGACCATAAGCAGGGCAAAGCAAGAAGATATGTGAGCAAGGTAGTAGCCATATTGCCGCTTTAGCAGCCCGGCTGCTATGACTGTGCGCCGCAATTCAACATATGCAGCTCTATAATCTGGTTGAGCGGCAGTCTTATCAAGGCTCGATAGTGACATGACTCTCTCCATTATTCCCTTGATCTGCATCCTTTGAGTGCCATGAAAACCACACGAGGATTAGCATCAAAGGGCCGACGGTTAAATGAAACAGGTTCTCCTGCCATCCCAGGCGCAAGCCGAAAGGATTGAACACAAAGATTCCCAGGAGACCTAGTAAGGTATAAAAGAGTCCAAAGATCAGTCCCAGGCCAAGCCGGATATTGTATGATCGCTGGGTTATGAGGATGATAAGACCGATTGTACCCCAGACAATATGCAGAATCGCGTGAGGTATATTGCCATTCATAAGCGTTGCTAGCAGGCCGGGAGTAATAGACTCGATGTCTGGTCGTAGCCTGAGTAAAAGTGAGCCACTCCCCTGTATAAAAAGCAGACTCATCGTAAGCCAGAGGTAGATATACAGCAATCGAGTTGCCAGACTGGGTTGAGCAGTGAGTTGTCCTGGTTGTGCATTCACGAGATTGCCCCTTTCACCGAAGGTCTTACCAGGTGGCTTATCAGGAGGCCACCAAATACTACCGCTTCGGCAGCGAAAAAAACAAACCACACAACTGTGGATGCGTCACTTTTGAATCGGCCGATATGCACTACCGAAACGATCAGAACCAGCACTGCCAGGGTTGCAAATATAAAAGCGAGCACTCTTACTCCTTCCCAACGGGGTTCGCGTACAGCCATCGCTGAGACGACACATAGCGATAGGAAGAAACCGCTATATAGTTGGGATAACTGCACAGTCATTGCCCATGGCCAGATGTTTATCGCTGCACCAGGGAAGAATAGCAGCAGTAATCCAAAGACTCCAAGGATAACAGCCTGTATTACCCAGAGCCACATAAGTGGATTTGGTTCCGAGGGCGCTTTATCACGTCCTCCAAGGCGCCAGAAGCTGAATGCAACCAGCAATGGATCGACGAGATAGAATAGCATCCAGAAAAGTGGAAACTTTGTCAGTTCACCCGGGTAGACGATCATACGGTAGAGCGTTAGCAAAAAGAGCAATCCAGTGGCAAAACCAATGCCAAAAAGTACGATGCGTACCTCGCGAAAACTACGAGCCATACTGCATAACAACACACCAAGACCCAGAGCCGTATAGATTGCTGCGATAAAGCGTGCGTTCAAAGGAGACGCAGGCCATGGAACAAGCAAGTTAATGAGTGGCGGTTGAAAGAGCGCGGCCAGAAGCAGCAACGCTTGTACCGCGACCAGCACAAAGATGGCGCGTAACCACCAGGGGAGCGGTTGAGCCATAATATTCCTCCTTAAGTCGAGGTGACCAGATTAAGCAATATGTAGATAAAGGTTAGAAGACCACTTCAGCATAAGTATACACTACTGATGACCTTAAGCCTATAAGCATCTTCCTGTTTCTAGAAATATTCATCACTTCCACTACTGTTAAGGTTAACTGATGAGAATGAATGCACGCATCAGCAAGATTACCCATTGGGGAGAAATGATCCGGTAACATACCAAAACAATGCCGAAAAACACATGTGTTTTTCGGCATTGTTTTGGTATGTTACTGACTACCCATGTATGAAAGCCAATAACTCGTCCCGCTTCTGTTCCATCAACTCCTTGCTATTGGCCTCGACATTCAAGCGTAGTAATGGCTCTGTATTGGATGGGCGCACATTGAACCACCAGTCTCCATAATCTATAGTAATGCCATCCAGGTGGTCAACTGAACGCGCTTCCTTGCCAAACTTTTCCTCAAGCGCCTCAAGTTTGCCCTGCACGTCGCTAACCACGCTATTAATCTCACCACTGCGCACGCCCTTATCAAGCGGTTTAAGCAACTCCGAGAGCTGTTTCCCCTCGATTGAAACGAGTTCGAGCGTGATCAAAAAGGCGATTAGACCTGAGTCTGCATACCAGTTATCGCGGAAATAGAAATGGCCGGAGTGCTCGCCGCCAAAGATGCCATTTAGCCGGCGCATCTCTGCCTTGATATAAGAATGTCCCACGCGCGTGCGCACTGGCTTGCCGCCCAACTTATTGATCAGATCAGGCACGCTTTTGGAAACAATCACGTTATAGAGGATGGTTGACCCTGGGTGCTTGTGGAGCAGGCTATTTGACACAATGGCTGTCACCATTGAACCGTCCACGATGTTGCCATGCTCATCGACCGGGAACATACGATCAGCATCACCATCGAAAGCCGCGCCAAGGTCAGCGCCTACCTCGCGTACTTTCTTTTGTAAATCCTCCATATTCTCAGGTTCGATCGGGCTGGCCGGGTGGTTGGGGAAATTTCCATCCAGGTCAAAATAAAGCGGTACCAGTTCACAGGGCAGATACGTGAACACGCGGGGCATCATCATGCCCGCCATACCATTACCCCCATCGATTACCACCTTGAGTGGCCTGATCTTGCTTACGTCAATGAACGAAAGGGCATGCTGAACGTAGTCATTCAGAACATCTCGCTGTATCACCTGCCCTTTGTGAGCAGGTTCGGCATAGTTCCCATTGATTGCCAGGTCGCGAATATCGGCCAACCCTGACTCAAGGCTAACAGGAAATGCCTGTGCGCGGCAGAACTTCATACCATTATATTTTCCAGGATTATGTGATGCTGTGATCATTACTCCTGCGGGATAGTCGAATTTACCTACCGCAAAATATAATTCGTCGGTCGTCGTCATGCCCAGGTCAATCGCGTTGGCTCCCTGGTCGGTAATGCCTCGTATCAGAGCGGCCGCTAACTGTGGTGATGAAAGGCGCATATCACGCCCCACTGCAATTTCCAATACGTTTAAATATTGCGCTGCTGCTCGACCAATACGATAAGCGATATCATCGTTCAGGTCCTGTCCGTAGATACCGCGCACGTCATACGCTTTGAAAATTGCGGGATCGATGGTTACGTTCGATGAATTCATTTGTTACTTCCTCCTCTTCCAAATTTCTAAGAGTACCCAGGGTTCACCTGAGCTACGTGGATCGAAGATTTGTCCAACTTCGCTAAAGCCTGCTTTGGCAAACGCACGCCGCGCAGGCTGATTAGCCTGAGCTGTTTCCGCGTAGATACGCACGAAGTCTGGCTGGGTAAAAAGATACTGTACCAACGTCCGAATAGCCTCTGGCCCGTAGCCTTTGCCCCAACGTGTCTTGTCACCCAGGCCTAACCCAATTTCAGCCTGGCCCACACGGTAATCAACATTAAAGTAGGTAATAGTTCCGATAGGAATATGTTGTTCATCCTCGATGATAAACCAGAACTGCCGCCCGTTGCCTTGCACGTAGTTGCGTTCAAAGATAGGCAGAAACTCGCTCATATTCTGGGAATATGGGCGATGTGGGTCGTAGCGCCATACCTCGTTGTCGCGCTCCCAGTTATAGACATACTGGGCGTCTTTTAACGTTGGATGGCGCAAATAGATGCTTTCTCCGCGTATTACAGGATAGGTTTTGTGACGCTGTGTTTCGGTCATACCAGTCCTATCTCATGCGCAAAGCTGGTGCCTGCCGCGAGCGGTGTGACCTCAAAAGCCTGAGCCAGCGTTTGACCAAGATCAGCAAAGCTAGAACGCACACCGAGATTTACCCCGGCGCGTACAGGCTGGCCGTAAGCAAGTAGTGGCACGTGCTCGCGCGTGTGGTCGCTGCCTCGATAAGTGGGATCCACACCATGATCTGCTGTGAAAAAGATTGCATCACCCGGCTGCATGAACTGTTGTACCTGTGCAAACCAGCTATCTACATCTTGCAGTGCCTGGGCATATCCCAGGCTGTCTCGTCGATGGCCCCAGAGCATATCAAATTCTACCAGGTTGACAAAGAGCAGGCCAGTAAAATCGCGCTCGAGCCAGCGCAGGGTCGCCTCCATGCCATCTTTATTCGTTTCGGTATGATCCCGCTGCGTTAAACCGCGACCCGCGAAGAGATCTTCGATCTTGCCAATACCAATCACCTCTTTGCCGCTATCCTTTAATACGTCAAGCAGTGTAGTACCCAATGGCGCTAGTGAGAAATCGCGTCGGTGTTCGGTGCGCTTGAAATTCCCCGGCGTGCCAATAAATGGGCGAGCAATCACGCGGCCTACTGCATGATCCCCGGTGAGCATATCACGAGCGATCTGGCACATATGGTACAGTTCCTCAAGCGGAATTACATCCTGGTGCGCTGCGACCTGGAACACACTATCGGCTGACGTGTAGAGAATTGGACGACCGGTACGCATATGTTCTTCGCCTAGCTCTTTGATGATTTCAGTGCCGGAAGCTGCTTTATTCCCGATCACCTTACGCCCGATAGCCTGCTCAAAGCGTGCCACGAGATCAGTGGGAAAGCCATTCGGATAGGTAGGTAGCGGTTTATGTAAGACGACCCCGGTTATCTCCCAGTGGCCTGTTGTGCTGTCCTTGCCTGTTCCTGCCTCTGCCATACGGCCATAAGAACCACGCGCCTTTTCGGTCGGTGGTGTACCCAGTATGGGAGTGATGTTTCCCAAACCAATGCTTCCCAGGTTGGGGAGCGCCAATCCGTCAATGGCTTGTGCGCAATGTTCGAGCGAACTGGCTCCATCATCTCCATAGGCATGGGCGTCGGGATTCGCTCCAGCGCCCACTCCATCTAGAACGACAAGAATAGCTCGTTTAACTTGACTCATGACATTATATCCTTATCTTTTCCAGTTGCGCGTAGTTCGGCAGCGGGCCACCGATCAGTGGTAATGCATAGTCATAAAATGCCTGCGTGACCATCGTTTTGCTTTCATCCAGGTATTCATCTGGCAACAGGCGTTGTGCATTTGCGACCTGTGCAAGCTCCGCCAGTCCGGTAGTGCAATGGTAGGTTGGCTCGTTATGACGAACTAACGTGATCATTTTATCACTCTCGCCGCCCAACAACGCATGTATTCCCATTTTTCCTACCAGGTAAGCTTCTTCACGGTCTATATGCGAGATTGAGAAGGACGCCATACGCTGTAAGTCGCCTGGTTTATCGAAGCGTGCACGTAGCTTCAGACGTTCTTTTACTAATTCTACCAGATATTGCGCTGCTCCACTCAATAAGGGGTGATGAAATGCATCAGTTCCTACCTGTCCGCTTGCGCCTAACGCTTGCCCCTGTTCATCATGAATTGTTTCGGCTGCGACAATTATCGCATATCCCAACTGGCGATAAACCTCCTCAACCTGTTTCAAAAAACGGCCAGCGTTAAAACGTTGTTCTGGCACAAGGATGATATGCGGTGGATTGCTTTCGTCACGTTTGCCTAAGGCGGAAGAAACGGCCAGCCAACCAGCATCGCGCCCCATAGTTTCTATGATTTTAACAGGATAGTGCCATGGTATTGATATGGTGTTCAACGCTGAATCTATCGTCGCTGATGCAATAAAACGTGCAGCACTCCCATAGCCAGGACAATGATCGGTAAACGGCAGATCGTTATCAATCGTCTTGGGGACGCTGATAGCGCGCAAATCATAGTTCATATGCTGCGCTGCCAGCGTGAGGCGATGTGACGTATCGGCAGAATCATTGCCACCGATATAGAGCAAAAAGTGGATATCGTATTGACGCAAAAGAGCGATAACCCGCTCTGGGTCCTCTTCTTTCAGTTTATAGCGGCATGTCCCGAGAGCCGCTGAGGGTGTATATAGCAACCGCGACCACACGGAGGAGGGTTGTCTCCGCAGGTCGATCAAGTCTTCCTTCAGGAAACCTTCGATGCCATGTAGCATCCCGTAGATGCCGTCAATGCGTTCTTCTGCCAGCGCCGCCTCGACTGCACCAACCAGGCTAGCGTTGATGACAGCAGTTGCCCCACCAGATTGGCCGATAATTAGATTGCCCTGCATTGCCAATGAGGAACCTCACGGGTTGGTTTCAATTACGATTTAATCATTACTCTAGGAGGGGGAATAGGATCCCCTGAAGCTTGGGCGTCATCAATCCAGCTTGCTATGGCATCTCGTCCTTGCCGAACGGCCTCTTCGTATGTTTTCCCATGTGTCCTGCATCCAGGCAACTCGGGAACTGTGACCACGTAGATATGGTCAATCGGATCATATTGGATATTCATTGAATATTGATCGTACTGGTTGCTCATTGCTTTTACTCCTATCGTGATTTGTCTTGTAACTTTTCCAAATTACTTTGTACATCCGCTACCTGGTAACGTTGAGCATCATCGCCGTCGGCTCCCGATAGTACAAGCCTTACTCCAGGGAGATTTGGGTGTTTCCAAACTGTGTGGCTTCCCTTTCCTGGTCGAGAATAGAAGCCTGCCTTGCGCAATCTGGCTTTGAGTTCTCTGATTTTTACAGGCACTACATTACTACTCCGCTTTACTTCTATGGTAGCATACTATGACACCTAATGAAATGGGTATTATACTTGATTCCCTCGAAATTCATTTTCGGGGGAACGTCAATGTATCTAAAGAAACGGCACAAAATGCAGAATAGTTGAGATTTGGGTACAGCCCCATTAAACGGTGAAAGTGCTCAACGGATTTTCCGAGGGCGTCCTCGTGGCCGTTTGGGCACATTTGGATCAGGCAATGGTCGCTTGCGAGTGTTTTTGATCATCACAGTGGGTACCACTTCCCTCATTTTTGATCATCAAAACGGAACCCAGGTGATATAATTCTGATCATCAATGGGAACCACCTGTAGTAGAGATTACCCCCGCAAGGTTTTTGCTTCGCACGCACTCCACTATTGCGACTACAGGTTTTAGGTTTAATATGAGCTACACAACTTTTAGATGATCCAAAGGACGAGGAAAAGCATCACTTGCCGAAAAATCGTTGTATGAGCATGGCAATAAAGACCCCTTCTATAATCAGCCCCGCTAGCGCCTCCAAAGCCGTGAACCATATCTGTGGAGTATTCGGGCTGAATTGTTCCAAGAAGACACGTCCATGAAATGCAGTGATGCTCTCAAGAAACGCTTGATCTAAGGGTAGATGCGGTGCGTAATAGATTCCTAGCACAAAGTAAGCCAGAGCGAATAACGAGACCATCACAATATAAGCAGCGAGAATGCGCCAAATGCGATAGCCATAGCCTGACAGTAAAGCGAGGAGCACAGAAAAGAGCCAGCGCCCAAATTCATGCTGATGCCAGAGCACCTTTCGTTGTAACAGTTGCGCACGGTAGGCAAAATGATCGGCTACTTCGTTGAGTCCTTGCTCTCGCAGCACAATAGCAAGCTGACGATTGGCTCGCACCGCCTCCTTATAGTCATCTATTCTCGTGCGTTTGTCTTTTGTCTCTCCTTCA
>WNGD01002436.1_pt1 | contig 19438 bp, 20 predicted proteins | sample 5400671 | NCBI WGS metagenome assembly WNGD01 (sample SAMN13153369, study PRJNA577476) | soil metagenome | isolation source: 40 cm soil or saprolite under grassland replicate 2 | place: USA:California | collected 2016-06-15
CGCTGCCGCGCGCGACCGGCATGCGTCCACCCGTCGATGGCGCCGTAGCGGCGCCGCTGCTTGGTGAGCGACCGCGTCGCTCCGTCCTCTCGGGACTGCTGCTGTGGCTCGTCATCGTCGGCGCGGTGTTCGGTGGCGGTGGATTCTACGCGTATAAACAGGGACTGATCTTCGCCAAGCCCCCGGCGCGACCGACCGATTCCACCCCGGGACGCGATACGACACGGCTCGCCGCAGCCGACAGCACGAAAGCGCAAGGAGACACGAGTCACGCGGCGGCTCCGCAGCCACCGCCACCGCCGGCTGAGGGCACGCCGGGTCGCCTGGTCTTGCAGAACTTGCCGCAAGGTGCGCGCATCACCATCGACGGCCAGCAGGTCCGGGGAAATCAGGTCGACTTGCCACCCGGCGTCCGGCACCTGATGGTACGCGCCACGGGATACCAGACGTACGACCGTCAGGTGATCGTCACCGCTGGCGAGACGTACAACGTCCGGGTGGACATGCAGACCAGCGATGATGACAGCGGCCCGTGCGACAAGTTCGGCCCGGCGTACAACCAGGATAACCTCTGCTTCGACCGCAGGCCCGGGCCGCTGTCGGCGACGCTGATCCCCGTGCAGGCCGATGCCACCATCTTTCCGCGCCCCGTGATCCTCCTCGTCCACGTCTCCCGCGATGGCGAGACATTGGAAGCGCGCGTCTACGCACCCTCCAACGTGGAGACGTTCAACAACGACGCGCTCGAGATGGCAAAGCGCCTGCGCTGGAATCCGGCCCAGAAGAACGGCGAGCCGACCGACGCGTGGGTGCAGTGGCCGTTCCAGCCGGTGCGCCAGTAATCCACAAGCCCAAAATCGATCCGACCGCCTTCATCGCGCCCAGTGCGGTCGTGATGGGCGACGTGACGCTCGGACCGCGTTCGAGCGTGTGGTATCAAGCCGTGCTGCGCGGTGACATGGCCCCGATCGTGATCGGGGAGGCGACCAACCTGCAAGACGCCACGATCGTGCATGTGGATGAGGGGAAGCCGGCGCTCATCGGTGCCCGCGTCGGAGTGGGGCACCGGGTGATCCTGCACGCCTGTACCGTGGAGGACGAGTGCCTGATCGGGATGGGCTCCATCCTTCTTAATGACGTGCACGTGGGGACGGGGAGCGTAATCGGCGCCGGAGCCGTCGTGCCGGAGGGGATGCGCGTGCCACCCGGCTCGCTCGTCATGGGCGTCCCGGCGCGTGTCGTGCGTCACGTGGACGATGGTCTGCGCGCGCGGATCAAGGGAACGTGGGAGCACTACGTCGAGCAAGCCGCGCGGCATCGCGGCGGAGCCTTTCCGCTTGAGCGAACAACTTTGTGATGTTGATACTCGGAGTGCGAGACGTGACAACACGAGTCTTCAGTCTTGCCGGGCTCTCTTCGCGCGCCTACCTTGGGCCTCCACGTCCCGTTAACTTCCTTAATTCAACTCGGGTGCCCGTGAGATTCGCATGACCGCCTCTGAGGCTCGTCTTGATTTGAACGCCAATGCCCTGACCGTCCTCGAGCGCCGCTACCTCGTGAAGGACGACCACGGGAAGCCGGTGGAGCGCCCTCAGGACCTGTTCTGGCGGGTCGCGCGCACAATTGCCGCTCCCGACCGCACCTATGGCGCCTCAGATCGGGCCGTCGCGAGCCTCGCCGAGATGTTCTTCGAGCTCATGGCGACACGGGTGTGGATGCCCAATTCGCCCACCCTGATGAACGCCGGCCGCCCTCTCGGCCAGCTGTCCGCCTGCTTCGTGCTCCCGGTGGAAGACGCCCTCTCGAACGGGCGCTCCGGCATTTACGACACCCTCCGGGCGATGGCATTGGTGCATCAGTCGGGTGGCGGGACGGGCTTCTCTTTCTCCCGGCTGCGTCCCAAGAACGACGTCGTCCGCTCGACCATGGGTGTGGCCTCGGGGCCGGTGTCCTTCATGAAGCTGTACGACGCCTCGACCGACGTCGTGAAGCAGGGCGGCACCCGGCGCGGCGCGAATATGGGGATCCTGCGCGTGGATCATCCGGACATCCTGGATTTCATCCACTGCAAGGACGACCTCACGCAGGTGACGAATTTCAACATCTCCGTGGCGGTCACCGATGCGTTCATGGTCGCGCTCGACGCCGGCAAGCCCTACGACTTGATCCACCCACGCACGGGCAAGGTGGTGGGCCAGCTCGACGCGCGCGACGTCTTCAAGCAGATCGTGCACGGCGCGTGGAAAACGGGCGAACCGGGAGTGTTCTACATCGATCGCGCGAACCACTACAACCCGGTCCCGCACCTCGGCAGCTACGAGGCGACGAACCCGTGCGGCGAGCAACCGCTACTCCCGTACGACGTCTGCAATCTCGGCTCGATCAACGTCGGCCTGTTCGCGAAAGACGGCGACGTGGACTGGGAGGGGCTGCGCACGGCGGTGCACCTGTGCACGCATTTCCTCGACAACGTAATCGACGCGAACAAATACCCGCTCGAGGAGATCGACGACCTGGCGAAGCGGATTCGTCGCATCGGCCTCGGCATCATGGGCTGGGCCGACCTGCTCGTGCGTCTCGGCATTCCGTACAACTCCGAGGCCGGCGTGGCGCTGGGACGGAAGCTCATGCAGTTCCTCGATGAGGAGTCGAAGGTCGCATCGGAGAAGCTGGCGGGGCAGCGCGGCACATTCGCGGAGTGGGAGCGCTCGATCTGGGGCCCCGACGCCACGTGCGCGCGCAACGCCGGCGGCGAGCGCATCCGGCCGCTGCGCCGCTTGCGCAACTGCAATCTCACGACCGTGGCGCCGACCGGCACCATCTCGATCATCGCGGGCTGCTCGTCGGGCATCGAACCGCTGTTCGCCGTCGCGTTCATGCGCAATCAGGCCGGTGTGCTGATGCCCGACGTCAATGAAGACTTCGTGGCGATCGCCAAGCGCGAGGGCTGGTACTCCGAAGACTTGATGAAGCAGATCGCCGAAGCCGGTCACATCCACTTCGACGCGGTGCCGAAGAAGTGGCAGCGCGTGTTCGTGACGGCGCACGACGTGACCCCCGAGTGGCATATCCAGATGCAGGCGGCGTTCCAGGACTTCACCGACTCGGCGATCTCGAAGACCTGCAACTTCGCGCACGACGCGACTGAGGAGGACGTCGAGCAGATCTACCGCTACGCCTATCAGCTCGGCTGCAAGGGCGTCACGGTGTACCGCGACGGCGCGCGCGAGAACCAGGTGCTGTCTACCGGCTCAACCGCGAAGAAGGTTGTCGAGGCAGGGAAGGACGCCTTGGCGGAGGCGCTCGGCAGGATCGCCGAGCTTGATACGGAGCTGCACCTGACGAAGGAGCGCCTGCACGATGTCGAAGCGGAGAACCTGCAGCGCCGCGCCAAGCGGTCGCGGCCCGATCTCCTCAAGGGCTCGACCCGCCGCATCGAGTCGCCGCTCGGCACGATGTACGTCACGATCACGGAAGACGACAGGGGACAGCCGTTCGAGGTCTTCATGTCGCTCGGCAAGGCGGGCGGTGCCCTGATGGCGGACGTCGAGGCGATCGGCCGGCTGATTTCGCTCGCGCTGCGCTCGGGCGTGCCGCTCCCGGAGATCTACCGGCAGCTCCGCGGCATCTCCTCCGATCGCGCGGTGGGCCTGGGGCCGAACAAGGTCATGTCGGTGCCGGACGCGATCGGCATCGCGATCGAAAAATGGATGCAGGACAAGCAGGGCGTGCAGCAGGACCTGCTCGCGCCAGCCCCCCCAGCCTCCCTAGCCCCCCCCCCAGTCGTTCCGAGTGCGGCCGCCAGCACGGCTCTGCTGTTCTCGGGACGTAGTCCGGAGCAAGACTTCATCGGTGCCTGTCCCGATTGTGGGTCGCAACTGGCGTTTATCGAGGGATGTGCTAAATGTCACGTGTGCGGCTTTTCGGAGTGCGGTTGATTCTGCGGCGACCGTACGCCGTGTGACTCTAGTCACGACGGGCACTTGCGCGGGTAGGTAGTCTACAGGCCATGGAAAGCAGCCACCCGATGGTCACGCCCACGCGCCTACAAGTGAAAGGCTGGGCGCGTGTCGGTCCCGCCGGCGCGCACACGCTGCGACGTGGCGCTTGGTATCCTGTCGTTCGGATCTCCTCGAGCAACATCGTCGTACTCGACGTGAACCGGCACAACGTCCCGGTCGATCGCCGCTTCCTCGAGATTCGCTATCATCCGCCGGAGCGGTGGACGATCGTGCGCTGCGAGCCGCGCGTCATCGAGCGACTCGGCCGGATCTTCCCGCTCACCTACGCCGTGTGCCCCAGCTGCCGGCACCGGCAGGGCATCGAAGCTCGCGTCAATGACATGACGTGCGATCGGTGCCATAAGAGTGCGTCGATGGCATGGGATGAGTTGTCCTAGACGCTGAGAGGCCGAGAGGCTGAGGGGCTATCCGGGATGAGGGGTTAGGAGATTCTCTCCTGACCCTTTTCGTTTACAGCACTGCCACCGAGTCTCCCAATGACACCGTTCCGGTCCCCTCACCGACACAATAGAACCCGCGCATTCCATTATCCAAAAACTGCAGATGCTTTTTCAGCTCTTCCGGCTCGACCGTCTTACCGAGTGCCCAGCCGGTGAAGGGCCGGCACGGGTGCGCTACTTGGAGAATCTTGAGCCGGACGCGCTCCTTCCCATCGGGTGACAGGATCGCCACGCCGTTTGCCAGCTCCTCATAGCTGAACCGCCGGTCGCTGGTCGCGATGATGTTTTCGCCCGCGCATCCGATCTCCACCCGGTCCCCGAAGTGCTCGCGCATCGCATCATAGTGCGCCGTGAAACCGAGCGAGATCCCGTGCAGCCCATCCTCGTTTTTGGTATAGGGATGACCGCGGTGGTGTACGTCCACCATCCACGTGCCATCTCCGGTGCCTCCCAGCGCGCCGTCGGGTGTGACGTGCAGCGCCGGAATTGCCAGCAGGGGGGTCGGATCGTAAACGCGAGTGGGTTTCTCGCCGCGCTTCAGGGAGTCGCGTTGGATTTGGAGGCGAGTGACGGTACCGATCGTGCGCATAACGGAATCTAGCAGGATGTGCTACATTGGCCCGCTCCATGCCGACCCCGCGGGGATGGGCCCGTTGCCTCGATAACGTCGCCGACATGCTGCGCCGCGGCGCATGGTACCCGATCGTCGACGAAACGGATGACGGCAAGGTCGTCCTCGAGGTTCGCAAGAAACCGGTGCGCATCAGCCGCATTGACGTCGCCGTGCGCGACACGCCCCCCGATCACTGGAGCATCGTCGTCCGGACCGGCCTGCTCCGCCCTACCCTGGGCGGCAGGGAAGGGGAGGAGGTCACCACGACCTACGCCGTTTGTCCGCATTGCCAGGAGCGACAGGACTTCACCGGCAAGCCGGACGGGATGAAATGCCTGCGCTGCAAGAAGGAGTCGAAGGTCGACTGGTTGGAGACCTGCTGAATCAGCGATCGGGGTTGGGGATTGGGGTTCGGGAACTGCCCGGATTGCGGCTCGGAAAATATTTAGTATATTAACTATCAACATGTTAACGATCATCCCGGTACCGAATCCCCACCCCAAAGCCCTTTGACCGACCGCTCCGAGCTGGCCCTGCAGCTGACCGACGCGGTCATCGCGGCGCGGCAGGCTATCGAGCGTGCCGGCAACCGCGCCTACAAGAGCTTTGGCCTCTCGCAGCGGGCCCACGCCGTGATGGCGGCCATCGATCTCGGCGGGCCGGACGGCGCCAGGCCGAGCGACGTCGCGAGCGAGCTGGGTGTGTCGCGCGCCGCCGCCACGACCTTCATCCAGCGCCTGGAGGCCAAGGGCTTCGTCGAAACGACGACCGATCCAGACGACGACCGCGGGGTACGTGTGACGCTCAACCGTCATGGTCTGGAGGTATTGCTGCGCGTGGGACAGCTGGAACGCCGCCTGGCCGCCCGCACGATCGAAGGGATGCCCGCCTCAACCATGGCGCGCACGATTCACGTACTCCAGGAGCTCAAACAGCGTCTCGCACAAAAGTCGCTCGAGGTCGTGCGCTGAGTCGGTATGCAGATGTGCGAATCTTTATGCAGCCGGCAGCGGTGTGCCATCCGCTTGCTGTCACCTCACGTATCACTTCAACGGCTGTTGTTAGACGCATTCTGCTCAATGTTTTATTTCGACGTTGTCCTTCAGTAGTGTCGCCTCTGGCCAGCGGCAGATTGTTCGTGTCGGACTGGCCGGTTTTCCACATCTCTTCGAGCTTGTGCATTTGTGGATAACTCGACGAACGATGTCCCGACCATCCGTCGCACCAAGATCGTTGCCACGCTCGGACCGGCGACCGGCCGTGCGTCCGCCATTAGTGCCTTGCTCCACGCGGGGGTCAACGTGCTTCGCATCAACGCGTCGCACGGCACTGCCGAGACTAGGGGCGAGTGGATCGCAGCTATCCGGAGCGTCGCCGACAAGTCCGACCAGCCCGTTGCCGTGCTCCTCGATCTCCAGGGCCCACGCATCCGCGTGGGGGATCTGCCGGCACCGCGCGAGCTGACGGCGGGCCAGCAGGTCGTTTTCGCCCCCGAGGAAATCGCGCGTGGAGACGAGCTCCCCACCACGTACGACCGTCTCGCTGCCGATGCGCGCGTCGGCTCGCGCATCCTGCTGAACGACGGCTTGCTGTCGGTTGAGGTCACCGCTGTTGACGCGCCCCGGGTCCGCGGCCGCGTGGTCGACGGCGGGATTCTGACGGCGCACAAGGGGATGAATCTGCCCGGCGTGCAGGTCTCGGCGCCGGCGCTGACCGAAAAGGACCGGGAGGACGTTCAGGACGCCCTGAAGGCCGGGGTGGATTACCTCGCGCTCTCGTTCGTCCGTCGTCCGGAGGATATCGAAGAGCTCCGACGGCTTGTTCCTCCGACCATCAAGCTGGTCGCCAAGATCGAAAAGGCGACCGCGCTGGACAACCTCGACAGAATCGTGGCGGTCTCCGACGCCGTCATGGTGGCGCGTGGTGACCTCGGCGTCGAGCTGCCGTTCGAGCGGGTGCCGCTGGTGCAGAAGCGGCTCATCAGCGAAGCGAATCACCAAGGGAAACCGGTGATTACGGCGACGCAGATGCTCGAGTCGATGGTCCACAACCCTCGTCCGACGCGCGCCGAGGCGTCCGACGTCGCCAACGCGATTCTCGACGGCACGGATGCGGTCATGCTGTCGGCGGAAACGGCCGTGGGGCAGTACGCGGTGGAAGCCGTGCGCGCGATGGACCGCATCATTCGGGAAATGGAACGCCATCCGCTGCGGCAACGGGAAGAGCGCCGGGCGATGGGTGCAGCCGTCCACACCGAAGACGCGATTGCGTGGGGCACGCACGCCGTGGCGCGCATGCTCAAGACCCCGCTGATCGTGACGCTGACCAAAGGCGGATTTACGGCGCGAAAGGTGGCCGCGCTGCGTCCGCCCGTGCCGATCCTCGCCGTCACCACCGAACCGGCGACGTATCGCCAGCTCGCCCTCGTGTGGGGCGTGATCCCCGTCCTGGTCGACCACGTGCCGGGATACGACGCCATGCTGGCGGTCGTGCGGGACCTCATTCTCAAACGGAAGTACGCGAAATCAGGCGACTGCATCGTCATGACCGCGGGCGTGCCGTGGGACGTCTCCGGCAGCACCAACCTCATCAAGGTCGAGGTCGTGTGACGTGCGGTTGACCTTCCTCGGCACCGGTACGTCGTTCGGCGTGCCCCAGATCGGCTGCCGTTGCCCGACGTGTACATCCGCGGACCCGCGCGACCGGCGCACGCGCACCGCGGCATTGATCGAGACCAATGGGAAGCGCCTCCTGATCGACACCCCGCCCGAGCTGCGGCTGCAGCTGGTCGCTGCCGGCATCGATCACGTGGATGCGGTGCTCTTCACGCACGCGCACGCCGATCACGTGCACGGCATCGACGACCTGCGCGCGCTGTCAGTGCGCCAGGGTGCGAAGCTGCAGGCGTACGGGTCGCGTGCGACGATGGCCGAGCTGGCCGCGAAGTTTCCCTACATCTTCGACCCCACGTTTGTGGTGGCGGAGGGCACCAGCAAGCCGGAGCTCGACCCACACGCGCTCGAGCCGGGCACAACCGCGTCGATCGCGGGCGTGCCCGTGCTGCCGCTCGCGCTACCGCACGGCGATCATGAAGTCTTTGGCTATCGCATCGGGCCGGTGGCGTATCTGACCGATGTGAAAACCATTCCGGACGACGTGGTCACCGCGCTGCGCGGGCTCGACCTCCTCGTGCTCAACGCGCTGTTGTCGCGGCCGCATCCGCTGCACCTCTCCGTTCCAGAAGCGGTGGCCGCGGCGCAGCGCGTGGCTGCGCGCCGCACGTTCTTCACACATCTCACGCACGAAAACACGCACGCGGCGCTGGCGGCGAAGCTGTCGGCCGGGATCGCGCCCGCCTACGACGGGCTGGTTATCGACTTACCCGGGGCATAAATTCCGCCGCGAGGAGGGGAATCCGCGCTTATGCTCAAGGAAAGCGGGAAGATCGACGCGCTGGTGCGCAAGGCTGTCTTCGGAAGCGAAGACGAGAAAGCGCACGCGCGCTGGATGATTTGGGAGATGGGGCAACAGGCCGGGGTGCGGCCCGCCTCGATCCACGAGCTGTACCTGGCGCGCGGGCGCGGCGAAGTCCCCGCGTTCACGACGCCCGCGATGAACGTGCGCATCATGGCCTACGACACCGGCCGCGCGATCTTCCGCGCCGCCAAGCGGCTCGACGCCGGGGCGATCATTTGCGAAATCGCGCGCAGCGAAATCGCCTATACCGACCAGCGGCCCGCCGAATATGTCGCGGTCATGACGGCTGCGGCGCTCCGCGAGGGATTCACCGGCCCGCTGTTCATTCAGGGCGACCACGTCCAGGTGAATGCCAAGAAGTACGCGGCCGATCCGGACGCCGAACTGAACGCGCTGCGGGCGCTGATCGAGGAAGAGCTGCACGCCGGCTTCTACAACATCGACGTCGATACCTCGACCCTCGTCGATCTCTCCAAGCCCAATCTCGATGAGCAGCAGCGCACGAACTACGAGCGCGCCGCCGAGCTGACGAAGTTCATTCGCGACCGCGAGCCCGTCGGCGTCACGGTCTCGGTCGGCGCGGAGATCGGTGAGGTTGGCGGCAAGAACAGCGACGTGCACGAGCTGAAGGCGTTCATGGAGGGGTACAACCGCACGCTGCAGCGGCTCGGCACGTCGCCCGGCATTTCGAAGATCTCCGTGCAGACCGGCACGAGTCACGGCGGCGTCGTGTTGCCGGATGGCTCGATTGCCAAAGTGCAGCTCGACCTCGCCGCGCTCAAAGCGCTCTCGCAGGACGCGCGCGCCAAATACGGGCTGGGCGGCGCCGTGCAACACGGCGCCTCCACGCTGCCGCCGGAAGCGTTCTCGCAGTTCCCGCAGTGCGAGGCGGTTGAGATCCACCTCGCCACCAACTTCCAGACCATCGTCATGGATCATCCCGCGCTGCCGCAGGAGCTGCGCCGGGAGGTGAACGAGTGGGTCAAGGGGGAAGCGAAAGAGGAGTGGAAGAAGGGCGACACCGAAGAGCAGTTCATCTACAAGAGCCGCAAGAAGGCGATCGGTCCCTTCAAGCAACGGTTCTGGGATCTGCCGGAGGATGTCCGCGCCAAGATCGGCGCCGACCTCGAGCAGACGTTCGCGTTCCTGTTCGAGCAGCTGCGCGTGAAAGGCACGAGGGGCCCGACCGATCGCTACATCAAACCCAAGCTCGATTCCCATGCGGCGCCGCGGGCCGCGCTCGTCTCCGCCCCCGACGACGCGGAGGCGGGCGAATGAGCGAGCGCAGTGGAGGTTTCGGGGCCTTCTTGTTGGGCATCGTCCTCGGTGCCGTGGCCGGGTTCGTGTTCGCGCCGACCGAAGGCGGGGAGAGCACTCGGCGCAAGGTCTCGAAGGGCCTGCGCAACCTCAAAGAGCTTGCCGAGGAGAAGGTCGACGAGGTGCGCGGGCTGCTGCAGGAGGCCGACGCGCACGCCGACTCCGACGAGGGAGCAGACGAAGACGAGGAGCCGGAAATCACGACGCGCGAGCAGTTGCGGCGCCGGCTCGACGCCGCGCGCCGCCGCCGCGCGCGCGCCGCTCGGCCGCCCGTGACCCCTCCCGCCTCTGACGAGGAGGACGAGCCGCTCGCGTGAATGAAGGAGGGGAAGGCGGCTGGCACCGCACGGTCACCGGCGTCGTCCGGCGTACCCTCGAGGCTGCCTACGAAGACAACATCCCCTTTCTTGCCGGCGCCCTCTCGTTCGACATTCTGCTCACTGCCATTCCCTTCGTCGGGCTGGTGCTCGCCGTCGTCGGCTATCTCGTTCATCATCAGCTCGCGATTCATTCGTTGGATGTCCATGAGCTGCTGGTGCGCTTTCTCCCCGAGTCCAGCGGCGGGGAGGGCGGCCAATTCGGCTTCATTGAGCGCGCACTGGGCGACCTGGTCGCGCGCCGCGGCCACCTCACGCTGTTCGCCGCGCCCCTGTTCCTGTGGTTCTCGACTCGTATGTTCGGGGGACTGCGTGCGGCCCTGAACGAGGTTTTCGACACCGAGGAGAACCGATCCTGGCCGAGAGCCAAGCTGGTCGATATCGCGATGGTATTCGTCGCGGGGACCTTGTTTCTCGCGATCGCCTTCGCCTCCACGAGCGGCGGCATCGGCTCGCAGCTCGCCTCGCTCGTCTTCAGCACCGCATTGTTCTATGTGATCTTCAAGTACCTGCCGAGTCGCAGGATCTACTGGCGGACCAGCGTGGTCGCCTCCGTGTTCTGCGCCGTGGCCTTCGAGATCGCCAAGCGGCTGTACGCGCTCTACGTGGCGCGATTCGTCACGTTCGACCACGTGACCTCGGATGCAAATCTGATCGGCTTCCTGTTGTTCATTCTGTGGATCTACTACACGGCCTATGTGTTTCTGCTGGGCGGCGAGGTGGCGGAGACGTACGATCTGATGCGCATGCGGCGTCTGCAACGCGTGCGCCTCGGATGAATCTTCCCGCGATCGATCTTCGCTCCGACACCGTTACCAAGCCGTCGCCCGGCATGCGCCGCGCCATGGCCGAAGCCGAGGTCGGCGATGACGTCCTGGACGGCGATCCCACGACGCGCCGGCTGGAGCAGCGCGTCGCCGAGCTGCTCGGTACCGAAGACGCGTTGTTCTTCCCGTCGGGCACGCAGGCGAACCAGACGGGTGTCGCGCTCGTCACCGAGCCGGGCACCGAGCTGCTGCTCGAAGCGGACGCCCATATGATCCACTATGAGCTCGCCGGCGTGGCCGCCCTCGCCGGCGTGCAGATCCGGCCGGTCCTGACGGCGGATGGCCTGCTCACGCCTGAGCGCGTCCGCGCGGCCATGCGCGCGCCGTCACCCGATGTGCCGCGGGCCACGGCGCTGGCGATTGAAAACACGCATAATGCGGCCGGTGGGCGCGTGCTCGGGGTGAATCCATGGGACGCCCTCGTGCGCACGGCGCGCGAGGCCCGGCTCCGAGTGCATCTCGACGGCGCGCGGCTCTGGAACGCCGCCGTCGCAGCGGGCGTACCGCCGGCCCAGCTCGCGCAAGGCGCGGACACCGTGATCGTGAGCCTCTCGAAGGGGCTGGGCTGTCCGGTGGGATCGTGCCTGGGCGTCAACAAGGAGCAGCGCGCCCGCGCGTGGGAAGTCCGCAGACGCCTCGGCGGTGGCATGCGGCAGTCGGGCATTCTCGCTGCAGCGGGACTGTATGCGCTCGATCATAACCTCTCGCGCATCGGCGAAGACCACGCGAACGCGACGCGTTTTGCGGAGATGCTGTCCGACAGTCCGACCGTCCGACCGTCCGAACCGCAGACCAACATCGTCATGGTCGATCTCCGGCGCGACCGCGACAGCCCCGACGCCGTCGCGGCGCGACTGGCGCAGGCCGGCGTGCGGCTGTTGCCGTTCGGGCCGCGCCGGCTGCGCGCCGTCACCCATCTCGACGTAACGCGGGCGGATGTCGAGCGGGCCGCGCGCATCATCCTGGAGACAGTGGCGTGAGCAACCGGGTCGAGCCGAAACCCCAGCCGATGCCGCTGGATCGGGCGATCCTGTGGAATCCTCCCGCCGCACCGGGCTCGACCAGTCCTGGGGGCCGTTCCTCCAGCCGCGCACCCTATCCGATCTTCTTTCAACAGGAAGCGGTCATCGCACTGCAGGAGCATCTGAAGAGCTCGCCGACGCAGGCGATCTTTGGGTTTCTCATCGGCGATGTCTATCGCGATCCGGAAAACGGCGCGCTGTACACCGTCATCGATAAGACGCTGAAGCTCAGCCAGGCGATCTACGGCGATAAGACCGAAGTGGTCGTCTCCCGCCTGTGGGAACGGATGCAGGAGCAGCTGCGCAAGGCATCCGCAACGCTTTTGGGTTGGTATCACAGCCATCCGGGACAGGGCGGGCATCTCACGCCGCACGACGTCGAGACCCACGAGAAGTATTTCACCGATCCTTGGCACGTCGCCGTCCTGGTCGCGGCGGAGGCCGGCGGCGTCACGGGACGATTTTTCCGCGCGATGCAGGGCAACGCCGAGTGGCACAAGACACCGCTGCCGTTTTACGAGCTGCTGCAGCCGGAGTCGATCAAGCCGGATGGCAAGAAGCGCTCGTTCATCACCTGGAGGAACTACAAGCCGTACGGACCGACGCTGATCGGACCGAAACCCAAGCCGCCGGAGCCACCGCCGCCGCCTCCGAAAGCGGAAGAACCGGAGGACGAGGAGGTCGAGGCCAAGACTGAAGCGGTTCCCAAGCCCGCGAAGAAAGAGCGTGGGTTGTTCGGGTTCCGCATCATGCGCTCGAGCGCCGATGACATTCCCGTCATCAAGACGAGTGCGGACGACGAACCGGCACCGCCACCGAAGCCCGAGCCACCGCCACCGAAGCGGGCATCGCCGCCGCCGCGCCCGGCAGCGCCCGAGTTCGTTCCCGATGAGCCGCCGGCAGCCGAGGCTCCGCCGCCCCCCCCGCCTCCGGCCCCCGCGCACAAATCGAACGAGCTGCCGTGGGCAGTGACCCCGGAGTCGGTCGCGTCGATCCCGCCGCCACCGCTCGCGCCGGCAGCTCCTGCGCCACCGCGGCGCACCTCGAGCCCCAAGTTCCGGCTGCTGGACCACGAGGCGGAACCAAAACCTGCTCCGAAACCGCGGCGCCGGAAACGCCGCGGACCGTGGCTCAAGCGGCTGACGATTCTTTTGGTGGTCGCTGCGGTGGGCGGCGGAGGATACTGGTATTTCACGCACCGCAATCCGCGCGTGCCGCTGCCGTGGGCCGGTTGGTTCGATCGCGCGAAGCAGTTCGTCACGAAGATGACCTCGCGGAAATCACCACCGCCCCCGCCTCCCCCTGTTGCCGCCCGCCGCCGCACGGATCCGAGCGCCTCCATCCCGCCCCCCCCAACGCCGCGGCTCCCAGCCGCTGCGCCGGTTCCTGTCCCCATGCCGCAGCCGGTGCCGCCACCGTCACCGTTTGCTCGGTTTGACCGGCTGAGCGACTCGCTGGCGCGCGCGGTCCGCAATTTTCACGATCGCGCCGCCTTGTTCGCGAGCGGCCGGATGGATTGCAACGGCCTGGCCAATGGGCTGGTCGGGATCGAGAACCTCTGGATCGTCTACAACACCGAGCGTCGAGAGCGCATGACGTCATTCGATCAGCGTCGCGCCACGCAGGATCAAGCGATGTACACAGCGGTCGACTCCGTCGAGAGTCGCTTCGAGCGCTCGGGGTGCCCGCGGCCGTGAGTCTGCTGCTCGCCCTGCTCGTGGCGGTGCAAGGCTCGGCGCCCCTTCGCAAAAGCGATCTGGTGCGACTGCTGTCGGGGGCGATGATGTCGTCCAGCGAATTAGCGGAGCTGGTCAGCCGCAACTGTCTCACGTTCGATCCGACCGAGCGTGACCGCAATGATCTCCGCATGCTCGGCGCGGACGCGGCAATGCTGGCCGCGGTGGACGCGTGCGCCCGCCGGAACGCGACCCGTTCGGTGCCGCCAACGCCGGCGCGTGCCGCCCCGAAATCGTCTCCTGCCCCCGCCCGCCCAGCCAGCCGCGCCCGCCTCGCCCCCCCACCACCGCCGCCGCTCGTCACGCGAGCCTCCGAGCGTTCTGGATTCGTCTCTGGTGGCGGGCAGCGGGGGGCGGCCGGGACGCAGCTGCCGCGCCCGTTGGTGTTCGAGGTGCGCGATTCGGCGGGGGCGCCGCTGTCCGTGCAGACGGTCGGGTTCACGGGCATCAATGCGCGCATCCTTCCCGCCACGGCGGCGACCGACGCCGCGGGGCAAGTCCGTGTGGGCGTGACGCTCGGTGAGCGCGCCGGGGCCGCGACCGTGATTGCGTCGATCGGCGTGGTCGAGAAACAGGTCGCGTTCAATGTCGCCGCCGGGCCGGCGGCGCAGCTCGTGGTGATGTGCGGGCAGGGAAGCGTGTCCGGCCATTTCGCCATCCGGCCGGACAGCGAAATCGTGCTCCGCGTCTCCGCGCAAGACGGCTTCGCGAATGCGTCGCCGCTGCTTGGCCTGCGCGCCGCCGTTGCCGACGCCCGGATCTTCCGGGTCGTGCACGTCGCGCAAGACAGCACGCTGGGGGCCGTGACGCTGAAGCCCGATCAGCCGGGAACAACGAGCCTCGCCGTCATCGCCAATGGCATGCGGCAGTACCTCACGGTGACTGTCCCGCCGAAGGCCGCCCCGGGAAAGGTTGACTGTCGGTAGCGCGTCGTGATTACCTTTCAGACGCCCCAGGTCCGCAGGCTTTCCGCTCGTGAACCGCGTCAGGCCCCCGCAGGGAGCAGCGCTAAACGATGTCGGGATTCGTTGCGGGGTGCCTGGGGCATTTTACTTCCAATGCTCAATGACCAATGTAGAATGATCATTGTTCATTGATCATTGATCATTCTACATTGGACATTCGCATGATCGCTCTCGCTCGCAAGTATCGTCCGAAGCAGTTCTCCGATCTCATTGCGCAGGACCATGTCGCGGCCGCCCTGCGGGGCGCGGTCGCGCAGGGACGCGTAGCGCACGGCTATTTGTTCGCCGGTCCGCGCGGCGTCGGGAAGACGACCGCCGCGCGGATTTTGGCGATGGCGCTGAACTGCGAGCAGCGCAAGCCTGGCGATGCCGGCGAACCGTGCGGGGCGTGCGATGCCTGCCGCCGCATCTGGACCGGTTCGGCCAGTCTCGATGTCGTCGAGCTCGACGCCGCCTCCAATCGCGGTGTGGACGATGCGCGCGATCTGCGCGAGCGGGCGATGTACGCCGCCAGCACCGAATCGGGCTCCAAGGTCTACATCCTCGACGAAGCGCACATGCTCACGCGCGAAGCGTGGAACGCTTTGCTCAAGATTCTCGAAGAGCCGCCACCACGGGTCGTGTTCGTGTTCGCGACCACGGAGCCGCAGAAGATCGCCAACACCGCCGCGCCGATCTTGTCGCGGCTGCAGCGGTTCGATTTCCGGCGCATCGGTCCGCACGCGATCGTCGCGCGGCTCAAGGACGTGGCGAAGGCGGAGCAGCTGCAGGTCCAGGACGATGCCCTCCATCTCATCGCGCGCACCGCCAACGGCGGCATGCGCGACGCGTTGTCGCTGCTCGATCAGGTGCTCTCCTTCGGTGAAGGGCCCGTGACGGCGGCGCGCGTGCGTGAAGTGCTGGGGCTCATTCCCGACGAGCTGTACGGCGAGATGCTGCGCGCCATCGTGGAACGCGACGCGGGGGCCATCTTCCCGCTGGTGGAGCGCCTGCTCGACGCGGGCGCGGACCTCGGCGAGTTCGTGAACGGCGCCGCCGAGACGCTCCGCGCGCTGCTGCTCGTCGGCGTGGGCGGCCAGCCGGAAGGGCTGACGGAAGGGCTGCTCGCGGTCGTGCAGGAATACGCGCCGCAGCTACCACCCTCCGACATCCTCCGGTTGCTCACGATTCTCAGCGAGTCGGAAGAGCGGCTGAGCCGCAGCGCCAATCAACGACTGCTCGTCGAAGTCTTGTTGCTGAGATGGACGATGTTGGACCGCACCGTCGAGCTTTCGGAGGTCATCGACGCGTTGAAAGAGGGGAAGGGGGACGGGGGACGGGGGACGGGTACACCACCGGTGGCGTCCAAAGCACTACCCGTCCCTCCTCTCCCGTCCCCCGTCCCCGGTAAGAAATTGGAGCCAACGCTCGACAACGTCCGCTCGATCTGGGCTCAAGTCATCGCCGACGCCCGCGGCAAGACACCGCTGCTCGGGAGCCTGCTGGCGGAATCGGAGATCGCCGCGGTTGAGGGCCGCGACATCATCGTGCGCCCCGGACACGCCGTGCCCGCCGAGGGACTCGAACGGCAGCGCGACACCATTGCCCAACTCGTCGGACGCTACATCAGCGAAGCGCCGCGCATCAGAATCGTCGAGTCGGGCGCTGCACGAACCGCTGGCTCCGCACCGTCGCGCATCACGGCCGAGGGGGCAAACGCGGAGCGGCTCAAGAGCCTGCGCGCCAAAGATCCGACCCTGAGCGCGGCCGTGGACGCATTAGATTTGGAGCTGCTCGAGTAACAGCTTGCCAACGGTACGACGCAAGGTAACTTTCGACATATGGCGGATTTATCTAGCCTGCTCCAGCTCTCCCAGCAGATGCAGGGGCGGCTTACCGAGATCCAGACGCAGCTGGCGCAACAGACATTGACGGTGTCGGCCGGTGGCGGGATGGTCCAGGCCACCGTCGATGGGCGGGGGCACATTCGCGGCATCAAGATCGATCCCGAGGCGGTCAAGCAGGGGGATATCGAGATGCTCGAAGACCTCGTGCTTGCCGCCGTGGCAGAGGCGCAGAAGCGCGCGGCCGAATTGTATCAGGCCGAGGTGCGAAAGCTGGCGTCGGGTCTGCCCTTCCCATTCCAGCTGCCGCTGTAGGTCGGGCGGCCCGCTCCGTGTCCGCCATCGAGGAACTCGTGGCGGAGCTCGCTAAGCTCCCCGGCATCGGGCGCAAGACCGCTCAACGGCTCACGTTCCATTTGCTGAAGCAGCCCGCGGAAACCGCGGAGCGGCTGGCGGAGGCGATCCGGCGCGTCCGCGGGAAGGTCATGGCGTGTGGCGTGTGCGGGAACCTCTCGGATGAGGATCCGTGCCCGATCTGCTCGGACCCCCGGCGCGATGCGGCCTTGCTCTGCGTGGTCGAGGAGTCGGGCGATGTCAACGCCATCGAGCGCGCCGGCCGCTACCGCGGCCGCTATCACGTCCTGGGGGGCCGGATCTCGCCCTTGGATGGCATTGGACCCGATGAGCTGCATCTGGAGCGGCTGGTCGCACGGTTGACGAACGGCTCGGAGGTGCGTGAGGTTATCGTCGCCACGAATCCCTCGATGGAGGGGGAGGCGACCGCCACGTATCTCCAGCAGCTCCTCAAGCCGATCGGCGTGCGCGTCACGCGGATCGCCCGAGGTCTGCCTGTGGGTGGCGACCTGGAGTATGCCGATGCGGTGACCATCGCTCAGGCGCTGGCGGCACGGCGCGAGATGTCGGAGACCGACTAGACCTCTAGGAGGCGCATGGCCGGGGCCGCAAGCTGGTCTTTCAGCGAGAACGACTTCAAGCAAATCCAGAAGCACCTGCAGGCGTTCCTCCGCGATTCGAACGCCCGCTGTGCGCTGCTCGTCGACCGCAACGGCCAGCTCGTCGCCACCGTCGGGGAAACGCCGCAGTTCGATCCCACCGCCTTCGCCTCACTCACCGCCGCCGATTTCAGCGCCAACGATCAGCTCGCGAAAATGATCGGCGAAGCCGAGTTCGCCTCGCTCGTGCACCAGGGCGAGCGCGAGTCGATGTTCCTCGCGGATGTGGCGAAGCGCGTCATTCTCGTGGTGCTGTTCGATCAGCGGGCGACGCTGGGACTCGTGAAGCTCAAGGCGAAAGGGGCGGTCGAGAACCTCAACAAGGTGTTCGAGGAGATGTTCAATCGGGTCGGCACGGGCCAGGCGCAAAAGGGCCTGCTCGAAGGGGCAGAGGACGAAATTGACAAACTCTTCGGATAGAGGGACGCGCCCATGTCGATGATCAACTACGCGTCCCGCGAGATCAACTGCAAGCTCGTCTACTACGGACCGGGCCTCGGTGGGAAGACCACCAACCTGGAGCACATCTACGGGAAGGTCTCGCCCAACACGCGTGGCAAAATGATATCGCTCGCCACCGAAACCGAGCGCACGCTCTTCTTCGACTTCCTCCCCGTCGATCTCGGCACGATTCGCGGTTTCAAGACGCGATTCCATCTCTACACCGTCCCCGGCCAGGTGTATTACAACGCCAGCCGCAAGCTCATTCTCAAAGGCGTGGACGGAATCGTCTTCGTCGCCGACAGCCAGATCGAGCGCATGGAAGCGAACGTCGAGTCGATGCAGAACCTGTACGACAACATGGCGGAGTACGGGTACGACCTCACGAAGATCCCGTTCGTGATTCAGTACAACAAACGCGACCTCCCCAACGCCGCCCCGATCAAGGACCTGCAGGCGTCGCTGAATCCCGGTTGGCCGATCGAGGAGGCGACACGGCAGAAACAGACGCCCGATCCGGCCCATCCGGGGGAGAACCTCGTCGAGAAGGTCGGCGCTGATTGGGTCGGCAAGGCGGCATATCATGAGGCCGTGGCAGTCCGCGGCGACGGCGTATTCGACACGCTGAAAGCGGTGAGCAAGCACGTTCTCAAGACGCTGAGCTGAAAGCCAGCTCGATGCGATGGACCCTGCCGAACATCATCACGCTGGCGCGCATCTGCCTCACGCCCGTCATCGCGCTCCTTCCCTTCATCCAGGGATACTGGCCGAAAGTCATCGCGTTCGTCGTCTTCCTGATCGCCGCGTTCTCCGATCTGGTCGACGGCTATCTTGCCCGTCGCTACGGCACGATCAGCGAGCTCGGCATGCTGCTCGACCCGATCGCCGACAAGCTGCTGCTCTTCGCGACGCTGATTCCGATCTTCTGGATGACGCGCCACCCGACGATCCTCGCCCGCGACAAGGTGGATTACGCCATCCCGTGGTGGGGAAGCCTGCCTGTGTGGGTCGCGCTGCTGCTCGTCGGGCGTGAGGTGCTCATCACGGTGTTCCGGTTCTTTGCCAAACGCCGGGGCATCGTGATTCCAGCCGTGGGCGCGGGCAAGGCCAAGGCCGTCGTACAAAACGTCTTCATCGGTGCGACGATCGCCTGGTTCGCCTGGAAAGACGCCATCGCGCAAATGCATCTCGTGGGTGCGTTTCGCAATTTCTGGGACCAGTTCCATGGCTGGTTCGTGGCCATCACGCTGGCGGGCGCGATCGTGCTGACCATCTACTCCCTCCTCGTCTACCTCTACCGCTACCGGGCACTCCTCAAAGTCGGCAAGTGAAGCTCGAAGTCGTCACGATCGGCACCGAGCTGCT
>WNGD01007151.1_pt1 | contig 19435 bp, 14 predicted proteins | sample 5400671 | NCBI WGS metagenome assembly WNGD01 (sample SAMN13153369, study PRJNA577476) | soil metagenome | isolation source: 40 cm soil or saprolite under grassland replicate 2 | place: USA:California | collected 2016-06-15
GTCGACGCGAGCTGCAACTGGTGGGGTGCGGCGAGCGGACCGTCCGGCGCGGGAACGGGCACGGGGGACGCGATCGTCGTGGAGCTGGGTGCCGCGACACCCGGCTTCGTGCCGTTCGCGACGGCGCCCATCGCGGCGACGCCGGCGACGGGCTGCTGAGCAGTTGCCGTCGTCCCGCCCACCGCGAGTGGGCGGAACGGCCGCTACCCGACTGCCCGGACCCGGAACCCCTCTCGACTGGCCGCCTCGTTCAACCGCTCGTCCAAGCTCACGAACTCGAGCGTCGCGGGCTCGTGCTCCGCAGCGATGATCGCCGCAGCGAGTTGCAGGCTGTCAGCGGCGCGCAGCGGGTGGACCCGGAGCAACCGCTGTGCGGTGGAGCGCACGGCGTCGCTCGGGAGGATCTCCTGCCACGCCACCGCCACGTCCCGCAGTCGCTCCAGGGCGGTGCCGGCGTCGGCGACGCTGAGCGCCCCCTCGCGCTCGCGACGGGCCAGGGCCGCGGTGCACTCGACCAGCGTCCCCCACCAGACGAGGATCCTGGGATCTCGCTGCAGCAGCGCGAGCAGCTCATCGCGCTGCTGCTCAACCACGAGCAGCGGGACGACTGCCGAGCTGTCCCAGAACTTCATCGACCGCTACGCCGCTCCTCCAGCAGGGCCTCGAGCACACTGGCCTTAGGCCGCGGCGCCGCGGCGCGCAGCCGCTCGAGGGACAGGGTTTGCCCCGCGCGCACCTTCTTTAGGTAGGCGCTCAGGCGCGCCTTCAATTGGGATATAGTGGTCTTTTCCATATGACTACAATAGTCTGCGACACAGGCCGCCGCAAGCCTTGCTCGCCCGAGCGCGCTTGACGCCCGCGCTGCGCGCCCTATATCCAGCGCCACGCCGTGTGGGGGCGCGATGGAAGAGTGGGTGGTCAAGCTGCAAAATGGCCGGCCGGAAGCCGCCTGGGATCGTTTCCTCGAGCGATATCGCCGGCTGATCTTCGCGGCGATTCGCCACTACGCCCAGGACTACGACGACGTCATGGACGTCTTCGCGCGGGTGTGCGAGGCCCTGCGCGAGGACGACCTTGCCAGGCTGCGCTGCTACGTCGAGCAGCCGATCCACGGCGCCCGCTTCTCGACTTGGTTGGTCACCGTCGTCCGCCACCTCACGATCGACTGGTTCCGCCATCGCGACGGCCGGCGCCGACTCTCCGCCCTGGCCGAGCGCCTGCCGCCGTTGCGGCGGCGCATTTTCGAGCTGGTCTTCTTCGAGCGCCGCAGCAGCGTCGAGGCGTACGAGTTGCTCCGCGGCCGCGAGGCGCCGGATCTCCCGTTCGGCCGATTCTTGAGTGAGCTACGCGAGACGCACAAGGCGGCGACTGCGGGGCGCCGTGGGCGCGTGCTACGCGAGCTCGGCCCGCCACCCGCGCCCGAACCGCAGCGCGGTGCCACCGGCGTGACCGCGGAGCGGAGCGACCGGCTGACCAAGGCCCTCGCCTCGCTGGGTACCGAGGAGCGACGAGCGGTGGAGCTCTACGTCATGGACGGCCGACCGGCAGCCGAGGCCGCTCGCCTCCTCGGCCTCCCGAATCCCAAGGCCGTCTACAGCCGGGTATACCGGGCACTCGGCACACTGCGGCGAAGCTTGGAGCAAGCCGGTATCCAGTCAGGAGACTTGTAGCAACCGTCCCGTTGCGGTCCGTCTAAAGCAGCGTGCGGAAACTTCCACGGTTCCCACCCGCACGCTGCGACGAACTTAAGCGAGGAGGGTCCATGAGGTCCGCATCCGCACACGGCGTGCTGCTGCTCGCGCTCGCCCTGGCGAGCGACACGCCGCCGAGGATCCACCCCAGTTCTCCGACTGGTCCACCCCGGTCAACCTCGGGCCGCCGATAAACACGACGCACGTCGAGTCGGGCGCGTCCATCTCGAAGAACGGGCGCAGCTTGTACTTTCATTGCCTCGACTGCCCGGGGAACGTCGGCGGGGCCGACATTTGGGTGTCGCAGCGGACCCGTGTCGAGGATCCCTGGGGACCACCGCACCGCCTGGGATCCAGCGTGAACACGACGGACAACGAGACCGCGCCGACCCTTTCCCTTGACGGGCGCCAGTTGTTCTTTGCCCGTGACGGCCGGACAGGCTTTGGCGGCAGCGACCTGTACGTCTCGCGGCGGCGGGACGAGCGGAACGACTTCGGCTGGGAGCCCGCGGTGAATCTCGGCAGCGGCATCAACACGACCGCGAACGAAGCCCAGGCCTCGCTCTTCGAGGACGAGCAGACCGAGACCACCACCCTCTACTTCTCCTCCAACCGGTCGGGAGGCTCTGGCCTCGACGACATCTACGCCAGCACACTCCAGCCGGACGGGACCTTTGGCCCGGCCATGCCAGTACCGGAGCTCAACACGTCCTCCAACGATCGACAGCCCGCCATCCGCCGGGACGGTCTGGAACTGTTCTTCGGCTCCGACCGGCCGGGAACGTTCGGCGCCATCGACCTCTGGGTCGCGACACGCGCCACAACGCGCGCCCCGTGGTCCACCCCGGTGAATCTGGGGCCGGTCGTCAATACGAAGCTGATCGATGGTCGTCCCGCGCTCTCGTTCGACGGCACCACCCTCTACTTCCAGTCGACCCGCCCCGGCGGGCTGGGACCGTGTGACACTCCTACCGGGCCTTGCATTTTCGATCTCTGGGTCACGACGCGCACCAGGCTCGACGCGCCGGACGGCGACCGCGCCCACCGTGGCAGCCACCAACACGATCGGCACGACCGCTGATGGGAGGCTTAGCGAGCGAGAACAGCCTGCAGGGAACAAGAGAATCCCGGGAGCACGTCCTCGCCATCGAGCGAATCGTGCTCCTGCAAGAGGGACAGGCTCCGGTCGCGCCGGTAGACCCGAGCTTCCGACCGCTCCGGATCGATCACCCACACGAGCTTCGTCCCGGCCCCGAGCCAGTCGGCCGCCTTGGCGAGCACGTCGGCGGGTCGGTCCTCGGGCGACACGATCTCGGCGAGTAGATCGGGCGCCAGCTCGGCGTATCCCCGCGCCCCGATGAGCCCCGTGCGCTCGCGTCCCACGAACGCGACGTCCGGCGCGCGCACCGTGTCGGGATCGGACCCAATCTTGAACCCCGTGTCCTGAGCAAAAACACCAAACCCAGCCCGTGCCGGCGTACAAAGTCGCCCAAGACGTATGCCAGGTTCGCCGCGACGGCCCCGTGCCACGTCCCGGGTTGCTCCCGCACCACGAGTTGTCCCCGGACGAGCTCGACCTGCTTGCCCGGAATGGACATGCGCTCGACATCCAGCGCGGTCAGCCCAGGGAGCGTTCTCCCGTCGCGCGACATCACACCGGACGAAACAGCTCCGCCAACTCCAACGTGAACCCCTGCCGGGCTCCTGCTGGCCGCCACACGAGCCGCTCCCGCTCGACCGTGGGGAACTCCGCATCTGGCGTCCACACCTCGACCTGCTGGTCTGCACCATCCACCACCCAGTACACCGGCACGCGGGCCTCCTGGTAGCGGCGGCGCTTCGTGAACCGGTCGGCCCGCGCCGTGGTCGGGCTCAGCACTTCGGCCACAACGAGCAGCGAGCGGAGCTTCGACCAATCACCAGTCCGCGCCTCGTCCAGCGGGATCACGAAGACGTCGGGCTGCACCAGAACGTCCTGCCCCCAAGAGATGTCGGCGGGCGACGTCAGCATCACCCCAACCGGCTCGTGTTCCAGGTAGTTGGCGATTGCGACGGCCAGTCGGCTCACCAGCAGCTGGTGGTCCAACCGGGGCGCGGGGGTCACCAGCAGCTCCCCGTAGACGACTTCGTAACGATTGACGTCGTCGGGGAGCTGGCGGACCATCTCCGCAGTCCAGTAGGTGGGGGCGGCCATACCCATAGTATCTGCTCCTCGGCATGCGGTAAGCAAGCGAGCGGCATGGCAAAGCATGAGGCCCGGCGCTCGCGCCAGCGTCACCGTTTCCGTGCCGATCGGCACGCAAAAACCGCCCCACCCCGCCTGCTGGGGACTAACGCCCGGCCCCCCTGGCGCGTATTTCTTTCGGTGCGCCGTCGCACCCTTCCACTTCATTCCTGAGGCCGTCATGTCCCTACGCCGCTGGGCCCGCTTCGCCGTCCTCGCCTTCGTCTTCCCCGCCCTGCCGCCCCTCGCCGCGCAGACCGCTGCACCGCTCGACTCCACCGTGCTCGCCGGGTTCCGCTGGCGCAACGTCGGACCGGCCAACATGGGCGGGCGCGTGTCGAGCGTCGTGGGTATCCCGAGCCCCTCGAAGACGTTCTTCGTCGCCGGGGCCGCGGGCGGGATCTGGAAGACCACCAACGCCGGGACGTCGTTCCGGCCGGTGTTCGACAACCAGCCCTGCATCTCGATGGGCGAGCTGGCGATCGCGCCCAGCGATACGCTGCAGCTGTGGGCGGGCACCGGGGAGGAAGACTCCCGCAACACGATCTCCCCGGGCTGCGGCATCTTCAAGTCCACCGACGGCGGGCTCACCTGGAAGCTTGCGGGCCTCGAGAAGACCGGCGCCATCGGCCGCATCGTGGTGCACCCAACCAACCCCAACATCGTGTACGTCGCGGCGCTCGGCCAAGCCTGGGCCGCGAACCCCGAGCGCGGGCTCTACAAGACCAGCGACGGCGGCCAAACGTGGCAGCTCGTCAAGTTCATCAGCGACAAAGCGGGATTCATCGACATCGCGATGGACCCGACCAATCCGGAGGTGCTGTTCGCCTCGAGCTGGGAGCGGGTGCGCGGGCCCTATTTCCTGAAGAGCGGCGGCCCCGGCAGCGCGCTGTGGAAGACCACCGACGGCGGCAAGACGTGGACCGAAGTGAAGGGCGGCGGCTTCCCGGAAACGATGAAAGGGCGCATCGGCCTCGCGATCGCGCCAGGTGACAACAAAGTGGTCTATGCGCTGGTCGAAGCGGATACCGCGCCGAATCCCAAGGTCGACAAGGCCAAGCCATCGCAGAAGCGGCCTTCCGGTCTATACCGCTCCGGCGACGGCGGGGCGACGTGGACCAAGACGAACGACAACGACGTCCGCCCCTTCTATTACTCTCAAGTCCGCGTCGATCCGAAGGACCCGAATCGCGTGTACTGGTCGTCCACGCCGGTCAACTACTCGAACGACGGCGGTAAGACCGTCGGCCTGGCGACGCAGGGCATCCACGTGGACCATCACGCCATGTGGATCGACCCCAACGACGCGAGCCACTTCATCGTGGGCGATGACGGCGGCGTATCGCAGACGTGGGACAAGGGTGGGAACTACGACTTTCTGAACGTCATCACGATTGCTCAGCCCTACATCGTCAGCTACGACATGGCGTTCCCCTATCACGTGTGCGCTGGGCTGCAGGACAACGGCTCCTGGTGCGGCCCGAGCCGCCATCGCCAGGGCGCGGTGACCAACGCCGACTGGATCACCATCGGCGGCGGGGACGGCTTCTACACCGCCCAGGACCCCACCGACCCCAACATCGTTTACTCGGAGTCCCAGGGCGGCAACATGGGGCGCTTGAACCTCGCCACGGGCGAGCGTACCTCGCTCCAGAAGCCCAATTGGCGGCCCCGCTACCAGGTGTTCGAGGATTCGATCATCATCGAGCACCCCGACACGACCAAGCCGCCCACGTCCACGCAACAGAAGCGGCTCGCGGACCTGCGCCGCCGCCAGCTCGCCGACTCGGCCGAGGTCGATCTGCGCTGGAACTGGAACACCCCGTTCTTCCTCTCACCGCACTCGCCGACCACGTTCTACGCGGGCTCGAACAAGGTGATGAAGTCGACGAACCGCGGCGAGAACCTGCTGGCCATCTCGCTGGACCTGACCACGCGCGACACCATGAAGATCGGCGTCAGCACCCACACGACGGGCGGGGTCACGCCCGACGTCACGGGCGCGGAGACGTACTGCACCATCGTGTCGCTCGCCGAGTCGCCGGTCCGGCCGGGCCTGCTGTTCGCGGGCACGGACGACGGCAACGTCTGGCTCACGCGCAACGACGGCGGAACGTGGGAGAATCTCACCGGCCGGTTCCCCGGCGTGCCGGCGGGCACGTACGTGAGCCGGATCGAGCCCTCCCACTTCGACACGGCCACCTTCTACGTGACGTTCGACGGCCACCGCACCAACACCTTCACCCCCTACGTCTACGTCACCACCGACTTCGGCAAGACGTTCACGGCGATCACCCACAACCTGCCGACCGGGGGACCAGACTACGTGCACGTGGTGCGCGAGGATCCGTTCAACCGCAATCTGCTGTATGTCGGCACCGACGTAGGCGCCTACGTCTCGCGCGACCGGGGCGTGTCGTGGCAGAAGTTCATGACCGGCCTGCCCGTCGTACCGGTGCACGACCTCAAGATCCACCCACGCGAGCACGAGCTCATCGCTGCGACGCACGGCCGGGGAATCTGGATCGTGGACGTCGCGCCGCTCGAGCAGCTCGCGGACAGCGTGCTCTCGGCGAGCGCGCACCTGTTCGAGCCCAAGACGGCCTACGAGTACGGCGAGGCCGTGCGCGCGAATACCAGCGGGGGTCAAAAACAGTTCATCTCGCCGAGCCCGCAATACGGCGCCGAGATCGTGTACCGGCTGACGAGCGGCGACCGCCGCACGCAGACCAAGATCGTCATCCGGGACGTGCGCGGCGACACGGTGCGCACCGTGAACGGCCCGGGCGGCCCGGGACTGCACCGCGCGACCTGGGGATTCCAGGGACGGACGCCGCCTCCGCAGCCGTTGTCCCCGTCGCAGCGGCGCGACTCGACGCTGATCGTGCGCCGCATCCAGGTGGTGTTCGACTCGCTCGAGAAGGCCGGCACCAACGCGCAGATGCTCGGGCCCTTGAAGACGGCACTGCTCGCGGGTGATCTACAGGGGCTCGCGCAGCGATTCGGGTTTGGAGGGGGTGGAGGTGGTGGCGGTGGGGGCGGCGGTGGCGGTGCTGCGGCGTTCAGCACCGCGCGGTTCGTGGAGCGCCCGGGCGAGACCACGCCACGCGCGCCCGGGGCGACGGGGGGAGGCCCGGCGGCGCAGCCACAAGAAGGCGGCGAGTCCGGTGCGGAGCAGCCCGACGTGGGCTTCCTCGGCACGCTGGGCCAGCTGATCCGCGTCGCCCTCCCCAGCCAGCGTGGCCCCGGCGGGGGGGGCGGCGGTGGGCTGGGCGGCCTCGGGTTCATCGCCCAGGCATTTGGTCGCACCGGCGGGGGCGGGGGGGCCGGGGGCGGCGGGGGATTCGGTGGGTTCGGCGGCGGAGCGCCCGCCGTCCCGAGCGGCGACTACCTCGTGAGCATCACCGTGGACGGCAAGACACTCTCCCGGGTGCTGCGCGTCGAGCGGGCGAGTGGCACGGGGCTCGGCGCATCGTTCGCGTTCGACGACGACGCGGACGTCGACCCGTAGGGGCCTAAGGGAGAAACCGTGACGGCGTGCGGGGCGCCCGCCCCGCGCGCCACACCGGGAACTCGCGCCCCGAGGAGGGGTCGAGCTGCGTGCCGGGGGCGCCGCTGAACGCGCCCCAGCGCGCCAGCCCGAACCCCTCCGGCTCGAGCAGGGCGAACACGAGCCTGCCGAGCGGTTGCGCCGTGGACACGAAATAACCACCCGCCGGCACGCGGCGCGACGCGCGGGCCCAGGTCCCCGTCACCTCCAGCAGCTGGTGTCCCTGAAACTCCCGCGTCGCCCACTTGAGCTCCGTGCCCGTGAGCACTTCCACCGTGTCGGTCCACTCGGCCGTGAGCCGCTGCACTTGGATGCCGTGGAGCCGGAGCAGCGCGGCGACGCCGCTGTCGGCCGCGGGCAGGAAGTAGCCTGCCGGCAACGCGCGGGTGAGCGAGTCGACGAAGCGGTCTCTTACCGGCAGCCGGTAGGTGCCGACCTGCTGCCTCACCTCGAGCCGCACCGGCTCGATCCCCCGCGTCGCCAGCTTGTAAGCGACCGCCAGCGACGGCCGCAGATCTGAGCCCGCCCCTTCCAGTGCGGTCTGGCGGTCGGCCGCGCGCTCGAGACGGCGGATCTCATCGCCATGCCGCGCGACATAATTGAGGATCTCCACCAGGAAGTCGTGCGTCACCTGTACACGGGTCTTGAAGTCGGCGTGCGAGTACGCTTCCGACAGGATCGCCATCCGCCCCCGCAGCCCCACGTAGTTGGTGCCGTACCAACCGTACGGAGCGTAACTGTCCCAGCTCCGCTGGGCCTGCGAGGTATCCACGTTGCCGTAGTCGAAGATCGGCTCGTGGTACTTATGCGCGAGTGTCTGGCGGAGCGCGGGGAGCATCCCGCCTCGCACAAAGGCAGTAGGGCCGGCCGGGCCGTTGGGATCGAGCGGCGGCGCGTAGGTGAGTTGATAGCCGTGCAACGTGCCGTCGGTGGTGTGGAGGTCCACCATCAGCGCCGGGTCCCAGGTGGTGTAGACACGGGCGAGCGACGCGCGGGTCTCAGGTGCCTCGGCCTTGAAGTAGTCGCGGTTCAGGTCGAGGTTCTTGCCGTCGGCGCGCTGTCCGATGAGCGCCGGGCCATTCTGCTCTGAGCGGTTCACCGCCTGCGGGCCGAACGCGTCGTTGCCGTCGGGGTTGTAGTCGGGCGCGACGAGAACCACCAGCGTCTGCAGCAGCTCGCGCCGCGGTCCCGCCAGCTCGCGCAGCAGGGCGAGCACGGCCTCCTTCCCCTCTACTTCCCCTCCGTGGATGTTCGCCTGGAGGTAGACTACCACCTTCCCGGACGCCGCCGCTTCGCCCGGGGACGTCACCGTCGGGTCGGAGGCGATCACGAAGTAGATCGGCTTCCCGAGCGCGGAAGTGCCCATCTCGGAGACAGCCACCGGTGCCCCGGCGAGCGCGAGGCTGTCGAGAAAGGTGCCCACATCCGCGTTCGTGGAGGTGGCCGCGTAGTCACTCCGCTCGGCGGTGGTGTGCGGTAGTGCCTGCGCCGCGAGCCTCGGCGCAATAGCGGCGGGGACCGCGAGCAAAAACCGCAACGGAAGCTGCATCGGCTATCTCCCTCAGACGTATCACCTACACGGCCCTCCGCCGTCCATGACGGCCCCCTCCGCCATCTATGATGAACGTCGCAACATTACCACCGGCCATGCGAGCCCCAGCGCGAGCCCCCCCGCCGCGCTGCCGACGAAGGCCGTGGCTGCGCCGTACGCCTGAAACACCGCGCCCAGGCCGATGCCCCCGGCGAGCGCCGCCAGCCCGGTCACACCGTGGTACAGCCCGAATCCGCTCCCCTGGTGGGCTCCGGCGAGTTGCGCGACGAGCGCCCGCTCGGGGCTTTCGGTGAGGCCCGCCACGATCCCGAACGCCAGGAACAGGGTCCACGCCGCTCCGGCGCCGCGCGCCACCGCGAAGCCAGCCGCCACGCCCGCGTAGGCGAGCCAGCCCAGCCACATGGTGCGACTCGCGCCGATCCGGTCGGTGAGGCGACCACCCACGAAGCTCACCGACGAGCGCACCACGTGCAGCGCGGCCCACAGCAACAGCACCGCCGCCGTCGACACGCCGAGCTGCTGGGATCGCAGGATCAAGAGCGTCTCGGGCATGCGGAGGAGGTAGAAGAATGAGATCGCGAGCAAGGGAAGCGATGGGGAAGGACGGGGAAGGACGGGGGAAGACGGGGAAGGCGCAGCGACCGGCTCCCCGTGGTTCCCCATCCTCCCCCGTCTTTCCCCGTCCCGCACCGCCCACGTCGCCAGCACCAGCACCACAACCCCCGGCGCCAGACTCCAAGCAATCACCGTCCGCACGTCGGCGCTCCCCGACGAGAGCAGCCACCACGCGGTGAGGGGACCGAGCACTGCGCCGGCGTGGTCCATGCCCCGCTGCAGCCCGAACGCCCGGCCTCGGAGCGGCACCGGCGTGACATCCGCCATCAAAGCGTCCCGCGGCGGGGTGCGGATGCCTTTCCCGATGCGGTCCACCACCCGCAGCCCGATCACCTGCCATGCCGCCGCCGTGACGGCGATGATCGGCCGCACCAGCACGGCGATGGCGTAGCCCAGCACGATGAGCGGCCCGCGGCGCGCCGGCCGGTCCGAGAGCCGCCCCGCGGCGAACTTTACGACCGACGCGGCGAACTCCGCCGCGCCGTCCAGCGCGCCGAGCGCCTGCGGGCCCGCGCCGAGGACGCCCGTGACGAACGCCGGCAACAGCGGGTAGATCATCTCGCTCGCGAAGTCGTTCAGGAGCGAGACGAACCCGAACAGCTTGACGGGCCGCGGCAGCCGGGATGCCGCGGCGCCGCTAGCGGTCACCGAGCCCCAGACCCCACCGTATCAGCGTGACGGGCAGGCCGCCGTACTTGAGGATCGCGTCGTGGAAGCCCCGGAGCGTGAACGCCGCGCCCCGCTCCGCGCGAAAGTCGTCGCGCAGTTTGAGCAGCTCGCGCCGCCCCACCGCATAGCTCAGCGGATACGCCGGCTCGGCGCAATAGCGCCGCACCTCCCCCTCCGCGTTGGCCCGCTCCACGTTGACGTGGGTCGCGAGATAATCCACCGCCTGCGCGAACGTCATCCCGCGGGTGTGCAACCCCACGTCGAGCAGCACCCGGACGGCGCGCCACAACAGGTGCACGCGCTGGAAGAACTGCTCCTCCTCCGACCGGTAGAATCCCTCCTCCCCCATCATGTCTTCGCAATACAGGGCCCACCCTTCGACCGTGACCGGTGTCCACACGTTCTTGCGCGTGTCGGACCGCTGCTGCTGGGCGTGCACCAGCTGGAGGTGATGGCCCGGGTAGCCTTCGTGCAGCGCGGTGGCGGCGAGCTCGTGACGGCAGTGGTCGCGCAGAATGCGCTCCTGCGCGCTCGCCGGCAGCGCCGGATCGGGGAGGGTGACGTAGAACCAGCCGGTCCGATCGCTCGAGTAGGCGCCGGGGCTGTCGTACGCCGCGAAGGGAATCACCGGTCGCATGAAGGCCGGCGTGGGCACGACGTCGAGCGGGGCGTCGGGGATCGGGGCGAGCCCGCGCTCCGCCACGAAGTCGCGGGCCCGCACCATCTCCCGGGCATACGCTTCCACCAGCCCGGCGGCAGGGGGATGGTCGGCGCGCAGCCGGTCCGCGACGTCCTGCCAGCGCTTGCCGCCCTCGAGCCGCGCGGCGCGGCGCCCGAGATCGGCCTCGACCTCCTCCTTGAGATGCAGCCCGTAGCGCCACAGCTCGGGAGCGGTGTCGCGCAGCGCGTGCTCGTAGTGCAGGTGAAAGTTGAAGTCGTCCTCGCCCAGCGCGAACTCTTCCGACGCCGTCTCGAGCCAACGCTCCAGGTCGCGGTCGAACGCCGTCATCGCTTGCGCCGCCTGCTCGACCGCCTCCCGCAGGGCGTCGCCCGGTCCGGGCGGGGCGTCCGGAATGGCGGCGGCGATGCCGCGCACCAACCCCAGCCCTCCCGCGTTGATCCGCAGCGCCGTCTCGACGAATACCCGCACCGGCTCCGCCAGTGCGACGCGCGCGTCATCGAGCAGGCGCGGCACGTCCTCGAGCCGTCCCACCAACGCGCGGGCCCGCTCCTCGTCGCTCCGGTCGCCGCGTCCCAGCAGAAAGTGCAGCCCGCTAAGCAGATGGTTCAGCCAGAACGCCGGACTCTTGGCCTGCGGTCGCTCGCGCTCGAAACGGTGCAGCACCACGCGGATCTCGTTCAGCAGGGCGGTGCGGTCGATTTCGTCTTCCCGCTCGTCGGCAGCGGCCTCTTCGAGCGCGCCCGCGAGCGACTTCAGCGCGGCGAGGTGGGGCGCGAGCGCCGGCGCGCTGTAGCGCCCGTAGCGATCGTCGTAGGCCTTCACCCCGGCCTGCGTGGCGGCGACCGGGTCGAGGTGCCATCGCAGGTCGAAGTACGCCTTCTCGATTTCGTGGAACGTCCCTACCGCCATGCCCCCGATGCCCCCTGCCTGACCAAGCGGTGGCATTCTTCGTCCGAGAGCACCCGGTCGGTGCGCTTCGCCGCCTCGAACAGCACGCGGCACGCCGCTTCATCCTCGCCGTCGTAGCCGTGCGTCTCGAGCCAGTACTTCACGTTGGACAGGCCTGAGACGGGCGAGATCTCGATCTTCTGCTCGAGCCCGAACTCTTGGGCGGGCACGGAGCTGTACACCCGGTCGGCGAGCCAGGCGTGGCCCTTCTTTTTCGCTTTGATGATCGCCGCCGCATGCACCCCGGTGCCGGTGCGAAACGCGTCCGCGCCGAGCACCGGATAGTTCACCGGAATCGGCACCCCCACGGCGTCCGCCACCAGACGGCAGTACTCCGGCAGCTTGGCGATGTCGTGTCCATGCGCGCCCAACAGCTTGAGGTTCACGATCAGGAGATCCATCTCGGCGTTGCCCACCCGTTCGCCCACCCCCAGGGCCGTGGCGTGGACCCGATCGACCCCGGCCTCGATCGCCGCCAGACAGTTGATCAGCCCCATCCCGCGGTCGCGGTGTCCGTGCCAGTCGACCGCCACACGTTTGTCCGCGACGATTTCGCGCTTGACGAACCCCACCAACGCTTTCACGCCGTCGGGAGTCGCGTGGCCGACTGTATCGGCCAAGCAGATCCGCGTCGCGCCGCAATCGATCGCCGCGCCGTACAGCGCTTTGAGGGCCTCGGGCTTGGCCCGGGTCGTGTCTTCGGTGACGTACATGACCGGCAGGCCGTGTTTGACGGCGTACGTCACCGCCTCCTCGCTGGCCGTGAGGATGCGATCCAGGGTCCAGTCTTCGGCGTACTGCCGGATCGGGGAGGAGCCGATGAAGGTGGCGGCCTCGATCGGAATCCCTACCTCTTCGGCGACGCGGACGATCGGCTCCACGTCCGCGATCACCGTGCGGGCCGCGCAGTTGGGGAAGATGGGGAGCTTCTGGTCGCGGATCTCCCGGGCGAGCGCCCGCACCTGCTCCACGACGCGGGGCCCCGACCCCGGGAGCCCGATGTCCGCCGCCACGATCCCCAGGTCCGCCATCAGGTGGAGCAGCCGCCGTTTGACCTCGATCGAGGGATCGCGCACCGAGGGGGACTGCAGCCCGTCCCGCAGCGTCTCGTCGTTCAGGTCGATCCGCACCTGCGACCAGTCGAGCGCCGGCCCGCTCCCGCTCTTGTTCCAGTCGTAAATCAGCTCGCGCTCGTCCATGACCCTAGTGTCGCCCTCTCGCCGGGCACCGTCAAGGCAGTTAGTGTGCAGGTGTGGATCAGACCATCTCGCGCCTGCTCGCACACGAGCGCGTCCGTGCCGCGCGCTCCCACTTGGAGCGCACCGACGAAGTCACGCTCGCGCGCCAGGCCGCGCTGTGCGCTATCCCAGCGCCGACCGGCGCCGAGGGGCGCCGCGCCGCGCACGTGGCCGAGCTGTTCCGCGCCGTCGGCCTGCACGACGTCACGATCGACGAGGTCGGAAACGTGTACGGGTGGACGGGCAGTAACGGTGGACGGGCCGACGCGCCCGTCGTCCTCTCGGCCCACCTGGACACGGTGTTCGGACCCGAGGTGAACGTCGCCGTGGAGCGTCGTGGCCAGCGGCTCGAGGGCCCGGGCATCAGCGACAACGCCCGCGGCCTGGCGGCGCTCGTCGCCGTCGCCGAGGCGATGGTCGTCACGCGCGTGCGCACGGCTCGGCCGGTGCTGTTCGCCGCCACGGTCGGTGAAGAGGGATCGGGGGATTTGCGGGGCGTGAAATACCTCCTGAACGGCCAATCGGGAACAGGGGAAGGCGGAAGGGTCCACCCCGCCCCGGCCGCGTTCATCGCGCTGGACGGCGCGGGGCTCGAGCGCGTGGTGCACCGCGCGCTCGGCTCGAAGCGCTACCGCGTCACGTTTCGCGGGCCCGGCGGCCACTCGTGGGCCGCGTTCGGCGTCGCCAACCCTGCGAACGCGGTCGGCCGCGCCACCGCGCTGCTCGCCGACTTGCCCACCCGCGCCGCTCCCCCCGCCCCGCGCACCACCTGCGCCGTCGTGCGGCTGGGCGGGGGCACGGGCCTCAACTCCATCCCCCAGGAGGCATGGCTCGACCTCGACCTGCGGAGCGAAGACCCCAAGGCGCTCGCTCAGCTCGACGTCACCGTGCGCGCCGCCCTCGACCGCGCGCTCGACGACGAGAACCGCCGCCGCGCGTCCGGCACGCCGCCGCTCACGCTCGAGCACCGGCCCATCGGCGACCGGCCATCGGGCGTCACGCCGCGCACCCACCCGCTCGTCCTCGCGGCAATCGCGGCCAACCGGGTGCTGGGCCGCGACGCCGAGCTGGCAAGCGCGTCCACGGACGCGAACGTGCCGATCGCCCTCGGCATCCCGGCGATCGCCCTGGGTGCGGGGGGCAAGGCCGGGGACGCGCACCTCGCGACCGAGTGGTACGAAAACACCGAAGGTGCGCTGGGGATCGTGCGCGCCCTGCTGGTGACGGTGGCGATGGCGGAGCTGGAGTGACGGCGGCGCCCTGACGAGCAGGTTGGTGCGGCAGCGCCCCCACACTGTCGACCCGACGCGGCAGCCGCCCCTCGTCCGGATGGTCACGGGACGCCGTTCCGGCCTGCACCAGATCGGCACGAACTTTGACCAGTATGACGGGCAACCCGGCCCGGACCCGATGTCGCCGCTTCGCCCTGTCGTCGCCTGCACGCTCTGCCTCGCCTGCCTCACCTGCACCGAGGACTCTACCCGCTCGGGCCCGACCGGGCCGCGCGCCGCGACCCTGGCGCCGACCGGTCCGGTGCTCGTCGGCGCGGGCGACATCGCGCGCTGCGACGGACAGGGGGACGAGGCGACCGCCGCCCTGCTCGACGGCATCCCCGGCACGGTCTTCACCGCCGGCAACAACGTGTACGGGTCGGACAGCGTCACCCCCGACTTCACCAATTGTTACGGGCCGTCGTGGGGGCGGTTTAAGGCGCGCACCCGGCCGGCCGTCGGCTCGCACGAGTACTACAGCCCCGGGGCTGCGACCTACTGGCAGTACTTCGGCGCCGCCGCCGGGGATTCAGGCGCCGGGTACTACAGCTACGAGCTCGGCAGCTGGCACATCATCGTGCTCAACTCGGGCGTAGACATGCGGGTCGCCTCGCCGCAGGAGCAATGGCTCCGCGCCGATCTCGCCGCCCACCCGGCGCTGTGCACCCTGGCATACTGGCACCATCCCCGCTTCAGCTCCGTGCCCAATTCGGCGGGCGTGAAGGTGCTACCCCAGATCAAGCCGCTGTGGGACGACCTGTACGCCGCCGGGGCCGAGGTCGTCATCAACGCGCACTATGAGGTATACGAGCGGTTCGCGCCGCAGACGCCGGACGGCGCCGCCGACCCACCGCGCGGCATCCGCCAGTTCACGGTGGGCACGGGTGGGATGGATGTGCAGCGGTTCCCACTCGCCGCGCTGGCGAACAGTGAAGTCCGGAACTCGGGCACCGCAGGCGTGCTCCAGCTGACATTGAGCGACGGGGGTTACAGCTGGCAGTTCGTTCCGGTCGCCGGGGAGACGTTCACCGATTCGGGGAACGGCTCCTGCCACGACACCTCGCCGCCCACGCCGGTCTCGTCGGTGGACGTATCACCCTCGTCCGCGAGCTTCGAGGTCGGCGCGCGCATCCACCTGACGGCGGTCGCCCGGGATGCGAGCGGCGCCCCCGTGGGGGAGCGCGTGACGACCTGGACGTCGAGCGACCCGAGTGTGGCCCGGGTGAGTGCGCGCGGCGTCGTTACCGCGTGGGCACCGGGATCCGCCACGATCACCGCGACCGTCGAAGGTCAGCAGGGCACCGCCGCCATCACGGCGACGCCGAGCTCGGCCGCAATCCTCGTCGGCGCGGGCGACATCGCCACGTGCAAGGGCGTCTACGACGAGCAGACGGCCGCGCTGCTCGACGACATCCCCGGAACCGTCTTCACCGTAGGCGACAACGTGTACGACAACGGCACCGCGACTGAATACACCGATTGCTACGACCCATCCTGGGGACGTCATAAGGCACGCACGCGACCGACGCCCGGGAACCACGACTATTACACGCCCGGTGCGACCGGGTACTTCGGCTACTTCGGGGCCGCCGCGAGCGACCCGACGCTGGGCTATTACAGCTACGACTTAGGCGCGTGGCACATCGTCGTGCTCAACAACTACCAGACGATGACCGCCGGGTCGACCCAGGAGCAGTGGCTCCGCGCCGATCTCGCCGCGCACCCGTCGCAGTGCACGCTGGCGATGTGGCACGAGCCGCTGTTCAGCTCGGGAATGACCCACGGCGGCAATCTCCGCACTCAGCCGCTGTGGCAGGCACTGTACGACGCCGGCGCCGAGGTCGTAGTCACCGGGCACGACCACAGCTACCAGCGCTTCGCGCCCCAGACTACAACCGGCGTCGCCGACGCCGCGTACGGCATCCGCCAGTTCGTCGTGGGGACGGGGGGCGCGGGGCTGGAGGAGTTCGTTTCGGATGTCCCCAACACCGACGTGCGCAACAACAGCGCGCACGGCGTCCTCAAGCTCACGCTCCGGGAATCGAGCTACGAGTGGGAGTTCATTCCCGATCTGGGCCAGACGTTCGCGGACTCAGGGGGCGCGCCGTGCCATGGTGTGCCGGGTGCGCCCGTGAACACGCCTCCCCAGGCATCGTTCAGCGCCGCCTGTTCCGGGCTCAACTGTGTATTCACCAACACGAGCCACGACGCGGACGGCACGGTGGTGGCGTCGCGCTGGACCTTCGGCGACGGCGCCACGTCCACCGATCCGAATCCGTCGCACCGCTACGCCGCGTCGGGCGGCTACAGCGTCGGACTCACCGTCACCGACGACGGCGGCGCGACCGGCGCGACGACCAACACGGTCACCGTCAGGCAGCCGCCCGTGGCGAGCGCGGGCGGACCGTACCGGTCGGAGGATCAGGTCACCGTTGACGGCAGGGGGTCCTACAGTCCGGACGGCAGCACGCCGCTCACGTACTCCTGGAGCTTCGGCGATGGCGGCACCGGCAGCGGCGTCGCGCCCACGCATAGCTATGCCGCCGACGGGACCTACACCATCACACTCGTTGTGACCGACGCGACCGGCGCGGCGAGCGATCCCGCCACGGCGACCGCGACGATCGCCAACCTCCCGCCCACGGTCGACGCGGGGCCGGACGCGAGCATGATGCCCGGATCCTTCACGTTACGGGCGCGCTTCAGCGATCCCGGCGCCAACGACGCGCCGTGGCGCTACACAATCAGCTGGGGTGACGGGGCCTCGCAGAGCGGCTCGACCTCGAGCCAGAGTGACCCAATCACGGCGAGCCACCTGTACGTCCTGCCAGCCACCTACCGCGTGCGCGTCACGGTGACGGACAAGGACGGCGGCGTGGGTACAGACGACCTGCTGGTGACCGTGCGGCTGACGCCCTGAGGGAGGGCAGTAGACTCCCCAGGGCCTCAGGCCGTCGCGGTGGCTGGGTCCTCCGCCAGGCCGGCCAGCGCCGCCAGCGCCACTCGGCTGTGCCGTGTAGCCAGCACTTGCGAGGAATACCTGCGCCGCACCACACCAGCCTTGTCGATCACGTACGTGACCCGGCCGGGCAGGAAGCCCAGCGTCTTGTCTACGCCGTACAGCTCGCGCACGCCGCCGCCACGGTCGGAGAGCAACAGGAACGGCAACGTGTGGCGTGCCGCGAACCGGCGGTGTGACGCGACCGAGTCCGAGCTGATGCCCACGACCTCCGCGCCCGCGGTGGTGAACCGGTCGTAGCTATCCCGGAAGGCCCGGGCTTCGAGCGTGCACCCCGGGGTCTCGTCCTTGGGATAAAAGTAAAGCACCACGGTCCCGCGGCCGAGGAGATCGCGCAGTTGCACCGGCTTACCCGTTTGGTCCGGCAGGGTGAAATCCGGCGCGCGATCGCCGACGCGTACCTTCTTGTCTCTCGGCATCCACTCCTCCATATCAATGAGCGGCGGCGCCCCCCGGCATCCCCTTGCTCTTGTGCATCAGCAGCAAGAGCGGCAGGGACAACACGAAACACGCCCCGAACAACAGGAACAGCTGCTCGAACGACAGCATCATCGCCTGCCGCGTCACCTGGCCGTTCAGCACCATCAGCGCTTTCGATTCGGCGAGCGGTACCGGCGTGCCCGTGGCGACGAGTCTGGTCATGATCCCGGCAAGCCGCTCGCGCGTCACTTCGGAGAACTGCGTGACGTTGGCGATCAGGTCGGCCCGATGGATCGCCGTGAACCGCTGCACCAGCGTCGCCGAGATCGCGATTCCAACGCTCCCGCCCAGCTGGCGCATCAGGTTGAACAGCCCCGTGCCATTGGGGATCTTGCTCATCGGGAGGTCCGCGAGCGCCAGGTTGGTGAGGGGAACGAAGATCAACCCGAGCCCCACCCCGCGGAAGATCAACGGCCAGAAGAAATCGGACATGCCGCTGTCGGTGGTAAAGTGGGCATGCTTCCACATCGACAGGGCGAAGATCGAGACGCCCGCGAGGATCGAGAGCCGCCCGTCGAACTTGCCCGTGAAGCGCCCCATCGTGGCCATCGTGAAGGCGCTGGCGAGCGCGCCCGGCAGGATCACGAACCCCGTCTGCTCCGCCGTGAAGTTCTGGAGGTTCTGCAGGTACACCGGCAGCACGAACACCGTCGCGTACAGACAGATCCCCAGTACCCCGCCGAACACCACGCCGACGGCGAGCTGGCGACTGTTCAGGATGCGGAGGTCCACCACCGGATGCTCGGTCGTGAGCTCGTGCCATACGAACGCGATCAAGGAAACCGCGCTGATCACGCCGTACAGCGTGACCTCGCGGGAGTCGAACCAGTCGAGCCGCTCGCCGCGCTCCAGCATTGTCTGCAGCGTACCGATGCCGATGGCGAGCAGCAGCAGGCCCGGGTAGTCGACCTTCTCGGCCTTCACCTGGTACCGCGAGTTCTGGATGAAGCTGAGCGACAGCGCCAGCGCCAACATCCCGATCGGGATGTTGATGTAGAAGATCCACGGCCAGCCGAACGCATCGGTGATGTAGCCGCCCAAGGTGGGCCCGAGCGTGGGGCCGACCATCACGCCCACCCCGAAGATCGCCATGGCGGTGCCGTACTCCTCGCGCGGGAACTCCTCGTACAGGATCGCCTGCGAGGTCGAGAGCAGCGCCCCACCCCCCAGCCCCTGGACGATCCGCCAGAACACGAGCGCGACGAGCGAATGCGCGTTGCCGCAGAAGAACGACGAGACCACGAACAGCGCGATCGAGCCCGCGAAATAGCTGCGCCGTCCGAAGAACGCCGACAGCCAGCCGGTGATCGGCAGGATGATCACGTTGGCGACGATGTAGCCGGTCGACACCCAGGCAATCTCGTCGAGCGTCGCCCCCAGGTTCCCCATCATGTGGGGAATCGCCACGTTCACGATGCTGGTGTCGAGCAGCTCGAGCACCGACGCGAGCGACACCGTGATCGCGATGATGTAGCGGTACTTGTACCGGTCGGCGT
>WNGD01002438.1_pt1 | contig 19431 bp, 17 predicted proteins | sample 5400671 | NCBI WGS metagenome assembly WNGD01 (sample SAMN13153369, study PRJNA577476) | soil metagenome | isolation source: 40 cm soil or saprolite under grassland replicate 2 | place: USA:California | collected 2016-06-15
TCCTCCAGTGACACATTGATCTGGGGAGCAAAGGTTCGCACTTTGGTTCCCATCATCACTACACTTCCTTTGCCATGACGAAAAACTTCTTCCTATTAGAACTACGTTTCGCTGGCTTTAGGGTTTTTCAACAGGCTGCCTCGCTTGACGGGATCATCGGGGCAGGAGAAGACAGCTCATCCCCCACATACTTGTTTCATTTTGGCTCATGTAATTTTGTAATTTACAAATAGGTATTCTAGACTTCAGTCTGCCTCTTGATGTTGCTGAAAAAAGTCAGACAAGAGATGTTGCTCTCGTTCAGACAACGGCGCAATTCTCCCATTCCAGATCAGCACGAGATCGATTGGCTTGAGACCTTAACAAGAAAGGGGTAATCCTATGTCTTCTCAGGATGCTAACTGGGTCCCTATCGGTCCCTATCAGGACAGCAATCTTACGTTCGACGGTCATCCTGTCGTATCCGGTGCTGGCCGAATCGATGGGATCGACATCTCACCCGACTATGACGGTGCTGGACACCCCGCAATGTACTTGGCGATGCCGGGTGGCGGAGTGTGGCGGTCATCCGACTTCATGTCAGCGGCTCCGACGTGGTCACCACTCACCGACCACATCTCGGGAATCCCCGATGCGCGCCGGGTCGAGTTGAACAACGTGAGTATGCTGGCTGTTGACCCCAAACACCCCCAGACGATCTATGCCAGGGCGGGCGGCGAGCCGCCCGCAATCCTCAAAACCACCGATGGGGGAGCCAGTTGGACTCTGATCGGTGAAGGCCGGTTCGGAGGTGCCGACGGGATCAGGCGCGTGTTGGCCGATCCGCTCGGCACCGTCTACGTCGCCTTTAACGCGGGGGGCTTCTGGCAGTCCACCGATGGCGGGGCCACCTGGACCAACGTTGCCAGTACTGCGCTTGACGGGGTGGAGTTCCACGATGCCGTCTACTTCATCGATCAGAACGACCAGATCAACATTTACGTGGGGGTGGTCGACCGCCAGGGGCGGAACCGCAGCGGGTTATGGTCCTTCATTGTCGGCATTTGGAGACAGATGCCGATCACAATGACAAATATGCGGGGTCAGACATTCACTCCGGCTGTGATCAACCACATCACGATGTCGGCCAGCCCCAGCGCAGGAGTATGTGCTTCGCTCTCTCAGCCCGATGACGGGACAAACAAGGTCGGACTCTTGAACGTGTTCAAGCTCATCCAAGGCACCTGGCAACCACAATGGTTTTCGAACACCGACTGGTTCCTCACTCAAGGCGGCTATGTTCAAGGCGTCTGCATCGCTCCCGACGGACGGCTCTACGCCGGTGGCATTGGGTTGGCACAGTCAGCTGGTGGTCGGAGCTTCGTGGGCATCGGGACAGACAGTCAAGGCAAGTCGATCCATACTGACGAGCACGTGATCGTCGCCTATCGGGGCCAGATTTATGTAGGGACGGATGGCGGGCTCACCCGCTTCACGCCGCGACCTGAGCAGCCCGGTGTCGTCACATGGGAATCGCTCAACACGCCGTCGCTCACAAACTTCCTCTCGACAGGAGCTTCGGCGCATCCCACAGACCCCAACATCTTCCTTGTTGGCAATCAGGACACCGGGATTGCGCGCCGCGGGCCGAATGGCCAGTGGAACTACAGCAACTTCAGCAACGAACGGGAAAAGCTGCGCTTTGACCCCGATCCTGCCAACCAGGGCCGGTTCGCGTTCTCGGGAGACCCGGGAAACGGCTTCTACATGTCCCAGGACGGCGGGGTCAGCTTCCAGGGGTTTGTACCGCCGGCCCTCCAGGCCCTACCGCCTGCCGTCTGGGCACCTGATCCGCCGCCGCCTTTCAGTTTCCACCCGAAGAGCAGTGCGCGAATCATGATCGGCTGGACGACCGTATACGAGACGCCAGATCGGGGGATCACTTGGAACAAGAAGCTGACGCTCCAGACGGCTCCATCAGCGCTCACCTATGCGGGCGACCACGCCGCCTACATCGGTGCTGGTAGGCAACTGTTCGAGACGCACGATGATGGGCAGAACTGGTCCGTCGTGAACTTCGATTTTGGGTCATCCGTCGTGTCATTGTGCGCAGATGTGGCCAATCCCGATGCGATCTATGTTGCGACACCGAGGCGGGTGCTGCGGCGGTTGAGGCCACAAGAGGCGTGGGAGGACTTGAGTGGCAACCTTGCGCTGGCTATCACGGCGATGGCCCTGTTGCCCGACCGGACAGGGACTGACCCGTATCTGTTTATAGGTACTGGTGCAGGTGTGTTCTTCGCGCCGATTCTCAATGGGGGAAATACAGTGTGGACGCGTTTCGGCACAGGATTGCCCGATGCAGGGGCAGATGGCAAAACTGTGACAGATCTTGAGATCACAGCCTCAAGACGATTTCTGCTCGCAGCAACGTGGGGGCGCGGTGCCTGGGGCGCCTCAATCAGTGTGATTAATAGAAGCGGCAGTCTGTGGCATACAGTGCAAACCACCCCAAACGAGAGCTTTGGTGTCTGGTCACAGCTAGGTAATGCGGCAGGACTGGGTCAGATCGCGGTAATCAGTACTCACAGCGGGTCACTAGAGGTCTTTGCGGTCGATAGGGATGCTGGCCTGGCCTGGACGATCTTCCAGGATGGCCCCAACGGCAACTTTGAGGGCTGGGTGCGTGTAGGGGATGGTGCAAGGCTGAGCCAGATCGCCGTAGGCAAGAATGCTGACGGTCGATTAGAAGTCTTCGCGCTCGATGATCTCGGTCAACCCTGGCATACAGTCCAACCCACCCCGAGCAGTGCTTTCGGTAATTGGTCACGGCTGGGTAATGCGGCAGGACTGGGTCAGATCGCGGTAATCAGTACTCACAGCGGGTCACTAGAGGTCTTTGCGGTCGATAGGGATGCTGGCCTGGACGATCTTCCAGGACGGCCCCAACGGCAACTTTGAGGGCTGGGTGAATATAGGTGGTGCCGCAGGGCTGAGGCAGATCGCGGTAGGCAAAAACGCCGATGGCCGGTTGGAGGTCTTCGCGCTCGATAGGGATGCTGGCTTGGCCTGGCATACAGTCCAACCCACCCCGAGCAGTGCTTTCGGTGGCTGGGGGCGGATATTCGATGCCGCAGGCCTGGTTCGGATCGCGGTGGGCAGCAATGCCGACGGTCGGCTTGAACTCTTCGCGGTGCTACGGTAGCTGTCACCGAGCGTAGAGGAGCGGGCACCAAGCGCTGGATGATATCTTTTTGCGCTTTTTTCCATGGTGGCTCACCCGACACGCTCCCACTCCTGGCTCACCCACCATGCACCCGCTGCAAGTGCGGGTGGAAAGAGAGAAGTTCACACATGCCTGCTCCTGATGCGATCATTGCCTACCTGCGAAACATGCGCGCCGCTCTAGAAAACGAGCAACCCGAGCACGCGGCCTACCTCTTCCAACACGCGATGGAATGGCTCCATCGACACGACAGCGAAGCTTCTTCTCCCTGGCCGGCTGTCCGCTACTCGCTAGGCATTGGTCTGCACGCTGGGAGAAATCCCAAGCAGCCCAATGAGGACTATACCTTTGCCGAGCAGCTCGTACGCTCTCTTGGCAGTGGAGCGCAGGAAACGATGGGTCTTTTTGTCGTGGCTGATGGGATGGGGGGTCATACCAACGGGCAGAAGGCTTCACGCCTCGCCGTCCACGCATTGGTCGATTACCTCCTTCCTCAGTTGTCCTCGGGAGAGGATCTTCGTGGCCCGGCGCTCAAGGAACTGCTCGTCAAAGGGGTGAGGAGGGCAAATGGGGAGGTTCACCGGCGCAAAGAGGACATGGGCACAACCCTGACGGCGGTGGTGAGTGTTGGGGTGCAGGCTTACGTGGCCAGTGTCGGGGATAGCCGGGCGTACCTGTATCGTCCTGGCTATGGACTGGCGCAGTTGACGCGCGACCATTCCCTGGTCGCGGCCAAGGCGCTCTCCGGCGAGATCACCCCCGAGCAGGTGTATACCCATCCCAAGCGCAACGTCATCTTGCGTGCGCTTGGAGAGGAAGAAGTAGTGATTGATGAGCCAGCGCGAGTCCTGTTGCAGGATGGGGATGTTCTGTTGTTGTGTTCGGATGGATTATGGGAGATGGTGCGGGACCCCGAGGGCGAAGAGATCGCTGCGATCCTGGCAAAGGCACAGCTTTCAGCCCAAGCCATGGCCAAGCAGCTCGTCCAGCTTGCCCTTCAAGGTGGCGGACACATCGCCAGAGAGTTGGGCGGGGGACACGATAATGTGGGAATTGTTGTGGTACGCAGCCAGATCCAGATTGCCGACTGCGAGACGATCCCGTTGGAGCCACTGAGGTAGGACCAGGATAGATGCTGTTGGCGAATTGCTGAAGGGAGGAGAAACTGGACAAAGACTGTTATCATAAGGGCAAACATCTGAAAGAATGCCTGTAGAATGAGGAGGCTACTATGTCCTTGAAGCCAGAACCGATAGATCCTCTCCCAGAGGAAACGGCCCGGATCGCTCGTGCCGCCTTCCCGAAGGGAAATCTGTACATGCGTCTGAGAGATGAACTGGGCACGCTCTCTCAGGATGATCTGTTTGTGGATCTTTTCCCTTCTCGTGGCCAACCCGCCGAAACCCCGTGGCGCCTCGCGCTTGTTCCCGTTATGCAATTTCTCGAAGGGTTGTCGGATCGTCAAGCAGCCCAGGCCGTGCGTAGCCGCCTGGACTGGAAATACTTGTTGGGGCTGGAGGTGAGAGATGCTGGCTTTCACTCCTCGGTGCTCTGCGAATTTCGCAGTCGTCTGCTGACCGGAGAGGCTGAGCATCGCCTGTTCGAGGGACTGCTCACGCACTTCAAAGCACGTGGTTGGCTCACGCAACGCCAGCGCCAACGAACCGACTCCACCCACATCCTGGCGGCTGTTCGCAGTCTCAACCGCCTTGAACTAGTGGGACGCACCCTTCAGCATGCCCTCCATACGCTCGCGCTTGTCTCCCCTGACTGGCTGTTGACGCAGATCGACCCAGAGTGCTTTGAGCGCTACAGCCGCCCTTTAGATGAATATCGACTCCCCAAAGAGAAAGCCGAGCGACTGGCACTGGCGGAACAGATTGGCAAAGATGGACAGTATCTCCTCTTGCGCGTCGTGCAGTCACAAAGCGTGCTGGTCAGGCTACAGGTGGAATCATTGATAAAAATCATGTTTTCATCTCTCTGGCTAATGCTAGTGCATCGAATTGGCCCCGGAGCTGATGGAAATGGGCACCAACCTCAGAATTCAGTAGCGATAGATATCCTAGACACGTTTACAAGGAGGCATTATGACCGAACACTTGCCACCGGGATCAGTCCACCTTTCCACTGAAGACCGTATTCGCATGGCCAAACTGTATGAAGAAGTTGCTAGTAATCTAGAAGAAAATCAGGTATGTAGTATAGGGTTATCTATGATGTTAAGTCACACGCAAGCCCTTTCATTGCTAAAAAGTCCGGAGCTATCTGTCAGCGTCACTGCCGGGATATGTAAACCATGCGTGACGAGGTTTGTTACCTACATGATCTGCACACCGCTCAGCGCATCAAACCGATCGATATCGCGCCGGATAATATCGAGGCTTCCACGCCAGAACTCCTCCGCTCGCAGATTGATGCCAAAGCGCGCCGCTAGCTTCGCAGCGTCCGCCATCCCCGTCGACGAGAGCAATTCGTCGTAGCCTCGCTTGAACTCCTCTGGGTCCTGCTGGTAGCGTGCGTACAGTCCCAATCCAAACAACTGCCCGAACATGTAGGGATAGTTGTAGTACGATCGGCCCACATTATAATAATGCTGCTTCACCGCCCACATGTAAGGATGTAGCTCTGCCAGCTCATCGCCGTACATCTCGCGCTGCGCCTCCATCATCAACGTGTTGAACTCGTCGATAGCCAGCTCGCGTTGCCGGCGCTTCTCAAAGACACGCTCCTCGAACAGCAAGCGGCTGCTGATATCTACCACAACCTGGCAGGTACCTTGCAGCGCCGCCTCCAGAATGACGATCTGCTCCTGTTCGTCCGCCTGTCGTAGCGCAGCCTGCCGGATGATCGTCTCGCAGAAGATGCTGGCCGTCTCCGCCAACGTCATAGGATGGGTGCGCTGCAGTGCGGTACGCTTTGCGAGGTTCATATTATGGTAGCCATGCCCCAATTCGTGCGCCAGGGTGCTTACTCCGGCGAAGGTCGGTTTGAAGTTGGCAAGGATTCTTGATTCGTCTTCACGCAGTGAGAAGCAGCTCGCTCCGTCCCGTTTGCCGGGACGTGGCTCCGCATCGATCCAGCGTTCGCGAAAGGCGCGCGCGGCAAAGTCGGAGAGCCTGGGAGAGTAGGTGCCAAACTGTTCGATGATAAAGCTGGCCGCTTCGTCAAATTCCCACACCTGGCTGCTCGTTCCGATCGGTGCAAACAGGTCGTACCACGCGAGTCTTTCTAGCCCGAGTGTTCGCGCCTTGGTCCGCAGGTAGCGCCGGAAATCGGGAAACGCGGCGCGCGCGGCGCTAAGCATTGCGTCGAGCGTCTGCCGGTCGATGCTATTGGCAAAGCAGGAGGCGTCCAGCGGCGATGCCCAGCGCCTCCTCTGCGTGACGATAAGTACTTCGCTCTTGATACTATTAAGCGCCGCCGCCAGGGGCAGCGCGACCCGTTCCCAGCCTGCCAGCTCAGCCTGATAGGCGCGCTGACGCGTGGCACGGTCCGCGTCGTAAGCCAGGTTGCGTACAACGCTCATTGGCAGCTTCTTGTCTTCCGTTTCTACCGCTATGCTGAGCTGCGACGTGATGTTCCCATGCAGCCTTGCCCATGCCGTCCCCCCACTTATATTCAATTCGGCGGCAAGCGCCTCTTCTCCCTGCGTCATAAGGTGGGCTGCCTGTATCTTTGCCCTGCCCAGCGCGTACTCGTGCTCGCGCGCTACCTGTGATTGCCTGGTCAACTCATCCACATCCAGCGAGCCAATCCAGGCCGTGTAGCGCGTCCCCAGCATGGATAGCGTTGCCAGCGGGCCTTGCAGTTCGCTCATCCTGGCCTGCGCGACCTTGTTCTGCGAGTCGGTAAGGATGAAGCTGTTGATGTAGGCAACCAGCGTTCTCGTGCTGTCGAAAACCGCATTGTAGCGCGTTGTAACCGTCTCGAAGGTGCGCACTACGGTTGTATCGACAGCCTGTGGAGATTGCTCCATGATGGAGTGCGCATCGAAGAGCTGCGCAAGATCAACGATATTCTGAACGCTGCTGCTAAAACCTTCGGCGAACTCGGGCGATTCCAGGTCGGGATAGATTCTTGTCATATCCCAGCGAGGTAACTTTTGGGATGTGGTCATGAGACAAAAAGCTCCTTCTTTATCCATCTGGCATTTGCACGCATTGTAGCATGCTACGCAATGACTTTAAAGAAGGAGGGCATTATGTACAAGATGTAGAACAAGACAAAAACGCAGGGAGTTTGTTATAGTCTTATCCGTTATCACGGTCCGCTTTCGTAATGACGCACAACCACGAAGGAAGCTTCACGATAATCCAGTCTCTAGCTTGAAGGGCTATGATACGCCCCACATCTGAATAAGCCTTATTCCTCTTTTCTCATAAGAGCGCGGAGCGTTCGTGCAGACTCCTCGTTCATGTGATAACTCTCAGTGTCCGCAGGGAACGTCCCCGCCTGGACATCGGCAAAGAAGCGTTGCAGGGCCTCGGTAGCTATATCGGCCAGGTGAACGTACTGACGAACAAACCTGGGAAGCCGTCCATCGTAGAGACCCAGCACATCGTGATAGACAAGCACCTGTCCATCGCAGTGTGGCCCCGCGCCAATACCAATGGTTGGAATCGGCACTTCCTGCGTCACGATCTGTGCCAGGACATCAGGCACTCCTTCCAGAACGATCGCAAATACGCCTGCAGCAGCCAGTGCACGGGCATCAGCCACTAACTCGTAGGCAGCCTCGGCTCCCTTGCCCTGGACCCGGTAGCCGCCCATAGCGTGGATCGATTGCGGGGTAAGCCCCAGGTGTCCCATCACTGGAATCTCGGCGGCGAGGATCGCTTCTATCACTGCCAATCGCTTATGCCCTCCCTCCAGTTTCACGCATTCCGCCCGACCCTCACGTATTAAGCGGCCCGCATTGCGCACGGCCTCTTCTACAGAGACATGGTAGCTCAGCCAGGGCATATCGCCTACTATTAAGGCGCCGGGTTTCGCTCGTGCGACTGCAGCCATATGGTGAATCATTACATCCATCGTGGCAGATAAGGTATCGTCATATCCCAAGACCACGTGAGCCAGTGTATCACCTACCAGAATCATATCCGCTCCGGCTCTATCAGCGATGCCTGCCGAAGGGGCATCATAGGCTGTTACCATCCTAATCTTCGGCCCACCCTTTCGGGCCTGTATAGCGGGTACGGTCACTTTCTCCCGCATAGGTGTTCCTTCCTTCTTACTCAGAAATAGTCCTACCTGTATCCCAACTCCCATCGGCACGAAGCAGGAAATTATCAATCAAACGGGCCGGGCCTACTTTCGCCGCAATGACAAGCAGCGCAGGGGCGCGGAGGGTTTCAAGTGACATAAAACTGTTGGGATCCCGCACCTCGGCATAGTCCAGGCGTGCGCGTGGTTCTGCCAGGACTGTGTCAGCCATCGTCCGTGTCACTACTGATGGCTCCTCGCCTGGATGCACCTCAAAGGCCATGCGACCAGCTTGCAAAGCTCTGTAGAGCACTCGTGCAGCGGTGCGGTCCTCCCCGATGAGATAGGCGTTCCGGCTGCTCATCGCCAGGCCATCTGCTTCGCGTATGGTTGGTAAAATGCATAACTTCACTGGAAGATCGAAATCAGCCACCATGCGCGAGATGACGGCAGCCTGTTGCGCGTCCTTCTGCCCGAAGTATGCCCGGTGCGGACGTACCATCTGAAATAATTTCAGGACGACTGTGGCCACACCACGAAAATGGCCTGGACGGCTGGCTCCCTCAGCCTGCCCCGCAAGTGGTCCTGTCGGCTCAACATAGGTGGCAAAACCAGGTGGATAGATCTCTGCGGGCGTCGGAGTGAACACAACATCCACGCCTGCTTCCTCGAGCAGCTGCAAGTCTCGCGACAGATCTCGCGGATAGCTCCCCAGGTCTTCGTGCGGGCCAAATTGCGTCGGGTTAACGAAGATACTTACGACCAGGACCTTGTTCTCCACACGCGCCTGGCGGACAAGTGAGAGATGCCCCTCGTGGAGATACCCCATCGTAGGGACGAATCCCACATCAAGAGCACTTGCCCACCCTGGGTGTTCATCGACCATCTCCTGGACTGTGGTGACTACGCGCATTCTTCTTCACTCCTGTTACTGGCTGGCATACCTGCTAATACTTTACAAAATATATAGTACATCGTACTTTTTTTGCAAGATCACACTTGCAGGCCCAGAAGGCGGAGGGATCACGATTACTTCCCTGCTATGCATCGAGTGTAGGAGAAACGCATCGAAAAAGCAAAGGAATAGCATGTTTGGATATTTTCTCCAATCCTTGTATAATGCAGGCACACCACTATACAAGATAAACGAGGAACAGCCATGACAACCGTCCAGACCGTAGATAATGCGCTCCAACAGTTACTAGCAACCGCAAAAAACTTTCCAGGCGCATCCCTCGACATCTGCTCAGGCTACATATCGACCAACGGCATCTCTTCCCTGCGCGCAATGTTCACATCGGCTCGTAGTGTGCGCGCCGTCGTGGACTTAAACCCTACCAATCGCCTCAACGCGTTCCGTATGCTTCGTAGCTTTGGTGCGCAGGTATACATCTATGTGGCACCGCCCCGTACCATCTTCCATCCTAAAATCTACTTCGGCGCGCTGGAAACGCAGGTCTGGGCTTTAATCGGCTCCTCCAACCTCACCGAAAGCGGTATGGCAACCAACGTAGAACACAACCTCTTCATCACAGGTCAACGCCATACGGAACCATTTAGCTCTCTCGAAGCGCGTATCGAATCATTCATAAAGCAATCCTACCCCTTCGACCGCGAACTCGAAAAGAGCCTTCTGGAGGTCGAGCGCAAGATGGTGCGCGACCCACAAACCAATAAATACGACGCCTATCTGCTGGCATCGGGCATCAAGCCCAAGGAAAAGCTAGAGTTGACCATACCAGCCGAAGTCCAGCGCGCCGCCCTCGAAACCCTCTTCAAATTCGCCAGGAGCACGCGCCTGGAGTATGCCTACCAGATGTTGCTCCTCCTCGTCATGCTCAATCGCAGTGACGCCAACGGCTGGTTCTCTGTAAATGAGACTGCGCGCTGCTTCATAGCATTTTATAGAATGTGTAGAGAAGCCGGCTTGCCACCAGAGAAGAGACGTGGCTCCAAGCTTGCGGTAGTTGACAATCCGAACGCAAGGCTGGCGGAGATCGCTGAAATGATAAAGACGCGTCCCTTCCCACGTTTCGAGCGCGAGGGACTATTGGGGTTGAGCGATAATGATCAGTATTTTGTGATAAATCCCGCCTTGCTTGAGGGATTGAATGCTGAGGTGAGAGAGGCGTTGAAGGAGCTGGCAATCAAGAGAATGGGGGAGCATTTCGGAGAGGATATAATGAATATAGAAGCTATGGCGGTAATTGCTATACAGAAGAAGTCACTATAGCGCTTTAGACCAGGAATATCGACAAATAACAGGTACGCTGTTAAACAAGTGGAGAGCGAGCTGATGGTAGTTCTTATGCTCTTTTGGAAGGAATAATTATATGGAAGTGATCAGGACTGATAATGGCTTATTCTACAGGTCTCAGTTTGAAAGCGAAGTCGCCCTTGAAAAAGCCATACTTGAAATACAGGCTGAACTATTTGGTAAAAACAGGATGTACCTGGATGTAAAGAAAAAGATAGGAGCCAGAGGCGGTTTAAGGAATATACCAGATGGGTATTTGCTCGATCTCAATGGTCAAAAACCCCGTCTTTATGTAGTCGAAAATGAACTTGCTGCACATGATCCGCTTCGACATATCGCTATTCAAATATTACAATTCTCCCTCTCGTTTGAAGCGGAGCCAAGAGCAGTAAGAAATATTCTTTTTGAGGCTCTACAGAGCCAGGCAGATTTAAAATTACGTTGTGAAGAGTATGCTTCTAAACACGGCTTTCGGAATCTTGATCATATGCTTGATTATCTGGTTTTTGAAACTCCATTTGCAGCGCTCGTGATAATTGACGAAATTCCCGACAATCTTGAAAAAATACTTCTTACCCGCTTTCAATTTGGTGTGGAAGTATTAGAGCTAGCTTATTATACCTGTTCAGATGGCAGAAAATATTATCGTTTTGAACCGTTTCTTGCCGATGTAAATGCTGACCTTCGCGAAGCATTACCAGATGAGAAACAAGAAGAACCTATTGCGCAGGATGACATCGATACAGTAGTTGTTCCTGCTCGCGAAGATGGTTTCCAAGATACCTTTCTTAAGGAAAACCGTTGGTTTGCAATAAGAATACATGGCACAATGCGACCGCAGATCAAATATATTGCGGTCTATCAGGTCGCGCCAAGATCTGCAATTACTCATGTTGCAACAGTGAGTTCTATTGAACCCTGGGGCGAAACAAAGAAGTTTGTCGTCAATTTTGCGGAGCCTGCAAGAGAAATTGGCCCGATTCCCCTCCTGAAGAATGGCAGAGTAAAGGCGCCACAAAATTTGCGCTATACTAATTACGAACGATTAATACACGCAAAATCATTAGATGATATCTGGGGGCAAGCGGAATGAAAGAACCGCATGAGATTAAATCCGGTAAATCATCTGCAATTGAGTAGCCATACATAGGAGGCCACCCATGCCAACCGAACACCACGCGACACCAGCCGCGACGGACGCCGTATCACATCGCTTTATCGAAACTAACGGGCTGCGTATGCACATCGCGGAACAGGGGACTGGCCCCCTCGTGCTGCTCGGTCATGGCTTCCCGGAGCTCTGGCACTCCTGGCATTACCAGATGCCCGCGCTGGCCCAGGCTGGCTACCATGCCGTTGCGCCCGACCTGCGCGGGTACGGCCAGACCGATCAACCCGCCGCAGTGGAGGCGTATACGCTGCTGCACCTCGTCGCGGACCTGGTGGGTCTGCTCGACGCGCTTGGGGAGCAGGAGGCGATCCTGGTCAGTCACGATTGGGGCAGCGTTCTCGCCTGGCAAGCGGCACTGATGCGCCCCGACCGCTTCCCGGTCCTGGTCACAATGAGCTCTCCCTATCTTCCGCGCAGCCCGCTTCACGGCGCGAAAGCGGCGGTGCCACCGACACAGAGCTGGCGACAGACCTTCGGGGACCACTTCTTTTACCAGACCTATTTTCAACAACCCGGCGTCGCGGAGGCCGAATTGGAGCGCGATGTCCGTGCAACCGTGCGCCGCCTATTCTATGGGCTTTCAGGAGACGCGCCTGCATCAGAACGCTGGCACCCCGTCCTGCCCGGTCCCCAGGCGGACATGCTCAACGCGACCGGCAGCCCCGCTGTCCTGCCAGCGTGGATTACCGAGGAGGAGATCGATCTCTTTGCGGCAGAGTTCGCGCGCACAGGATATCGCGGCGGCCTCAACTGGTATCGCAATATCGACCGCAACTGGGAGCTCCTCGCCGCTTACAGTGGCGCGATTGTGCGTCAGCCTACGCTGTACCTCTGGGGCGACAAGGACCCTATCCTGGAACTTGCTGGTGTGGGCAGGCAGGTTGAACGCATGCAGCAGTTTGTCCCCAATCTCCAAAAGAGGGTTTTCCCCGGCTGTGGTCACTGGGTAGCACAGGAGCGGGCCCAGGAGGTCAACGCAGCGATACTCGCGTTCCTTCAGCATCTATAGCCGGGTCACTATTCAGATCCTCATTTCCAGACTCGTCAGCGCCAAAGGCGCTTCACAAGCGGTTTGGTGTGGATGGCGGGGTTTGGGGCCCGAGGCCGCAAACCCCGCCATCCACACCAAACCAGGGCGAGCCGCCGCAGGCGGCGAGGGGTCCTGAACAGTTACCGGGAGAACTCGAATGTTACCCGAAACTTACGTTGGATGCGTCATACCTGATAAACGAACTGTAGAGATATTTGCCGATGGAACAGAAGAGCGGCCAATCCTGGACTTAAGCTACCGAATTATGATATGGTATGATGTGTTGCCCTGGCCGTAACATTGTGGTTACACCGGCGGATCTTCCGCATAGTCAGTTAAACCGGAGTGAGAGAAGAATGACCGTACACGAAGGGCCTATCGAATGGCCCGCTCTGGAACAGTTTTCAGATGCTCCTATGTTCAATACGAAGGCTGTTGTGCAACAGACCGGTATTGTCGCGCCAACCCTGCGCGCATGGGAGCGCCGTTACGATCTTATCTCGCCGGAAAGAGCTGGCAACGATTACCGATTATATTCCGAGCGTGATATCGTGCTGATCCACTGGCTAAAAGAACGCGTCGACTCCGGCATGTCGATCAGCCAGGCCATCGCCCTTTTTCACCATCTGCGCGAGCAGCACGAGCAGATGGCAAAGCTAGTACAAAGCTCTCCAGCCGCGCCGATCGTCTCTCCTCCTGCCTACCAGTTGCCCGAGCTTCCAATGCACCAGTTGGAGCAGGAGCACTATCCAGGAGAAGAGGCGCAACCGTCAATACACGACTGGCCGCAACTCGTCTCTTCATACCAGTGTAGCAACTATCCTGCAACACACGATATGAATCTGGTACGAGATTATTTGATCGAGTCGTTTCGCTACCTCGATGAACAGACGGCGACGATGCTGATGAGATCGATGCTGGCTGTTTATCCCGTGGAGCAGGTGTGCTCCGAGCTTATCTCGCCTACTATGTGGCAGATCGGGCAGTTATGGGCCGAGGGAGAGATCACTATCTCGGCTGAGCATTTCGCCAGTAACTTCTTTCGTGCTCTGCTGGCAAATTTGTTTCACGTGACGCCCTGCTCGCACGATGGTCCGTTGACGATTATCTGTTGCGCTCCCGGTGAAGCACACGAGCTCGCGGCACTGATGCTGTCCCTCTTCATGCGCCGCGACGGGATGCGCATAGCCTATCTGGGCCAGAGCATCGAGACTTCGGGGCTGATCGATACGATCAAGAGGCTTTCGCCCGCGCTCGTCTGCATCTCTCTAACGATGCAGACGAACCTGCCCGCTCTGGTTGATCTCGGCAAGCAGGTGCAGAGTATTCCGGCGCCACGCCCGATACTTGCTTTTGGAGGCCAGGCCTTTCTTCGTCATTCGCATACCATACCCCAGATCTCCGGCGTCTACTTGAAGGGCGATCTGAACGTGGTTGTTGCACAGCTACACCGTATGGTTCTGGAATATACAGAGAATAAAAATTAGTGTTTAAGAAACGTTTCCCTGCTTACGGTTTTTTTGCGCTTGCTCTCTGTTGCAGCGCCTGGGCCGCCTCCTGGTTGCGTATCAACCCATTCTACCGCTTTAGTTTCTTTCCGCTCTGGTTCGGCTATATCCTTGCGATCGACGCTCTGGTGGTCGCCCGGCGCGGTACCTCGCTTCTGCAGCGCATGCGTTGGCGCTACACCATGCTCTTCCTGGTCTCCAGCATCTTCTGGTGGATCTTTGAGGAGCTCAACGTTGCTGTCAATAACTGGCACTATATCGAGGATCAGCCATACACACCGCTGGCCTTCTTTCTGATCGCTACCCTCAATTTCAGTACCGTGCTGCCCGCTGTGATGGGGACGGCTGAACTCTTCTCTAGCTTCAAACGCCTGCGCCCGCGCCTCTCTGCCGATAATCCAGGCCCACGCCTGCCACTGAAAGTATTGATACCCATCGAAGTATTGGGGATCGCGAGCTTCATCCTGCCCTGGATCTACCCGCAGTACTGCTTTGGCCTGATCTGGCTCTGCGTCGTGCTGATCCTTGATCCAATCAATAACTTCATGGGGCGTAAATCGGCGATCGCGCATATAGCGGTGCGCGACTGGCGCTTCTTCGTTCTCCCGCTGGCCGGCATCTGGTGCGGCTTCTTCTGGGAGATGTGGAACTTCTATGCCCTCCCCAAATGGTACTATACCGTTCCCTACATCGGCTTCTGGAAGGTCTTCGAGATGCCGCTCCTGGGCTACTCCGGCTACCTGCCCTTCGCGCTGGAACTCTTCGCCCTGTACCAGTTCTTCCTGCTGGTGACACGCCAGAAGCAGGACTATCTGGCTATTTAGGAGCTTTATTCGCTCTCGTCGCCCTGGATGCTTTCCGACCTGAAACTTCCACGCGTCAGAAGGTACAATATTAAAAAACAGTATCTACCAGGAAAGGGTGAGATTATGGATTCGGCACTGGCAGGCATCGTCGTTATCGATCTCGCGCGCGTTTTTGCTGGCCCCTATTGTTCTATGATGCTGGGCGATCTGGAGGCGACCGTGATTAAGATCGAACTGCCCGGCAAGGGCGACGATACGCGACATTTCGGCCCTCCTTCTGTCCGGCTCTCCTCTACATCTTTCGGAGACGCCTGCACGACTGTATAAAGCGCCACCTTTGTTGGGCGAGGATAACGATATGCTTGAGAAGTTCGCGCAGGATGATTGATAGGGTTATATTCAAAAGGTACTACAGCAACAACTGCAGCGACCCTCACAAACAAATCAGAAAATTAACCAACGCCAGCAAACAAAATGCAACAGTTTTAAGCTCAGAGAAGATGAGAAAGGACAGTAACAAAGAGACCACTTCGAGTCCGTCCCTTGGCACCATCTCAGTACAAACAGGCAACATATAAGGTTTGCGGCAATAAATGACACCTAGCCTACCTAAATTTCGCCTAAATTAGCGACACGGTACTCACAACAGAGTCCAGTGCAGCCTTTAGGGTCTTGACAGATTTAGCTCTACAAGAACTTGCGCAATATTGGCTCAAGGCGCTAAAACATCTGAGATATAGAATATATCTAACTTCAAGTTTCAAAACACATTTTCTACTAATCTCTATCATATTTTGTAAATCTAAATACTTTTCGTCATGAATCTAAGGATTGATATATCCACAAATTTAATATAAACTACCTTACAAGAGATATCATCCTAATTTAGGAGAGGAACTATCGGATGCAGCAGATACAAAACTCAAAAGTGCCCATTCGTATTTTCTACTCTTATGCTCACGAAGATAAAAGATATCAACAAAGAATAAAACAACAATTAGGCCTCTTGAAAAACCAAGGTCTTATCACACAATTTAGCGATCAAGATATTTTGCCAGGACAGGAATGGAAAAACGAAGTAAATAAGAAACTTGAAGACGCCGATATTATTTTACTCCTTGTCAGTCCAGCTTTTTTGGACTCAGAGTACTGCTATACCGAAGAAATGATGCATGCTTTTCAAAGAAACGAAGCGAAAGAGGCACGCATCATTCCCATCATAATTCGTCCGTGTGAATGGAAACAATCCCCTCTTAGTAAATTCCAGGTTCTTCCAAGCAAAGGAATACCAGTGAATGATTGGAAACCACAAGATAAGGCATACCATGAGATTGAAATAGGTATCAGAAAAGTCGTTAACGATGTGCATAGAAAGAAAAGCAGGAACGTAGTAAATCTTCATGCAGAAATCTCAATAGAACAAGCCCCTATTCTAAAGTCATTACCCAAGAGGAGAGATACTTCCTTAAAGGAAATACTCTTGGATATGGCATATGATATAGGTGGAGTGTTGCCAGGCATCGCCAAATCAATGGACTCTAGTTTCTCATTGCAAGAAATTGAAAACCGTGCAAAGGGATTTTCTTTTATTTTACTAGTCTTCTTCACTATAATCGACACTATCGTTCTATCTATTTTGTTCTATAATTGGCTAAATTTAGCTTTTCTCATCTCTTTCATTCTCTCTTCTTTACTTTTTTTAACAGGCATCACAAATAAAAACGGCATTGTAGCTTATTTTATAACTTCTACATTTGCCTTCATATGGATCTTTATTGGTTTGAACTATATTGTTAGAAACTATCACTTATCTTTAAACCAATTTTGGTTTCTTATAATTCTAATGTCATTTTTGCAACTAATGCTATTTCGCCCCCATAAAAATAGAAGACGACGAAGATACAGAAGAATTATCTAACATTAAACTACTAGATACTAGCTAGAGCCGCTCCACGAACCAACTTACTGACCTCGACAAAGGAAAATAAAGTGTGATAAGAAGGAGGAATGGGAGCACCAAAGAAAGCCGATTGGTGGGAAGAACGGCGCAAACGCGCCTGGCAACTGAAAGCACAGAACTGGCAGCAAAAAGACATCGCCGCCGCATTGGGAGTGAGCGCGCGGAGCCGTGAGTCACTGGCCCAAACGCGACATCATTCGCAGTTGTTCAAAGCAATGTGGTTACTTGCTTTAGTTCCTTATCACAACAGGGTCAGTAGTTGTGATCCAATTCATTTAGTTGACTATCTAATTTTGATAGACCAGCTGGGAAGAAAAAAGCTATTATATTTGCTTCTCCTAATTCTTTTATCCGCATGTGATGAATGATCCTAATTAACCATGCGGAAAGAATACACGTTGCCCCTATATATGCTGTTATCTGTGCAAGAGCTACGTTGAACGTGCCATTGATGATGAACGCAACGGCAAGCAGTGCGTATCCTAAGAATAACAGCATAATTATCAATTGTTTCATATTAATTGGCCGATGTGGCTTCGCTTCAGGATGTACTACAGCATAGAGTGACCCTGTTAGTGGACTAAGAACTACAAAACCGACAAACCAATACCATTGATCAAAGTGAGTAGTCTCAACCCCTCCAAGGATAAGACAGATAACCCATGGTATGAGCCATAGCTTTAAGTTTGTTGTCATAGGAAAAATCAAGCCGATTGCAAATACGATCCCTGTAGTAATTGCGCTTACGAGGATAAACCATCTAAAATGCAACCAACTGTCACTTTCCTCTTCTACAGCTGGGGAGCTAGAAATAGAAAATGGATCATCAATAGCATCTTGTGAGAAGTGATTGGATGAAAGAGATTGGGGTTGCGGTCTCTGGCCAGATTGCCTACGCTCAACTAATACTTGCGGGGTAGTATAACTAGATCGAGTAGCAAATGGGCTTTGATTTGTTCCAGTAGAAGGTTTTGACACTGGTTGTATTGGTTGGCTCTTCTGAGAATATCCGAGAAATTCGCCAACGACTTTTTTAATACCCTCACTAATATCTTTGTATGCACTGTCCCTATTATTCCATTCAGTGACAAATTTTGTACCAGTTGGAAGTGCTCGCAAACCGCTGAAAGGAGCGTTTTCCCAATCAACAGGACGTAGATGGATAGGTATCACTCGAGCAGTCTTAGCTCTGTGTCTTTCAATTGCTCGCTTCATTTCAACTTCGTAACAATCATACGAAGCCATGAAATCAGGCGTGATGAGGAGTAAAATAATATCTGCATTGTCTAAATGATCGGTAATTTCTTTTCCCCTCTCTTGTCCAGGGCTGATATCAAAATTATGCCAGTCAGTGATAAGTCCCTGCCATCGCAAACTGCTTAAGTGTTTCGCTAATTCATCTCGTAGCTTTCTATCTTCATGAGCATAGCAGTAAAAAATATTGATTGCCTTCTGGGATTGTATATTAGAAAGCATGTCTGTACTCCTATTATTCCATTACTTCTACCCTTTGGATAGGAGTATAGCTTATTTTAGATTGCTGTATCAAGTTTATGAACGCATTCCGCATTCTGTGCATATTTATGAAATAACATAGGTTGATAGCTTATTTTTGTTCTACATATTTGTGACGTGAGGAAACAGTATTATATAAATCTTGTAGCTTCCAATCGCTATGTAGAGAGTAGCTACTAAAAGAGAGCATCAGGGCTAAATTTTTATTAAAACTTGGTAATTGGAGGGAAAAAATGGCAATCGTCGAAGTATAACATTTGGAGGATATATATGCCTCGTAAGCCAGCCTGTAGAGCCAATCTAGCGCAGCACACAGATTAAATCACAACAACTGCAAGTACTGTCATAGCTATTAGCTTTGCCATTGTTAAATAACAAATACTACAGCAACCTTCACAAACAAACGAGGAAATCAACCGCCCTCAATAAACAAAAACAGCGATTTTGAGCTCAGAAGGGACGAAGAAGGACAACAACTACCAGACCAATTCGCGTCTGGTCCTTGGCATCATCTTAATAATAGCAAAATGAAACCAACAACATGCCCTACAATCAACTGTTCACTGAGTAGGAGAAAAAGCAGAAAACACAGATACTGGCCGTTTGCAAAATAGAGAGACCATTGAAACACACTCCGACTGGTTTACACATCAGGCCGAATAAGCTATACTATCCGAGAAATTCTTACATGTGTTTTTGGTTGTCCGGAGGAAAACGTCAGTGAAAATCACTTGTAAACAACAGGATCTGAGTCGCGGCTTGTCCGCTGTCAGC
>WNGD01002439.1_pt1 | contig 19423 bp, 15 predicted proteins | sample 5400671 | NCBI WGS metagenome assembly WNGD01 (sample SAMN13153369, study PRJNA577476) | soil metagenome | isolation source: 40 cm soil or saprolite under grassland replicate 2 | place: USA:California | collected 2016-06-15
CCAGGATCTCAGACAGCGACCTGCAACAAGTGGAGGACTTACTAAATAACCGGCCTCGCAAGACGCTTGGTTACCGGACCCCGAACGAAGTGTTTTTCAAACAACGTTCTGTTGCACTTCCAAGTTGAATCTGCGAATGGCAAATGATATATGGAAAACGGTTTTGCTTGACTCATCATTCGCTATCAGCTCGGCGCAATGGGAGAGGAGTCAACTCCTTGTGCGATGCGAACGCGCCGAGACGGGTTGGCTTATCTCCCTCCGGCCGCCCTTCTTAGTTGTCGCTCAAATTCTCCGTAACTCACCTTTCTGAACTCCGCCGGCAAGTCGAAGAGTTTACTGTCAACGTTTTCGGAAATACTTTGCAACTCCGTGGTGAACTTTGCTCTGTTGCCCTCTTCCGCGATTGTGGTTTCCGATTTGATGGGCATCCCCAGCGATTGATCAATCCAAATCAGAGTTTCTGACTTCAGGGAATTTGGTTCGCCGACGTTCGTGGAGGTAACGCGAAATCTGGTCGTCGCCCGGCCGTTTACAACTTCGTTTCCCAATTCTTCATAGCGAGACTCGGAGAGCGACTGATTCAGCAGTCTGTCGGGCGAAAACTCGGGAAGTAAGTCGGTCTGCATGCCGGCCGCCGGTTCACTGTCAAGATCCGCGTAGATTCGTTGCGATGGCAAGAGGGCATAATGCGCCGAGGGCAACTCCAGATATGAAACATTGAACCCACCCAGATCATAGTCTTCGCGACGCTTGTCGCCATCGCGAGCGATCAGAACGCGGCTGGACTTCGGTTCATTGGCATCAGACCCGGATGTTGTGTTGCTGCTGGTGCTGATTCTCGTGGCCTGGTAGCGCTGTGGTTCTTTCGTGGCGAAAGGAGGTACGGTAAAGAGCTTCGCGAGTTGGGAAGAGTCGACGGGTTTTGAACGTTCTTGTCGATGTCGAGTCCAGTAGATCAAAGCGCCCAACGCTAGCAAGACCAGGGCGGCGAGCAGGACTAAACGCACGCGGGATCGCTTCATCTGATTCTCTGGTGAGTCATGCAGGGGCCGCAGGGGTTCATAGGAATTGTCCGACAAACTTCAGATCAAGTTATGCGGACTTACTCTCAGAAACCCGCGCAGCGGGTGCAAGCATAAAGCCTGGGGTGGAGCGGAGCGGAACCCCAGGATGGTTAGGTAAGGAAACCGAGCGCGCGAAGCGCTCGATAGCGCAAAAGCTGGCGATTGAATCATGATGAATGGCTGTCGCCCGCTTCGCGGGCTCTTTCCTTTGTATTGCCGACGATCCTGGGGTTCCGCTCCGCTCCACCCCAGGCTTTATGCTGTCGCCACGCTTCGCGGGCTCAATGCAACTCTTCACCACGTTGTTCAGAGGTTCCTTCAGTTTGTCGTTAGTTTAGAAGTGGGCTACCGCTCGCTTGGTCGGGCGTTAGCCCGACTCTAAACAGACACGTCTCTGACCGACAAACTGAAGTCTGTCGGACACAAGACATTCACACGCGTTCAACCAAAAGCGCGAGACCCATCCCACCGCTGACGCATAGTGTCGCCAGCCCGCGCTTTGCCGCTCGCTTTTTCATTTCGTGTACCAGGGTGATAATGATGCGCACTCCGGTGCAGCCAATGGGATGGCCCAGAGCGATCGCGCCGCCGTTCACGTTCAAGTGTTGCGGGTCGAAATGCAGATCGCGATCGCAGGCAATCACCTGGGCGGCAAACGCTTCATTCAGCTCAATAAGATCAATATCCGAAAGCGACAGCTTTTGTCTTTCGAGTAGCTTATGAACCGCGGGCACCGGGCCGATGCCCATGATTTCCGGCGCCACGCCGACGATTTCGTAATCGACGATGCGCGCCTGCGGCTCAACGCCTGAAGCACTCAGGGTTTTTTCGTTCATCACAACCACGCTGGCAGCGCCATCAGTTATGCCGGAAGAATTGCCGGCCGTAACGGTGCCATCCTGAGAAAATACCGGCGGCAGCTTCTGCAGGCTTTCTATCGAGGTGCCGGCGCGAGAGTGTTCGTCATGGGCGAACATGGCCGTCTCCCCTTTACGGCCTTTTATTTCCAGGGGCAGAATTTCAGCCTCAAATCGCGCCGATTCGCACGCCGCCGCCGCTCGTTGTTGCGATCGCAGTGCGTACTGGTCCTGCTCTGCGCGCGAGATGTCATACTGGTGCGCAAGCTTCTCGGCAGTTTCACCCATGACGAGTTGCGAGAGTGGATCGTTGAAGCCATCGCGATACATGCCGTCTACCAGTTCCGTATTTCCCATACGCGCGCCCCAGCGTGCGCCTTCGGCGAAATAGGGAACGCGCGACATGCTTTCCGTGCCACCCGCAAGAACTACGTTGGCGCGGCCCAACATGATTTCCTGCGCTGCCAGTATGACTGCTTTCAAGCCAGAGCCGCAGGCTTGATTGACAGTGAACGCAGGAATGGTTTCCGGCACGCCGGCGCGAAAAGTAATTTGCCGCGCCACGTTTGGCCCGCCGCCGGCCTGGCGCGCGCAGCCCCAAATCGAATCCTGGATCTGATCAGGCCGAACACCAGCCCGCTTCATGCTTTCAACTGCGACTACAGTACCCAGGTCAGCAGCGGTCCAGCCGGCCAACGTTCCACCGAAACGGCCGATCGGAGTGCGCACTGCGCCGGCGAGGTAGACAGACTTCATTGTAGATATCCTTGCAAGAACTGACTGATGCTCTAAAATTTTGCTAAATGATGTTCGGTAATTCCGGATGTTAACATACGGGTTGAGGACTTCCCCAATGCTTCAACCCCTCACCGATTCCACCTCAATTCAAAACGCTCAGCGTGCGATCAGAGAGCTGGTGGACGCGCATGCCGAATGGTTTCTGTCGGCAGAAATTGGTGCGCCGCAGACTTCACTACAACGAGGCGAATTCGACTTTTCGTTTGCGCACCGGCGTTTGATCTTTTCCTGCTGGACTGAAAAGGGCACACGCTCATGGCGGGTCAGGGGATGGGAGTGGAGCAGCGACAAGTTGCGTTTGGAAGCGGCCAGGCGCATGGGCGCGGAGCGCGCAGTCCTGGAATTGATTCCACGCGCTTCAGCGAAATCGTTAACCGCAACTGTGGCCGCCGCGCGTCATGTCCGCTGCGAACAACTGGCACGGGCCGCGTGTGAAATGTTGCCGGGAGCCAAGGTTGAACGCGTCGCACTCAGCCCTGGTATGCGGCGCGGCCAGCCGGGACGATATGCGCGCATCGTCCTGCGCGCTGCCCAAAGGCGCATCGCAGTCACCGGAACCGTGGCCCTGGGCGACGCCCGCAATATCGACGCGCTGTTTTCATCTGCGTTGTTGTGGCTGAATCGACTTTTGCAAAAGACCCGGCCACCTTATATCGAACGGCTGTGCCTGGTTGTCGAGCGGCCCTGTCGGGAGGCGGCACGAGAACGGCTCGCGCTCCTGCGCGATGGGCTTCGCAGTCTCATCGTGCTTTACGAAATCGACGACGCGTGGAGCGAGATCTCAACAGTGGAACCTCTGGAAAGGGCTGGACTCTGGCGCAAACGGCTGGCGCGTTTTCCGCCAATCCTGAAAGACAACACCAGTGAAGCAGCGCGCGCAATTGTCGCGCAGGTGGGCGAAGCACTCGACGTCGTGGGCGCGCGCCACGGCGAGACGTTCCGATATTACGGCCTGTCATTCGCGCGCCTACGCCGGGTGATGGGCCAGGATCGAATGTGGTTTGGAATCGAAGGAGCGCGCCGGCGTTTGCTGATAGAGCAAACTCATGAGGACTGGATCAGACTTCTGACCGAGCTGGTGGAACATCGGAGCGCCGCTGCGCGCGACCAGCGCCATGCGCTCTATCGCTCAGCGGGCGAGGCCTGGTTGGAATCGATTCTGCGGCGTGACATTACAAGGCTGGATCCCGGTTTGATTATTGCTCCACTGCATGCGCAGTTTCGCACCTCGCACGGAGGCCCAACCGGATCGCGGCCCATTGATCTCCTGGCTCTGCGCCAGGACGGTCGTCTGGTCGTAATAGAGTTAAAGGTATCCGAGGATCGCGAGCATGTTTTCCAGGGCGTGGATTACTGGCGGCGAGTCGAAGCGCATCGTCGCCGTGGCCACATCACCAAAGCAAAGCTCTTCGGGAATCGAGCCATCAGCGACGAGGCCCCACTGGTTTATCTGGTCGCGCCCACGCTGCGCTTCCATCGCACGTTTGCCACCCTCGCCCGGACCGTCGCACCCGACATCGAGATTTACCGTTTCGACATCAACGAAAACTGGCGCGCCGGAGTCCGCGTGATGCGAAGAATGAAGGCCAATTAGAGCCCTCAGTAGGGCTGGGTTTCAACTCCTGAGAATTTGAACTAACATATTGTCTTCCTTAGGAGGGAGCGAGTCCGACATGCAGCTAGACCAATCAGTGATGGAAATGAACGGGTCACTACCAGTTGCTTTTACTCCCGGGTGGAGTGATGGCGCAGGGATCAGCCGCGGGCAGGACATCCCTGTCGAAAACCTTTCTATCACACGCGGCGTGGTGGCAAGTCGCGCCGTCAATAGGCAGGTCACTATTTCAGGGAACTTACAAAGGGTCGTGACCCTAACCTTGGAGATAGGACAGCAAGCCGAAGCGAGCGCTACTTTGACTGATATTCCATTCGAGGTGACTGGTGATCCGGCCCGTGAAGTAACTTTCAATAGTGAGCATCAGAACACACCATGGAGTTTCTTTCTAAAGATTAATAGTGAGAGCCGGCAAATGACCTTGAGCTTCACGCTAAACTATTCAGGCTTGAGTGTGGATAATGCTCTGGCCGGGATCACGTTTTACGAGGCGCTTGCCCGCGGCGGCGAATTCCGCATCTGTGGTCATCATCCAGTTACAGGTGGAGAGCTTTCCCTTGCCCGGGGAAGGCTGCCTTCCGGGACCTATAAAGCGTCAGACCCGCGTTTTGTAAAACTGCTTAAGGATCTGGCGTTCATTCAAAAAAAGACCGGTGTTTCCTTTACAATTCCCGAACGTACCATTAGATATCAAGACGCCAACACCATTGCTGCCACAGCGGAGATTTTGAAGACTGGCCATGCCCAGTATAAGGCACAGCCATGGGTCAGTATCTCAAAAGTCGAACAGGCGAAAAACGCCCTTACAGCATTCGCGAGCGGACAACCCATTCCAATGGCTCTCACCTTCGAAGGAGAAGTCGTTAGCATCTTTGGAACCTATGTCCCGCTTGGTCCGGTCACATTATTTTGCGCCCGCAGTTACATCACGAAGAATGATCTGGAGACATTGCGAAAGGATCTTGAAGTTGCGGCTCCTGGAAGCTATCTCAGTATCCAATTCACTCCCTTTGAAGAGTGTCCCATCGAAGCACGATACATCAAATGGCTACCGAAGGACGAAGCTGCCGCTATCAAGCAGTTGCCGATGGATGTGAAGACCGAACAGATTGTTGATAAGGAGGCGTGGACTCTTCCGGAAATGAAAGTTGACGCGGCTGTAGCACTCTTGAAATCGTGGTACCACGAAGATGTTGATGAGCAAAAGAAGAGTTGGGAAAGATTGAAGGTAGCCTTGGATGAAGACAGACTCTCAGATCGAAAACTGTTTTAATGAGTGACATCATTCTGCTTGATACCGGTCCACTCGGCTTGATAACACACCCGCTGGGTTCACCTGAAAGCGACGCGTGCAATCAATGGATGCGGTCCCAACTAACGATAGGCATCTACGTACTCGTAGCAGGTATTGCGGATTATGAGTTGCGCCGCGAGATGCTATTGAACGGAAACACGAACGGCATCATCAAACTAAATAACTTAAACGCCACTGTTGGCTTTGATCCGATTACGACTGCCGTGATGAACCAAGCCGCGATTTTTTGGTCGCAGGCAAGAAGGATGGGAAAGCCGACTGCTTCAGATGCAGCGCTCGACGGAGATATGATTCTATCGGCCCACGCATCGCTGATCACCGGTCGAGGACACAACCTTACTGTAGCCACCACCAACATCAAACATCTGGATCTCTTCTGTAATGCTTGCTTATGGACAGACGTTCACTGAGATGGTTGTCCGAGGCCAGCTTCTCACGATGACAAACGCGCTGGGCAAAGTAACGACTCTTACGTGGGACACGAGTGGCCGGTTGACTCAGGCGAAAGATGCGCTCAACAGCACGACCAACTTTGCCTATGACGCGCGGGCGCGATTGACCAGCACGACCAACGCACTCAACTTCGTCACCACCTATGCTTACGACGCTGCTGGGAGACTGAATAAGATCACGCGGCCTGACAATTCGTTCGTCACTTTCACCTACGATCTTGCCGGACAGCGCACGAAGGTAACGGACGCGCTCAACAACAGCACCAGTTTCGCCTATGACAGCGCTTATCGTTTGACCACCCTCACTGACGCCGCGCTCAAAACAACCAGCTTCAGCTACGATCTGATGTCCAATCGCACCGGCACGACGGACGCGCTCGCACATGCGACCAACTATGAATACGACGAATTCAATCGCTTGATTAAGACCATCTACCCGCCTGCGGTCATTGGCGGCGCGCGTTTGCAGGAGACGGTTGAATATGATGCCGCCGGCAACGTCACGAAACGAACAGACACGGCCGGGCGCATTACCAGCCTCGGCTACGACAATGTGAACCGGCTGGTGACGGTTACGGATCCGGCACTACAGATTACGCAGTATGAGTACAACGCCCGCTCAAACGCGACGGCGGTGGTTGATGCGCTCGGTCAACGCTACACTTTCGATTACGACGCCCTTTCCCGAGTCACGACAGCCACGCGCGCGGGTTTGCAAATGTCCTTTGCCTACGATGCCGTCGGTAATCGCGCTCAGCGCACCGACTACAACAACATGACCACCGGCTACACTTACGATGAGGTTAATCGGCTCACAAAGATCACTTATCCTGACGCCTCAACAGTCAACTATGGTTATGACGGTCTTTCGCAATTAACCAGCGCCGCGAACATCAATGGTACGGTCAGTTTCGTTTACGATAACCTGGGCCGCGTCACCAGCACGACCGATGTCTGGGGCCAGGTACTCAACTACACCTACGCCGCGAGTGACCGGCGCACGAAGCTAAGCTTTGGCGCGACCACCAATGCCACGTATGTCTATGACGTAGTGGACCGGCTGACAAAGATCACCGACAGCGCGAATCTGGCGGTCACGTTTGCCTATGATGCTGCCAGCAAGCTAACTTCAAAGACGCTGCCAAACGGCGTGGCCGCCACCTACACCTATGATGGGCTGGATCGCCTGACCAGATTAAAAGATGCCAAGGGTAACACCGTCATTGCCGACAACCAGTACTCATATAACACTGCCGGCAATATCACGCAGAACATCGACCAGAGCGGCACACACAGCTACGGCTACGATGCCATCGATCGGCTCACCTCAGCTACCTACACCGGCACACCGAATGAATCGTATGCTTACGATGGTGTTGGCAATCGCACCAGCTCGCACAGAAGCGCCACTTACGGTTATCAGCCATTCAACCGGCTGGTAAGCACAAGCTCGGCAAGTTACTTCTACAACAACAACGGCAACATGATCTCGAAGACCGATGCGACCGGGACGACGCAGTTTGTCTGGGACTTTGAGAACAGGCTGACTCAGGTGGTCACTCCCTCAGCCGGAAGTGTTACTTACAAATACGACGCCCTCGGCAAAAGGATTCAGCGAACACCGTCAAGCGGCATCTCGACTAATTTCATCTATGACGGCCAGGACGTAGTCAAAGACATCAACAGCGACGGCACGACAATCGAATACCTGAACGGCCCCGGTATTGACAACAAGATTCGGCAGAAAGGCTCGTCAACTTCGACAACCTACTACTTCTCACAGGACCATCTGGGCAGCACCACTGCCTTGACCGGCACCACTGGTAAACTTATCGAGCGAGTCACTTACGATGGCTATGGCAACAGCGCCGGCTCGACGCGCACGAGGTACGGCTACACGGGGCGCGAACGCGACTCAGTGACGGGTCTGCTCTACTATCGCGCACGTTTTTACGACCCGCAGGTCGGCAGGTTGATCTCCGAGGATCCACTCGGTTTTGGTGGCCATCAGCAGAACTTCTATACTTATGTTGCTAACAATTCACTTAATCGTAAAGACCCCGACGGCTTAGATATCGCAGTCATCGAAAATGGCCCAACTGCCTACACTCCATTTTGGGGTGGTAATCCTTTTGGTCATACCGCGATCGCCGTCACCTGTCATGGCCTTTACAGCTTTGGAAACGGTACCGAACGCGGATCGAGCCTAGCTGCCTACATACGTCGTGAATTGCCGAAAAGAAACACGAAAATATACGTTATCAAAACAACCTGTGAGCAGGATCGTGCCGCAATGACGGCCCTGTGGAATTACGGTGATCGTCCACTTGCCGACGTCACTACTGACAATTGTTCTACTAGATCTAACGCGGCATTGGATGCAGCGAAAATCGGCTTGGCCCAATTGGATTTGAACCCCAACATACCTGGCTCTGCTGGTGGCAGGGCCGCGACGGCTGGAGCCACGGTGTACGATTTTCCTCAGAACTCCAACATCCTTCTCATAGATCTAATGGCTCTGAAGCAGTTCGAACCTGGAAGCCATTGTCCCTGCGATTGTGAGGGAAGAAAATGAAAAGAAAGCCGATTCTAATTACGATTCTTGTTTGGTTCGCTTTGACTGCTTTGAGTGGCTATTTATATGCGCGAATCAAAGTCCAGACGCCGGTTAGTGAGCCAGTATTCGCATCTATGTGGGGATGGCATTTGTTAATGTTCGCCATTTACTTGCTACCAATATACGTGATCGTCTTGGGTGTCATCATCTGGTTGGAAAGGAGATTCCTCAAGTAACAAGTGCGACGTTTCGAAGTGACAACACTTCTTACAATAGGCGCACTAAGGGGCAATCGCATGGTCGCATTTGAGCGCGAGCTACAATTACCGGCCATTCAATAAACTCACCAGCACGGCGAGTGCAACCTACACTTACGACAACAACGGCAACATGATCTCGAAGACCGATGCGACCGGGACGACGCAGTTTGTCTGGGACTTTGAGAACAGGCTGACTCAGGTGGTCACTCCCTCAGCTGGGAGTGTTACCTATAAATACGACGCGTTCGGCAGACGAATTCAGCGAACGCCATCAAGTGAAATCTCGACTAATTTCGTTTACGACGTGCCGAAGCCAGCACCGACACCATGTTCAGGTAAATGCAGATGAACGACGGCACGTGGCAAAATCCTCGGGGGAGGGTTCTCTGGGCGTTTTTCATCGGAAGCGTATTAAGCGGATTGTTTTTCGCGTGGTGCGTGACCAGGCCTTCACTTCAAGGTTACTGGTTTCGTACTGAGGGGATTTGGACTTTCCCAACCGGAAAACTGTGGCTGCTTGCTACTGGTTTATTTTTTCTGAATCTGGTGGGCTCTTCTTTCATTGCTCTTTTGAAGAGGTGGCTGTCGTTTTCTGCTTATCGATTAATCATCGGTGGGACCTTATTTGCCCTGGTTCCAGTTTTGGTTTGGTTAATGGAGCCGATGTCGGCTTTGTCGCAGTTAGTCTTATTTAGATTTACGTTGGCGCTGGTGATATCGTTAACGCTCTTGTTTATTACTCGCAGGTGGTACTGGAGCTTGGCTACCCTTATGATGTTGGGCTCTCTAACAACTCCGTTAATTGCCAGTATTCCTTTTGCTTTTCTGAAATCGGTTTCGCTCGAGTGGTTCGAGGTCTCCAAATTCTTTGTTAGTTCGTCGCTACTAGCGCTCTTATTCGGTTTTTGGCTCTTAAAGTCATTTCCGATAAAGCGGCCGCACGTAGAATCAGTTTTTACCTCGACAGCTTCTAAGTGAATTCCGAGCGGTTTATCGTCGGCAACATCGCGAATTATTACCCCACCAACATTCACAAGTGATGCGGCGCATGCGCGTCAACTAACGCTTCGCTTCATACGACGACAGTGGCTGCGTTTGCAGTCCGAACGCTTGCGGATTCTCGCCCACGATCGCAGCGGCGAAAAAGCGCGGAACGTAGAAGACGTTCTCGTAGCGAAACTGCTCGTCCAGTTTGCTGCGGTCGGCGGTCAAAGCGCAGATACTGCATTGCTTGTTTTGATCGTTAATCAGGAATTTCAGATCGCGCGCAGTCTTCTGTCCGCCACGATTGTAGGCCAGCAGGGCCAGCGCTTCCTTCATCGGATCGTCTTTGAATTGTTCCAGGCTGTCCGTGATGTAGCGGGCCGCGGCGTCGGCAGATTTTCCCACGTCCAGTAAATCCTGACCCGACAAACCGAAGCGCTCCCCGGTTTGCGGTAAAAACTGAAACATCCCGATAGCGCCCATGGAGTTTGCTGTCTGAATATTGACGTACTCGGATTCGATCCAGGGAATGTATAGGCCGATAAGCGGCGAGATGTTCCGTGCCTTGAATGTGGCAATCAAAGTGGGCGCCTGGGCCTGGCCGCGCTCGAAGACGAATCGAACGTCGCCTTTACCAGGACTGTCACCGCCGTTGTTGCCGAGACGCCGCGCGTATTGATTGACTGCCTGTTGAATGTTCCCTTCGAATGCCGGCGTGAATTCATATTCATTTCCGGACATCTCGCGCGCGATGCGCCGGGCCTGCTCAGAAACAAACGCGGCCCGCTCGCCATGCGTCATCTTTTGATAGGTCTTGCCAGATTGCCCTGTCTGGCTGCGGGCCTGTTGGGTGCCGGTGGTTAGCGAAACTGTCAGGGCTAAGAGTAATAGAAGCATTTTTTGATGTCTCATTTGGTTTTTCCTCATCTGTTTGATTTGTAACGCAAACTGTTAGTTTGCGGGCTCAAGCTAAACAATGCGGCCCTGGAGCCAGGGACCGTTCGCAAACTAACAGTTTGCGTTACAAGAAGCCGACTGGAAAGCGGCCCTCTGTTTAGTTAAGCGAGAACGTACGGGGAAAGTGTTCATCTTGGAGTGCGTTGGCAATCCCGATGGATCGGGAGACACCGCTTTGGATGATTTACCATCTTCGCGGAGTGGCTCACCCATCGGGAGAAAGGGAAGGCAACCAAAGCGCCGTCGCCGCTTCGCTCTGCCGGCGCACTCCAAAGGTAGGGTAAGCGAGAAATCTCGTCGAAAGTGTTCACGGATGTCCGACAAACTTTAGTTTGTCGTTGCTCTTGTTCGCACAGGATTCGACAAACTGAAGATTGTCGGACAAGTGATGTTAGAATCGGCGCCGGTGACTACGCTTTCGGCGGATAACTTGACGGGACTGCTAATCGAATGGCGGCAGGGAGACAAAGCTGCGCTCGATAAGCTGACTCCTTTGGTCTACGACGAGCTGCGTCGAATCGCGCATCGTTACGTGCAGCGGGAGCGTGATGGCCACACGCTGCAAACTACGGCGCTGGTCAACGAAGCTTATCTTCGTCTGGCCGGCCAGCAAAAAATTGAGTGGCAAAACCGGGATCACTTTTTCGCCGTCACCGCGCAAGTGATGCGCCACGTTTTGATTGATCACGCGCGGCGTCGTCATTTCACTAAGCGCGGTGGCGGCGCGGAGCACGTCCCGCTGGAAGATGTCGTTGCAATGTCACAACAGCGGGCCGCCGAGCTGGTCGCGCTTGATGAAGCCCTGGATGAGCTCGCGAAACTGGACCCCCGCAAAAGTCGTGTCGTCGAGCTCCGTTACTTCGGCGGGCTGACCCTGGAAGAGACGGCTGATGCTTTGGAAATTTCGCCCATGACAGTGCGGCGCGACTGGCGCGCGGCTAAAGCGTGGCTTTACCGAACGATAACGGAAGGATGAGGGATGAAGGATGAAGTAAAGTCAAAATCTAAAAGCAAAGGCGGTTGTTGGGCAGCACCTTCAATTCGCGCCTTTCTTGTTCATCCTTCATCCCTCATCCTTCATCCTTTCATACTATGACTCCTGAACGATGGAAAGAAGTAGAAGACGTATTGCAGCGGGCGCTCGATCGCCCACCGCAGGAGCGCGCCTCTTTCCTGGACCAGGCGTGCGCCGGCGACGAGGACTTGAAAAAAGAAGCGAGCTCGTTAATCGGCGCTTACGATGAAGCCGGCGACTTCATTGAGCAACCGGCCATCGCGCAAGATGCGGGCCTGCTGGTCGGCAACGATCCTGAGAACGACATTGGCCGCGATGTTGGTCCATACACGATCGTTGAGCGGCTGGGTTCAGGCGGCATGGGCGAAGTATTTCTGGCGCGGGACGCGCGCCTCAACCGGCTGGTTGCTCTGAAAATCCTGCCAGCCTATTTCGTTTCGGACGACGCGCGCCTGCGCCGTTTCCAAAGGGAAGCGCGCGCCGCTTCGGCCCTGAATCATCCGAACATTCTCACCATTCACGAAGTAAGCCAGGGCGGAGGGACTTATTATATTGCAACTGAGTTTATTGATGGCCGCACCATTCGTGAGCTGATTACGCATCACGAGTTGTCGCTTGAAGACGTTCTGGAGATTGCAGAGCAGATTGCCTCAGCGCTGGCCGCGGCCCACGCCGCGGGCATCGTGCATCGCGACATCAAGCCGGAAAACATCATGCGGCGCACTGACGGCCTCGTGAAAATTCTGGACTTTGGTATCGCCAAGCTGATGGAGCAAGAGCTGGCCGAGTACTCCGCCGAAACGCAGCCCGGCCTTAAGGCCCAGACCGAAGCGGGTCTGGTGATGGGAACGGTTAATTACATGTCGCCGGAACAGGCGCGCGGGCTGCCGGTTGACGAACGCACCGACATCTGGAGTCTGGGAGTCGTGCTTTACGAAATGCTGGCGCATCGTCTTCCCTTCAAGGGCGCAACGCGCATGGATACGATGGTGGCCATTCTTGAGCGCGAACCGACGCCGCTTTTCCAGTCTTTGGACGGCTCGCGCGCACCGTTTCGGCAATTACAAGGCATAGTGGGCAAGACCCTGCGCAAGGAGAGAAGCGAGCGGTATCAGACGGCAAACGATCTGCTGGCGGATTTGAAAGGCGTCACACAGGAACTCGACCCATCAGATCCCTTAACCACCCCATTAACCAATTTTGTAACTCAAGAGAACGCCCAGGCCCTCCCGTCCCGCTATTACTTTCCGATGCTGGGCATTGCGGTGTTGCTGGCGATTGCAATAGGTGGGACGGTTTTTTACAGGCACTCAATTGGGCGTCCGGGGCCAGACCTCTCGAATGGGGGAGCCACGGTAGCGGCCACAAGACTCTACTCGCGGATGAATGACGCGGAGAAACTAGCTTTCATCGACGAACAGGAACAGCGCATTTCAACTATGATGGGCGACCGGCCTGTGAAGCTCAGGGAAGAAGCTTTGCGCGCTATCAAGGGTAACGTTGATCGGTACGTTGCCCGCAGTAGCAGCCTGTCGGCAGAGCCGGGCGAAGAAAGTCTGCCCGTAGTTTTCGCGCGCGCGAGGCCATATGTGCCGCTGATTGCCCGTTCGTTTGCGGCGCGCAGGGTTCCCGTAATCATCGGCATCTACCTGCCCATGATCGAATCGGCATATCGAAACTGTTACGAGAATAGCATTGGCGCGAAGGGTCTATACCAGTTCCTGCCGGAGACCGCCAGGAATTACGGCGTGGCGCACGAGGACATGTGCGACGTGGAAAAGATGACACCAGCCGCCGCGCATTACATCGCGGACCGCATGGCGGAACTTGGGGAGGATTCCGAAAGCGTGACGCTGGTGCTGCTCAGTTACAATCGCGGGCCGGAATGGGTGCGGAATTCTTTGCGCGAGCTAAGAGGCACGGACAACTACGAAAGAAACTTCTGGACCCTGTTTGCTCACCGCGATCAACTTGACGATGCGTTTCGTAATGAAAACGCGTGGTATGTGCCCAACTTTTTCGCGGTTGCCATTATCGGCGAGAATCCGCAGGCCTTCGAGTTGGCGATGCCGCCGCTCTCAACGCTTAGCCGTTAGTGCTTCACAATGAAAGACTCGGATTTTTCCGGCTGCGGCGTGGATTCACTCACGTGGCCCATGCCCTCAATGTAGCCCATAGCCTGGTCGTCGGAAAGAATGCCCGAAACGCGCATCTTGAATTCATCAGGATTCGTAGCGTTGTGCACTGCTTCTTCCAGCGTGATCAATCCCTTCTGGAATAGATGGAATAATGATTGATCGAAAGTTTGCATCCCGTATTGCGACCTTCCGGCAGCAATGGCGTCTCGAATCTGGGTCGTTTTCTCTTCGTTGATAATGTAGTCGCGAATTAGACCAGTAGAAACCATTACTTCGATTGCCGGCACGCGCCCGGCGCCTTTCGCGTGCCTCACCAGGCGCATCGAGATGACGCCTTTGAGAATTCCCGCGAGTTGGATCCGAACCGACTTCTGTTGATGCGAAGGGAAGGAGGTAACAATGCGCGTTACCGTTTCAGTGGCGTCCAGCGTGTGCAGCGTCGAGAGCACCAGGTGGCCTGTTTCCGCCGCGGTCAATGCGGTTTCAATAGTTTCATGATCGCGCATCTCGCCCACGAGGATCACGTCAGGGTCCTGCCGCAGGGCGCCGCGCAATGCTTCGGAAAAGGAGCGAGTGTCCACGTCAACTTCGCGCTGGGTGACAAAAGATTTCTTGTCGCGATGCAGAAATTCGATCGGATCTTCGATGGTCACGATATGGCCGCTGCGAGTTGAGTTGATGCGATCGATCATGGCCGCCAGTGTAGTTGACTTGCCTGAACCTGTGGCGCCGGTAACCAGAATCAGCCCGCGCCGCTCTTCCGCAATCTTATCGATAACCCTCGGCAACCCCAGAGCTGCGGTGTCGCGACTCTGATCAGGAATCACGCGCAGGACGATACTGACGGTGCCGCGCTGCTGAAAAATGTTGGCGCGAAAACGTCCCAGACCTTTCACGCTGTAGGCGATGTCAACTTCGGAAACTTCTTTGAGTTTCTGCTTCTGCCTGTTCGACATCATGGAGAAGGCCATGTCGAGCGTGTCTTCCGGGCCCAGGCGCGGCGACTCAACCACGGGATGGAGTTCACCGCCGATTCGCATCACGGGAAACGAGCCGGCTTTCAAGTGCAAATCGGATGCGCCATGGCTGGACGCCATCAAGAGAAGGTCATCAATTTTTGGAGACATAGACATACCTGCATTCCTTGGGAAAACATCTGGGCTTAAGGCCTGAATTTGAGGAAGGGCTTAGTACTTTGAATAGCTTGCGAACGGGCGTGCTATCAAGACTGGCCTAACACGTTAAGTCACCGCGGGGCCGCGGCGACTACGAGCATGATAGCCGCCAAATGAAGCAGCGTCAACGAATACGATCTGGATGGTGTCTGAATTGCGGTTAGAAGCGAGAATTCCCCGAATTGTTCCCAGAGGACGGCGCCCAGAAAAGGAAAAGGGGCGCCGACGAGCGCCCCTCTCCTTTGTATCGATCTAGCTGTAGTTACTCCACCGCTGCGGCACGGAACCTTGCAACTGGTTCGTTTTCCAACGCTGTGGCTATCGGATTCCTCGCCGGGGAGGTGGCACGTCCATTGTTGTCTGCCTTAGCGTGCCTGCTGTCATTAACGTAAGTGAGCCACGGCCCAGGCGGCTGGCGCTCGCCGGAGGTGATTTCGAAGAACATTTTCTGAATTCGAGTGGTGATATCTCCGCGCCCGCCGGAGCCAACCGTGATGCGATCCACGGATCGAATAGGGGTGATTTCTGCGGCTGTGCCGCTGAAGAAGAGCTCGTCGGCAACGTATAAGGCGGCGCGCTGAATGCTGCGCTCCTTTACGGTGATTCCCAGCTCCTGACAGATTTGAATCACACTATCGCGCGTGATGCCGGGAAGTATCGACGACGATAGAGGAGGCGTAATTACCATGTCGCCAGTCACCAGAAAGATGTTTTCGCCTGAACCTTCTGAGACGTAGCCGCGATCGTCGAGCGCGATGCCTTCGGCATATCCATTCAGCAGCGCCTCCATCTTGATAAGTTGGGAGTTCATGTAGTTGGCGCCACTCTTGGCCATCGCGGGCATCGAGTTTGGCGTCAGACGGTTCCAGGTGGAGACACAAACATCCACGCCTTTTTCAATCGCTTCATCTCCGAGGTATTTGCCCCAATCCCAGGCGCCGATGTAGCAGGCCAGCGGGTTGGGAAAAGGATTTACGCCAAACGCCGGATTAGCTTCGTCCAGGCTGCGGAAAAGGATTGGTCGCACGTAGCATTGTTTTAGTTCGCTGCGACGTACCAACTCGACCGAGGCATCGCAGAAGTCGTCGAGCGTCCACTTGTGATCCATGCGATAGATCTTTGCGGAGTTCAGGAATCGCTGCATGTGCTCGCGCAAACGAAAGATCGCAGGGCCACGTTTGGTGGCGTAGCACCGGATACCTTCAAACACGCTGGAGCCATAGTGCAAAACGTGCGACATCACGTGCACGCGCGCTTCATCCCACTTAATGAACTCGCCATCGTGCCAGACTACGTCGGCAATGCGCGGTGGAACTACATTTTTCGCTTTTCCGTCTTTGGGAAACATGTGTTTCGCTCTCCTTTTGATGGCGCACCCGAAAGCCTCAGGCGCGACGCGCTCGACTTACTGACTGCAGAAATGATGGAAGAGCCACTACCGCGTTGAGTATGTCCGCCTGGCCCCGGGAACATGCGTAAAGACTTTCCAAAGATAACGCACAATAGCGTAGATTTGATCCGGATGGCAAGCCGCGCTTGATCCTTTTAAAGACGCCCGCGTACTATCGCGCATGCTTTTGCATTTACTGAAAACTAGCAATCGTTTTTGGTTTCCGGCGAAGCATCGCAAAAGGACTTTCCCGGTCGCGAGCTTTCTGACTGTTGTACTGCTTATCGCTTTGGGCGGCGGCTGTAACATGTTGAAAAAAACTGAAAACCAGGGCACACCGCCCTCGAATAACGCTGGGATGGCGCACGACGAGGCTGGCGACGCATTGGCGATTCACCGGCGGGCAATTGTCATCGATCTTCACGCCGATAGCATTCAGCGTACCCTGGACGAGGGCCTGGACCTGGGAACGAAATTGTCCGACGGACACTTTGACACGGCACGGGCCAAAGATGGCGGGCTGGATGCGCAGTTTTTCTCGATCTGGGTCGAGCCGGAGCTATTCGGCGGCGGCGGAGCGAGTGCGATCGACAGAGCGGACAAGCAAATTGCTGCCGTCAAGACGCTGGTGGAGCGCTATCCGGAAACGTGGGTGATGGCAGTCACCGCTGGGGATATTCGGCGCGCTGCGGCCGCGGGAAAACTCTCTGCGCTGATGGGCCTTGAAGGTGGCTATGCAATCGACGAGCGGATCGAGAATGTTGAACGCTATTACAAGATGGGCGTGCGCTATATATCCCCCGCCTGGAGTATTTCCACAAGTTGGGCCGGCTCCAGCGGCGATGAAGAGGGACGCACTCGCGGGCTGAACGATTTTGGCAAACAGGTGGTGCGTGAAATGAATCGCCTGGGCATGATGGTGGACGTTTCCCACGTATCTGACCCCACATTCTGGGACATCGTGAATACTTCAACCAGGCCCGTCATTGCTAGCCACTCGGCCTGTCGCGCCATCGCCGACGTACCGCGCAACCTGACTGACGAAATGATTCGGGCGCTGGCAAAAACCGGCGGCGTTGTCTGCGTAATTTTCTATCCGGAACATATCGAGCCCGATTGGCGCGAAAAGAAAAAGCAGGTTGATGCTGAAATCGCATCGTTGGTGCGGCGCGCTTCTGAGGAGGAGAAAGGCGATGCAGCGCACAAGAAGCTGGCGCGCGATCGGGTGCGGCGGGAAGAGTATGCGAAGCGATTACCGCCGGTCAGTATTTCGCGCATCGTCGATCATATCGATCACATTGTTAAGCTGGCCGGCATCGACCACGTCGGCATTGGCTCGGACTTCGATGGCGTGCAAGCCTTGCCGGCGGATCTGAAGTCTGTCGCCGATCTGCCAAACCTGACTGCTGAGCTTTTGCGACGGGGGTACTCTGAAAGCGATATCGACAAGATTCTGGGTGGTAATGTTTTGCGGATGATGGAGGCGGTAGAGGGTAAATAATGAGTTGCCCTTCTTGATCGCGAAAACTTTGGAGCGGCTCCGCCGCAGCACAGTGCGGTAAGGCTCTGCCTTACCGTGGTAGGTTCTCTGAAGTTTGGAGGCTACGCCTCCCGATCTGGCGAGGCATAGCCTCAAACCTTTTGTAAAAGTCTTGCGGAAAGGCCTAGCCTTTCCGCACTGTGCGGCGGCAAAGCCGCAGGGATAGGAGGAGTCCAGCAGTCGATGGTTATCTCGACTAAATCCAGGAAGATCAAGATTGGCTTTCATGCGCCGATCACCGGCGGACTGCACAACGCCTTACTGAAATCGAAGGAACTCGGTTGCGACACGGTCCAGATCTTCTCCCGCAATCCACGAGGGTGGATGGCGAAAACGCTTTCCACCGAAGACATCAGGCGATTCAAGGCCGCGCGCCGAAAAACGAAAATCTCTCCGGTGGTTATTCACGCTAACTATTTGATAAACCTCGCCGCGGCCAATCTGGAGATGCGCGCGAAATCGATCCAGTCATTTCGCGAAGAAGTCGAACGCGGCATTCTACTCGGCGCCAACTATCTTGTGTTCCATCCTGGTAGTGCCCGCGGCGCCTGCGAAGCCGACGGTATTGCCACCTGCGCCCAAAGTTTGAAGCTTGCGTGCGCGGGACTTGACCTTGGTTCGTTTCGCATCCTGCTGGAGAACACGGCGGGCCAGGGTGAATGCATTGGACACCGTTTCGAGCATCTCAGCGCAATCATAAACGCCTGTCCGGAACTGCGACTGGGAGTTTGCCTCGACACGGCCCACGCCTTTACCTCCGGCTATGACATACGAGATGAGGATGGGCTGCGCGCTATGATCCAATCGCTCGAGCGCACGGTCGGCGCCAGGAAAGTGCGGGCCATTCACTTTAACGACTCGCGGGCCGAATACAATTCTCGCGTTGACCGTCACTGGCACATTGGCCAGGGACACATTGGGCGGGAGGCTCTACGTCGCGTGGCGCAACACCCGAAGCTGGCGCACGCCGCATTCATTCTCGAAACGCCGTACAAATTGCCCGAAGACAATCTGCCCAACATCAATGCGCTTCGTTCTTTCGTTGACAACAACGCCGGCTCAGAGTGATCGACCAGCTTCAAGGGGTCCCGATGAGGTCAGGACCACCACGCGATAGCGGGGTGGGTCAGTTGCGTAATGCTCAATCAGCCTCAATTCCCTTCAAGAACCCACCCGCTACTCTATATATGAAAGGGCGCCCCAGAGGTGTTAGCTTGGAGTTGTTCTACGACTTCAAGTTGGAGACCAAAGGAGAGCCCTATGAGAACGTATTATGTAGGTATGGACGTGCATCGAGCAAGTA
>WNGD01004638.1_pt1 | contig 19422 bp, 18 predicted proteins | sample 5400671 | NCBI WGS metagenome assembly WNGD01 (sample SAMN13153369, study PRJNA577476) | soil metagenome | isolation source: 40 cm soil or saprolite under grassland replicate 2 | place: USA:California | collected 2016-06-15
CGCTCGCGCTTCGTCTGCGTTGGCCGAGAGATCTGGACGCCCGATGCCCGACGGAAAGAGCGTATCCCCGGTGAAGAGGACCTGGTTGTCGAGCAGGTAGCAAGTACTCTCCGGTGTATGTCCTGGTGTATACAGCGCCGTCAGCTTTAGTTGAGGGGTCGCGAGCGTGTCGCCATCACGCATAGCCGTAAAGGGGAACGACACCCGCTGCTGATCCGGCAGAAACAGCATGGCTCCGCTCCGTTCGGCGAGCTGGCGCGAGCGCGAGAGATGATCGGCATGGATGTGCGTGTCAAAGACGCTGGTAATCTGCCAACCATGGCTTCTTGCCAGATCGAGGTACACCTGCGGGTCAAGCGAGGCATCGATCACCATGGCCGCCTCCCCTGCCCCAATGAGGTAGGAGAGGCAGCCTTTGCCGGTACGTCGCACCTGGATAACACGCGTCGAACTTTCTGAGAGAGTGACCCTGGCAGTATTCCACGCCAGGCTCCACGCCTTCATCCTTCCCTCAAGGGAGGGCGCAGGAACGCCCCGCGCAGCAAGTTGCTCGGCGGCAAGTTGACTTGTCCTCCCAGCAGCACAGACCGTGACCACGGGTGCATCATCGGCCACGTCCACCGCGTCGAGCGCGCGGGGATCGCGCTCATTGAGGGCGCGGTAGGCATCAATATGAACGCTGCCAGGAATGGCCCATTCTGCCCGCTCGTCGGCTGGACGCACATCCAGAATCGTGACGGGACGTCCCTCCTCCAGCCACGTTCGTAACAGCGCAACAGCAATCGTTTCCATGAGGAGTCTCTCTTTTTATACTTCGATTGGTAGCCCCAACGTTCGCCAGTCAGGCAGCCCCTCTTCAAGCCGGTGCGCATGATACCCACGCGCGCGCAAGAGAGTCACGGCCTCGTCTGCAAACACACAATAGGGACCGCGACAGTAGGCGATGATCTCTTTGTCCAGAGGCACCTCAGAAAGACGCGCCTCCAGTTCCTCGACAGGGATGGACAACGCCTGGGGCAGGTGCCCCGCCTGATATTCCTCGACAGGTCGGACATCGAGCAGGATCACCTGGTCGCTGCGCAGTTCTTCCAATAATGCTTCAGCCGTGATAGGCTGCCAATGCGCCCGATCCTGCAAAAAGGTCTCGACCACCCGGTTGATCTCTGCCAGATGCGCTTCACCTACCGTACGCAGGGACAGCCAGAGCGTGGAGACGCTCTCCGAAGCCAGACGGTAATAGATGGATGTCCCCTCGCGACGTGTTTCGACCAGGCGTGCCGCGCGGAGCACCTGCAAGTGCTGCGAGGCATTGGCGACCGACTGGCCCGTCTCCCGCGCCAGCGCTTCTACCGTGCGTTCACATTGGGCCAGCACCTCAAGGAGTTCGAGGCGATGTGGACTGGCCAGCGCCTTGCCAATGCGGGAAAACTGCTCATACAGTTGATTCTTGAACGCTCGTTTGTCTTGCTTGTCCATGTGTTTCACCAAATCCTTGCATGAGAGACGCCTGCCTGCTAGATTCTTCCTCACTCCACTGTTTAGGCTTGAGAGGATGCTGGCTTCTCACCCACGACGAGAAGGTAGCCCAGATAGGGCACAGCACGCTGTAAGCGCGGCATGAGCCAGGCCATCTTGCGGAGGGTGGATCACTCGCTTGCCAAGAACGGCGAGGAACGCATAGGGGTCAAGTTCGGCTACTTTTGCCGAAGTGAGATGGGTTATGCTTGGAATATCCATCGTTGCCTCCTGATGTGAATCAGAATCTACATCTGGAACGAAGAGAGAGCAGGTGGGCTCTTGTGTGTCTCAAGTATTCTATTATTCAATAGAATACTTGAATAAATGGGCATTTGTCAAGTCCTCAGCAGAGAGAAGTTCTTCCTCCATCCGAATGAAAGGTCAAAAAGCCCCTCTTCCAATTTGCCGGATTTGGAGATACTATATCAGCATGTGTCTATCAGGCGCGCCACCCAGCGCCCGAACTGAACGTCGTCCTGGCGAGGGCGCAGAGATGCGCCCTGCATCAATATTACTGATTGTTAACGAAAGGCCTTCTTATGATGACCCCGGTTATTTGGAAACGACCGGACTTGCAATTTCCCACCCTCTTTGACACGATCCTCTTCGACATCGACGGCGTACTCATCAAAACCATTGACTCGTTTCATGCCACGGACATAGCGACGGCAGAGTACGTGGCCGGCACAATACATGGCCTCGATTGGGGCCAGCGTGAGGGTAAAACATTGTTCACGCACGAAGATGTGATCGCTTTCAAGCAGGCTGGTGGCTATAACAACGACTGGGATATGTGCTACCTGCTGGCGACGCTTGGCACAGCGCGGCTGCGCGAGTGGAAAGGAACTCCCCTGGCTGAGCGCAGCACAGAAGAATGGGCCGCACTCTCACGAGCCGCCAACATAGATGGCCACGGTGGTATCGAATGGGTCAGAGAGGTAATGCCAGCTAGCGCACAACTTGATTACAGCGTGATCGGCGACATCTACCACGAATTCTATTGGGGCGCAGCCGAAATCAAGAAACGCCTGGGTTACACTCCGCGCTACCTGCCCGATTTTCCTGGTTTTGTTCATAACGAAGAGATGAATTTTCCGCCAGATTTCTTTGACAAACTTCGCGAAGCCGGCATATGTCATTTAGGAATGATCACCGGGCGAGTCGGGCCTGAGGTGGATATTGCCCTGGAAATGATGGAGGCGCACACAGGAACACGTTGGTGGGACGTAGTCATCTCTGCCGATGCATGCGCCAAGCCTGATCCACATGCCCTGCAGCTGGCTATCGCGGGTATCAAGGGAAAAGTAGGTGGTGGCATGTATATAGGCGATACTGGTGATGACCTCGACCTCGTGCTAAACTACCAGGCCATCAAAAATGAGAGTGAACCAGACATGCTTGCGGTTATGGTCGTTCATGCGTACGAGATGGCAACTTACCAGGAACGTGGCGCGGATTTTATTGTAGGGTCTGTTGTGGATGTGTTCAGCTGCTTACCAGATGCTGCTTATCTTGCAAACCAGCACTATTCACGCTGACTGGAGTTCTTCAAGAAGAAATATCTCCTGAATTCGGTCGCCACAGACCGCACCCATGTATAGCACAAGAGTTAGTATCTCTATTGCTGTCCACGACTTTCTGCTTCCTCAATGAGGCTCACCAGGTATTGCAGCTTTTCGATGGTGTGTTCCGCATTGCGCTTATTGCGTTCGTACCCATCGGGCGCAAGCTGTTGAAACCAGGCGCGAATATCCTCTTCAGCGATATCATACCACTTCGCATCAGCTTGTAATCTCAAGTAGACACGCATCTGCGGGTCTTGCTTCTTGCGTACAGGACCTTTTACCTCCTCACCTGCGCTGTCACTTTCGTCCGCTGCAACCGCCTCCGCGAGTTCCACCGATGGATGCAGTTCGTTATACAGCGCCTCGACTTCTGAGGTGCGAAAGAATGCTTCGCGTCCTACGCCCCGGTGTGGTTTAATACGACCATCGCGTACCCATTGATCGAGCGTTACGCGGTCAATCCCCAATATTCGTGCCGCTTCGCCAGCATCTATAAAAGCGAAACGTCCCCCTCCCGGTTTACTTACCATGGCCTCAGCTCCTATACTCAACATGCTATCTCTTAACGTTGTTGCAGTGTAATGCCCAGTCCATCGGGATCATGCAGTACTGCCAGCGTTACACCAGAAGTCTGCTTCTGTGGCGGCAGCGAGAAAAATACATCCTGAGCCTCCAGTGCTTCATAGGCAGTCTGGATATCATCCACCATAAAGCCGATATGTGCCTGTCCAGCAGGTGGCCTTCCCTGGTGCGATGGGACTTTATCCCCACCTGTTGTATGCAAGGCCAAGATGGTTGAACCTGTGTTGAACTCCGTCCAACCAGGAGAAGTAAATTTCAGTGGCAGGCCCAACACATCACGGTAAAAGGCCGTGGAGCGCTGCATATCACTCACATAGACGATAATGTAATCAGGTTTCTGAAACTGTATCGACATCCGCAGGTTTCTCCGTATTCACTTCATAAAACATCAGTAATGTACTGCCATAACGTCGTTCGTCGATCAGTGCCAGGCGCGTGAGTGGCACTGCTGCCACTACTGATCGCTCTTTGGGGTGAATCTGGACGATTATTATCCCGGTACCTGGCACAAGCGACGAGTTATCTAGCAGTTGTAAAACGCGTGCTGCCATCCCCTGGTACTGGGGAGGAGCCACATAGATGATATCATACTCGCGTTTTTGACTTCCTGCTGAAGAATCGTTCTGGGAAGAGTGCGATTGCAAAAACTTGAACGCATCAGTATGTACTGTTTCGGCACGATCAGCCAGGCCGGTAATTTTCAGGTTTTCGCGCACTAATTTCATCACACCATAATTCATTTCAATGAATGTCGCGCTGGCAGCTCCCCTGCTCAGCGCTTCTATGCCGACGCTGCCTGTGCCTGCAAAAAGGTCAAGGAAGCGAGCATCTTCTATGCGCACTGAGAGGATATCGAAGAGGGCAGTCTTTACACGATCAATAATGGGACGAGTGCCAGATGTCTTGGGGCCTTTGAGTTTGCGCCCCTTGGCCTCACCAGTCACTACGCGCATAAGACCCCTCCTCGTCAATGAGTGCCAGTACAGCTTCCACCTCTTCCACGAAAAAATCTTCCTTTGCCCAGGAAATCAGCGCCTCTACCTGGTCGACCTTCAATTTTTTGACGTTCGATGCGCCCCACGCGCTCTGTATCAGGCGCTGCAATTGCTCTTCGCTGATTTGCGAATTTAGCACGTTCTGCAATACTGTCAAACGTCCTGGGTTGGCAGTTGATGACCCACGCACCTCTCTCAGTTCATCCAGTTTGATCCTCGCGATCACGCGCTGCTCCTCACCCCCCTCCTCTTTCTCTTCCTCCAGCTCTTCATCTTCATCTTCTTCATCAAATTTGTATACCTTTGGAGTATCGCGTACCATCTCATCTCTAAAAGGAATAACCGGTATATTCGAGGGACCGGGTAAAGGTCCAGGCGCAGGTCGGGCTGGAGGGGGTGTTGACTGGGTCGAATGTGCCTTGACTGTCTTCTGATCGGGAGTATTCAATTGTGACCCTTGTGAGCCTGTGGAGCCTGTGGAGCCTGTAGAGCCTGTGTTAGCCCGTATGGGCGTGGGAGGAGCCGGGTTGGGAGGAGAACCTTGCGGCCGCCCGCGCTCCTCTGCAGGCTTCGGTTGACTGATCACAGGCGAATTTTTAGCGGGACCAGGCATCGATGTGTTCCTGGCATCCCCCTCAACCAGCGGTTGTAATTGCCTTAGAAGCTCGCGATAGTTCATACCGTTCAACGTCTTCACATTCAACAAATCCATGGCCTGCTTAGGGCTCAACCCCCATGCATCTTTGATGACCCGTATAAATTGCCCAAGATTCATATTGCCACTCGCGTCACTTAGCATGCCAGGGGTCAGGGGCATACTTGCTCCCACACTTTGACGTATTGGTGTCGTTGCTGCCTGCTTCTCCTGCAATGGAAGAGGCTGTGGCCCCTCGCGAGCTGGTGCTGAGCCGGTTGTGGTTGTACCCCGGCTTGAATCTTGAAGAGGGGCCTGGGCTGATTTCGCGGCAGAGGATTCTTGTGCGCGTGCTGTTTCAGATGGGCGAGAGTTGCGTTGCAGTATCTGCGAGACACGGTTCTCAACACGCCTTGAAAGCTGATCCATTCCTATTTCGGCTTCGCGAATCAACTGTTCGCGCATTTCCGTACTTGCCCCTAAAGGTACAGGAATTCCCATCTCGATCGTATGCGTGCGCCCTCCAGCGCTAAACTGTGTCGTGTAGCGCAGCCAGATATAAGGATTGCCGTCTGTTCCTGTTGGCTTATCCCTGCCAGTATCCATAAACTACTCCACCTGCCTTCCTATTAGGAGCACAATATGATCATACTTGTAACAAATGTACGTACACACTATTATATCAAACGTGGTATACGTTCGTACTTTTTCTATTGATGTTCTCAGGGCTGTTGCAACCTCCCTTATTGCCGCCTGCGGCGGCGGGAAGGAGGAAGCGAGGACACCTCGCGCTCCGGCAAAGGACATTATAAGAATGGTAGCATCATGAACGCTACAAATCATTGGAATGCCAATGTAACATGTAGAAAGCAGGGCTTCACCACCCTTACCCTTGACCAGTAATTAAAACAAAACGCCGTATAAACGTGCTACATATTTAATAAGTAACACTCCATGTGCAGCCTAAGAAAGTTGAGATGCGAGACGCATGTTAAGCCCATCACCTACTCAACAACCACCAGAACAAACGACGCCAGAACCGAAAAAAGTAGTCTCCACATCTGCTAAGCAAAGGGCAGGTCAAAGTCCAACTGCCCAGTTCGTCAAAGGTATCTTCCGCCCTATTTTCAAGGGTTTTTACTACCTCTTCCGTGCGATAAGGAATCACAAAGTAGTTACCCTGGTCATGATTCTGCTAATCCTTGGTAGCGCCATAGCAGCAAACTATGCGGTGACAGGAAGATGGCCTTTCGGCCTTGGTAATGATCCTTTCAACTTCCACATACGTGGCAGCAATGGCGGTGGCGATCAAGTGAAAAACTGGCTCTATGCACTACGCGATGGCAATGTTGTTGCTCTATCTTTGCTTGATAAAGATATGTCGCAGCCACCCAATCCACAACAGCTTGTCAGCCAGTTCAGCCAACCGCAAGGGCACGTGAGCTGGAAAGCAATCAATGTTATAAGCGCCTTTCAGGAAGGCGATACCTCTGTAGACAGCTTTGTAGAAGTGGATCTCTCCGCTACTGGGCCTGGTGGAAATACCAGCGGTTACGCACTCTGGCATTTCGTAACGGCCGCAGGACAGCAAGGGGAGGTTCTGCTCAATGTCACTCTCGTAGATTTTCGCCCGGCTTTACGGTAATAAAAGTAGCTATAGAGGTACCCCTTGAAGGTATCCAATGAGCAGAAGGGATAGACCGCTGTGCCAGAAAATACAAACGGAAAACACAATGACCTGGACAGGTCGATTGATATAGGTATGGATCAGTTCGGACGTTTTATGAAGCGTCGCTGGATCTGGGTCTTACTCGTGGGTTTTCTGCTGTGGTACTTCGTTGTCAACATGATTCCACAGTTGAGCCCTCCCTCGCCAGGAACCATATTCCTTTACCTATTCCAGATTTCCTTTGCCATTATCTTTATTGTTATCCAGTTCGCTGCCCTCTTCTGGTTTCTAGGCCGCCCGCGACTCTACTGGGTCATGCCAGGCGAGACAGGCGTAGGGTTTGATGACTATAAAGGTAATCCTGAAGTCCTGGAATCCGCAAAGCGCATCGTGACACTGCTGAAAGGTACAAAAGAATTCAAAGAAATGGGTGGTGCCCCTGTACGCGGCCTGCTGCTCACGGGCCCTCCAGGAACTGGTAAAAGTTACCTGGCACAGTGTATGAGTACCGAGGCAGGAGTACCTTTTGCGTATGCCAGTGCTGCCAGCTTCCGAGCCATGTTCATTGGTATGGACGTACTGATGATCAAGAGGCTCTACAAGAAGGCACGCCGCCTTGCACGTGAATATGGCGGTTGCGTGGTTTTCATGGACGAGTTCGATGCCATAGGTATGTCCCGCTCAGCCCGTGGTGGTGGGACAATGGCGATGGGCGGCGGCATTTTTGGTGCTATGGGTGGTACAGGTGGCCTCAACGAATTGCTGATGCAGATGGATCCTCCTAACGTGGAGACCGGTTGGTTCAAAAAAGTTCTTCGCCTTCTTGGCCTGTATCATAGCCGTGTTCAGGCCGAGCCAGTCTTGACCATTGGCGCAACGAATATCCCTGAATCGCTTGATCCAGCGCTTCTGCGCCCGGGCCGTTTCGATCGCAAGATACATGTCGCTCCACCAACCGACAAATATCGCGGTGAGGTAATTGAGTATTATCTAGACAAGGTCAAACACGAACCCACGATCTCTTTAGCTGCCCTGGTGGCACGTATGGTTGACTACACTCCTGTGGCCATTAAACATGTCATCAACGAAGCTGTTATCATCGCCCACTTCGATGGCCGAGATATGGTGACTTATAAAGACCTGATTGAGGCGCAAGATGTGCACGAGTTCGGTCTTCGCCAGCCAAGCGAATTGACACCTCTTGAGCGGCGACGTCTTGCGTATCATGAGGCGGGACATACTGTGGCCTGTTATTACCTTTTGGAACGTGAGTTTCCCGCTTTCGTTACTGTACATCGTCGCGGCGATGTGGAAGGTGCAGAGGCGTTTGCTGCCTGGCGTCCAAAGGAGACCATTAAAACTCGTTCTAAAGAGGAAATTCTTGCTCGCATACAGATAGCCCTGGCTTCTCGTGCTGCTGAAGAGCTGTTCCTGGATGTGAATTTGAACGGAGTTGCAGGTGATTTTGCTGGCGCAACAACGACAGCGCTGGCCTATGTCGGTATGTATGGTATGGATGGCACTATCACTTCATACATGGGTTATGCTAACCTCTCTCCCAACGCAAGTCCAAATGTCGTACCTGGCATGTCTGATCGCACCGAAGCTGTATTACAGTCGCAGCTCAAGGCTGTCAAACGTTTGCTTCAAGATCATAGCGAGGCTCTTATTGCTGTCGCCGAGAGCTTGATTGAACGTGATGAACTGGTAGGAGAGGAAATCAAGCGACTCATCGATGAAGCCGATGCCAGGCGCGTTACTAAAACAGTCCTCGCGGATTTTGAGATTGTTGCGAGTAATGGTAACGGCCGTACCAACGGCGGGAACGGGTATGCATTGATTGGCGAAACAGGCAATGGCACCGATCTTGTGATCGATGCCCCTAAAACCGACTCAACGGAGAAATTCTCTGCAGGCGACGAAACAGGAACTACCATTACTGGTGAAATATTCACCAAAGATGAAGGGCCATTTTTCTTCATGGGAGGATAGGCAGACTTAGGGGCTCTTGCAACAAGAGCCCAGCCCTGGTGGTCACCCAAGTTTAATACATGATTTTTCGGGATTTTCACAGGCCCTGGGGACAGGGCCTGTGAGCTATCCTTGACATTATTTTTAAGAGACACATCTCATGTCCGTTAGCACAACGAAGAATGATATCTCGACAGGTAAGACAAAGCAAGAAGTACACTATCCTGATTGGAAAACCATCCTTTTATGGGGAGCTATGGTGGCCCTGGTCGTCATTGCTATCGGTATGCGCCTCTATCAACTCGGCCTGCCTTTTGACCGTGATGGTTACGACGAGGGAGTCTACTGGCAAACTCTGCGCTCTATGAGCGCCGGGCATGCGCTCTACCAGGATATTTTCTACGCGCAGCCACCTTTCTTTGTGCTGTCTACCTTTCCTGGTTACGTACTCTTCGGGAGTTCGCTCTGGTCGGCACGGCTTGCTATAGCCCTCGTCTCCTTGTTCGGCCTCCTGGGGGCATTTTTGCTCGGCAAGGCGCTGAGCGGCAACCTGGGTGCACTAGCGGCCCTCCTTTTGCTCATCGTCAACCCGTTGTACCTCGCGCAATCTCAAACCATCCAGGCAGAGGTATCATCTGCTGCTTTCTCACTATTAGCAGTGGGCCTGGCTTACCTCTGGTGGGAACATCCAGAGGGAGTTCGAGGCATTTGCTATGCTACCCTCACTGGCGTCACGCTAACTTTAAGCATTCTATGCAAGCTACTCAGTGTTTCCATTCTCGTGCCTATTGTCCTCTTGATGCTGGCTCGAGTCTGGCAAAGCTGGCACAAACGAACCGGAGCGCACTTTGCAGGCTTGCTTCCGATCATTGCCGGTGTTGGAGCGTGCATACTGACAATGGCGGTCTTGCTGCTGCCTTTCACCGGTTCATATACATCGCTAGTGCAAAGTGTCATTACCTTTCATAACGATGCTGCTAGTGTGTTAGATAGTAATCAGCAGGGCAATCTTTTCATTATCGAGCATGCCCTCTTCACCTTCCTGGCGCTTAGCGCGGCCTATGGTTTGATGGTAGCGCTTGTTCGGCAGGATTGGAGAGTTATCCCCTTAATTGGCTGGCTACTTGCAACGCTCTATTTGCTCTGGCACCAGGTTCCCCTTTTCCAGCATCATCTTGTGGCCCTCACTCCTCCTCTCGTTGCACTATCAATAATGGGTATTGGCAACCCATCTGCGAAAAATAAGTCCACTCTTAGCAGATCTATCCCCCGGGCGACAACGTACTTTACCTGGGTTGCCATAGCACTTATGCTGGTCACAGCAGTGCTTGATGTGAGGCAAGACAGGTTGTATTACCGTACTGCCGAGGCCAACAGTGTTAGCGGTTTGACCCAACTTGAAGCTCACGTGGCGGCCGATCTACGAAAGGCCATAACTCCCGACCAATTGGTTGTGACAGATGCACAATTTATCGCAGGCCTGGCTGATCGCAGTACTCCTCCAGCGCTAGTAGATACGTCGGCAGTGCGCATTAATTCTGGATACCTGACGCTTTCTCAACTCGAAAGCTCCACATCGCGATCGCAGGTGCATGCTGTACTCTTTTTTACCGGGCGCTTCCACCTGCCAAACGTAGCCGCCTTTCATGCATGGGTTGCCCAAAACTTTCATCTTCTGCATGACTATGGCGGAGGTAGAGAGCTATGGGCGCGTTGAGATAAAATAGGATAGAATGGGCTCTCTTGAAAGAAATGAGGATTGAGATGGAGAAAAAACAGACTTTTAGCACAATGGAAATTATCCTGCTGGCAGTATTGATCGGTTCGCTGATCCTGTCCTTCTTACAAGCGCGCCGGGAGGAATCCAAAAACCAATAAGTATGGTACAAGTTAGCTATAATTTGGCACATTCGTTTACAGAAAGTGAAGTTTTTACCCTGCCACCCGTTATACTTAAGAATAGCTCGCAACATAACAAAACTTGTCTCTGTCTTTGTTACTGATGAGGATACTATGAGGAAGCAGGTAAACTGGATTGAAATCCCAATTTGTAAAAATCAATACTCCACGGAGTAAAGGCCATCAGCCAGAACAATCAGCCTCAACCAATGGATGGTCATCAGCCGATAATCACTCAGCCGCCCTATTTGATCAGACCCAGGAAGGGCAAACCTCATCCGGCCAAACGCCGCAACGCTCTGCTGATGTACCTCTAGCGAATTGGAATGCCGGTAGTTTGCAGCCGCCTCACCTTGAGAGAAATCCAGGCCCACGGCCTGTGGCCGAACAGGATACCTTGAAACAACAGGCGATGAACTGGCCAGTAACTGGTCCCGCAGGCAATGCTAACACCGCGCAGGCACAAATGCCTGCCTATGGTCAAATGCCGCCATCACCATATCAGTCGGACATTACACGCTTTGCGGCATTGCGTGCCAACCTTCAAACGCACCAACCCACACATAACCCGCCAATGCAGAATCCTGGCATGCAACCGTTCCAACCTGTAATCGGGCCTAATCCATCATCTCAGCCAATGATGGCGTCCATGTCTAGTCTTTCAGCGGCACCCCCATCACCCATGCCAATGGGCTATTCGAGCGCAGGAGGCCCTCCACCATTTGGTCAAGCATCACAACCACTAGGTAATGGCAAGCACGGTAGAAAGCGCAAAAAGAGGCACTTCCCCATCTGGGCACGTATCCTAGCACCTATAGTCCTTTTGCTGCTCATTGTCGTTGGAGGCCTCGCTGGATATTACTCTTATTTCCTGTCTGCACCCGTCAGTAATATTGTGAACCAGAAAGTGACTCGCCTAAAAGGAGACGAGGATCCCAATGTGAATCGCAATGGGAATGACATTTTGAGTGGCTCCCGTGTTAATATACTCTTGCTCGGTAGTGATACGGACGAAAAGTTTAATAACGGTAGTTACCTGGCACAGTCGGATATCGTGGTCACGATTGATCCCGCTTCCAAAAAGGTTGGCATGCTGTCAATACCGCGTGATTTTTATATCAATGTGCCGGGAAGTGGGATGCATAAGCTGGATGAAGCTTATGGTCTTGGAGGCGTCGCATTGAGCCGCCTCACGATTTTCCAGGATTTCGGCATTCCGATCAACTACTACGCATGGGTTGGACTAGATGGCTTCATCAAAGTGATAGATACGGTCGGTGGCGTCGATATAGATGTGCTGCATCCCATTACTGACGACAATTATCCAGATGATGTCAATAATCATACAGGTGATATCTTTGCCTACAAGCGTGTATATATCCCACCAGGGCCACAGCACCTCGCTGGGCCAAACGCACTTGAATACGTACGTTCTCGACATGCTGACCTGGTGGGCGATTTTGGGCGCTCTGCACGTCAACAGCAGGTGCTGAGCGCGCTCAAAACGAAACTGAACAATCCCGATATCGTAAGCAAGTTACCGGATATAGCTCATGACCTGGACGGATACGTCAAAACAGATATGCAATTAACCGACGTATTCAAACTGATGAATTTTGCTCGTAGCCTTGACCCAAACTCTATTCAGCGCGTGATCCTAGGCCCACCATACTCGCACTCAGGCAACACACCAAGCGGAGTATCTGTGGTTTTCCCAGATTGTAACAAGATCGTTCCTGTGATTACGCAGATGTTTGCTTTAGGTAACAAAGCCACCTGCAACATTGGGGCAAATAGTAATAGTAGTTCGATTGCCTCCGCATCACAGCAACCATCTACACCTGATAGCATGACTAACGACAGTACCTTGCAGACTGCGAGCCAGGTGGCCAGCACCAGTGCAATGAGCCTGTTCGGAGGCGAAGATAACCTGCTTGGTTTTCACAGTCTGCTGGACCTCGTATTTATGGTTGTGTTTGAATCGCCACAGGCGATACAGGCATAATAGTGTTATATGTTTCCGTGTGCAGTGTAGCCTTTGAACTTATCAGCCCAACACGAGATTAATAAACTAACAGGAAAAACTAATGAAGCGATCTACAACTTGGGGCCCTTTTTTGTTGCTACTCTTGCTGGCATTTTGCCTGCAAGGTTGTTTGGGCATTGATGATAATACTCAGAAAAGCAATACAATCACAACCAACTCGCATGGCAACAAGGTTAACATCGCTCAAAACCTCTTCAAAGGCAAGATTTATTTCACTATCGATCACAACCTATGGGTTACCGACGGGAGTAATGCTGCACGTGAAATAACACCAGGAGGAAACATCTACGACCCTGCAGTCTCTCCCAATGGCAAATGGATAGCATTTTCTCTGCGCTACAAGAATTCTTCCGACATAGCCTTTATACCAGTCAATGGTGGTACGCGGCGCAACCTACTTTCCGGCAGCGGGCATTTCTACAACGATAGTGGTTTCATCAAAAACACGTATCACTGGTTTACTCAGCCCGCATGGTCGCTTGATAGCTCTCATTTGCTCTTCCTGAGCGACCTTCAAAAAGAGAATTGGTATGCCGCTACAGGCATAGATGCTCCTCTGTTGGATCTACAAGTATTTTCAATCCCTTTCAATAATCCAAGCTCGAAACCGCAGGCAGTAGCATATGCTAGCTATGGCGATGGTGGTGATCGAGACCCCAGCTATCGCCCTGGCCATCCCACTGAGATTATGTATACACACTACGCCTATGATGCCGCGACACGCACTCAGCAAGTCATCCAGATATTTCTGGAGGATGCCAACGCTATTGCCAATCATCCTGGTGTGTACCACCCAGGGCTGCCAGGATACGACCCCGGTATAGCTATAACAGATGCGAAAGATCAAGACCTGCAACCAGCCTTTTCACCAAATGGCAATTCTATTGCCTATGTGAGGCGTGAGTCACCTACATCGATGGGTCTCTACGTGATGCCCGTGCCTGAAGGTGTAACTGCTGAGCCCAACAATCCAAAGGTTGAACAGCAAGCGCTTGTGGCTTATAAGAAATCTTCTCACATTCTCAGCGGACTGTATGTGAGCCAGCCCGCCTGGTCGCCTGATGGGAAGCAGATCGCATATCTATCTTATAACAACAGCACCTTTGATCTCTGGCTGGCAAATGTCAATTATAATACAAAAACTGGCGCCTTCAGCCTGCAGGGTACCCCTGTTCAACTGACTACGGGCGGTATTGATGGGGATTCACGCGCATTCTGGACGCCATGACATCGTTAATGGTATACTTGCCTTTGTCACTTTAGATTAAGAAGGGTATCTTTCGTGGACACCCGTTGAGGTAAGAGATTGACTCAGTTTGAAGGTACTCTAATAGCCGGACGTTACGAGGTCCGTGAACATATTGCTACTGGCGGGATGGCCAGTGTATTTAAAACCTGGGATCACCGTGTCGAGCGCCTGGTGGCGATGAAGGTGCTACGGTCACTAGACAAGAATGACTTGCGAGCTGTCGAACGCTTCCGCCGTGAGGCGCGTGCTGCTGCCGCACTTGCCCACCCTAATGCTGTTACAATCTATGACTTTGTCGAGGAGTTCGGTCAGTATTTTCTTGTCATGGAGTATATTCATGGCCCGACCTTGAAAAAAGAGATTATAGACCGCCGGCACTTGCATGCGCTCGAGACCTTGGAGATTTCAGCCCAGGTATGTGCCGTGTTACAGGTGGCACATACACGAGGCTTTATTCATCGCGATATCAAGCCGCAGAATATCATGCTGACTTCCAGTGGTATAAGGACCCCAGGTGTAGGAAGTCTATTGGTCAAACTTACGGATTTTGGCATCGTACGAGTGGCAGAAACTGCAGGTTTAACCAATAGTGGTATTGTGCTGGGTACCGCCGACTATCTTTCACCTGAGCAGGCGCGAGGTGAGAATTTGACTGCATCTTCCGATCTCTACTCGCTTGGCGTCGTGATGTTTGAAATGCTGGCCGGTCGGCCTCCTTTTATCGGTCCCACCGCGGTCTCAATTGCAATGCAGCATGCTTCGACCTATCCACCGCCCTTGCACCAATTCAATGCAAATGTGCCACCTGCTCTTGAGCAGATTGTGACGAAGGCGCTGGAAAAAGAGCCAGAGGACCGCTTTCTCTCAGCAGCGGAAATGCAGCAGGCGTTGCGACAATGCGCGAAAGATCTGCAGCTACAAGCGCGCCCGCATCAGACGGTGCCATCACCCCAACTCGTTTCCCGTAATTTGCCGCCTGGCGCGGGTGAGCAGGGGCAATTCCATTCGCCAGGGTATGGACAGCATTGAACGTAACTGTTACAATGCATTCTCTGACTACTCGTATATGCTTCTGATCTCTTGAGGATAATAGTTATGCAACGTACAAGGATTTCTACTGCTAATGCTCCGGCCGCCCAAGGCGCATATAATCAAGCCATTCTCTGCGGTCAGTTCGTTTACACCTCCGGTCAGATTGCCCTTGACCCGGCAAGTAGCGAACTTGTGGGCGATGATGTCCAGGCACAGACACATCGCGTTCTGCAAAACTTGCAGGCCGTGCTTAACAGCGCAGGAACATCACTTGCCAGTGCCATAAAAACCACAGTATTTCTCCGTCGCATGAGCGATTTTCAAGCTATGAATGCCGTGTACGCAACATATTTCGAGGGACCCAATGGCCTTATGCCTGCCCGTACAACGGTCGCTGTGGCCGAACTGCCCCGTAATGCCCTGGTTGAAATTGAGTGCGTTGCTCTCGTTGAAAGCTAAATGCGGGGAATAATGCAGTGAACGTTGCAACTATCTGGCGTGCTACGCTCGACCGACTCGAAATGACCCCAATTGATGCAGTATGCAAAGCGTGGCTTCTCTCTGCCAATTTGATCGATGCTTCATATATGGAGCTGGATGATATTGATGCTGATTCTCTAACCGAAGACGAATCGCTCTATTTCACGCTTCAGGTTCCCAGTACCCTGGCCCGCGATGTAATTAATACTCGCTGGCGGCGCTCGATTGAAGATATTTTGGCTGATGTCACCGGGCAACCAGTCACCATCGCCGTCACAAACGTGCTTGAGGAACCCACTTTTTCTTCTAGAGAGATGAACAAGCGCTTCCCGCCAACACGAAATCATCAAACTAGCGATTTTGCATACTATGATTTTCCTACGAAATCAACCAGCCATCATGATATGCAAGACCTCCAGTATGGCGGCATATATTCCGCCGAGCACTCTACGGAGGAATGGGATAACGAGCAGCGTGCCAACATTCTTTTGCATAATCGTCTAAATCCTCGCTATACCTTTGAGGCATTTATCGTCGGTAATAGTAACCGGCTGGCGCATGCAGCTTCCCTTGCCGTAGCAGAAGCACCGGGCGAATCCTATAATCCTCTGTTTCTCTATGGAGGTGTTGGTTTAGGCAAGACGCACCTACTGCATGCCATTGGACATCAGGCCGTACAAACGGGACTCGCGGTACTCTATGTATCATCTGAACAATTTACCAATGAAATTATCAACGCCATCCGTTACCGCACTACCGAGGAGTTCCGGGCAAAGTATCGTTCTGTCGATATCTTGCTGGTAGACGATATTCAATTCATTGCGGGCAAAGAATCGACTGAAGAAGAATTCTTCCATACCTTTAACAGTTTATATGAGATGAGCAAACAGATTGTGATCTGTAGTGATCGACCTCCCAAAGCCATCGTCAGCCTGGAGGAACGCCTACGTTCGCGCTTTGAATGGGGATTGATCGCTGATATTCAACCGCCTGACCTGGAAACGCGCATGGCCATTCTACGTGTAAAGGCTGATCTGTTACGCCATCGTGTTCCTGATGACATCATCGCGTATATAGCTGGACGCGTACAGACGAATATTCGCGAGCTGGAAGGCTGCCTGAATCGCTTGATGGCCTACCAGCAGTTGCATCATACCGACCTGACCATGGAGGTTGCCCGTGCCGCTATGTCCTCTCTGGGTAACGATAGCAAAGAGTCGAACCTGAGCATTAAGCAAATAGCGCAGGCGGTAGCAGAGTACTATCACATCTCTCTCGAGGATATGTGCGGCAAACAACGTGATAAACACATCGTCATGCCCCGCCAGATTGCTATGTACCTGATGCGCCAGGAGACACAATCCTCCCTACTGGAAATTGGACAACTGTTTGGGGGACGCGATCACAGTACTGTGCTTCATGCATGCGAAAAGATCGATCGAGCGGTGAATATTAATCCCGCATTACGCCGCGAGATCGTCGCCATCCGTGAGCAATTATTACGCGAATGATAAATGATATGTTACCATATACCACTTATCTGATCGACCTGGATGGCGTAGTTTACCGGAGCAATGAACTGCTGCCTGGAGCAAAAGAATTCGTCTCATGGCTTGAGACGAATAAAAAGAAATACCTTTTCCTGACAAATAACTCCTTCGCGACCGCAACACAAATACTGGCAAAACTTGAACGCCTCGGTATCCATGCCGATAATGCGCACCTACTCACTGCTGGACAGGCAGCAGTTCAGAATATTGCCCGTCGCTTCCCCAAAGGGGTTGTCTACGTTGTTGGCGAACAGCCTCTGTTAGACCTGGTCGAATCCTATGATCTGATAGCAGCAAGTATTGACGCACAAAAAGCGGATGCAGTGCTGGTTGGCCTCGATCGCAACTTCGATTATACAATCTTGACCTCTGCTATGAACGCTGTACGCGCTGGAGCGTATTTTATTACCATTAACCGTGACCCTGTACTACCAATCGCTGGTGGTTTCATTCCTGGTTGTGGCTCCCTGGCGGCAGCCATCGAAGCTGCCAGTGGCATGACACCCGAGGTCGTTGGCAAACCCGAACCAATGTTGCTCCAGGAAGCTATGCACAAGCTGGGCAGTCGACCAGACGAAACAGTCATGATCGGCGATGGACTGCAAGTAGATATCCTAGCGGGTCATAACGCCGGGACGCACACGCTATTGCTATTATCTGGCAGCAGTTCACGTGAGGACCTGGAAAAATCTTCTCTTAAACCCGACCATGTGTTTGAAGATCTAGCGGATTTGGTACAACACATGGAGTAATCTTGCCAGTAGTAGGCAGCGTAATTAGCAAGCAAACGATGCACCAATGGTCAGTTCTGCTCCTGTACGTCAGAACAGGAGGATACTTCCTCCGGATCATTGATTACCTTTTCCTTTTCAGGGGCTTTCTCTTTAGGTATATACCTATCGGCATGTCCAAGTGCAGTAAACGAGAAGGCAAAGGGTATCAGGAAAATCAACACCCCGATCACTCCATAAACCAGCGCTACATTCTTTGTCCACGAGATCGCAAAACCACCGAGCAGGCTACCCAGGGGTATTGCCGACCATGCCAGCACGCTGGCAATGCTTATCACTCTCCCTAGCATATGATTAGGAACGATTGCTTGCCGTAAGCTGCTCGTGTTGATATTAAACAGGATACCTAACCCCCCAATCAGTGTCCAGAGCGCGATAGCCACCCAATACCAGTGCATAAGCGAGAAAACAACCGTCAGCAGCCCCTCCAGCATCAGCGCTCCCAGCGCGACGGTACTGAAAGACCAACGCTTACGCAATTGACCCGCAGCCAGCGATAGTATCACAACACCAACGCTTCCCGCGGAGTACAGCAGGCTCGCCTGAATGTCAGTGGCTTGTAGGCGCACCTTGGCAAAGAGAATGAGCTGGGCATAGGTCGTAGAGCCCACAAAGTTCACCAGTGCCATCATCAGCGAAATGTTACGCAGCACCGGATGGCTTAACACGTAACGCAGCCCTTCGACCACATCGCTGCGAATGCTTGTTGGCGCCCGCTTCTCGCTAGCGTTAAAACTGATTCTGATGAGCACCAAAGAAAATGACGAGACCAGAAATGAAAGAGCATCGATCAGCATGAGCGCCGATAGAGGTATCAACGTTACCAGCACACCTGCAAGTAATGGGCCAAGGATGCTGGCACCTGAGTAACTTGCCTGGATACGCCCGTTCGCCGTAACAAGGTCATCTTGATTAACCAGGCCGGGGATAGCGGCGAACTCTCCAGCTTCAAAGCAGATCGTCAACGTGGCATGAACGAAGGCGACCACGTAAATCCACCAGACGGAGAGTATGCCCAGTGCAGCCAGGAGCGGAATCGATGCAATGATCAGTGCGCGGGCGATATCAGTGCCAATCATCATGCGCTTGCGGTCTACCCGGTCCGTCCACGCTCCAAGTAATAACCCGAACAGCAGGTATGGCAAAAACGTGGCGGCGGTAGTAATACCCAGGTTGAGCGCCGACCCAGTGAGTTTATAGACCAGCAGCGGCAGTGCGAACAGCGTAATCGAGCTGCCAAGATTCGAGATGGTTTGACCCGTCCAGTATTTCCAAAAGTCGCTATTGAACTTGCTGGTCGGCTTACGTTTAGTAGCGTTGTTGGTTCTCATCGAGAACTCCTTAAGCAAATTAAGCAGCTTTGTGACTGTTTGTATTCAGCTTTAGCCAAAAGTATACGTTGCTACTCTTGACATCAAATGTCAGGATTCCCTTTCGTCT